>Ga0315273_10011742_pt1 | contig 11211 bp, 6 predicted proteins | sample YL17G02_0_MG_FD_205753 | JGI IMG/M metagenome (GOLD analysis project Ga0315273, IMG submission 205753) | Sediment microbial communities from Yellowstone Lake, YNP, Wyoming, USA - YL17G02_0 | ecosystem: Environmental > Aquatic > Freshwater > Lake > Sediment | place: USA: Wyoming | collected...
CCTCAGGTTGGATGTGTGCATAAGGGGCGAGGTTACCCCGGCCGGTCTCCGGCATTATCCATTTTCAGGAGGTCTTCAATGCGGTTTGCATGTGTTGTTTTCGGCCTTGCGCTGCTGTTGGCGGTCCCGTTCCGAGGATTCCGGCGAAGGCGAACGGTGATTCCGAAGGGAACGCGACCGGCATTCCGGGCCGAAGGCGAACAGTCCTCGGAGCGCAGCGACGCAGTGTGGAAAGGGAGAGAGACAGGCGCATTTCCTGAAGCGAAAGTGCGCCTGTCCCCGGTCTGCCGAATCAGAAGTTAAACTTAAGCGCGAACTGGATCTGCCGCATATTTCCAGCCCCGGTAATCTTACCGAAACTGCCACTGGGCGTCGGACTCGAGCCGTTAGCCCAGCTTGGGCTGGGATTGCCCAATATCACATGGTTGGGAGCGTTGAACATCTCCATGCGGAACTCCAGGTTCTTTCCTTCGCGGATCGGGAACGCCTTGCTGACCGAAAAATCTTGGGTCCCTCGCCACGGCCCCCTCAAGTTGTTCCGCGAACAGTTCCCGAACGTGCCGGCTGCCGTGTTGGAGAATGCCGCCGGGTTAAACCAGCCGTTCTGGTTGGGATTGGGCATAACCGGGTCCACACCGGCAACGCAGTTGAGCCGGGTGGCATTCGTAATGAAATTGGTGCCCCCGGAATCCCAGGACGCCGTGGTGGCCACGAAGCCGCTTTGCAGCGTGGCGATGGGGATGAGCCGCCAGCCGCCCACCACTTGGTTTGCGACGCCTCCACGGTTGAGAAACCTCTGGCCTTTACCGAATGGCAGCGTGTAGAGGACGGAAGCGACGAAACGTTGCGGAACGTGGAAAGCCGAGGGGCCTTTTTCGCACGAATTGGGGCAGCGCGCATCCTGGGGCGAGAAGTCGGTCGACGGGCCGCGGATGTTGCTGGCGGTGTCCAGGGCCTTGGACCAGGTGTAGGAAAGCAAGGTGCTCAGGTTGGTTCCGAGACGCTGGGTGAATTTGCCGGCCAGGCCATGGTAACTCCCCATGCCGTCGGCATTGATCCACTGGATTCCCGAAGCTCCCCATTCCGGATAGGGCAAGCGTTCAACCGACGACAGCTTTGCATCGAGAATCCCCTGATTCAAGTTCGTCAGGTATTGCAGGTGGCGGTGCAGCGAGCCGGCGTAACCCACCTCCGCGCTGGCCGCCTTGCCGAGCGTGCGCTGGACGTTCAGCACGAATGTCATGCTGTTGCTGTCCGGCAGGTGCTGGTTCCCACCCCAGGTGAGACCGACGGGCAGGGTCACCGGGAGCGAGGCCAGGTCGAGGAAATTCGTGTAGCTGAACGTCGGTATCCCGAAAGTGTTGGGCGCCACATTGCCGGTTCTCCCGCCCATTCCGCGGCTCATATCGAAGATCGAGTTCTTGCTTTCCATCGAGAAGAATCTGCCGAAACCGGCTCGGAACGACCACTTATCCGAGGGGCTGTAGGCGATTCCGATGCGTGGCGCGAAGTCGTGGTAGTTGGTATCGATCAACCGGTCGCCCATCCGCCCGTCCCGGACCGTCTGCAAAGGATAAAGGGTCCCGGCGGGTCTCGCTAGTCCGGCGGTGTTGTAGTAGGATGTGTACCGGAAATTGATGCCCTCATAGAAGTCCCCCTTCCCCGTGCGCACGTAGACCGGATGCGCACCCGGATCCTGCACATTCGCCACGTTGGGAGGAATCGCGGATCTGACCTGGACATTCGGCTCGCGGCCGAGTTTGTCGAACATCGGCTGGGCAACCTCCCACCGTAAACCCAGGCTGACGGTCAGGCGCGGGGTCACCTTCCAGGAGTCGTCGATGTAGGCCGCCCATTCGCTGCTGCGGAAATCGGCCTGAACCAGCGAGACGGCGGCAATGGCGTTGTACGTGTAGCCCATCATGTAGTCCGCGCCCACGTAGCCGCCGCTCTGCGTGGCGGCCGATGCGCTCGTCGCCGTGATGGTGTTGGTATACCGGCTGTCGAAATAGAATTGGCCGCGGGGGAATTCATTTCCGACCTGCGGGAACTCGTTGTACCGGTACTCTCCGCCCATGCGCAGCGAGTGCTTCCCTCTGCTGAAGGAGAAGTTGTCCACGAATTGGAAATACTTGTTGTCGATCTGGAACGGGCTGCTGGTCGGGTTGCCCCAGCCGTTCAGGTTCTGGGTCAGGCCGATGTTGGGTATGCCAAAGGAATTCGGATCCGTGACCTTGAAGGGCGTATTGAGTTCGGCGTTCACATTCCGGACGTTCGCCAACTGCTGGGTGATGTTGTTGAACAGCGAGTTGTACCCGAACCGGGCCTCATTCACCTTGGTGGGGGAAATGGCCTTTACGTTGGAGAGCACCCACTGGCTGGCCCGGGTGTACAGAACATTCCCATCCACTTGCGTCATGGTGGGGAGGACGGCAAAGGAGGATTCGTCGTTCCAACTGTAGCGGCCGAACCATTGCGAGCTCGAGCTCTGGTTGAAATCGATGCGCTCGGTGATCGTGTCCCTGTCGTTCGGATTGGTCAGCGAGTATTGGTAATTTCGGTAAGGCAGCCCGCCCAACGTTGTGGTCTGATTCGCCGGTGGCACGAACGAAAGGAGAAGCTTGGAACCCGCGCTGAGGCGGCTGGCGGGAATCTGGTTGTTGGCAAAGCGCGACTGGGCGATGTTGGGGTAGGTCCCGGTGCGCGAAGTCGGATCCGCAAGTGCATACCCCGCCGAAAGGATGGAGGAAAAGTCGCCGTTTCGCATCTCCGGCGTCAGCACGCCGGCATAGCCCGTGGTGGTCCTGCGGGATTTGAATCCCTCCCAGTTCGACATGAAGAACAGCCGGTTCTTTCCGTTGAACACCTTCGGAATCTGAATCGGTCCGCCCACGGTATAGCCGTACTGGTTCTGGCGGTAGGGCGCCTTCCCTGGAGAGGGGTTCGTGGCACTGCGGGTGGCCGAGCTGAAATCGTAATCCCGGGCGTCGAGCTTGTCGTTGCGCAGGAATTCGGACATGGTCCCGTGGTATTCATTGGTGCCGGGTTTGGTGGAAACGTTAACCTGTCCGGCTGCCCGGCCGAACTCCGCGGGGTAGACCCCGGTCTGCACCTTGAATTCCTGTAGCGCGTCGACCGACGGCTGCAAGATGTAAGTGTTGAAATCGATGTCGGTGTTGGTGATGCCGTCCAGGGTGAAGTTCTGCCAAGTTGAGCGCCCCCCCATCGTGGCGATGGTGAGATTGCCGCGCGAGCCGCCCAGGCGGCCGGCCGCCTGCGCGGCGGGAGTAAAATTCATAGTCACGTTGGGGCTCAACGCGACCAGGCTGAAGAAATTGCGGCCGTTCAATGGCAGGTCCATGATCCGCCTTTCGTCAATCACGGTGCCGACCGTGGCGTTTTCGGTGGTCAGCAACTGGCTGCTCGCGGTGACCTCGACGGAGTCGCTGACCTGCCCCACCTGCAACGCGAAATCCACGCGCGCGGTCTGCTGCACCTGCAACTCGAGGGTGCGCGCCATGGGGCGGAAGCCCACCTTTTCGACCTTCACGGAATAGGGTCCGGGAACCAGACCTGGCACGGAGTAAATACCGGCTTCGTTGCTGACGGCCTTACGAACCGCGTTCGTGGATGTGTTGGTGACGGTGATCGCCGCACCTGGCACCACCGCGCCAGTGCTATCGGTGACTGCACCATCGATTTGGCCGAGCGTCTGGCCGAAAGCCGGCAGGCAGAGCGCAGCGGCAAGTAGAAAAACAGCAAGAACTGTTCGCATTCCTTCACCTCGCATTAGCCGGGACTTTGCTCTTGATCCCCAACTTGAGACCAGTATACGCGTAGCCTGTCCGCAGACACAACCCTTCGCATTGTGAAATCAAAGGCTGGGAGCGCTCCTCAATCGCAGTACTCGGCGCCGCGGATGTTGTCGTGCGGGGGCGTGGAAGTGGGCGGTGGTGAGGATGGCGGCACTGGGTCGAGCGGTTTCTTCAAGATCGATTCGACGCTTTTGTAGCGGCACGCGCCGGTGAGCAAGGCTCGTTCCGACGAAGCTTCCACACGTTGCGTGGAGTAGTTCTCGGCTAACCGGATGATGCCCAGGCAACCCGGGATGCGGCGAAACCGGGGCCCAACTTCGGCCTGATCCGCGGTGCGGGCACCATGCGGCAGTTGCAGTTCGCGCTGAAGTACGTGCTGTAAAGCGCAGGGGTCGCATATATGCGACCCCTGCGAAAGGTCCCAATGTAGGATAATATCCAGACTATGTCTTCCTCACGTCGAATGTTTCTCGGCGCCGCCGCGACGGCCGCCTCCTATGGCCGCGTGCTGGGCGCCAACGAGCGCGTCCGGATCGGATTCATCGGATGCGGCCTGATCGGGTTGCGGCACATCGCCGATTTCAAACTGCTGAAAGACGCTGAACTGACGGCCGTCTCCGACGTCCACCAGCCCCGCGTCGAGCGGGCCCAAGCCGACTGCGGCACCAGTCCCAAGGGCTACGCCGATTTCCGGAAGATGCTGGACGACAAGAACGTCGACGCCGTGGTCATCTCGACGCCCGACCACTGGCACGCCCTGCAAAGCATCATGGCCTGCGCGGCGGGTAAAGACGTCTACGTCGAAAAACCCATGACCCTGTTCGTCAAGGAAGGCCGCTGGATGACCACCGCCGCCCGGAAATACAAGCGCATCGTGCAGGGCGGCACCCAGGGGCGCAGCGGCGCGCACTTCAAGGAAGTTCTCGAACTCATCGCCGCCGGCCACATCGGAAAGATCCACGCCATCCGGACCGGCTCGACGCGCAACATCATGCCCGGTTTCGGCAACCCGCCGGATTCGGATCCGCCCCCGGACATCGACTACGACCTCTGGCTGGGGCCCGCGCCCAAGCGCCCCTACAACCGGAATCGCGCGCTGTACAATTTCCGCTGGTTCTGGGATTACTCGGGCGGCCAGATGACCAACCTGGGCGCACACGACATCGACCTGGTCCACTACGTCCTGAAGGCCAAGAGCCCCAAGGCGGTCTACTGCAGCGGCGGCCGGTTCTGCCTCCAGGACAACGGCGAGACGCCCGACGTGCAGGACGCCATTATCGAGTACCCGGACTTCAACATCGTGATCAATATTCGCGAAGCCAGCGCCGGCCGGCGCTCGGGCGGCGGAACCGAGTTGTTCGGAACCAAGGGCAGCATGACCATCGGGCGCGGCGGCTTCGAGGTTTTCCCGGACATGACCATTCCCGCCGAGCGCCAGATTCCAGCGTGGTCCACCCCTCCCGGCCATCCCCAGCCGGCCGACATCAAGCCCGAGCCGCGAACCCAGGCCAAGAAGGCCGGGAATCCATCCAACGAGCCCCTGGCCCGGCACGCGCAAAACTGGCTGGATTGCATCAAGTCGCGCCAAATGCCAATCTCCGATGTCGAGCAGGGCCATCTGGTCTCGATCTCCTGCCATCTGGCCAACATCTCCCTGCGCCTGGGCGGCCGCAAGCTGCGTTGGGACCCGGTGAAAGAGGACGTCATCGGCGACCGCGAGGCGTCCGCCATGCTCGTGCGGCCCTACCGCAAGCCCTGGGACGACGTTTTGAGGAGCTTCAAACTATGACCCGCAGAGGTTTCTTGGCTGCGACGGCGGCCGTCACCGCGGCGCCGGCGGCCGCGCCGGCGCGATCCGCCATGGGATTCTCGCCGGATTGCTTCGGCGTCAGCCGCGCCTCGCGCGCCCCGCTGGACTACATCCAATACGGCTACGATCGCGGCGCCGGCGGCGTTCAGGTGATGCTGCCGTCGCCGCTCGATCCTGACTTGTTGAAGAACATCCGGGCGCTGGCCGAAAAACTCGGCATGTTCCTGGAAGTCACGCTGCAACTGCCCCGGGACGACGGGACGCAGTTCGAGCAGACGGCGCTGGCCGCCAAACAGATCGGCGCCTGGTGTTTGCGTTCGGTGTGCCTGTCCGGCCGGCGCTACGAGACCTTCAACACGCTGGCGGACTGGAAGACCTTCGTCACCGAATCCCACGCCAGGCTGGCGCGGGCGATCAAGATCGTCGAGAAGGTCCGCATCCCGATGGGCCTCGAGAACCACAAGGACTGGACCGCCGAGGAGATGGTCCCGCTGCTCAAGCAGTACTCGAGCGAGTACCTGGGGACCTGCATCGACTGGGGCAACAACATGTCGCTGTGCGACGACCCGGTCGAACTCATCGAAGCTCTGGCGCCGTGGTCGCTGAACTCGCACATTAAAGACATGGCGGTGGAGGAGTACGCCGACGGGTTCAACCTGTCCGAGGTGGCGCTGGGCCAGGGCATGTTGCCCCTGAAGCGCCTGACCGCCACTCTTCTCAAGGCGCAGCCGAGAACCAGGTTCTCGCTCGACATGCTGACCCGCAATCCGCTGATGATTCCGTGTCTCACCGAGAAGTACTGGGTGACCATGCCGAACCGGAACGGAGTTTACCTGGCGCGGATGCTGCGCCTGGTGCGCGCCAACAAACCGGCCAAGCCGCTGGTTCGCCTGGAGAGCATGGATCAGGAAGCCCGCGTGCGCCTGGAGCAGGACAATGTCCGGCTGAGCGTGGACTACGCGCGCGACCAGTTGGGACTGAAGGTCTGAAGAGACCGGGTCGGATATATCCGGCCCGATGTGGTCTTTGGGGGAAATCATGGATGAATTATTCTCCGTTAAAGATAAAGTCGTCCACGTCTCCGGCGGATCGCGCGGCATCGGCCGCGCCATCGCCGAAGCGTTTCACCAGCGGGGCGCGAAGGTCGTCGTCAGCTCCCGCAGCGAAGAGACATTGAAGGCCACGGGCCTCGACTACGAGGTCTGCGACATTGCCGACAGCGCGCAGATCGCCCGCTGCGTCAAGAACATCGTCGATCGGCACGGCCGCCTGGATGTGCTGTTCAACGTGGCCGGCATCAATTTCCGGCACGCGGCCGAGACCTTCCCGGAGGACAAGCTCGACGAAATCCTCGGAATCAATCTGCGCGGCAACTTCCTCATGGCCCGCGACTGCGGCAAGGTGATGGTCGAGCAGAAGCGGGGCAAGGTGGTCAACGTCGCCAGCCTCCACACGCACTTCAGCCTGGCGGGCATGGTTCCCTACGGCGCCACCAAGGGGGCCATCGGAGCGATGACCCGCGCGCTGGCCGTCGAGTGGGCCGCCCACAACGTCCAGGTGAATGCCATCGCGCCGGGCTTCATCCGGACCGACCTGAACAGGGCGCTCTTTGAGAACCCCGAGATCAAGGCTTTCGCCGAATCCCGTACGCCGGCGGGCCACGTGGGCGCGCCCGCCGACCTGGTCGGCGTCGCCATCTTTCTCGCCACCGCGGCCAGCGACTACATGACCGGCCAGGTTCTGTACGTCGACGGGGGCATCACCGCCGGCACAACCTGGCCGTTGAAAGTGCCGCGCTAGCCGCAGTGCTACAATCGAAGGGCTAAGCACCGTGAATTCTACCTCGCTCGAACGACTGGGATAGAAGACTATTCCAATCCGACGCTTGGGACCAGTGCATCGAGGAAAGGAAGCATCGACGCCTTTGAGAATCCTACTTTACAGCCCGGACAACGGAGTGACGCGGAATTTCATGCCGCACCTGTGGATGTTCCTGCTACAGGCGCTCACCCCGCCCGAGCACGAGGTGCTGCTGATCGACGGCAACACCCAGCCGATGAGCGACGCCGAGCTGGTGCGCTTCGCGCTCGAACGGAAGATCGAACTGGTTGGCATCGGTGCGATGACCCGAATGGTGGCCCGGGCGTACCGGGTCGCCGACGCACTCCGCGCCGCCGGCGTGCGGGTGGTGATGGGCGGACCGCACGTGAGCGAGGTGCCGGACGAGGCGCTGGGACGCGACGGCGGCCCGCGCCATGCCGACGCCATCGCGATTGGCGAAGCCGATGAGACCTGGCCGGAGATCGTCGCGGACGCCTCACGCGGCAGGTTGAAGGACGTGTACGCTCCGCCGGACGCGCCCGGCCAGCAGAGTAAGCCCAACCTCGGGAATTACCCGGTCATCCCCTGGGACAAACTCGACATCGACCAGTTCAACCGCGTTCCCGGCTTCTTCCGCCGCATCCTGGCGCATTACAAAACCGGCTGGGAGACGTTCCATATCATCCCCGTCGAGACCGGCCGAGGCTGCCCCTACGGATGCGAGTTCTGCACCGTCACGGGATTCTTCGGCGAGTCCATCCGGTTCCGCTCGAATCGGAGCATCGTGGACGAAATGCTGCGCATCAAGGAGCGCTCGAAGCGGACCCGCGGCCAGATCGCCGTGTTCTTCGTCGACGACAACCTGGCCATCAACCTGAAACGCGCTAAGTCGCTGTTTCGCGACATCATCGCGGCGGGTGCGCAACTATCCTGGGTGGGACAGATCAGCGCCAACCTGCTGCACGACGAGGAACTGGTGGACCTGATCGCGGCATCCGGGGGCAAGTGGATCTTCATCGGCATGGAATCGCTCGACCCCGCCAATCTCGCCAGCGTGAATAAAGGCTTCGTCAAGCCTGGCGATTACGCCGCCGCGCTCGAGCGACTGGCCAAGCGCCGCGTTTACGCCATCACCTCGTTTATCCTCGGCATGGATCATGACACCCCGGGCGTCGCCGAACGCACCCTCGACCAGATCCGCCAATGGCCGCCGGTTCTGCCGGTCTTCGGGCAGATCACGCCCTTTCCCGCCACCCCTCTTTATGTGCGCCTTCAGAGCGAGGGACGACTGACGCGGCCCAAGCACTGGCTCGATTTCATGCCCTTCCAAATGGCGCACACGCCGTTGAGCATGACCTGTTCCGATGTGCAGACCGAGGTCACCTACGCCTGGACGAACGCCTACAGCCCCGAGGCCACCTGGAAAGCGATCGATTCCATCGCCGATGAACCGGTCCCCTATAAGATGAGCCACTTGCTGGCGCGGTTGTTTTTCCGCGGCATTTATTTCCAGCAAAAGGGCACCTGGGCCTGGTTGAAGCTGGTGGCGCAAAATCGCAGGACGATTTTCCGGATCATCCGGGAATCGTTCACCAAGTGGCATGGCGCCGCCGGCCAGAAGCCCCGATTGAAGCTTGAGACGGGCGCGGCGCCCGCCGGCACGTCGCCCGAAGTAGTTAAGGACGGAGCCTAGAAAGTAGTGACCTGGCAGGAAAGTGGGACAGGGGGGCGCCCTCTGGGCCCGGCCTGTCTTCTTCCGCATATCGGAATGACAGGCCAGGAGGCCTGTCCCACTTTCTTTAGATCTAGCGGGTGTTTCAGCGGACCGCGGGCCCGGCAGGCTCGTGCTCCGTCGGGGGTTCGGCTTTGTACCATGCGCCGGGCTTCGCCTCTTCCGTCGCCTTCCGCGCGCCGCCGAGCGCGTTGCCTTCCAGCACCACGCTCTTCATCTCGCCCGGGGCCACGGAGAGAAACGTGCCGGTGCCGGCAAATGCCTTGCTTGCCCGCACGATGGCGCCCGGGCAACGGTCCAGCCGGATCACGGGAGCGTCGGATAGCGGCTTGCGCGTGGACACGGCGTCCATTTCCAGCTCCTTCGAATCGCGCACCAGGAAGGCCAGCCCGCTGTCGGCGTTCACCTGCACGTGATGCAGTTCCAGCGCCACGGTGTCGGAGGCCTTCATCCCGGTCTTCCCCGACGCGATCACGTCGCTGATCCGGAGCCCGGAAATCGGCGCTTCGGGCAGCCCTTCGATGTCGATCGCCACGCGCGCGCGGTTGATGGTCATGTTGCTGATGGCGATGTTGCGATACACCGGCGTCCGCTTCGAAACGGGCTCTTCGGCGGTTTTCACTTCGCCTTCCATCAGGTAGTAGTTCGTGACGTTGATCCCCTGGCCGACATCTTCCATGGTCCAATTGTCGAATCGGACGTCTTCGATCGCTCCGCCGCGCCCGCGCCGGCTCTTGATGCGCACGCCCATCTGGGTGCCCTGGCAGGTGATGTTGCTGGCCACCACGTTGCGGATGCCTCCCGCTGTCTCGCTGCCCAGGACCACGGCGCCGTGCGCGCGCCGCACCGTGCAATTGGTGATGGTCACGTTCTCGGTGGGCCGGTTGACCCTCAGCCCGTCGGCGTCCTTCCCGGACTTGAGGACGATGCCGTCGTCGCCGGTCTCGATATAGCAATCGGAAATTCGTATGTCGCGGCTGGAGTCGATGTAGATGCCGCCCGTCTGCACCCCCGGATAGGTCTCGATGGTGACATCGCGAACGACGGCGTTGCTGGTATACAGAAGGTGGATCGGCCACATCGGCGACCCCAGGATGTGAATGCCTTCGATGAGCACATTCCGGCTGTCCATGGTGCGGATGAACGAGGGCCGGAGTTCCGGCGCGGTGCGCCGATACTCCTCCTGGGTCGCGGGAGTCTTGCGTTCCAGCGATTCGAGCAGGCTGGCCCAGGCGGGGCCGTTGGCGGAGCCGGGATCGGAGCCGGAGGGCTTAATCCGGCCGAAGATCTTCATCCACTCGGCGTTGTCGGAGGTGATCACGCCCCGGCCGGTGATGGTGACGTTCTCGAGGTTGCGCCCGCCGATCAGCGGCACGGGCGTGATGCACTCGATGCCCTGCTGCCTCCCTTGGGTGAACGGCAGGCGCTCGGCCGGGAACCGCAGCGTGGCCCCCGCTTCGATGTGGAGCACCAGGTTGCTCACCAGTTCGATCGGCCCGCTGAGGTACTTCCCCGCCGGGATGTAGACCGTTCCGCCGCCCGCGGCTTTGGCGGCCTGGATCGCGGAGCGGATTGCCTCGGTCGCGCGCCCCGAGCCATCCGTGCGCGCGCCGTAATCCAGAATGTTGAAGAACGGACCGGCGCTCCATGCGTTCACGCCGGCGAGAACGAACAGGACCGGCCACAGCCGGCTTCGACGGATCAGGTTCATGGGACTCCCGCGGGCGGCCCGCGCCGCCTAGGTAGACAGAATTCAGAAGTCAGAAGTCAGAAGTCAGAATGGCTTGCGAGTAGGCCTCCAACAACTTGCCGGCATCTTCAAGCAACTCGCAAGTCCCCGAATCTCGTCGCTGGCGCCCTCATTCTGACTTCTGACTCCTGAATTCTGACTTCTGACTTCTGACTTCTGACTCCTGACTCCTGACTTCTGACTTCTGACTTCTGAATTCTGACTTCTGAATTCTGACTTCTGATGAGCGTGACTCGCGCTACCGCTGGTTGGACTTGAGAATCTTCTTGCGCAGGCGGATCGC
>Ga0315273_10011743_pt1 | contig 11211 bp, 10 predicted proteins | sample YL17G02_0_MG_FD_205753 | JGI IMG/M metagenome (GOLD analysis project Ga0315273, IMG submission 205753) | Sediment microbial communities from Yellowstone Lake, YNP, Wyoming, USA - YL17G02_0 | ecosystem: Environmental > Aquatic > Freshwater > Lake > Sediment | place: USA: Wyoming | collected...
ACCTCACGCTACTATAAACCTCCAAGAATTTATCCAATTTAATTTTGCTTGTCAAGTTGTTCGCTCTTCTTTTTTGTATTTGTTGAAAAAAAAGAAAAAGTGTAATAGATATTCAGTCCTGATCAATGTCCGAGAAAAGGGAGGAAGTCATAATGAAGGAAAGAAGGTCTGGTTGCGAGGGTGAGACTGACAAGAGAATTCTTACAAGGATGTTGCTTGATGGGGAGATTACAGAGAAGGAATTGCAATCCTACCTTAAGGAACTTCCCGACGTGTCCTCCTGTGCGGATGAGATAGAAATAGAGTAATCCGGCTGGTGGATGACGTTCTTGCACGGAAGGGCTTATGCTGGCTGATTCGCATGCACATCTGGAGATGAAGGACTTCGACCGCGACAGGGCCGAAGTTATAAGAAGGGCTGAAGACGCGGGGGTTGACCTGATTGTAACGGTTGGCACGACCCTGGACGATTGCAGAAAGGCGGTTTCCATTGCCGGGAAGTATAAGAATGTGTATGCGGCGATTGGTATTCATCCCCATGATGTGAAGGACATTGATGATGGGACTTACGATTCTCTCAAGAAACTGGCAAAAATGGATAAAGTTGTGGCCTTCGGGGAAATCGGTCTTGATTTTTTCCGCAATCTGTCTCCCAGGGAGATGCAGATAAAGAGGTTCGGAGAACAGCTGGAGGTAGCAAGCGAAATAGGACTACCCGTAATCATACATGATCGTGACGCCCATAAGGAAACCGTAGACATGCTGGGAACGTGGAAGCGGAAGCAAAAAGGAGTTATCCACTGCTTTTCTGGCGACCAAAGGATGGCTGCGAAATGTCTCGACATGGGTTTTGTTATTTCTATACCGGGAGCTATTACTTTCGGGAAGTCAGAAAAGCTTCAGGAAGTGGTTAGATATATCCCAGTAACGAGTCTTCTGGTAGAGACAGATGCACCCTACATTACCCCTCATCCAAATAGGGGAAAAAGGAACGAACCTGCCTATGTTGTTCATACGGCAAGAAAGGTGGCGGAGATAAAAGGCCTGTCCCTTGAAGAATTGGCCAGTGTGACATATCAGAATACAAAGGATGTCTTTGGTATTATATAGAGAGATCCGAAGAATTGGTGGCAAAACATTAGATAATCCTTTTGACAAGTTCTCATATTAATCCCATGAATAAAGTCTTATTAGTCGTTGCCGGTGGCGAGATCAGGGACCTGGCGTTCTTCCGGTCAAAGCTCTCCGAGTTGAAACCTGCTGAGATAATCTGTGCAGACAGCGGCGCCGGCTATCTTCGCGCAATCGGTATGGTCCCGCATGTCATAATAGGCGATATGGATTCTCTGTCACCCGATATGCTGGAGTACTTCAAGGAGCGGGGGAGCCGAATTATCAGATTTCCGGCGGGCAAGAACGAAACTGATACGCAACTGGCTTTGGAATATGCTTTCGGTATCGCCCCTGATGAAATCTATGTGTTCGGCGCCTTCGGAACCAGGATCGATCACACCCTTGCCAATGTATCACTCCTGGCTCTGGGCCTGAAAAAAGGCATACAAATTAAATTGATTGATGAATGGTGTGAGACTTTTATTGTGAATAGAGAGTGTACCATTGAAGGTGAACCGGGGCAGACGGTATCTCTTCTCCCTCTTTCGGATATGGTAACGGGAATAACAATCGATGGATTTGAATATCCGCTTAAAGATGGAGTAATGGAAATCGGGACACCTTATGGGGTCAGCAATCGCTTAGTTGCCACGAGGGGTATCATTTCTGTTAAAACTGGTCATCTCCTTGTAATCAGATATTTCAGAGCGGGGGTCCTGCCCTGAGGAGACAAATGAAGTTAGTCCGCGTTCTAACCGTTGCGGGTTCGGATTCCTGCGGCGGTGCAGGAATACAGGCAGATCTGAAGACCATCATGGCATTGGGTGGTTTGGGGATGAGCGTTATAACAGCCCTTACCGCTCAGAATACCTTGGGCATCCAGGATATTTATGAGATATCGCCTGAATTTGTGGAGAAGCAGTTTGAATCTGTCATGGCCGATGTGGGTACTGACGCTGCCAAAACAGGGATGCTGACGAACACCGGGATAATAAAGACAGTAGCGAGCATGATCAGGAAATACGGCATTGAAAAGGTCGTCGTCGATCCGGTAATGGCGGCCAAGGGAGGGGAGGCATTGGTAAGAGGCGAGGCGAGGGAGGCGTTGATCAGAGAATTGATTCCACTGGCCTTCGTCGTGACTCCGAATATACCTGAGGCCGAGGTATTGACCGAAATGCAAATAACCTCGACGTCGGACATGAAAAAAGCTGCGAAGGTAATTTACGGCTTTGGCGCAAAGAATGTTGTCATTAAAGGAGGACATCTGACAGGCGATGCTGTAGATATCCTCTATGACGGCAAGAAATTTCGCCGATATTCCTCCGAAAGAATTGACAAGAAGGAAACGCACGGCACAGGGTGCACTTTTTCCGCTGCCATTGCTACCCTGTTGGCCAAAGGTGAGAGCGTATCTGAAGCGGTAGGTAAGGCGAAGATCTATATAACTCAGGCCATAAAGTCGTCATACGGTATTGGATCGGGATACAGATTGATTACGCATTTTTTCCCGGCTTCATCGGATGAATAGAAATGCTATCCGTATTTTGGCGCACCAGGATAGTGAACAGGGAAGTTGATCTTTGTTAGTTAATAGTTCAGGAAAATTAAAAGCCTCTCGCCATAGAGCGATAAGCATTGTTCGCAGGTTGCGAGACGTCGGCCATGAAGCCTACTTCGTGGGTGGATGCGTGCGTGATCTCCTGCGCGGAGTGGAGCCTGGAGATTATGACATCGTTACCTCAGCGCGGCCTGAGGAGGTCTGTTCGCTCTTTCCTCATACAGTGCCAGTGGGTATAAGTTTTGGCGTCGTGCTTGTGATTGAGGAAGGCCACAGTTATGAAGTTGCCACATTTCGTGCCGAGAGTGGCTATGAAGATGGACGTCGGCCGTCTCATGTCGAATTCACCAGCGCACATGGGGATGTGTGCCGCCGCGACTTCACCATCAACGCCCTGCTCATGGATCCGATGACGGGCGAGATCATCGATTATGTCGGCGGCAAGAAGGATATAGAGGATCGTGTAATCCGGACAATCGGAAATCCCGACGAACGCTTTGCGGAGGATCATTTGAGAATGCTTCGCGCTTTCCGTTTTTCCGCCAACCTTGGGTACGCAATTGATCCCGATACTTCACGTGCCATAAAACGACATGCTTTCGAGATGAAACGTATCAGCGCGGAGCGCATCCGTGATGAACTGACGAAGCTCCTCACGCGCGCGGGGGCGCGTCGCGGAATGGAAATGATGGCGGAAACCGGGCTTCTTGCCGAAATCTTACCCGAGGTAGATTGCCTGCGTGGTATCGAACAGCCACCGGCATTCCACCCGGAAGGCGACGTCTGGGAACATACACTCCGGATGCTTGACCTGATGCCTGGAGAAGGCGTGGAGAATGATTCGCGCCTTGCCTGGGGCATCCTCCTGCACGACATTGGCAAAGCCTGCACAGGTTCCGCAGATGCATCAGGCATTCACTTCTATGGCCATGTGCGTGAGGGGGAAATAATCGCGGAAGCATTGATGCGGCGCCTCAGGTTCTCCCGTGCAGACATGGAGACAACCCTTGCCCTCATTCATTATCATATGCTTTTCATGAATGTTACAGATATGCGACCGAACAGGTTAAAACGTTTCCTCAGGATGCCCGACTTCGGACTGCACCTTGAGCTTCATCGCCTGGACTGCCTTGCGAGCCATGGGTTCCTTGATAACCATGACTTCTGCAGGAGCAAGCTTATGGAAATGGCGGATGATGAGCTGCGTCCTCCGAGGATACTCACTGGAGATGATCTTGTTGCCATGGGATTTCCTCCGAGCCCTCTTTTTGGCGAGATCCTTGATGCTGTTGAGGATGCCCAGTTGGACGGGACGATATCGACGTCCGACGAGGCTCGCAGGCTTGTCATTGCTCGCTGGGCGGATAAGTTGCCGGGATGATGTTTTAGACGTTTGAAAAATTTACTGACAAGTATTCCTATGCATGTGGAACGAACAGAATGTGCTCTGAGACTGCGATGCTACCTGAAAGTCACGGTCGCCCTTTTTTTAATTATCGTGCTTTTTGCAGGTTGTGCGGGACGCCAGGCATACAGTAGTCGACTCGCCCGTCTGGGTTATACAATTCAGGTTGGCGCCTTTTCCGATGTCGAAAATGCCGCCCGGCTGACTGACCAGCTCCAGTCCCGGGGTTTGGATGCCACCTATTTCGTGGCCCGCGCAGGGCTGTACAAGGTGCGGTTTGGCAACTATCCTTCAAAGGCCGTAGCCCGCCAAAAGGCAGAAAGCCTCAAATCCTCGGGGGCGATTGATGAATTCTATATTGTCAACCCCGATGAATATGCTGTTGCCAAACAACAAAAGTATGGCGATATGTATATCAGGGAGGAGCTAATAAAGACGGCAGAGAGCTTCGTCGGTGTTCCATATCTCTGGGGCGGCACCTCGCCAAACACCGGATTTGATTGCAGCGGTTTATCAATGACGGTCTATCAGCTAAACGGTCTCGATCTCCCCCGTTCAACCAAGGAGCAGTACGAAAGAGGCACCCCTGTTGATAGGAACGATCTCTTGAAAGGTGACCTTGTTTTTTTTGCCACTTCCGGCAAAGACAAGGTCGCGCACGTGGGCATATATGTCGGAGACGGCCGATTTATCCATGCAGCGGGCAGAGGTAAAAAGATTCGTGTAGATTACTTGTCGAGTAGCTATTACAAAAAGAGGTATCTCGGGGGAAGAGCATACATATGATGGCATCGAGAAACTTGCAGAGGGGTTCATAGTGTCTCAGAATATTCTTCCGTGTCCGGCTGGTTGATACAATGCAGGGGAAGATTTCAGCGTGGATGCTGTTGATGCCAATCTGCCAAGGCGGGGAAAACCGTAGCTTTACCGCCAAAATTGATGTAAGAATCAGAGGAAAAGGAGTAACGTGAATATTAATAATCTGATGGTCACCGGCGGCTGCGGATTTATCGGCAGTAACTTTATACAGTACGTACTGAAGGAAACAGGATTCGCGGGCAGAATAATTAATGTCGATAAGCTGACCTATGCGGGGAATCCTGAAAATCTCAAAGGCATAGGGGAACAATTTGGCAGCAGGTACGTCTTTCAGAAGATGGACATCTGTAATACCGATGGGATGGAAAAAATCTTCGGTGACTACAATATTAATGCAGTATGTCATTTCGCGGCGGAATCCCACGTCGACAGGTCGATCAAGAGGCCCGAGAGCTTTATCTATACAAATATTATCGGAACTTTTAACCTCCTTGAGCTTGCCAGGGCAAGGGCGGATAAATTTGTCCTCTTTCATCATGTAAGTACTGATGAGGTCTTTGGCAGCCTCGGTGAGCAAGGATATTTTACGGAGGATACCCCGTACCGGCCTAACAGTCCCTATTCAGCCTCCAAAGCGGCTTCGGATCACCTGGTCCGCGCCTATCATGAAACTTACGGCCTCCCCGTTGTCATTACCAATTGTTCCAACAATTATGGGCCGTACCAGTTTCCGGAGAAACTCATCCCCCTTATGATCATCAACGCTATTGAAGGCAAACCACTACCCGTTTATGGAGATGGCAGGAACGTCAGGGACTGGCTGTATGTCAAAGATCACTGTGAGGCCATCTGGACAATCATGCAATCCGGGGAAAGGGGAGGGACGTTTAACATAGGCGGCAATTCAGAGATGGAAAACATCGTCATTGTGGAGATGATCTGCGATATCCTCGATGAGGTACTTCCTTCCTCTGACGGGATTTCGAGGAGAAAGCTGATCACTTTTGTGAAAGACAGACCGGGGCACGACCGCAGGTACGCCATTGATTTTAGCAAGCTGCAACGAGAGATGAACTGGACTCCGCGGGAATCTTTCGCCTCGGGCATCAGAAAAACGATAACCTGGTACCTTGAAAACAAGGCATGGATTGAAAATATCAGGAGCGGCGAATACCAGGCGTGGATTGACGAGCACTACGGAGAAGATTCCAAGTAAGAAGGGGACCTGCATGGACACACGGGCATGGAGTCCTGATAAACTGCTGAAGGTATCGGGGTACTACTGGAAATCTTTTGCTCTGCACGCTGCAATTAAACTCGGGATATTTACAATAATAGCGAGCGATGAACTTACAGGTGAGGATATTGCCCAGAGGTTGAATGCGAAGGAAAGGGGCGTTGTGATGCTGCTCAATGCCCTGGCGGCAATGAATCTTCTTGTAAAGAAAAGCGACAGATACTCTAACACCCCGTCCAGTACATCTTTTCTCTCCAAGAATTCCCCGGAATATATGGGCCATATAATCATGCATCATCACCATCTTGCTTTGTCATGGTCGAAACTGGATGAGGCGGTAAGGACGGGCGGCCCCATGAGGATAAGATCATCCGGGAGCGACGAAGAAGGTCGGGAAAGTTTTCTTATGGGCATGTTCAACATCGCCATGAATCTGGCTCCCCGGCTGGTCAATACAATAGATATCTCTGACCGGCGTCACCTGCTTGATTTTGGCGGCGGGCCTGGCACATATGCAATCCACTTTTGCCTCAACAATCCCCGGCTCAGGGCGACCGTCTATGACCTTCCCGCAACCGGACCCTATGCCGTAAAGACGATCGAGATGTTCGGTCTTACTGACCGCATTAATTTTGTGGCAGGCGATTATCTGAAAGAAGATATTCCCGGAAGCTATGATGTGGCCTGGCTTTCTCAAATTCTTCATGCAGAGGGCCCCGATGATTGCCAGAAGATAATCGAGAAGGCGGCCTCGGTTCTGGAGCCTGGAGGTGTGCTGATGATCCATGAATTCGTCCTGGACAACACCATGGACGGCCCGCTCCAGCCGGCGCTTTTTTCCCTTAATATGCTCCTGGGAACGGCAAACGGCAGGTCTTACTCTGAGGGAGAAATAATGGAGATGCTTGCCCGGGCTGGGGCAAAGGAGATTAAGCGCATTCCCTCCCAGTTTCCAAATGACTCGGGAATTATAAAAGGGGTATTCTAATGTATCGCATGCTTCTCACAGTCGCGACGCGTTGCTTCAAAAAATTGATGTTATGAAATTCTCTTTGCTAATTTTTGTATATGCGCTTGGTTCTTGCAGGTTAAGCGATTCCCGAGCGAATTTCAATACCTTATCGTAGTCGAAATAAAGATCCATCTTCATGTAACAGTCAGCAAGCAGCCGTTTGGGTCTGTAGTCCTTATACTTACAATCTGTGGTTAGAATCGGTATCTGATTATCATGAATCACTTTTCTAATGTCCTGGTCATTGTACCTGAGTAGTGGTTTGAATAAAGTATAGCCTTCTTTCATCTTCATCGCAGGATAAAAGCGCTGGCCGGTCCTGAAATATCTGTCGTTAATATTTTTTCCCTGGAACAGGCCGTCTTCATTCGCATAGACACCGCCGAATAAATATTCCAGCGAATAGCCGACAAGATCCCAAAGTGACCAACCAACAATAATGACAAGAGAATCCCAGTCAGTGGTAGTATCATTCAAGTATTCTATAAAGGCCTTTCTCTTTGCCGTGTGACATACCTCGCAAGGATTTTTCCCCTCTTGTTTAGCTATCTCAAAAGCGGATTCGTTTGCGGGTATTGGATGCCACGTTATGTGTACGTCTCGCGCTTTCCAGTATGAATCAAGTTTGCTCACTTCGTCTTCAGTATAAACGTGAGTCGGAAACATGGCCGCATGTGTTTCAAATTGAAAACCGAAGTCCCTTCCTGCCTGTATGAGAAAATGGAGTATTACGGAAGCATCCTTTCCGCCTGCGTATGTAACAAAGACACGTTTATCGGAGAATGTTTTCAGATGTTCTCTATTGTCATTTACCCACGTTGTATAGTCTAACACTGATTTCATAAAATACTTTCCTTTAAGAAGAGAAGAAAATGACCGAACAGAATTCGCTATTTATAAGGCTAACACGTTTCGCTGAATAAGCAAATAAAAATATTCCTCCTAACTTTGTGGAGCGGGCTTGTATTTCTCTCTTGATATAAGAAAAATAAGCTCCTTTTTCTTTCCATGAGGATCATTATTTGCTTCTATTCTTCTTTTTCGCTATCGGAATTCATTGCCTACCTGCGCCAGATAATATGCAGCAAGTCGCTATCATATTTGTTTGTCCAACACCTCCTTTACTTTTTGCGAAAGGGTATTTACGCTATACGGTTTTTGAATGAAGCCATAGCAGCCCTGTTCCATCATCCTTGTTGAACGTGCGTCTTGGCTGTACCCGCTGGAAAGGATCACTTTGACGCCTGGATCGATGGACTTGAGGGCGTTGAAAGTTTCTCCCCCATCCATCTCCGGCATGATCATATCCAGGATCACCATGTCAATCTCATTTTGCTGTTCTTTGTATATCTCTATAGCTTCCCGACCACTCCTGGCCACAGAAACCTTGTACCCCAGCACCTCCAGGATCTCACTGCCCACATCAATGATCACATCTTCGTCATCCACGAGAAGGATTGTCCCCTCGCCCCTCGCGATATCTGTGAAGCCCTTTTCTTCCTTGACAAGCTCCTTCTCCGAAGCAGGGAGATAGATGGTGAACGTCGCCCCGTGTCCCTTTTCACTGTGTACATCTATTATACCGTTGTGGCCTTTGATAATACCGTAAACAGAAGCAAGCCCGAGACCCGTACCCCTTCCCATTTCTTTTGTCGTAAAGAACGGCTCAAATATCCTCTTTCTCGTCTGTTCATCCATCCCGATACCCGTATCGGTCACCGCGACCCGCACATACCTTCCGGGATTCACACCATAGGTTCTGGCAGAGTCCTGATCAAGATAAACGTTGGCCGTCTCCAGATACAAATCCCCGCCGTCAGGCATGGCCTGCCAGGCATTTACATAAATATTCAAAAGCACCTGCTCCATCTGCCCGCGATCAATCTCAACCGCCCAGATATTGTCCTCGTAGTTACGGTGAAGAGTGATTTCCTTCTTAGTCCTCCCGAACATGGATGAAGTCTTGTTGATGATTTCGTTCATATCGGTCACACTGACTTCATATCTGCCGCCACGGGCAAATCCCAACAGTTGCTTGGTCAGCTCCGCGCCACTTCTTACCTGGTCTTCAATTCCCTTTAGTTTATCATAAAGAGGATGAGTGATATTCATATCGAGGGACATTAAAGAGGCATAACCCTGTATGCCCGTAAGGAGATTGTTGAAGTCATGGGCGATGCCTCCGGCAAGGGTGCCCACGGCTTCCATCTTCTGGGCCTGGAGCAGCTGTGATTCGAGCGTTTTCTGCTCGGAGATGTCCCTGAATATTCCCACGATACCAGTTACATTGCCTTTCAGATCAAGGTTTGGAGCTCCACTGATATTAAAGAACCTTTCCGACCCATCTTTGTGCAGAATGGTGCCGACCCTGTCCCTTAGAACAAGTTTTCCATCCTTTACCTGTTCAAAAACCACAGTAAAATCTCTGGCGTCCTCCGCCGTCATAAAGTCAATAAATTTTTGTCCTATGACTTCATCGGTGCGATGCCCCAGAATTTTCTCCCAGACCGGATTTATGTAAGTAAAAGAACCATTAAAATCAAGGGTATAAATAATGTCCGGGGCATTCCCACTTAAGGATCGGAACCGCTCTTCGCTTTCGAGTACTTTTTGGTAGGATATTGCATTATTCATGCTGATGGCGATCTGAGTTGCTATTCCCATTAGAAGACTCACTTCACTCTGCGTGAGACGTCTCTTTGAATTGATGTTATCAACCATCAGGACCCCAAGGGACTCGTTTTCGAAGACAATAGGAACGCATATGAACGACTTGGCGCCCATCATCCGGGCAAACTCATGACTCTTTTTTGAGAGGTTGTCCGCTATCTTGGATATATCATCAATCAGGATAGGTTTCTGCGAACGAAAAGATTCCACGGCGGGTCCCCTCGAATGGGGCCTGTCAAGGTGGAACTCCACTCCTGCTAAGTATTCCTCATGCTCGGGATTGTAGCCATAACCAATGGCATATATAAGACGGGTTCTTTCCTGGTTGGCCATCAGAATCATACCACGATCAAAATCCAGTCGTTTCTCCATGGCTTCCATAACCAGTTTGAGCAGCTTTTCGCTGTCTAAGATCATGGCGGTTGCCTGGCCAATCTCCTGAACGAGCAGGGCATTGTTGTAACGGATGTTGATCTCATCCAAGAGGGTATTTGCTAAATCACCCTGATATTTCAGGTTTGTCTCAAGCTCCTTTCTTTTTATATGCTCGGAGTAGAAGATGACAATCGATACAAACAGCACATAAAGCAAGACAGGGACTGCCCACGCCCATTCGGTCTCATGCAGAAGAAAGAAAAGGGCCGGACAGACCATGAATGCCGAAAGCATAATAGAATTACGGATTGTCTTCCATACTAAAGAAGGGGTTTTCTCCCAGCTTATTATGTAGCGGCAGCTGTCTCCGCCTTTATGAATGCAGGTAGGGTGTTCTACGCTGGCGAATTTGCCAGTGAACAGTTTGCCAATCGCTTCGAAGACGCCTATCCGATTCTCACACTGGAAGGGTTTTTCTCGGACACCCGGATTTGGAATGACAGAAATTTCGATCTGGTTCGGTCCAATGCTCCTTATGCGAATGGTCACAGCGCGACTAAAGTGAGGGTAGAACTTCCCAAGCATAGAATAGGCGACGGAAGGTGTGATGAATCCCAGTATTAATTTCCGCATTGAGCCAGAGGCCTTTGAATAAGCTGAATTGCGGCCAACGTCGCGGGCTATATCGGGAACCCTTGTTTGCTGTTCCATCATTTCGTGGAAAAGATCGATCTGATGCTGCGTGAACCAGTGGCCTCCGTCTTCGAGTTGATAGGACGTAATCTCCGCATATTTAAGCAGAGAACCCACATCGACGTCAGGCATATGCTCGTTAAGATATTCAACAAAGTTCTTAACGATTTTGCTGTTATATAATGGCGTATCTTTCATCTTTGTCTTGACTCTGTGCTACTCATATCTCATTCTAAAATGCCGCTGCACGTACTCCATAAATTTAGTGGTATTGAGGTCCCGCATATTCAGGATCCACAGTTGATAGCTCTTTTCACTGGGGATAT
>Ga0315273_10011744_pt1 | contig 11210 bp, 8 predicted proteins | sample YL17G02_0_MG_FD_205753 | JGI IMG/M metagenome (GOLD analysis project Ga0315273, IMG submission 205753) | Sediment microbial communities from Yellowstone Lake, YNP, Wyoming, USA - YL17G02_0 | ecosystem: Environmental > Aquatic > Freshwater > Lake > Sediment | place: USA: Wyoming | collected...
TGAAGAGATTGGGTCTTGATTAATTCGAAATACTTCGGAACGATTTTCCTGTATTCTCTAAGAGCCTCTATCCTGAGGATTGAACGTACCTCCATGCGCTGCACTGCAAAGGTCACAAATGAGAGTACGAGCTTCTCCAATTCCTGGTCTTCTGTTTTCATATCAGTTAAGGTGAACATAGCCTATTCTGAAGATAAAACTACTTGACACCCATATCATCACAGAAGCAGGAGTAAGCGCCGAGGGGGAGATTCGAACTCCCGTGGTGACGAGCACCACCAGCTCTCGAGGCTGGCGCCTTTGGCCGCCCTCGGAAGGGCATAAACCGGGCTTGGCTACCTCGGCATGACTGCACTTGTGATTGGGGAATCGCAATTAAGCTTTTCCGAACGATTCTGCATTTTCAGCACATTGGAATATCAGATTTTCCGATGGGGTTCGACGGAGATTTCATTTATCCCCGCAGACATCGCTTATCAGGGAGAGCGTTCGCATTGAGAATCAAAGTGAAATCATTCCCACGAGGGGGAGTCGATAAATCGGTCGAACTTCCAGATGAATCGACCGCCCTCAACCTCTTCAAGGCGCTGAACATGCGCCCCGACAATTGGATAGTCTCGCGCGATGACAAGGTGATCCCTGACGACTGCCCGTTGAAGGATGGGGATTCGATAAGGCTCCTTTCGGTCGTCTCGGGCGGATAGAGCTTAAATAGCCAGAATCAATTGAATTATCGCCCTTTATTATTTATCACAAGATTTTAATAGAGCCTGAATGATAGTTGAATTCGAAGAACAGAGGCGATTGGTAGCCTATTAATCGCCTGATTCACAAATCACGATTCATCAAATCGTAGGGTTCCAGCAGCTTGGATTTACGTTTAGACAAACGAGTAAGCGGAATTCTGGCTCAAACAACTTGCGAGCGCTGGTCAGACCAACGCCGGCAGGGAGTAAACCCCAAGATTTAGGCCCGTCACAAAACGGCGCGCCGAGAGTCGCCAAGCCTCTGTTTTTCGAAAAGACACAACAGGTGAAATCAAATGGAAATTGATCCAAGTACAACGAAATACCTGATACATGCAAGGATTTCAGCGGACGGAATAGTTGAAAAACCCGACGTCGTCGGAGCCATCTTCGGGCAGACCGAAGGGTTGCTCGGTGACGAGCTCGACCTCAGAGACCTGCAGAAGAGCGGCAGGATCGGAAGGATCGAGGTCGAGATAGCCTCGAACAGGGGGAAGTCGGAAGGCAAGGTCTTCATCCCCTCGAGTCTCGACCAAGTCGAGACGGCGATCCTCGGATCGGCGCTCGAGACCATCGACAGGGTAGGCCCGTGCAAGGCGCGGATATCCGTCGACAAGATCGAGGATGTCAGGGTATCGAAGAGGAACAAGATTGTCGACAGGGCGAAGGCTCTGTTGGGAGACATGATCAGGGACTCAAGGACGAGCGGTGTCGATCTGACGGAGTCTGTAAGGATGTCCGTCCAGGTAGAGGAGATCGTGCACTACGGCAAAGAGAAGCTCCCCGCGGGCCCTAACATCGACAACTCGGACGCGATCATCGTCGTCGAGGGGAGGTCAGATGTCCTGAACCTGCTCAGGCACGGGATCAAGAATGCGATCGCGGTCGAGGGGACGAGCGTCCCGAAGACCATCGCAGACCTGGGCAAGGACAAGGTTGTTACTGCCTTCGTCGACGGGGACAGGGGCGGAGAGCTGATTCTCAGAGAGCTATTGCAAGTGACCGAGGTCGACTTCGTCGCAAGAGCCCCAAAGGGGTCGGAAGTCGAGGAGCTGACTCAGAAGGCGCTAATGAAGTGCCTGCGGAACAAGGTCCCGGCGGAACAGTTCGTCGAGATGTTCAACATCCAGGTCGGACCGAAGGCGCCAGTAGAAGAGGAGCCGAAGGCCGCGCCGGCCTCGAGGCCGATCGAGATGCCAGCATCGTCGGTCATGGTGGAGCAGGTAGAACCGAGGCCGAGGCACGAGAGCCCCAGGCGCGAAGAGAGGAAGGCGCCCGAGCCAGCCAAGAAGCTGTCTCCCGAGCAGGATAAGCTCAAGGACATGATCATGGAGCTCAGCGCGAGCTCGAAGGCGAGGCTGCTGGCTGAGGACGGGACTGTGATAGAGGAAGTGCCCGTAAAGGAGCTGGCCAACAAGCTCAAGGACACGACCCACAAAATCGCGAGCATCGTCTTCGACGGAGTGGTCACCCAGAGAATCCTTGATATAGCCGCAGACCTTAAAATCACACGAGTGATCGGCGCGAAGATGGGCAACATCACGAAGCAGCCTACCAGCGTCGAAGTCTGGACCCGCGACGATCTCTCTTGAATAAGCTGATCGGAGAGGAGAGCTATAGCAGAAGAGAAGGCTCGGAAGGCCTCGTCCAGCGTTGCGTCGATCGACGATATCGAGACGACCGCGCAGATAGAGATACCGAGGGACCCTTTGAAAAGGGTCGTCGGGCAGGAGGAGGCCATCGAGCTCGCTCGCCTGGCTGCTTCGCAGCGCAGGCACTTCCTGCTTGTCGGACCTCCAGGCACTGGAAAATCAATGATAGCCCAGGCGCTGAGCCTCCATCTGATGAGGCCTACCGAGGAGATCAGGATCGTCCACAACCCCGAGAACCCCGAGCGGCCGATCGTCGAGGTCAAGAAGGACGAATACGTCCTCAAGGAGAACGAATCCAGAGGGTTCGCCGAGGGCGAGCTCATCGACGTCAAGGAGGCGCCGGTGAATGTCGCCGAGAGGCTCGGCTACCGCTGCCCGAACTGCGGGGAGTACTCGTCGCCGCGCGACGCCTTCTGCCCCAAATGCACGAAGCCTAAGGTCACGCAGGTGAAGGCTCAGTCCGCCAATCCTTTCTCGGACATACTCGGCAACCTCTTCGAGGTCACGATGGGGGGAAGGACCGGCATCGAGAGGGTGACGACCACGAGGAAGCGCCTCGGGAAGGAGGAAGTCGTCGTCTTCGAGAGGGCGGGGGAGAAGATCAGGATTTTAGACCAGACCGCGCTCGAGAAGCGCAGGGAATTCGAGAAGCTGAGCCCGAAGAAGGTTCTCGTGCCGCTGAACAGAAATCCATTCGTTCTCGCGACTGGCGCGAGCGAGACGGAACTGCTCGGAGATGTGAGGCACGACCCCTATGGAGGACATCCGCAGCTCGGCCTTCCGCCTTATGAGAGAGTCGTTGCCGGCGCTATCCACGAAGCCCACCAGGGCGTGCTGTTCATCGATGAGCTGCCGCACCTCGGGCATCTTCAACGGTCAATATTGACTGCAATGCAGGAGAAGCGCTTCCCTATCTCGGGAAGAAACCCTCAGAGCGCTGGAGCCAGCGTGAAGGTCGAGAACGTCCCGTGCGATTTCATATTCGTTGGGGCATGCAACATCTCCGACCTGCCTGAGATACTCAGCCCGCTGAGGTCCAGGATAACCGGCGGAGGGTACGAGATATTGGTCGAGACGACCATGCCGGACACTGAAGATAACCGGAACATGATGGCACAGTTCGTCGCGCAGGAGATCTTCGTCGATGGAAGAATCCCGCCAGCGACGAAGGATGCTATTATGGAGATTATCTCCGAGGCGCGCGTGAGGGCGAAGCAGATCGACGGGAAGGACAAGAGCCTTACCGTCCGGCTGAGGGAACTGGGCGGACTCGTAAGGGCTGCGGGGGACCTAGCTGTCTTCGAGAAGGCAAAGCTCATCGAGGGCAGGCACATCAAGGACGCCCTCAAGAGGTCGAGGACCGTCGAGGATCAGATCAGGGAGAGGTACGGCAGCTACTACGGCGGCCTCTCGAAGGATATCTCCGGAGCTCAGAAAGAGAGTTCACAGTATTATTACTGGAACTATCAACAGAGCGACCACAAACAGGGATATTCCTAGTTCTGCAGAACGAGCTGCATCCTGTATCCGTCTTCACCGTCGCGATAGTATGCGCGGAGCGAGCTTATCATCTTGAACCCGAGCTTGTTGTAGAGGTTGATCGCAGACCCGTTGCTCACGCGGACCTCGAGGATGAGGGAGTCCGCTCCCTTGAGCATGCTCGACGACATGAACGACCTGATGAGCGTCGACGCGGTGCCGATCCTCCTGTGGCGCTCCCTTATCGCCAGCATCAGGATTCTTGACTGGCGGACGCCGGACATCACGCCCATCACGAAACCGACGATCTCGTCCTCGTCGACAGCGACGAGAAAGCCTTCCGGCCAGTATTGAGAGACCGTGAGGAAGAATGATATCGGGTAGGCTTCTCTGAGAGATTCGTGAGTGATGTCCGCGACCTTGTAGACGTCGTTGGGGGTGAAGACCCTTATCATCATCGCCGAGACGATTGGATGAGCATCCATATATCCTATTCGAACCTCCGCGGCTCCGGTTCCTTTCCGCATCTCCCCTCCTGCCGATCCTCTTTCTTATGTTCGAGATGAGGATGGCTCCGATCCCGGCGAAGGATATTATCGACAATGTCATGCCAGGGCTCAGAAATGTTGCGGGCTGCCAACCTGTGAAGGAATTTCCGCTGGGGAAGATCAACATACTACCGGAAGCCTCGTTGCCCCAAAGGTCTATGATCTTCACGTCGAGGCGGATGTCCCTGTCGCTCAGATTGATGTTGTAGGTCCAGCGGCTCCTCGAGCCGTCGCTCGAAGTGAAGGTGACGGACTTCAAGCCTGAATCATCCGAGCTTCCGGACATGAAGACGATCCATTTTGACCCATCCTCGCTGAGCTTCACCTCGGGCCTGATGACCGGTGGGTTCTTATCGCCTAGCATATCCAGCCTGACATTCTTCTCAAAGAAACTTGCCACGGAGCCGTCGTCGATCAAAAGGCCTATCTCCCTGTTGGCGCAGACGGATTCGTAGTTCCAATTCACGCTTGACACCCAGGAAAGATGGTGATCCAGCACCATGCCTTTGTTGTGCAGGGTATCGAAGGGGGCTCTGCTGGGAGGGAACCCGATTAAGACCTTTGCATCGTTCCTTTTGACGACTGCGGACAGCATGTCGATCGCCCGAATGTTACGGTTGTCCGTCCCTGAGAAAAGGCTGTTGTTGTCGAAGCAGATGTAGCTCTCCATCGATCTTCCAACTAAGGCGGCGGACGCACCGAGAATGGGACTGGTGACCTCGCCGAGCATCGGGGTCTTCCAGACGGTGTCGGCGTAGAAGATCTCGGCATACATCGAATCCTTCGCTTCAGAAATCAGACGGCCGATAGCTGTCCCCGCTCCAGTGCAGTCGGGGAAAATGAAGAGTTCGCTCTCGCATGTCGCGCCGACGGGCTCCTGGCCGACGACACGGTGTGGCCTTGTTGCCGCGGAGAGGTTGATGTCCGTCATGCGGGAAGCTATCGCATCCGTTCCGGAACGAACGTCGGGGAATCTAATGTCCGCATCGAACTCGAAGAGCTCCGTGAGCGCCCTAGCGATCGAGAGAGAATCCAGGATCGCTGCCCATCCCCTGTTCCCGCGGCCGAGCTCTGCGTCGAATATATTCGAGACGAGGTTCTCGCTGAGGATGATGCTCGTGCGGCCATCGATAACGATGTATTTCGCATGCACGTAGGAATACCTTCGAGGAAGGTCTTTCTCAGAAGATGGCTGTGCGAAGCTGATCTCGGCTCCAGCGTCCTCCAATATCGGAAGCAACGCTTTTGAGCGGTTGGAGATACCTCCGGCTGGACAACCTTCGAGCAATATCTTGACCGATACCCCTTTCTCGATTAGACCTATTATCGTCGAGCCGACGAGGAGCGAATCGAATTCATAGGAGCAAAACAACACCGACAATCTCGCTGAGCCGATGGCGTCGATGATGAGATTGGAATGTTCTGGCAGGACCAGAACGGTGGCGGGGGACCTATCGGTCACCGGATCAAAATCTGATTGGCCGGGGCGATAGTCCCTCAGCGCCAGCCAATCAGAAGCGGAATCCGTGTCGATGTCTGATTGCCTAACTAGTATCCTCGATCTGCCGGGGGAAGGGATCGGAGGCCCGAGCCAGTGAATCCCGAGATCCGCCGTCCTCGCCGATTTTCCGAACGCCGCGGCATCGACTGTCCCGCCGTTGCGATCCATTAGAACGAGCTCGTCCCCGTCGTTCGCGAGCCTGAAATTCCCCCGCGTTGTCGGTTTCATTGACTGGAAGGAGCTTGGCAGGATGGAGAGGTCTGGGGCGCGACTGTTCTGATCGTAGAAACGAGTCGCGTTCCTAGCGATCGTCAGCGTCCCCTTGGGAGCGATATGGCAGGAAACTGGCAGGACGATGCTCCCTTCCCCGTCCGAGACAGACCAATTGCCGACGGCGATGTCAGCGGCTCCAGGATTGAAGATCGAGAAGAATTCCCCGTCCCTCGCGTCGTCGAACAGGATCATATCGAAGAATGGATGCCCCGAACTGGAACCTGACATCATAGATTCCGCCGGACGATTGCCATCCGATTGAATGCATGAACCGGACAAAATGATGATAAGGACGATCGCGCACAATCTCCAGGAAGGCATAACGGAGAATCGGCGGTCGTCGTCCTACATCGTTTCTGCTACAGTGAAGCTCACTCAGTCTGTAATTCCTGAGACCAAGTCCAAGAGAACGGCTCTCGGGTCCTTCGCCTTGGCGACCCCGCTTGCCAGAAGGACGCCGTCGGTGCCGAGCTCGATGGCCTTGGCGACATCCCGGCCGTTCTTCACTCCAGCGCCTGTCAGTATGCCGACCCCTTTGGCTACGCTCCTGATTGCGGCCGCCGTCCCCGATACGATCTCGGGGTTCGCGTCGGTGACCGAGACGTTCCCTCCGATCAGCTCCGGGGGTTCCACCGCGACATAGTCCGGATGAAACATCGCCGTGGCCCTGCTGACCCTGATGTTGTTCGTGCAGACTATCGTCACGAGTCCGAGCGCCTTGCATCGCTCGACCAGCTCCTCGATGTCCGCGTGGACGAGCCTGTGCTCGGAGTGGTTGATGATCGTCCCCTTCGCCCCCGCCGCCTTGGCCCCTTCGGGGGGCACGAATCCTGTGGTGTTGCCCGGCTTGACATTGTCCACATGCTGAGAGAATACAGGGATCGAGACCGATGAGCAGACGAGTGCGAGGTCCGGCTGGGGTGGCGCTATGATGATCTTCCTTCCGGTCTCGTTGACGATCGACTCTGCGATCCTCGCGATGTTGAGCGCGCTCTTCCCAGATGCCTCTGGATAGGTCTTCAGGTTGACGACGATTACGGGTTCCATCTCTTTCCCGCTCCGGGTCTACATCGGCTTCATGCGCTGCTCGATCTTCTTTAGCACTTCCGGCCTCGTCGTATACTCGAGCTCCTCGGGCGAGACGATTGCAGGCATGAACGGGCCGTGCCCGCGCATGTATTGTGACATTTCCATCGCCTTGTTCCTGACGGGGTCCCATTCCTTCCCTTCGAACAGGTCGACTGGTGTGTGGACGCCCGGCGGGCAGGACGAATCCTCGAGCCCCCTGAGCTTGCCGTACGCGACCTGCATCCCAAGGCAGACGATTCTTGGCGGCCCGTCGAAATATGTCGGGCTTGACTCCTCTGATGCGCACGGGAACCATGCGCCGTAGTGCGAGCCTCTCATCCATCCCGCGACGAGCGCGGGGAACGCGAACGGCTGGAGCGCCTCTCCGACCGCAGGAAAACCTGACTGGCACCTGACGATCATGACCGGGTCGTCCTTTCCGACGTACTTTCCGGCCGATAGGTTAAGCTTCTCTGTCGAGACGACTGATGCGACGCCGAGCTCCTTGTGGATTACTCGCTTGACCGCGTACCTGGTCGTGTCACCGAGTAATGTGAGGATGTCGTACATCTCCGCGGGCGAGCTCATGACGACCTTCTTGTGGTCGACGACGTCCACGATCTCAAAGTCGTATCCCTGATGTGCACGCGCGTCGATGATTAGGCCTGTCGTCGTGAAGGGATCCATGAAGATCCTACAGATTGGGAGCGAGTAGGCGGACGGCCCGGTCTTGTCGGCCATGAACACCAGGACGCTCTCGGCCTTCCTCTCCTCGAACTCGACCTCCGCGGCTCCTGGTCCCTGGCCACGCACATTGCCTGAGAACGCATCCGATAGAAGGTCCTGGCCTGCCGCGTAAAGCTTCAGCCTCTTGGCCTCATCCGCGGCTGCGACGAAGGCGTTCCATGCGAGCTGGTGGACCTCCTTGGCCTCCTCGCCGTGATTGTGAGTCATGATGAGCTCCATGTCGTCCCCGGCCCGGCTCATGTGGAAGTCGGATATTATCTTGGATTTCACTCCGGCGTCCATTACTTCCCTTGCTTTCTTGATCATCGACGGGTGCGGACAGGAGTGCCCCGCGACCGAGCCGACGTCTGCTTTGATGACGGATAGCGTAACCTTTTCAACCATTGCAACAACCTCTCGTGCTGACTCGCAGCTTGCGGTGCAGGGTGAGGATAAGCCCGTTAATTGTATATGGTTGCTTCGATAGACGTGCCATTCGATGGCTAGAAAAGCTAATGTCCATTCCGGCCAATAGGTACCGGGGAAGGCAGATGTCGAACATTGACGAGCTCAGACCGATCTTCAAGCCGAGATCGATAGCAGTGATTGGCGCTTCAAGGAGCCATCTGAAGATCGGCCACGAGGCACTTCTCAACACGCTCGTAGGCGGGTTCAAGGGGAAGATCTACCCGGTCAACCCGGAAACGACGGACATAATGGGGCTGAGAACCTATCCGAGCGTCGTCGCCATCGAGGACGAGATAGATCTGGCATTGATCGCGGTGCCCGCTGCGTTCGTCGCGAAGGTCATGAGGGAGTGCGCCCAGAAGAAGGTCAAGGGTGCGATCATCATAAGTGCCGGGTTCGGTGAGATCGGACCTGAGGGGAAAAGGCTCGAGGACGAGGTAATCGGCATCGCCAGAGAGGCGAAGATCAGGGTCATCGGTCCTAACACGATGGGGTACAAGTCCCCCGTCGATAACATCGATGCGAGCTTTGTTTTCGGGATGGCGAATCCTGGAAGGGTCGCGCTCATCAGCCAGAGCGGGGCACTCTGCATCGGCATGATCCACTACGCTAACGCTGAAAGAATAGGCCTGTCGAGGATAATCAGCATCGGAAACAAGGCAGATGTGGACGATGCGGACCTCATCGAGTATCTCGATCAAGACGATGAGACCGACGTCATCGCGCTCTACATCGAGGGGATCAAGGACGGACGGAAATTCCTGGAGACAGCAAAGAAGTCCCAGAAGCCCATAGTCGCGATCAAAGCCGGCAGGAGCGCCAGCGGGGCGGCTGCGACTAAGACCCACACTGGTTCGTTGAGCGGCTCTGACAGTGTTTACGATTCCGCATTCAAGCAAGCTCACATTCAAAGGGCGTACGACGTCGAAGAACTGTTCGACTGCGCCAGGGCCCTCGCGTATCAGCCGCCGGCGAAAGGGGCGAGAGTGGGGATTGTAACCAACGGAGGAGGCGCCGGAGTGATCCTCTCGGATTGGCTGGAGGATCATCACCTAAAGGTCCCCGAACTCGCCGAGGAGACGAAGCAGAAGCTGCTCCAGATACTGCCCAACATCACCGTTCCAAGGAACCCGCTGGACATAATCGGAGACGCCGGATTCTTCAGATACTGGGCCGGCGGAGAGGCGCTCCTGGAAGATCCCAGCATCGACATGCTCATCATGATCTGCGTGCACGCGGGATATGCCAGACCGAGGGAGTACGCGGGGGCGGTCTTGAAGCTCTTCGCGGAGAAGAAGCACCTCAAGAAGCCGATCATATCATGCTGGGTCGGCGGGACGGAGATCGAAGAAGTCACCCAATCGCTCAAGGAGAAGAACGTCCCCGTCTATCCATCCGCACAGCGCGCCGCAAGGGCTGCGAGGTCGCTGTACGATGAAGGGCACCGCAGAGGCTTGGTCCCCAAGAACCAGAAGGCGTGGAAGAAGTGAGAGTCCAGAATTTAAATATGGAGAACGTTCTCCACGAAACGGAGCGAGTGAGCGCATGAAATACAGCCGTACTGACGAGATTACTCCGGAGATGGACGGGCAGGAGGTCCTGCTCGGCGGTTGGCTGCAGGAATCGAGGAATCTCGGCGGGATAGTTTTCGGGATTGTCAGGGACAGGTACGGCACGGCGCAGGTCATCGTCAAGAAGAAGGAGGCGCCGGAGCTCGCCAAGGTGCTCGCGGACGCCAACAGGGAGTCGGTCGTCACCATCATGGGGAAGGTCCAGAAGAGCGCGAAGACGCCGAGAGGGTATGAGATAATCCCCGTCACGATAACCATCAATTCAGCGGCGCAGACACCGCTGCCGCTGGGCGTGGTCGACAAGGTCGGAGCCGACCTGGACACCCGCCTGAACAACAGGTTCTTGGATCTCAGGAAGACGGAGGTCGAAAGGACTTTCGAAGTGAAGTCCGAGATGCTCCTGGCCACGAGGGCCTACCTTAGGTCGCTCAAATTCATCGAGGTTCAGACGCCAAAGATCGTCGCCGCTGGCGCAGAAGGCGGATCGACCCTCTTTAAGGTGGACTACTTCGGAAAAACAGCATATCTCGCGCAGAGCCCGCAGCTGTACAAGCAGAACCTGATGGGCGCCGGGTTCGACAGGGTCTTCGAGATTGCGCCGGCGTTCAGGGCGGAGGCTTCCGACACCGTGCGCCACCTGGCGGAGTTCACCTCGCTCGACATCGAGATGTCCTTCGTAGAATCCTCGGAGGACATCATGGACGTTGCTCAGGGGATTGCGTACAATTCGATGAAGCATCTCGCGGAGAGATGCCAACCGTTGCTAAAGAGGTGCGAGATAGAGATCAAGCTGCCGAAGCTCCCGTTCAGAAGGATCCCGTACGATGAGGCGGTCGAGCTCGCCAACCAGGAAGGGGCGAAGATCCGGAAGGGGGACGACCTCGGGACGGAGGGAGAGAAGGCCCTCGGTGTCTCTGTGAAGAACAGCTGGGACGAGGAGCTCTATTTCATCACGGAGTTCCCGACCGAGCTGAAGAGGAGCACCTTCTATGCGATGAGGAAGGATGACAATCCGGACCTCACGACCTACTTCGACCTCGACTTCAGAGGGCAGGAGATCGTCTCCGGCGGGCAGCGAGAACACAGGATCGAGAAGCTGATCGCCCAGATGGAGGAGAACAACCTCAGCCCGGATGCGTTCGGGTTCTACCTCGAGGCTTTCAAGTACGGCATGCCCC
>Ga0315273_10011746_pt1 | contig 11210 bp, 14 predicted proteins | sample YL17G02_0_MG_FD_205753 | JGI IMG/M metagenome (GOLD analysis project Ga0315273, IMG submission 205753) | Sediment microbial communities from Yellowstone Lake, YNP, Wyoming, USA - YL17G02_0 | ecosystem: Environmental > Aquatic > Freshwater > Lake > Sediment | place: USA: Wyoming | collected...
TATGCTTGCTGGTGAGGTCTCAAAGATCCTTGAACCTTTCAAGCAAGAAATAACAGCAATGTTCGATGACTTCAAGGCAAACATTCGGAATTTCATCAAAGGTGAGATAATCGTTTTCAAGAATGAATACAAAACCTCACAAACCTTTATCAAAGAAGCAGTAGCTACGGAAGTAGCGCACCGATTCCGGTTCATGACCAGCACCTATGAGGAACACCAAAAAAGCCTTGAAGAAGATGATAAGCGAGAAAAACGAAAACAAACCCTAAAGGACATGCAAGAAACGTGACCAACCATGGAAAAACGTTCAAACATCCATGCCCCGTTAGGCTTGGTCATCGGCCTTGCTTGTGTTGCCATGTCGTTCAATTTATATTCGTTCTTCAAGCATATGAACGACCTTGACCAATTTGGGGTGAACTATGCGTTTCAGAACCTTTTTATGTTCTCTTTGTTCTCAGCGGCGCTTCTTACTTTGATATGCGTTTCAATATATGGGATAGTGCATGGTAACAAAGAGGAAATGCGAATGAAACCAGCAAAGCAACACGAAGATCGTGATTCTGATAAAAGGGAATGTCCTTTTCATATGATGGTTCCTGGTATTGACCTTCCCCTAATTGTCTTCGATAAGGCTTATGACCCTTCAAAATTCGAGCCGATAACGAACAAGAGCTTTATTAACAAGCCCAAAGGCGGGCTTTGGACATCACCCTTCGCCCCCGACAAAGGATCTGAATGGATCGAATGGTGTAAAAATGAGAATTTTGGTGTGAAAGACGAGGGCAGCCCTATCTCGATTCTAAAGGTCAAGGATGACGGGAAGTTCTTGCTCATTTCTACCTTGAAAGACCTGGTTGAGATATTACAAATCTTTCAAGAGAAAACCTTTCAAGGTAATTATTTTGATCCTGTTCTCGATTATGAAAGCCTGGCACAAAGCATTGACGGCATATATTTGACCACGGCAGGCCAATGGGCGACGCGCTTGACGCATCCGGGCTTGTACGGGTGGGATTGTGAAACCGTGTTCATCATGAACAAGGACGTGATAGATAACGTGCTTCCAGGCAAAATAGAAGCAAAATGGGTTGATAGGATAGAAGATAACGTCGAGAATTTTGAATAAACGTGCTACGAGGTAGTTTAACATGAAACAGCATTCCCACCTTTTCACGATCATTCAACGCGTCAAGCGGATCATCCGTGTGAATAAAGAAGGAACAAGCCAGCAAAAGTTACATGCCGTGCTTCCCTATGCGTTCAATCTCGTGGAATACTTGAGTTATAACGATGACTTCACTAACGACGAAGGACACGAAGCTGGACGGCTGCTCACAATGCTTGGCCTTCCCATGAAGGTCGATGAAGATCACGGGCTTGGCTATAACGAGGTCGCCAGCAAACTACTCGCTGAAGGCAAGATCCCCGACATTCCTTCCCGACATTGCCGCCGTTGCGGAAGGGCTTTGAGTAACGAGGTCAGTATCCAGCACGGGCTAGGCCCCATATGCCGGTCGAAACAGGCCCGCGAGGACGCGGTTGCAACTAGGGACATCGACAGGGAAGGAACGCTCGAGGGAATCGACGCTTTGGCAAAGGAATTGGAAGGGGAAGCCGAGCCAACAAAAAAGAAGGTGAAAACGATAGATGATTCCAAGCAGCTCACCTTATTTTAATTATTTCAAGGGGGGAAACCCCTTATTACCGAGGTTTAAAAAATCATGATAAACGAGAAGTGGATCGATGAAAAAATACGTGAAATCTATTCTATCTTGAAGAACAAAGGGTACGAAACGGTATCTTCATGTGAAGGCCATTTTATAAAAGTACCAGGCATGATAGATGGAATATTTTGTCCACTCATGATCGTTTTCAAGGATGTGCCTGTCTTGTCGCCTTGGCTGCCTCCTGATCCACGTTGGGTAGCTATCATCACTTATACATTCACGTATGGTAAGCACGTTCCACATCTATGTGTTTTCTACAGTCCGGTGGATTTCAAGGAAAGTGAGCAAGAATTGGACATTGCACGGGTTGAATTGCTAGATTGGGCTATGAAATTACCACGAAAAAAACCATGAGATGTTAAGAAAATGGTAAAAACATCAACGTTAAAGCACGCTTGGGATACAACCATCGGGGATAAAGCACCATTCGTTTTCATGAGCGAGCGGTTCGAGGGTTCGGTTGGCCCCTGGTCAAGAGGGCAAGTATTCGACACGATCCAAGACCACCTTGCTGAAATCGAAACCACGGCTGACGGGTTCAACAAGATGAACGAAGTGCTGGCCCGCCTGTCTTACCAATTTACCGTGCTCGACGCGTTGGCTAACTACGCGTTCATCGAACTATCGCTTAAATAGACACCGGCGTAATCTCTAATTACACGTCATATGTGTGCTTTCAACCTGTTAAACGATGATAAAAATGGCAGAAGACAAGCCCGTGAAGGCCGCGAAGCCCGCAGCAAAGAAGGGGGGCAAGAAGGCCGCCGCCAAGAAGGACGACAAGCCCGCTGGTGGCCCGGCTGCCCCGGCGACCCCTGAAGAGTAAAAAACAAGAAATAAAAAAGAATAACTTATTTTCTCCTTTTTTTTAATCCGAAAGAAGCATTCACGTCCAACCGGCTCTAATGCTTCGCATGTCGATCTTCTTCATTGCTGGTTTCTTCACTTCTTGGACGACCGTGACCTTGCCCTCGTTTTCGTTCAAGTCAAGCAAACTTTCGACCATCCCCAGCTCGCATTTCAAGAAATCACGCAATGCGAACCGTATCGCTTCGCTTCTGCTTGGGAATAGCCCTTGACCCGTGAGCTTGGCTATCGCGTCGATGTAGATGCTTGGCAAATTTACCGTAATTATTTGCATCAGGCGGTCACCGTGCTAAGGTCAGGCGTTTCCTCTCGCAATTTCCTCAACAGCCGGGCAATTTCCTTCTTCTTGTCAACTGCTTGCTGAGCTGGTGCGATCTTTTCGTGGTTGGACACTACAGCATCCATGTCATCGAAGCGTTGTGCGACGCCGAGTCTACGTTGCAAGAAATCACGAATGGCGACGCGTATTGCCTCGGAACGGCTCGGATAAAGCCCCAAATCCTGGAGAACCTGCAACGCTTTGACGTGCGGCTCCGATAGATTGATCGTTATAATTTTCGTGCATTTTCACCCCGTTCGCCTTCAAAAAATCACGAAGGTAATTGATTGTTAACGGGTTAATTAATAAAGATTGCGCCTTTAAATGAACGACAAAAATTGACAAAAACCCTTTTTTGAAGGATTCTGTCACTAACAAAGAAATATATGGGTATTAACAAGGGAATAAAGAGCAATTTGGCTTTATTTATCAAATAACCGCATTCTAATCATCAAAAGTTTTCAATATGTGAAGATTGAGCACGTAACCCTTTGCATCTTCCAATTTATCGACCAATTCCATTATATCGTGCCCAGATCCTTTATACAAGAATTTATCGGAATCTACCTTGATAAACAGGTCGTCGCCCTTCAAATCCACGCTCAGGATTGTCTTGTTGATCGATTTGATTTCCGCCTTTAGATCGGTTATCTCAGATTTGTTCAGCTTCTTAGCCATGTTTTTCACTATTTTCTTTGATCGTTTCGATACATTTGCCGCCATGTCAGTTTCTTCGCCAGGGTCTTCTTCTAACTCTTCCATTTCTTCTTCTATTTCTTCTTCGGATTCTTCGTCTTCCACTTCTCCAGGCTTTTGCTTCAAGCCCTTTATGATCGCATTGATTTGAAGGTTGTATAATTCAGTAGCCTTCTCCCAACCCTTCTTGAATCCTTTTTTGTAGTTTTCCCACAAGCCTTCATAATCAGCCCGTGAAATCTTCTCGATCACGTTATCCGGTAGCAGCATTGGCGTTTTCTTCTTGTCCGATTCTGTCAATTGACCGGATTCACGCCTTTCGACGTATTCTTGCTCTTTTTGCTTTCGCTGCTCGATCCTATTGGTCATGTATTCGATTCCAACCTGATCCCACGAGGGGATCTGGACATCGGACGCGATGACCTTTTCAGCACCGGCCTGTTTGACCACACGGCCTAACAATTTCTTCGCTTCTTGCCTGAACTTGGCCTTCCCGTCGTTACAACCCTTGATACCAGCACCAAGCTTGACCTCGTTAATGTCAAGGGTCTTAACGCCTTTTACCTTCTTGAAATAAACGAGTATCTTGGCTTCGTTGCACCCGCCATTCGATTTGTTGCTCGGCTCTTTCTTGTAAGGAGCAATATATTCATCGACAAGGTTGCGTTTTCGCATTTCATTAAAGCCGGTCTTTTCTAATAGCATATCACGGTTTTTACCAGCAAGCACTTTCTCTATGTCCAAGGGGGTTATTTGATCTGGATTTTTCCCGGTTATCGTTGCAAATATTTTCTCCATGTTTTTTAATTCAAGCGGGTTCCCTTTTACAGCGATATCCGAAAGCCAGTTCATGAATATCTTGTTTGTTTTCAAGTCTTCTTTTATATTCTCGTTATTTTTCATGTTTATCACTTCAAGATTTTAAGAATTTGGTTGCAAGGTCAAGTAATTCCATAGTATTCACATGAACTCGTTTGACGTGGATCATGATCGGTACATCGATACGATCCTTGAAATCCCATGCAACAAGGGCAGCCCAGCGGTGGTGACCATCGACAATGTGATAATCTTCGGAAATGGTAACGGGGGTCACTACCTTGAGTAGATAGGCCAAGTATTGTTGAGTTAAGTTGCGTAGCAGTTTTGTTTTTGCCTTTGCTAATGCATCGTCGCTCGTCCCGGCGGTAAACACCTTGTTCTTGTATTCGTTCTTGTATTTGGCTTTCAAGGTTTCCATGTCCTTGATCCCGTCCAGCTCGCGCCGGATGACAGGCAGCTCGGTTCTTGAGAAATCATCCATTTTGCCTTCGACGTTCTTTAACGTCGTGATCTTAGGTTTAACCTTGCTGGCAATGATTTCTCTTTGTGTTGGCTTGAGATTATGGACGTTGATATATTCATCAGTGATAGTATAGCCAAGTGAAATGAGATAATCGAGAAAACGCCTTGAAAGTGACCCCCGGCGGTCAGCAATCTCGTCATCCAATTCAAGCTGTGGCATTTTATTTCGTTCAATACCAAGATTGCCCTTGCCGAAGAAGTCAAACGTATCTTCTTTTACAAGCTTCCCGGCCGCGTCCTTCACGTATTCTGTAAATTCCTCTTCTTTCCCCGTGTCTGGATTGATCCTTTTCTTCACGACCGCTTTGAATATCCAATCTGGTGCTTTGTCCAAGATTTCGATGATCTGGTCGTCCTCAGCCTGCGTTGGCAGCACGGATCTATTCTTTGTCTTATTGCTGCTTGCTTTTCTTTTCGGATAGATTTCAGCCCACAAGGTTTCAATGGTTCGAGGCTGTTTCATTGCGATCTTGACATACTCAGTGAGCAAGAATTTCTCCAGGTCAGCAACCGTGAATCCCCCCGCGTCTAGAGCGGGATAAACCCCTTCCAAGCTCTTTATCTTGATATAATCAGCTCGGGCCTGAGGGCTATATTTCATCAGAAACTCGAAAATAACATCCGTCCATAATTCATCGGCACTGCGGATGTCGAAAGGTGGTTCCCTGAGCCTTTGCTTGTTTTCGTTAAAATTCTTTTTCACTATATCCCTGAAAGGTTCATACTTCGCACCGATTTTGTCATGATCGAGATTGGCTCGTGAATGCTTTGTTTTCTTCGCAGCCAGGATGTTTTTCGTTCCATGAAGCCCGGCGCGAGCCTTCACCCAATTGGGATAAACTTCCGTGAGCACCAATTCCGGTTTGTCACCCTTCCGAACCATCCATTTCTCCAATTGAAACCCGTTGCGGAGCTTCGTGATCTTGGCGAGCATTTTTTCATCACGGTCGCCTAGAAGCTCGAATTTTTGTGGCTCTTGGCCCGGTTGTGTTATTTCCGTCCAAACATTTCGTTCTTTTCTACCTAATGCCATGTTAATTGGTTTTGGCTGTGGTTCGTTCGATTTCTTTCGCCGGGTGAGGTTCAAGGCTTGTATCTTGGTGATCATAGCCTTGGTAGTGTCAGGCTCGCTTTCCCCCATGCGTCCTATCAGTTTTTTGACACGATAATAGTATTTGGTTTCGTCCAGGACATCGTTAGGGAACACTTCTTTGACATCGGACAAGTTTAGCTTGTTATCAACGAAAACGGTATCAGTAGGTGACATCCCGATCTGGTTTTTCTTGATCATGTCTTTCACGATGATTGGCTTGATGGGATCAGCAAGCCCGGCCAGCACTACATTGTCGCTGTCTTTTCTAAGAAAATCAGAAACGAAATCGGATTCAACGTGGTGGGCGGCTTCGTGCTTGTCCTTGAAAGCAAATACACGACCTGATGCGTTATCCCAAAAAACGATTATCGGCATGGTTTAAATGGTCAATCAAGGTCTAATGAAGCTTTCGACGCGACCCGACAAAAACCACGACAAAGGGAAAAAAAAGGCGGGGAATTAGGCAGTTACCACGTTGCTCGACGCCATGCTCACCCCGGCAGCATTCCGAGCCTTGATGTAATAACTTGCCGAAGTTGCCGTAGATGACCTAATAAACTGATAGGTTACTACCCCGACGGATGTTTTCAAGTTTCCATTTTCATATATTTCATAACTCGTTATTGGCGAGCCGCCGTTGTTTGCTGGTGCTATCCAAGTTAAAGTTATTCTCGTTTGTGTGCCAACAAGTACCTTTTCATCCTTTCCTGTATTCGGATTCCAAACATAATCATAGATGTTTTGTAATTGTTTGGTCACCGTCAATCCTGTTGGTGCGTCGGGGATCGTTATCGTTACCGCCGGGGGTTCAATTGCCCTTGTTATGGTCATCAAGTTAGAGCCTTCCGATTCCTTGCCCGATTGTGAGAATGCTGTTATTACTATATAATAGTTTGGTGCAATAACTACTTGGTAGGCCAAATCAATGTTATGTGTTAATGTAGTTGGTGGTGCGGTTGTTGAAATGAAATCAACGAGCGAGACAAACCCGTTCGGGAATACTTGCGTCGTAGTGGAAATATAGAGCTTGTAATGAAGCACGTCTTGCACCGTTGCGAATGTAATTGTAAAACCCATGTCCGTCGCTCCCATGTCACTAACTGATAATATGACCGGGGCCGCCGGTGGAAACATCGTGGTAATATCAGGCGGGGTCGTGGTGGTCGGTGGTGGTGCGCCCCCTTGCCCGGTGAGCGTTGCTGTTATCACGTTTGAAAGAACGCTCTTATAACCGTCGATAGAGGTTAGCATGGCATAATAGGTCGTTCCTATCGTGATCGTGTCGGTTATTTGCTTGGAATTAAATTCAGCAGAACTCTCTTCTAATATTTTAACAATCGTGGCTTCATTAGGCGTGGAAAACAGGTTCATGTCCTTATACAAGTAGAACGTTAGAATCTGGTCGCTTGCGGGCTGTGGCCCCTTGTAGTCAAACGTCAATTTCACCTGGCTGCCAATAATTTCAACATCGGTTATCGACGGGGGCTGTGGCTGAAACCCGGCGGGATATTTGTTCAATATGAAGCTTGCTTGCATCGTGCTATCGGCCTGATTGCTAGGCTGCATAATGGCCGGGATAATGAAGACAAATGAAATCCCGACAATGGAAGCTAATAGAATGCCTATCAAGATTCCCCTTGTCTTCTTTTTCCCTTTTGGGTCTATTTGTGGCTTGTTTTTATCGCTCATGGTCGTTCATCGGATGGATCAATTTATTATGCCTGGCTATTGCCCAAGACATTATTTAACGTTTCGATCAGTCAAAAAGGGGAAAAAAAGGAGATTAAACGTGGATAATGGTCATGGAATCAGCAACAGCTTTCGTTTCATCGAAATCAAGCATGTCAACAACCCCGATGTAGGTCATCATTGATGTTTTCACGCAAACCATCACCGTTCCCTGCGTGGGAAATTTATTGTTGGACAATGCATACGTCGATGAATCGAAAACTAGTGCCACGCCAATTTTCAAGCCGAGGTCGGCAAACACGCTGTCATCCAAGATTTCTTGTGCTATCGGGAGAAATATAACTTCCACAAAGTTATTCGTGCCAAACATATCGAACCCGCCACCGACAAAATATAGTTGCGGATTGACATATACGACCATGTTTCCCGAATATTTACCAAACCATTCCTGTTTTAGCAGATCCGTCGGGTTGGTAGGCACGTCACGGTCAAGTGCGCTCAGTTTATCCTCGGTAGTTTCGGGCATTACCCCCGGGATGTTGGGAACTATAAAGATGATAGCAAAGACCACCGATGCCGCAACCACGCCGATTAAAACCACTTTTTTAGCTTCCATAGTCAATCATCGAGTAAATCAACGAAATACAGCTCGATTATTTCTCAAGGCTTATTCAACCTTTCGATCAGCATGTGAGCATTCGCGCCACGAGGGCCAACAAAGGCTTGGAAGGCCACGGGAGATAGGTTTAATTGGACGTGATCGAGGGATAAGACATGCCAACCCGCATCTATTCAAACGAGTTGAAAATCGAGCACTACCTTGGTAGATGGTTTGCAATCGCTTATTTTCCAACCTGGTTTCAAAAAGGGTGCAAGCACGTCACGGCCACTTATACCATGAAAGAAGGTTATATCCAGGTCGAAAATAGCTGCACGAATGGCAATAAACGACAGAAAATCGTTGGAAAGGCTTTTTTCACTGACATCCCGAACCTTCTCGATGTGCAATTCTTTTGGCCCTTCAAGGCCGATTATCTCATTGAATACGTGAGTTATGCCGAAGAGGGCGAGCACAAGCGTTATGAATACGCGATTGTAGGCAACCAGAACAAGACCTACTTGTGGATTCTCGCTCGGCACAAGCTTGTTCCCAAGCCGGTTCTCAAGCAGCTTCTTGATTTTGCGAAGTTCAAGGGCTATGACGTGAAACGGTTGGTGATCGAAGAATGACAAGCGAAGATGACATCTTGGATCAAATGGACGCGTTCTCACAAGACCCGGAGAAATACATGAACGACATGATTTTCGAGAATTTCAAAAAAGTGGTCGAAAACGACGGGTTTCGTGATTCCTTGATAAAAAAGCACAAGAAGATAAAAAAGAAGTAGTGGCTAAAGGATTTCTCCTTTTGATCACGAGTATTTCAAAGCACGGCTCAACGTATCGATTGTTTCATCTATCTTATCGACGGCAACAACGATGTTGTTCTCATTGCCACGAGAGTTTGAATAATCAAGATAATTGGCGTACCCGGTTATCAAGTTGTCCCTGAGTGATTTGAGGAGAGTTTTCAACCTTGTCTTGTCAGCCTTGTCGAAGCTTGACACATCTGCATTGGTTTTTTTCACCATGTGAACCATCTCGGTAGAAAAATAGAAGGAATTAGAACCCAAGTTCGTCCTTATAATCGAGCAAGCCTTCTTCGCTCAACGCGGCCGAGAGCCTTTTATACCGGCGAAGATCGTTGCTCATGTATTGTTCAGGGCCGAAAGGATTGCCCGACGCGAGCAAGTACGCGCGGCGTTCTGGGTCGAGGGCAAGCCATTTCGCATTGTCCATGTCCGATAACTCGCTGATGACTTGCTCGACGTTCTCGTCTTCAAGATCGGTTGCAACGCTCGCTTCCACTTCGATTTCCGATACTTCATACTCCGGTTTGCCCGTTTCAGTGACTGACGGCGGCATTTCTTGGATGATCGTGAACCGCACGTCACCGTCCTCGGTTACTTCCCCGATCCATGCGCTGTCGTCGCCGGTTTCGTTTGCCGTCAGGTAGAGCTGCATTGAATGCGGGCCTGTCGCGCTGGCCTTGTTCGCCCGTATCCGAATGAGCGTCTTGCTGAATTTCTCGCCAGGTTTCTGAGCATCTAATATCCTCGTGCAAAGATCGACGTTGGTTCCCTTTTTACCACGCTTGGTTTCAAGAAATCGCAAGCACATATCAAATGCTGGTATATATTCCTCAGGGCTTATGCCTTTTGCTTTCAATTCCTCGGGGGTCAAGTCATACGGGCTTTTCCCGCCCTTTCTACCACCCTTGGCAATCGCAACTTTGTTTTTCTTGGGCATTTTTCCTTTGTGCTCGGTGTTGAAGTCATCCAAGAGCATCTTGGCGACCGCTTGCTTTGTCGGGGGATTCAGTTTCACGCCGGTAGGCTCGGCCTCGGGCTGCTTGTTATAATCGAGGATCGCCGCGTCAACCACGTTCATGAAGCCCCTGACCGCGAGGGTTTCATCAAAAATACCCTTCTTGACCTTCTTGTTCAAGATCATGGCAAAGAACAGGAACTTCTTGTGAAGGGGCTGATCGTTATGAATCCAATTGTAGATCACGCCAGCAAGGGCACGATCCACTTCCGCTTTGTTGTTAGCCATGTTTTGATTCACTTCTTTGGTATGAAAGGATTAAAACCCCTTGCCGTGCTTGGCATCGTTCAAGCCTTCCACGATGTCTTGCCACTTGCCGGGTAGGAGATAGAAATAGCCCTTATACAACCAACCCTCGACCTGGGTCTTATCATCCTGGCCATTGACCACGAAGAATACCTTTTGTTTGCCATATTTCGCTGCATCCTTGTCACCCTTCTCGACACGGAGGGAAAACGGGGCCTTGACTTCGGTATCGTTATCCAAGTAGAACTCGCCAACGTGGTACTTGGCATTATCTTCGTTCGCGTCCTCAGCACCGGAATCCTTAAGGGCTTTCAACGCTTGCGCCGGGGTTTCGAGCTTGGTGAGTTTTAAGAATTCCATCTTGGGGATCGTGGTAACGAGTTTGGGGTCGCCGCGTTCGTATTCTTTCCACACGTTACCCCAGTATTGGCGTTGGTTCATGCTCACGAATATCGCTTCCCACATTTCGGCTTCGTCCTCGTGGAAGTCGCTCTTGAAGTTTCCGATGCTATCATACCCGGAGCCTTGGGAATAAACGATCACGTCACCGTTATCCATCAAGATCATGTCGTCGTCTTGTAGCTCGTCGCGCATCTCGCCTTGCTCGGTTCTGTTCGCCTTCTTCTTGCTCGAAGCAGCAGCACCGGCCTTGTTGAACGTCGTAAGACCCTTGGAATACTTGTCGGCAATGTTCTCCCAATACGTGAAACCGTGCTCGCCTTCCAAAGACTTCTTGGGGGCGTTCTTGATAATTGCATCAATGGCTTCGTTTGAAAGGTTATCGGCAGCAAACGCCTTGAAG
>Ga0315273_10011747_pt1 | contig 11210 bp, 8 predicted proteins | sample YL17G02_0_MG_FD_205753 | JGI IMG/M metagenome (GOLD analysis project Ga0315273, IMG submission 205753) | Sediment microbial communities from Yellowstone Lake, YNP, Wyoming, USA - YL17G02_0 | ecosystem: Environmental > Aquatic > Freshwater > Lake > Sediment | place: USA: Wyoming | collected...
CACCCGAGCCCACACCAGCACGGGCCCGAGAAAGACGGCCAGGTGAATCCATGGGACAGTGAAGTTGTGAATGGTGCCGTTGTACGCACCCAGGTACAACGCCACAAGCGAGACGTAGATCACCTGTGCCGGCAAACCGCCCGACATTGCTCCATCCCAACAACGCCGCATCACGTACCCGAAGGCGAGGAAGATGAGGCTGCCAAAATACCAGAACGACAGGAACGCTTCCGCAACCCCTGTTTGGCACGAGCCGATACTGGGTTCGAAGCCATACACAGCAAACGCTGGGTCAGACAGAGGGACCCTTAGCGAGGACTTGACGCGCTCGCCCACGAGCTGCCTCGGAACGTAGGCGTCTACAAGGCCGTTGTACAGTGACAACCCGCAGTTGAAGTCCCGGGTCTTCGTGACCGCATCAATGTAGTACAAAGCGTTGAGCATCTCTTGAGCCTTGTCCTGAACCATGCTGCTGGGCTGCAAGTTGCCAAGGTAGTCGATCTCCCGAACCCGCTGCCATCGGCCCTCGTCCTCGTAGATCACCGCATGCCGGTAGTCACTGATGTTCACCACGAAGATTCCGAACGCCAGGACACCGGCAATCATGACCGGGCGCGGAGGCAGCCACCGCCAAACAAACCAAAGCATGCACAGGAGTGCGAGGAAGAACTCCGCCGTTGGGGTTCGTCGGCCGTAGAAAACCATCAGACTTAACGAGCTCAGCGTGTTCGGCAGAAGCAGGAGGAACGCCCACGTGCTGCGATACCGGAGAAAAAGAGCGAGAGCAATGGCAAACCCGTAGGGGGCCAGCCTGACGAAGAAGAGGTACGCAACAGGTGTGCCGGACCACGGGCCTGCCCTGGTCATTTCCTCCGGCAGCCTCCCGATCAGAAAGCCGAAAAACTGCCCTATCCCGACCAGGGCTGTCGCCCCGAGCAGGAGGCGATGGCCGTCGAAGCGCCACTTGAGCGGGTCCACCTTCCTCCTTGGCATGAAATACCCAATGGCAGTCATTCCAAGGCAGAGAAACACCATTAAGATCACCTGGGACAAGGCCTCCGGTGGGTAGGGGAGGTTGGAGCTCTTGAGGGCATAGAGTTGCGGAAGAATTTGGAGCGCAACGGCCCAAGCAGCAAGAAAGGGGAACTGCAACAGTCGCTCTCGTCGCAAAAGACCCCAGCCCACCAGACCACCACATAGCCCGCAGAGTAGAATCGCGAGGGCCAGAGTCACGTACCTGCTCTCAAAGCGTCGTCGAGTGCGGCAAGGAGTCTTTGCCCGTACCAAGCAAGCGAGAAGTCACGCGCTCGCTCCCGGGCGTTGTTCGCCATCTCCGCCAGGAGATCCCGGGAACGCGCAAGCTTATCGATGCGCGCTGCAATTGCCCTTGCATCGCGAATCGGCACGACAAAACCATCAACTCCATCACGCACCACGCTCCCGGTATTCGGCGTACACACGACCGGCAAGCCCCATGACAGGGCTTCGTAGGTTGCAGTGGCGGAGCCCTCACACAGGGACGGAAGCAGGAATACGTCAGCCCACCGGTAGTGCTCGCTGATTCTGGATCGGGGGACGGACCCCACGACCTCGATGTGCCTGCTGAGAAGAGAGCGCACCTGGTCGGACACACCTAGTGGGCCGACCATCCGGAACTCGACCTGCCGGCCGAGCAACCGCGCGGCCTCAAGAACGTAGGGCGACCCTTTGCGCAGCCCGACCGCCCCGACCGTGAGCACCCGGAGCGGCCCACCGGTTTCCCTTCGCTCGCGCAGGTTCGGGGAGGTGTCCACACCGTACGGGACGACCGCAACGCGGTCCACGGGGCCACCGCACGCACGAATGCCATCCTTCACGAACTCCGAGCCGCAGAGAATCAAGTCTGCTTCCTGCCACTCGGCTTCCTCTCGAGCGGCGTATTCCTCACCAGCCCCGCCGGAGTTCACGGTTTCTTCCCATCCCGGGTGCGCCGCCGCCTCCTCGGCCAGAAGCCGGCGCTCGAGCCTCTTTGGTGCGATGCTCTGTTCCAGAATGCCGTGCAGGCCGTTCTGACGGGCGTGCTGCAGCAGCTCGAGCGCGGCGCTGTTGTACGCAAACAGGGCCCGCGCCTGAGGTGGCCAGCTCCTCAGGACGAGCCGACAGAACTCCTGCCCGCCCCACAGGAAAGCCCTCGTGAGCTCACCCGCCGACCCTGCTTGCGCGATTCGAAACGCATAGCGGAGCCCAAAGCCCGTGAACGCGGTGATCATCTCGGGCGGCACGCCGCGCGGAACACGCTCGACCATTCGTCGTCCAGCGCTGGGTAGCAGTTTCCTCGGAAAAACATTGAGGGCGCGCGGCGCACCTTTCAATAAGCACAGATCTGTAAACATATGCATCAAACGGCCCGCAGCCTCCAGGATGCGAGGCACTGCGTAGTGCATCCGCGCACCAAGCATCGCGACGACAAAGTCACGCGGCTGCACCTGCGAGTTAGCCTCGACTGCCCGCACAACCTCAACCACGCGGTATCTCGACAACCCGACGTAGGGCTTCTACCAGCTTCCCGGCGTCCTTCTCGAAGTACAGCTCTCGCTCAAACACCCTGCGGACGTGCGCTTTCCGTTCGACCAGCGGGACTAGGCCTTCCGCGAGCTCTCGAATCGCCAGGGTCAGCTTGACCGGGTCACGAGCATCGCAGCAAATCCCAAGTCCAAATCTGTATGTCACCGCCTCGAGATTCGGGAAGTCCGAGGCCACATAGGGAATTCCACAGGCGGCCAGCAGCGAGAGCTTGTCGGGGCTCGCCATGAAATACCCACTGCTGACCCGGTCGTCGTAGAGGATTGCTCCGAGGTCCGCGCAGCCGAGGTACGCGATCAACTTCGGCAACGGGACCACGGGGAGAAAGGTGACCCGCTCCTGCAAGTGTTTCGACGCCACGTGCTCGAGGCAACGGTGGTACTCGCTGCCCTCTTCGAAGAAGGTCGCGAGGTGGAACCGCTTCGGGAGCAGCGCGATAGCACTGATGAGCTCAAAGGTCAGCCTTTGCGACGAGTCCTCGTTTGAGATAGCGGTCGGGTACACCAGCAGGCACGATTGAGGGACGTCACTTCCCCCCAGGAGTTCGTTCCTGATCCCTCCGTCAAATCCCGGCATCGGCGTCGAGCGAGGAAGGGCGTTCTGCACCCACAAAGGCGTCTCTCCGAGTCGATAGAGGGTCCGCTGCATGCGGGCGCGGGCCCGGTCCGCGTTGACCACTAGGTCGGCTGCCCGACATGCGGCACGTTCCAGGCGGAGGTAGGCAGTCGAGTGCAGCCCCGGCTCCAGCCAGTCGTACGTATGATAGACAAGCCCTGCCTCCCGCCAGCGGAACCGGCCCCCTGTCGCCAGCCATACGACCGGCAACGTCCAGCTATCAACCACATAGGTTGCGTCCCCATTCAGGTCACGCAGCATCCCACGCAGCTTGAGAGCCTTCCTGATCCGGGTCCACGCCTTGCCGAGCTGGTGTTGGGCGGCGCTCCCCAGACCGATTAGCTGGATTCCAGGCGAAAGCCCGGACGCCGCTGGAGACGCAGAATCCAGGCACACGACAGTCAGCCTGAAACCCTCCCCGGCGAGAAAGTTCGCGAGCGTGACTACATTCCCGGCCCCGGCCAGTTCAGTTTCACGGATCAGAACAAGGTGCGCCATTCACTCACCCAAGGCAATGCGCCTACACCCGCAGCAGGTTGCCCCGCTCGTCTCTGCGGAGGATGGCGGCAAGGGTGCCCGCCCACCGCGGCCGTCGGAAAACAAACCACTGGAGTGACCGCTCGACAAACCTGACAATGCTCTCCGGGAAGATACGAGCCTGCCCCGCCACCCCGCGGAGCCCCCGTATCCCGCTCCCAAGCACTGTGTAGCCCCGGCCCTCGAAATCGTGCGGGAACCACCCTGAGAAGTGCCTCTGTGCAGGGTCGCCATTGAGGTCCGGTTGCTCCCGGAAGCCGTTCGGGGTTTCGATGTAAACGATGCGCGAGGCTAGGCCCTCGACGCGACGCAAGAGGTCCGTTCCGTCCTCGCGTGAAAAGTGCTCAATCACGTTGGACAGCACAACGACATCGAAACGATGCTCGAAGGCGACCGTGCGAATGTCACCGAGGACATATTCGCCATGCAGGCCCCGCTGCCGGGACACTTCGAGGCGAGCAGATGACACATCGAGGCCTGTCGACCGAAAACCCCATTTGCGGAGGTCCGAGAGCGGGCTCGCCTCACCGCAACCGATGTCCAGGCCAATCCGCAGGCCGTCTCGCACGATCAACGCCTGAAGGAGGCGCCGCGGTGCGGGACAGATCCTCTGGATCCATGGTTTGAAGGGCGTTTTACTCATTGCTACGGAGTGGCCGCCCCCCAGACCGGTCGTACTTCCCACCAGGAATTCCGTTTGAGAAGACTGATCCTATGCGGCGCAAGCTTGTACAGGAGCTTGCTGGGCTTGAGCAGCATCTGCTATGCCCTTTCCTTCATCGCGGCCATCACCCGCTCTGCACACCTGTCCCAGGTGAAGTTTTCCGCCCTCTTCAGGCCGGCGTTCCGGTAGCTCTCCCGAAGAGTCGGGTCACCCAGGAGGGCACAAACCGCATCTACCACCTCCTCGCTGTGGGACGGATCAATCAGAATACCCGCTTCACCGACGACCTCAGGCAGACCGGCGACGTTGGCGGCGATCACAGGCGTCCCGCAGGCCATCGCCTCCACTGCCGGTATGCCGAAGGTCTCGTAGTGCGATGGGTACAGCAGGGCCAGAGCTCCTTGCATTAATCCGACGAGGTCGGGATTGCCGACGTAGCCTCGCAGTTCGAGGTTGGGTATCGTCAGGCCCTCCTCCACATATGGGCTTGCACCACAGTTGCCAGAAGCTACGACGACTCTAACGTTGGGCGCCGCTCTGTGGAGTGCCCGCGCCACCTCCAGAATGCACTCAGCGCCCTTTCGGGCTTCGAGCGCCATGATAGCGAGAACGTACGGAGAGGCCGTCAGCGCCTCCCATGTTCGGGGCGGCTGCCTCCCCGCGACGAAAAACTCCTCCTCTGCCCCGTTTCCGACCACTGCTACCCTAGTGGGATCCGCGTGAAACAGCTCACAGAGGCGTCCCTTGAGGAACTCCGAAACCACAAGGATCAGATCGGCAGCTTCCACGATCCTGCGGGAAAACGGTTCGAGGCGTCGCCTAGCCCGACGCACCGCCGGTTCCTGGTACCAGGAGAGGCTCTTCTCGAACCAGTGCATGCCATGAAAGGTAGCTGCGAGCTTCGCAGTCCTAGTGGGCACGAAGACCTCGAACGGGCAATACACCCAGTCCACTGGGCCACACCATCGCTCCGCCGCCGGAAACGATGCCAGTGCCCACATCCACTCAAGGGTTCGGCGCGACAGGGCCACAGCGGTAAGCGGCAAGTCCCGCAGCGCTCTTGGAACTATAGCTCCGAACTCCTCCAGCTCTTGCCGCGAGGCCAGCAGGGAGAGATTGACCCCAGAGGCCGCCGCGAGAGAAGTAACCATGTGAATCTGGTGCTTGCCAACACCGGTTGGGTTCACGAAACCTCGGGGACGGATGTAAGCGGCAACGCGCACTGTCAATCGGTGTCCTTTGACTGCACGCTTGAACTAGCGGCGTCGTCGGCAAACTCATCGAGACGTCTTGCTGGCACACCGGCAACGGTCACACCGCCAGCGAACGACCGCGTGACGAGGGAGTTGGCCGCGACCCGAACGCGGTCGCCCAGTATGGCGGGTCCTAAGACACACGCGCCTGCGCCCAAGACGACACCGTTGCCGAGCGTGGGTGGTGCCCCGCGCCCGCCAATCGTGACGTTCTGGAAGATCGTCGCTTCGTCTCCGATCTGGGCATCACGCGCGATTACGATCCCTATGGGGTGGGGTACCCAGGCGCCACGACCGAGCCGCACAGCAGGAGGGATGTCTATTGAGAAGAGGTGCATGTTGAAGCGGTACAGGCACCAACTGATCGGGAAAAGCTTGAGTCTGTGAAAAACCTGGCTGAGCCGGAAGATGAACATCGCCTGCCAGCCGGGGTGGAGCAGCGTTGTCGCAATGAATCGCAAGAATCGCTCTACACCTTTGGTCTCGCCACCCCGCGGCACATAGCGGTACAGATCCCCGAAAGGTCCCTGTGTGCGGCCCTTGCTCCGATCTCGACTCACGACCCGCCACCAAACCCGACCCGACCGGGCCCGAGCGTCCTGGTTAGCACTCGCAGGAATTGCTCCGCCCGTGCCTCCCAGGTTTCGCCCTGCGCCTGCTCCCATCGCCGACGCTCGAAACCATCGCAGAATCCTTGTTTGTGTAGACTCCCCAGAGCATCCGCCATCTCTTTGGCTGACCGACAGATCCTCACCAATGGCGTCTTGTCTAGCAGCTCATCGACGGCGTCGGTTGCGAGTATCGGCCGCCCCGCTGCCAGGTGTTGATAGTACCGGGTGGGCGAAGCGTGGGAGGTCGCTTCCGATCGCAGGTATGGGAGGATGGCCACATCGCACGCCCGTGCGAATCCAGACAGGTCCGGGTACTCCACAGGGCCGACGAACCTTGTGCGTGCGGCCCCGTGGAGGAACCAAACACGCGCCTTCGCTTGGTCGGAGTCGCCGAGCGGCTGCACCGGCCCGACAAACACCCACGAGAGCCAGGTCGTCTGCTTCGCCACTTGCGCGAGCAACCGCCAATCCGTATTAACACCGAGGTTACCCATGACGAGGGCCCAAGGTCGTGGGAATCCGGCTAGGGGCAACGGCTCCGTCGACCGCTCAGGCGGAGCCTCAGGGATATCCTTGCCTCTCACGGCGTTTGGCAGAACGGACAACGCGCCGCTCGGCACAGCGTATTCCAAGGAAAAGCGCTCCTGCAGGCGACGCGATACAACAAACGTGTGGTGAGCAGCGCGACAGAGAGCTCCCTCGAAGCGCCTTGTTCTGTGGGCGTTTCGAAACCACGACAAGAAGTTATCCGACGCGTAGTAAACGAAAACACATCCACCGAGGTTGCGGACCCAACGGACCGCGTGCGGCGAAGTGAGAACAACGACCGTCGAGGGTCCCAGAGGTACAACTTCCTCGAGGAGCCGCCGCAGCCTCTTTCCCCTCGTCAACAAACGTGAACGCCACCAGCCGCGCTGCAGTCTCACAGTCAGGATCCCCAGGTCACCCTCAGCCCTCTGACGAGTTACCGCCCGACGAAGCCAAGCCGTGAGACCCAGCTCCCACTCGACTCCCACTGTTGGCACCCGCTTGGAGAGTGCGCGCGCAAGCTCGCGCACCGTGACCCCACCAACGTCGAGGAAAACGATGTTGCCGATCCCACAACCCGAGTGAGCCTTCGTGGCTTTGTCCTTGCTATCGAGTACAACGAGGGAAACGCCGCTGCTCATGACGGCACCGAAGTGGGCGCATACCAGTCAGCGAGACGCCTGGCCCAAGCGACGCCTTCGAACCGAGTCGTGGCCAGCACGGTGTCAAGAATTTCTCGTAGGTAGTGCCGCGCCGCTACCCGCGCTACCGCCATCCACACGGTGGCCCCGACCAGAACCCCGACCGTCGCACGGATGAGCGGTGATTCGAAGGCCAGGGCCGCCAGAACGGCTCGAACGCCCCAGGTGGCCAACGCGCACGCACCCGCGGTCAGGAGCGCCCGCCACACTCCCGAGAGCACCCTTCCGACCTGCATTTTGGCGGCCCGTGCGGCCAGCCATAGCCCGACTGGAACGAGAGCTGCCCACATCGACGCCGTGAACGCTACGCACGCCCCCATGGCACCGCCGAGTAACGCTCCAACCGTGATTGCGGCAACTGGAATCATTGCCATCCAGGTCTGGAACAGCGCCATCTCCCGTTTGCGCGCCAAGGCTGTGAGCACCCACATGGCGCCTTGCGCCACGGGAAGCCCCACCACCCCGGCGAGGATCACTAAGAGCAACGGGACTGATGGCTCCCACTGCCGTCCCATGACTGACGGCACGAGGTCCGCGGCGCAGCCGGCGAGGGCCCCAGCGGGGAGGCTGATCAGGAGCATGACCCATCCCTGCATGCGTGCGTACTCCCGCCCCAGCGCAACGCAGTTGTCTTGCCACTGCCCCAGCCGGTGTACAGCCGGCAGGAATGCGGGCACAAAGAAGATCATTACCGGGTAGCGGGCAATCTGCATGGCCTTTGTGTAGAGCCCGAGTCCCTCTGCACCCCCCACTCTCCCAAGCACCGCGCTCTCTGCGGTTGCGGACAGTGAGTACAGGACCCAGCCGAGGCACACGACCAAACCGAGCCTGACCGTGTCGCCCGGTAGGGAATCCCAGCGGAACCGGCCCGGGACCCAGCGAGCAACGACCCACATTCCAACGCTGCGCAGAACCGCCTGACCTACAAACAGCACCACCAGCGATTTCCATCCGAGGCCGGCTACAGCCGCGCCGATCGCTCCGATTCCGGCCCCGGCTTGCGCGACGAGGTCAACGACCGCAGCCGAGCCATAGGCGCCCCGCCGCATCAGAGCAATTCTGTGTTGCCCCCCCAATGAACTCACAAGGGCCGCCAGCCCGGCCCACGCCGAAACATAGGGCACGCTTGATTCCTGGAAGTACCAACCTAAGACTGGTCCAAGTGAAACGGCGGCAAGACCAAAGACGAGGCCTGCTGCAACGTTGAGCCAAAAGAGAGCCGATGCCTCCGCATCGCTTAGCTCCTTCCGTTGCAGCGCAGCGTCGGAGAGCCCCAGTCCGGAAACCATGGCAAGCACGCCCGTGAATCCGGTCGCCATTGCGACCATCCCGTAGTCTCGCGGGAAAAGCTGTCGCGCGAGGACAAACGACACGACAATCCCTATCGCCTGCGTCCCTGGCTGGACCAGGGCCAAGACCCCGATCTGCCGCCGGGTGTTCATCTGCTATCGCCCAACCCCGCCCGACCCACTTGGCGCGTAGGTTCAGGCTCGATCCAAGCCATTGACAGCAGCAAGGCCCAGGACTGTGCTGCAGGGCGATGCTCATCGACGGCTAGCACCCGATCCTTTGCTCTTAGCAACCGCAGGGCACCATAGCGTGAGGGATCACGAGGACAGCTTTGAACCCATGCGATGGAATGAGTCCTGGCAAATCGAGACCCAACCACAGCCGAAACGCCAGGGTGCAGGAATTCGTGAGTCTCGACCAACATGTCGCAGTCAACAAGTGCGGGTACCAAGCCAGGATCAAGAAGATCCAACTCTGCACCCTCACAGTCGCACACGACGAGGGCTCGCTCTGCAAGAATCGCCCGCAGGGCCTCGGCAGTGCAGTGGCCGTGGACCCTTAAACGGTTCGCCACACCATTCAGGTATGCCAACTCCGAGCACGTTTCTTGAGCCCTGGGCTGGCTGTCAAACGCCCAAACCTCTGCGTCAGGGATTCGTAGGGCTAGGCCGACCGCGTAATACCCTTCCGCAGCACCGATGTTCACGATCTGGTGGTACTCCCGATACAGCACGCGTTCAAGAAGAGGCTGCACCTCCTCCTCATAGCAGCCGAGCAACTTCGGTGACCAACCGGCCGACACAGATCTGGTCGTGAGGTGCATCCCCTTGAAGGGACCACTCTGGACCCTGTCGCCGTATCGCCTTATCAACGTGGCGGCAATCCAGTGCTCACGCCCTTCGTTTCGACGGTAGGACACTGCTCCGTACAGGGCTGGCGATACACTCTTCACAAGAGTGCGCACTGCACCAAGGACCGTACCAGCGATACCCATCAGCGGTGATCTGAGTTGTTGGCTTCCAGGGGATATTGCCTTGGGGGAAGCCAGAACTAACTACATGCGCGGTAAAGCGACACTAAGTCGTCCACCATGGCGTCAGCCGTTCTTGCCGGTGGGATCAGGTGCCGCAATCCCCGCAGGAGCCCAGGTTCTGCAGCGAAACGGTTGAGCAACGCCGCTAGTGCACCTGCGTCGCCCGGTGTGAAGAGAAACCCCGTCCTTGCCTCGATGACAAGCTCCTGCAGTCCGCCCCGTCGACTGCCGATGACCGGCGTTTGCATGTGAAAGGCCTCAGTCACTACCTGAGGGCCTGTTTCAAGCCACAACGACGGAACAACCAAGGCGTCCCACTGGATGAGCTTTTCGGCGACCTGGCGAGGGGAAACATAACCGCCAACGATAACCCTCGGGTCCTGGGATGCTACCTTCCGGATCGCCTGGGCCAAGAATGCCTCGTCAGTGTCTGGCAGCGCCGACTCGAACGCAGGACTTACAAACTCCACAGTGAAGCGGGCGTCCGGCGAGGTGCGCTCGATTGCCTTGAGCAGCACTTCAACGCCTTTCTCGAAGTTGAGGCGTCCAAGGTATCCGAAACGGACGACTGGCCCTGGGCGAAATGACGTTCCTACGGGGTCCAGGTGACGCCCGTAGCGGACGACTTCGACCTTTGAGGGAGGAACGCCATTGGCGAGCAAGAGATCCCGAACCCAACTGCACACTGCCACTACCTGCGTCGAAGCAGCGAGCGTTCGCGAAAGGCAGTCCTGGTTCCACGCGATCCGCTGCGACCAACTGAACATTGACGACGCACGGCCAATCCGCTCCAGGGCCGGCAATCGACGGATAGACCTGCACAAACCGAGTGGTAGTCGTCCGACCACGCGGGCAATTGGGAGAGGGAGGCCCTTCTGATGCAGGACGCAGGTGGCGCAACGGCCAACGCGTATCTCGCCATCGCACACCTTCCGGCCAAACCGCAGTAGGTTGCCCCTCGCGCACGTCAGCGGCGGGGTGTGATAGCTGACCAATACTGTTGTCAGTCTTGCCGCTTCCTCGACAAAGTCAACAGTGTCGTCCAGATGCAGAGGGTGAAAATGAACGATTGCAGGCTTTGCTTGCTCAACAAGATGACGGAAGGTTGCCCGCAGATCCTTCCTACGCGGGTCGCCATCCGATTCGTCAGGTGGCCACCAGGATCCACCAGAAGCTCGGAGAACGTGAATCCGAACGCCGCTGTGTTCCTCAGTTACGACGGAGCACGCTGACAATCCATCCTCCAACTGGAAGAATGAAACGTCCACCATGTGGCCCTGACGGACCAACCCTTCGGCTAAGTCAGCAACGTGAACTTCGGTGCCGCCCAGCCGATCCGGTGGATACCCTATTGTGTGAAGCCAGATGTGCATACTAACTGGGATCCCGTGTGCACTCCGGAAAACGCATGCGCCC
>Ga0315273_10011748_pt1 | contig 11209 bp, 11 predicted proteins | sample YL17G02_0_MG_FD_205753 | JGI IMG/M metagenome (GOLD analysis project Ga0315273, IMG submission 205753) | Sediment microbial communities from Yellowstone Lake, YNP, Wyoming, USA - YL17G02_0 | ecosystem: Environmental > Aquatic > Freshwater > Lake > Sediment | place: USA: Wyoming | collected...
CCCCGAGAGGGGGATAGCGCGGCGGGCATTCTTGCCCGCCGCGCGGTGGCCAAGAATGGCCACCGCGCCTCCGCTTACCTGCGGTCGCCACGGCGCCCGGCCAGGGTCGAGGAGCGAAGTTGACAAAGTAGCGTTAGTCGTCGCACTCGAAGCAACAGTCGATGATGTCCTGGAGGGGCGCGGTGGCGACGCAGATGGCCGTGTCGGCGGCGCCGTAATAGACCTTCACTTCGCCGTCCGGTTCGACAATGGCCCCGCCGACGAACACGACGTTGCCGATGTCGCCCACGCGCTCGTAGATCTCGCGCGGGCTGAGGATGGGCGGCAGGCACCGGCCGACCACTTTCGCCGGGTTTTCCAGGTCCAGCATGATGGCCCCCGCCCGGTAGATCGGGCCGCCGCTCGTCATCCGCACGCCGTGATAAATCTCCAGCCAGCCGCGATCCGTCTTAATGGGCGGGGCGCTCGCCCCGACGCGGTACGAATCCCAGTAGCGGTCGCGCGGGCCGAAGACCCATTCGCTGCGGCCCCAGTTCACGAGGTCCGGCGAGTACGAGATCCACACGCTCCCGATGCCCCGCCCGATCGGACGGTCCAGCCGCGCGTACAGGCCCCCAATCCTCTCCGGGAACAGCACGCCGTCCTTGTTCCCGTGCCCGGAGATGAGCGCGATGCGCTCGAAGTGGTGAAAGTCTTCCGTCCGCGCCAACGCAATCCGAGGCCCGAACCGCGAGACCGCCGTGTACACAATGTAGTACCGCCCCTCCAGGCACGTCAGACGCGGGTCCTCAATGCCGCGCTCCTCCCAGACGACAAACGGACCCCGGCGCGCGGGGAGCATGCACGGCTTGGCCTCGACCGTGAAACGCAGGCCGTCCTCGCTCCGCGCCAACGCCAGGAACGAGTACCCCTGCTGGCCCTCCACGCGGACGATCAGGCGGTACTCGCCGTCGATCCGCACCGGCGTCCCGTTGAAAACCGTGTTGCACCGGTACGGGATGTCGCGCACCGTCAGAATCGGATTCTGCGGCCAGCGGTGCAAAAGGTCGCGTCCCATGCGCGCCGGCATCGCTAGAACACCTCCGATTTTTCGCAGCAGACCCGGACGATCTCGTCGATGGGCGCCGTGCCCAGGCACAGGCAACTGTCGGACCCCGCGTAATACAGCGAAAGGGTTTCGTCCTTCTCGACCAGTGCGCCGCACGAGAAGACGAGGTTCGGCACGTCGCCGATCCGCTCGTAAGATTCGCGCGGCGAAAGGATCGGAATGTTGCACCGCGAGACGACGCGCGCCGGATCCTCACGGTCCAGAATCGCCGCCCCGAGCCGAAACAGCGGACCCCCGGCCGTCTCCTTCACCCCGTAGTAAATCAGAAGCCATCCCGCCTCCGTCAGGACAGGCGGCGGCCCGGCGCCGATCCGGTCGGCGTCCCAGTAGCCGCCGCGCGGCGTCATGACCACCGTCGCGCCGCCCCAGTACACCAGGTCGTCCGAGTAACTGATCCAGATGCTCTGCGATTCGTCCGGACGCTCCAGCAACGCGTAGCGCCCCTTGATCTTCTCGGGAAACAGGATGCCGTTCTTCGTGTCCGGCTGGTTCAGAAAACCCAGGCGCTCGATCGTGTTGAAATCGTTCGTCCGCGCCAAACCGATCCGGTGCCCGTGGTCGCCTTCCGCCACGTACGTGATATAGTACGTGCCGTCCAGCGCCGTAATCCGCGGGTCCCGAACGCCCAGGCTTTCATACGCCGCGAACGTCTCGTCCCGCGCCGGACGCATGAAAGGTTGCTCGTCCACCTGGATCCGCCGGCCGTCCCGGCTCCGGCCCAGGTATAGCGCGTATTGACCCTCCAGCGATTCGACCGTAATCAGAAACCAGAAACCCTCGTCGTGCCGCAGCACCGCCGCATTGTGAATGTCGCTGCACTGAAACGGCAGGTCGCGCAGCGTCAGAATCGGGTTGTCGAGCGACCGATGGATGACATCGAGCCCCTCCGCTTTCGCCATACGCCGCCCTTTCACATCCTCGCGCCGGCTGCCTCCGCCCGGTGCGCACGGGTCCGTACTCTTATCGGCCAACCGCACGCCGAAGTTTGAACGTTTGGCTCACCGAGAACGCGCGAGGCGTCGGCCCCGACCAGCAGAACCCACGGCAAACAGCCTCGCTCCGCGAGCGCGGCCGCCAGCATGCCCGCCATGGCCGCGGTCAGCCGGTCCGCGCGGTGCGCGCGACCTTCACCAGCGACACGACCGCCCCGACGACACAAGCGACCACCACCGGCGCGACCCCGACGATGCGCCCGAGGACCGCCCCCCCCATCGCGGGTGCGAGCGCGTTGCCCGCCAGGCCGGCCGCCGGACCGACGGCAAAGCCCGCCCCGATGAGTCCCTCGTGCGCCCCTCCCGCGTCGACCGACGCGTTCTTGACGACCATCGCGTAGTAGAGGGCCGCGTAGTACGTCATTCCCGCCGAGACGCCGAACACCAGTTCGCCCAGGAGGACAACAGCCACGCTCGGCCCGAACACGGCCAAAAAGAAACCCGCCGGCAGCCCCGCGATCACCCAGGCCAGCGGCTCCCATCGGTGGTGCCAGCCCCGCCAGACATGGAGCGCCAGGAATGTCAGGCTCCGAAACACATCCAGTTGGGCCGCCAGCGCCGTCGCCACTATCACGTTCTTGACACCCAGACCCTCAAAAATCCCCGGCAGGAGCGCGGCGAGGATCCACATCAGGGAGTACTTCGACAGCATCGACCAGCGGCTCGACACTAGCAGCCCACGGTAACGCGCCATCTCGCGAAGGTTCGGCCGTTCCGGATGGTCCTGCGGCAGGTGAACCGCTCGCCGAGCCAGCGGAAGCACCAGGATGAGGCTGACGACCGTGAGGCACGCCGCCACCGCGAACAGCCCTTCCGTGCGCCACGCGATGAGCGGACCTGCCGCCCCCACCGCCAGCGCCGTCGGCACGGCCCACGAAATGTTGAACCGCCCGATGACCTTGGCCTGGTCCTTCGGCGTCAGGCCGGCCGCCACGTAACTCTCGACCAGCGGCCACTTCAGGCCGGCCAGCAGGCCGATGACCGCGTTGCCGATCACCACCGTATACGAGAAGGGCCATGCACACAGGCCCACCTGCACGAGGAACTGGCCGCCCAGCGACGCAACCAGGAGTCCCTTTTCCGTGGTGCGCCGCGCCAGGTGGTGGCTCGCCAGCGCCCCGATGGCGTACGACGCGCCGAAACCCAGCGCCATCCACAGGTTCTCGACGTCCGTGAAGCCCAGCCGATTGTAGGTGTAGAAGTAGACGCCCCGTTCGATGAGGACCGTGGCGAAACTCTCGAGGAACGTCAGGAGCAGCAGTCGGCCGATCCGCGGCACCGCGCCGGTTCTCCGGTTACTCGCCCGTTCGGAGCGGGCAACATACGCTCCGACGCCCGCCGACGCAACGGCTTTGTCGCCGAGGGGCGGGCAGAGAGGTGCGGGCAAAGGCCGTTGCGGCGGACGCCGCCCCGCGGTAGAATCGCCCCGACGAGGAGCGGCAGGAAGGACCGCATGAAAACCCGATTCGAGCACGCCTACGTCCTGGACATCATGGCCGAGGACCGCCCCGGCATCATCGCGCGCGTCAGCGGCGTCCTGAAGCGCCTGGGCGGGAACATCGACCAGTGCAGCCAGACCGTCCTCGAAGGTTACTTCACGCTGATCCTGGTGGTGAGCCTGCCGAAGCCGGTCGAACCGGAGGACCTCGCGCGGGAGGTCCGCGGCAAGGAATCGGAAGGGCTCCAGGTGCTCGTCCGGCCGTTCGACGAGAGCGTGGCGGCGCGGCCGGCGCCGGCGGCCGAGCCGTTCGTCATCACCGCCTTCGGCCGCGACAAGCCCGGCATCATCGCCCACCTCAGCCAGTGCCTGGCCGGCAAGGACATCAACATCACGGACCTCTACTGGAATCGTACGAACGATGATTTCGTGATGGTCAGCCAGGTGGCAATCCCGGGCCGGCTCGACCTCGCGATGCTCCAGGCGGACCTCGAAGCCATTGCCGCCCAGGAAGGCTTCACCGTCCGGTTGCAGCACGAAAACATCTTCGTGGCGACCAACACGTTGCGGCTGACAACGCCCAAGGACTAGGCCGACCATGCTCCGAACCGAAGAAATCCTCTCGACCATCCAGATGCTTCACACGGAGCACCTCGACGTCCGGACGGTGACGCTCGCCTTGAACGTGGACGACTGCGCGGCCCCGACGCCGGACCTCCTCTGCCGTAAACTCCGCGAGAAACTCCTCTCGCGCGCCGCCCACCTCGTCGAGGTCTGCGACCGCATCGGCCGAAAGTACGGCATCCCGGTGACGAACAAGCGCCTGGCCGTCTCGCCCGTCTCGCACCTCGTGGCAGGTCACGGCCAGGGGACGGCTGTGGCGATCGCCCGGACGCTGGACGAGGCGGCGGGCGACTGCGGCGTGGACCTGGTGGGCGGATTCACGGCCCTCGTGCAGAAGGGCGTGACGGCGGCGGACGAGGTGGTCATGAAGGCCCTGCCCCAGGTCCTCGCCGAGACGCGCCGCGTCTGCGCGTCGGTCAACGTCGCGTCGCGGCGGGCGGGCATCAACATGGACGCCGTCGCCGAGATGGGCCGAATCATCCGCCGCACCGCCGAAGCGACGGCCGCCGAGAAAGGCTTCGGCTGCGCGAAACTCTGCGTCTTCGCCAACATGCCCGAGGACAACCCCTTCATGGCCGGGGCCTACGTCGGCGAGGGCGAACCCGACGCCGCCGTCAACATCGGCGTCTCGGGGCCCGGCGTCGTCTCGAGCGCGCTGCGGCGTCGAATCCAAATCGGCGGCAAGTTGACGCTCGGCGACCTCGCCGAAGAAATCAAGATCACCAGTTTCCGCGTGACGCGCGTCGGCGAACTCATCGGCCGCGAAGTGGCCGAGGCACTCGGCGTTGCATTCGGCATCGTGGACCTTTCGCTCGCCCCGACGCCCCAGGTCGGCGACTCGGTCGGTGAAATCCTTAAAGCCCTCGGCATCGAACGGATCGGGGCGCCCGGCTCGACGGCCGCGGTGGCAATGCTCACCGATGCGGTGAAGAAAGGCGGGGCGTTCGCCTCCTCGAGCGTCGGCGGCCTGTCGGGCGCTTTTCTCCCCGTGAGCGAGGACGCGTCGCTCTCGGACGCGGTGGCGGCGGGGCACCTGACCCTCGAAAAACTCGAGGCGATGACCAGCGTCTGCTCCGTCGGCCTCGACATGATTGCCGTGCCCGGCGACACGCCCGCCGAGACCCTCGCCGCCATCATCGCCGACGAGGCCGCCATCGGCGTCATGAACGATAAGACGACCGGCGTGAGGCTCATCCCCGTGCCGGGCGCCAAGGCGGGCGACCGCGTCGAGTTCGGGGGCCTCTTCGGCTCCACGACGGTGATCGAGGTCCGGAATTCCGGGGCCTCGGGCGCCTTCGTCCGCCTCGGCGGCCGCATCCCCGCACCCATCCAATCGCTGAAGAATTGACACTCGCCCCAAGAGCGGAAATTACCCCTGGGGTAATTATCTTACAACACCTTGCTGCATAAGCGGTTACGTGCTATCCGGTGAACACAGGAAACATATGCGCGAGACAGGCCGACGGAGCGAATCTTGGGTCAGTACCTACCCTTGCAGGGCCTGCCAGGGTCCCGGGGGACGGGTGCAAGCCCGAGCGCACGACCGACGCGGTCCTGCCACGCCGGGGATCCGAACGGTCGGCCCTTCTCAAGGGCCAGGCGTATCGCCCGCTCCTCCTTGGCCGTCAATGGATCATTGACCCAAGCCCGCCAATGACGGGGGGGCTCGACCGGCCACGGGCTCAGCAGCCTCTGCGCCCGCCCGCCGACGCGATGCCGATGCCAAAGGCTGCCCCAGCGCCACTCTTCCGCCCGATTCACGAGGCCCGCCGTCAACGGATTCCGCTCGACGTACCGACAAACCGTCAGAAAATGCGCGTCCGTCTGCACAGGACATGACTTGAAGCGCGCCTGATACACGTGACCGGAACCGAGGGCATTGTGGCCGACCTGCCAGCGCTTCGCGTGGGTGCCACTCAGCCAATGTATAAACGACGACAATTGCCTATCCGTATTGGGCCGAACAACCAGGTGCCAATGGTTCGGCATGATGCAGTAGATGAACAGGTCGAGCGGTTCGCGCTCGTGGGCCGCCTCGATCAGGTCCTCGAACGCCTCGAACTCACCGGCATGTCCGAAAAGGGTAATGCCCCCAACCGCGCGGTTCATGATATGGAAGACCAGGCCATCGGCGGGCGAAAGGTTCCGTCGCGGCGTCGCAGCCATTGTCACCCCCCTGCTCAATCCGGTGCGAAACAGACCCTCAAGGCCTCACTTCACATACCGTTACGCGTAAGGCCTGCCAAGGAAAATCAACCCTAGGAAAATGACCCCTGGGGTCAATTTCCCTGAAATATGCTTTATCTCCTTCCAAATACAAGATTTACAGCCGAAAGATTGGATAATGACCCCAGGGGTTATTTTCCACATTTTCCACGGAGGTGGAGGAATTTCCCCGAAGGTGCGGTTCCTGCATGATGAGGTTCATGGCGGGGGCGACTTCGTCGAAGACGGCGAGGATGGCGGCGACGATTTCCGCGCCGGACGTTTCGCGGACATCCTTCTCGCACATCGGGTAATAGAGTTGAAAGCCGCCCCACTCCGTCGCGGGGATGCGCCCGCACGCGCGGCGGATGGCCGCGACGCCGCCCCACCGCCGACCGCGGAAGGTCGTCATGGCGGAGAACGGCCCGGCCGTGGCGGTGAAGCCCTCGCGCCCGACGAGGCGCGCGAGTTCCGCCTCGAGCGCCGTCCCCTTCCGCAGGCCCGCGAGGAGGCGATGCCAGTCCCAATCGTCCTCGAGATACACTTCGTCGGCCCGTCCGCGTCCTCGGCGAAGGGCAGCCCGTTCGATCTGAAGGCCCGCCGCCAGTCCCCCCTCGCCGGGAAAGAGGCTGAGGAAAAACTTCGCACACGAAAAGTTGTAGCCTGAGGAGCGGGGCTTGGCGTCGCGGCCCGCGCGCGGGAGCCAGCAGATCCACCGCCAGAAGCGTCCCCTGCCCCACTTGTCGATGATGAACGGTTGGCCGTGCCGGGCGACCAGGTGGGCCTTGACGATCTGGGTGATGCGTTCGTTCGGCTCGAGGCCGCCCATCCGTATGCCGCGCTCGAAATCGAGGAACTCCCGCCGAAACGCCGGCCGAATCGGCAAAAAAATCTCTCGTGGGACCGTCACGGGTCTCTCCCGCTCTGCGTTCTGGCAAATTGCGGTCTCGCAGTGTTATAATACCACCTCAATGAACCTTTTCAATGAAAGCGAACGGCGCGAGTTCCAAAAGCATGCGCCGTTGGCGGTGCGGATGCGGCCGAGGACGCCGGAAGAGTTCGTCGGCCAGGAACATTTCTTCGGCCCCGGGAAACTCTTGCGCCGCATGCTCGAGGCCGACAGGCTCCAGAGCGCGATTTTCTACGGACCGCCGGGCACGGGCAAGACGAGCCTCGCGGAAGTCATCGCGGGGCGCCTGAGCGCGGCGTTCGAGCACCTGAACGCGGCCCTCGTCGGGGTCAAGGACGTGCGCGAGGTGCTCGAGCGGGCCAAGGCGCGGCTCGCGACGGACGGCCGGCGGACGGTCCTCTTTCTGGATGAGGTCCACCGCTTCAACCGGGCCCAGCAGGACGTGCTCCTCCCGGACGTCGAGAACGGCGTGATCATCCTCATCGGGGCGACGACGGAGAATCCGTTCTTCGCGCTCAACGCCCCGCTCGTGTCGCGGAGCCAGATCTTCAAGTTCGAGCCGCTCAGCGAAGATGATATCCGCACCCTCGTTCGGCGCGCGGTCGCGGACAAGGAGCGCGGCTTCGGGCGGTACCGCGTGACGGTGTCGGACGAGGCGCTGGCGCACTGGGCCACGAAGAGCGACGGAGACGCGCGGCGAGCGCTGGCGGCCCTGGAAGTCGCGGTCCTCAGCCAGGTGAAGGACCCGAGCGCGCCGCCGGAAAAGGTCCCGCCCATCACCGTGGACCTGGCGGTGGCGGAGGAGTCGATCCAGCAGAAGGCGCTCGCATACGACGGGACGGGCGACGAGCATTACGACGCGGCGAGCGCGTTCATCAAGTCGATGCGCGGAAGCGACCCGGATGCGGCGATTTACTGGATGGCCCGGATGCTGGAGGCGGGGGAGGACCCGCGGTTCATTGCGAGGCGGATCGTGATTTGCGCGGCGGAGGACGTTGGGAACGCGGACCCGGCGGCGCTGATGCTGGCGACGAGCGCGCTGGAGGCGGCGGAATTCGTGGGCCTGCCGGAGTGCCAAATCCCGCTGGCACAAGCAGTTACGTACATCGCGTGCGCCCCGAAATCGAATGCCGCGTACCTCGCCATCGTCAAGGCCCGCGAGGACGTGCGGGAGAACCGCACCGTGCCCGTGCCGAAGCATCTCAGGGACTCGAGTTACCGCGGCGCGAAGCGTCTGGGGCACGGCGAAGGATACAAATATTCCCATAATTACGAAGGCGGCGTCGCGCCGCAGGAGTATCTCGGCGTGGATGCCGTCTACTACGAGCCGACCGACCGCGGCCACGAGGCGAAGATCAAGAAACGCCTCGAGGAGTACCGCCGACTGCGCGAGGGCCGGCCCGCCGAGGGTAAAGGCAGCGATGGGCGAGAAGGAGATGAAGCGTGAACGAATCCGGGAGACCGCGGGCGGGGCGGAAGTGGGCGGCGATTGCGTCGATCATCCTCGTGGCGGCGCTGGGGGGCCTCGTGTGGTGGCTGATGGGCGGATGCGAGAGGAAATCGCCGACCGCCGACGGAGCGAAAGGGACCGGCGGGAACCTGAATCTGGCGGTGCTCCAGGCGATGAACGACACGAACGTGCTGGAACTGTCGCTCCAGACGGCCTACTTCTTCGCGCGGGAGAATCGGCTGCCGAAGAGCATCGCCGAGGTCACGGAGAAGGTGCACGTTCCCGATTGGCCGGCGGCGCCGTCGGTGACGACGCGCGGCCTGGCGATCGCATACCGCGCGACGGGCGATCGGACTTACGAACTCGTCCTGCCGGGGGACGATAAGCAGCCGGGGACGGCCGACGACGTCGCCATTCCCGCGCAGGTGCCGACCGCCATACCTTCCAACCTGGATGCCGTCGCGTTCCGTCATTGGTGGATTCTTTCGCAGATCAGCCGGCTCATGGACCAGGTTCCGGGAAGCATGAAGAAGGGGCTGCCGGCGGTGCCGAAGTAGAAGACCGGCGGCGCCTGTCTGTAAAAAACGGGGACGGGAGTCGTTTCGTCAAAAACCGCCCTGGTGCCTCAGGAACGTGGTTTTAGGTAAAAACGACTCCCGTCCCCGTTTTTCGTCCCTTGGGGAACTTCTCGCCACCGATCCGCAGGGCGTCCTCGATGTGTTGGCGGGGAACATGGCGGACGTCTGACGGGCATGCGGACACAAGCACCCAAGCGCAGCCTCTCACCCCACCTCAATGATTTTGCAAGCGAGGGTGTCCGCCATACAGTGCGGGACGTCCATCACGGAACGGATCCTGGGGTCCGCGGGCAGTGTGTCGTAACTTCTGGCAAAGGTACACTTGCTGCGCTTCGGGGACGTCTTCTCATAGACTAAAATGAGGTACTTGTGAGCGACGGTCGGATCCGGGTAACTGTGCAGTTTCTCGACGCAGGCATCAAACTCGTCCTCGTTCTTTTTACTTGCACCGCCCTTGAATGGTCCGGCGCGGCCGTCGAGTTCGCGCGTGCGCCTCGTGATGTAGAACTTGAACTCAACCAGAGCGCTCGCTGTGTCAATTTGGACAAGAAGGTCGAATCGATGCCATTCGGTCTGGCACCGTGCTTCTGGGCGCCGGCACTTGATCTCAGCGAGGAGAAACGACCTGAACGTGGACTCGTCCACATTCGTGAGTTCCACAAGATCGGCGTGAGCCTTCATCTTTCCAATTGCCGCCGCCACGCTCTCCTTCAGCAGATCTCTCATGCTAAGAGTGTAACCCGTGGAACTCCGAATGCAACCATCAGGCTTTTAGCCCTCAATGGCCGGGGCCACTGGGCCGCGGCCGATTGATTCTGGTACGGAAAAAGGGAACGGGAGTATTTCCCCATTTTTTGGCGCACTGGGGGGTTCTTGAAAAAGTAGCCCCGCCCCCGTTTTTTAGTTCAGGCTCTCAGGGGTGCGGAGAGTTCCTGGCAGAGGTCGGCGACGGCGTCGGCGATAGCGTCGGGAGTTTCGGCGGCGTGGTCGGCGATGCGGTGGACGACGGCGCTACCGACGATGGCGCCGTCGGCGAGTTTCGCCACGGCGGCGACGTGCTCCGGCCGCGAGATCCCGAAGCCCACGCAGACAGGAACCTTAGCGCCCTTGCGGACCTGTTTGACGTAGTCGGCAAGGTGATCGGGCAGCGCGTCGCGCTCGCCGGTAATGCCGGTCGTGCTGACGCAGTAAACGAAGCCGGTGGCGTGTTGGAGGATGCGCTTGAGGCGGTCCTTCGGCGTCGTCGGGGCGACCAGCAGGACGTGGGCCATGTCGCGTGCGGCCAGGAGTTCTCCGAGGGGTCCCGCCTCGTCCACCGGGAGGTCCGGCACGATGAGGCCGTCGACGCCGGCGTCGGCGGCCCCCGCGACGAACTTTTCGACGCCGGGGCGGTAGACGAGCGAATAGGACGTCATGAGGCACAGCGGCAGCGTGAGGCCGTCGTCCCGCAGGCGTGCGACCCTGTCGAGGACGGCGGGCGGTGTGACGCCGGCGGCGAGCGCGCGGGTGTAACTGGCCTGGATGGTGGGCCCGTCGGCGATCGGGTCGGAATAGGGGAGGCCGAGTTCCACGAGGTCCGCGACGCCGCGGGCCTCGAGGGCCTTGAGGATAGCGGCGGTCGAGTCGAGGTTGGGGTCGCCGGCGCCGATGAAGGGCATGAAGGCCTTTCGTCGGGTTTCGCGGAGGCGGTGGAAGGCGGCGTCGATGCGGTTCACTCGGCGGCCCCCTTTCCTTCGCGCTCTCGGAGGATGCGGGCGACCTCCTCGACGTCCTTGTCGCCGCGGCCGGAGAGGTTGACAATGATGATTTGTCGGCGGTCCATTTTGGCGGCCATCTTTTTGGCCTCGACGAGGGCGTGGGCCGACTCAAGGGCCGGCAGAATGCCTTCGGTGCGCGCCAGTTCC
>Ga0315273_10011750_pt1 | contig 11208 bp, 5 predicted proteins | sample YL17G02_0_MG_FD_205753 | JGI IMG/M metagenome (GOLD analysis project Ga0315273, IMG submission 205753) | Sediment microbial communities from Yellowstone Lake, YNP, Wyoming, USA - YL17G02_0 | ecosystem: Environmental > Aquatic > Freshwater > Lake > Sediment | place: USA: Wyoming | collected...
ACATTCCAGCTCAAATGTTAACCTGTTTACGAGGTGTGTCATATATCATCAATCACATTCATCTTCACAGCAGCCGCATGGCAAAAGGTTATTTATCTTATCTATGAGAGGATTTACACTTTCAAATGCAGGCATTTCAGTCAGAGCCATTTCCTGCAGCCAATCAAAGTAAACTTTTTCAAAACCCTTCATTTCACTGATACCGACCCAGTAAATCTTTAAGTGTACGTGAGCCGGGCTTTCTGCCAAAATTGTTTTTTCTACCAGGTTGCGAAAAGTATCATCACGGAGGCGCTTTGGCCAGCAGGGGAGGACTAATGTAGCCCTGAATGAGAATGGGTCTTCATTATTATCGCATGGATCTGCTTCGCAATAAAGATCCATCTGGAATTCAAAGTAACGCATAATGTTTATAATCTCTTCTTCTATATCATCCTCAATCTTTTTGCCATCCTCAATCTGTATTTTGGTTCTCTTATTGAATACAAACGGGCTTTGAGCAAACACAGTTCTGTCTTCACCGCGTATAATAAAGCTGTATTTTATCTTTTTAGGTTCTTCCTCTCCGTTGGGAATAATTTCATAATTAACCCTTTCGGAGCCGTATTCAATCAGGTCTCTTATTCTATTAGCCAGCGCTTCATATCTCCTGAATTTTAAAAAAACAGGGTCCTTGCCATCCGGGAAAGTTTCCTGGAAAAGGATTGCCTGGTCATATTTTCCCGTCTTTGTATTATACCTGAAGTACTCAAGCACCCAAGGCATATTATCGTAACACTTTTCCGGTGGTATACGGTGTAATTTTTTTCTGTATGGCGGAATTTCCGTTCCTTCGCCAAGCCCGATACCGATATCGCATTCATCAAGGCAAATATCCGGAAAGCTGACAGGAAGCGGCTTTCCGTTTTCATCATTGACTTCATTTATTCTGGGTCTCAGCAGCAAATGTTCTATTAAATGCAGGCCTTCATTTTCATTTATACCATCTATTATTTTTTGCAGTTCTTTATAAGCTTTTTCGCGTTCATCCTGTTTTTCATATTTCTGTCCGTAAGCAAGAAGAACTGCTTTTTCGGGGTCTGTGTCATCAAACAATTCATACCAGAAAACACCTTTAACGCCTGCGGTTTTTCTGCTGCGCTGTTTAAGTTCTTCGTGGAATTTGAAATAACGGCGTTCATCTGCATATTTCAGAATTTCGGTCATTATTAATTCCGTACAGCAGCCTTCAGTAACTTCAACACTGGTAAGATATAATATTTCTTTATTATCCGGTTCATACAGCTTAATGACATTAAGCGGCTGTCCTCTTTTATTCTTTTTCTGAATAAGAATTTTTTTCTTGTCATCCTGTACCATTACAGGTTCTACTTCTATAAAATCGGGGGCAAGTGTTCTCCTATCAGCGTTCTTAAAGCCAAGCAGCCTGCTAATCCTTCTTTCAGTACCGGAAACATTCTGTGTATTCCAGACTTCAGGAATTGCATAATTATAACCCGTTCCCCTTGCACTGCTTATCCTGTAATATTCACCGTCTTTCAAAATTCTTATTTTATCCCCGATGAAACGTTCTTCAGCCTTATATGGCACAAGCCATTTTGTGATTGCTTCATATTCATTCAGGTTTTCCCCGAACCTTGCAAGCATGTGATTCAAAAACCTGTTGCGTCTATCAATATACAAACGGGGTGGTTCTGTAATGTATTGAAGTACCTGCGAAAAATCTTTAAGTATGAGGTCAAAATTATTGTCACCGCGGTTTGCATGATCGATAATCAGTTTATCAAAGTCTAAAATTTCAGATAAAGCTCTAGTGTAATAAGTTTTTGTAATATCATCATCAAAGCTGAAAATATCCCTCAGGTGGTCAAGCTGGACTAAGTAATCTGAAAGAATTTGTTCATAAAAAAGCAGGCAGCCCTTTAACTGAAGCGCCTGTATTTCTCTTTTATCATAATTCATCAGCTTTTTGCCGAGTTCTTCTTCTTCTTTTTTAACACGTAATTTTTCCTTTACTCCGTAACACATCGGAAGAGAATAGGTTATCGGGAAATAATCCTGGAGTGCCATAAACTCACCCGTTGGTACATCAAAATCCATAATGTGGCCATCGAGCTTATATTTCCTTTCAATTTTTTTCAGGTCGCTGAACATTTTAAGCATCCTTGCTGAATTTCTGTCAGTTTCTCTGCCGGCGTTGTAAGTTATAAAATCATGCTCTTTGCAGAAAATCATTGAGGAAAGAGATGGCTGTATCCGCGCAATTTTTCTTTCATCCCTCAGCTTATTAACCCATTGGCTGAAATATTGCCGTCCGGTTAATGGATCACCATTAACATCTGAAGGGAGCTGTAAATCTGTAATTGCCTTTACCCCTTTAATATCGGCAATTTCATTGATAATATCCGATAGGCGTATATCCTTGTACATATCGGTTTTTTCAAGCTCAATTGTATCTATGAACCCGTGATGCAAAGCAGGGCCTTCGAATATTTCATCGACACGGTATCCTTTTTCTATCATTTGAGCAATTGTGTGAAAAGGAACAGAAGGCGTAAAGTATTTATAGATAACAAAAAATACAGCCGCAAGAACTGCGTCGGAATCCGCATATTCTTCAAGAACAATTGAACCGCTTATGCCAAAATCTATGTAATCAACAGCATTCACGCTCAAAAAATCTTCACAAAAATTCCTGTGCGCCGAAAGCCTTTCAATAACGCGCTGCCTGACTTCTTCACGGTGTTCTTCCTCAAGAACATCTTCTTCATATTCAACCATAACATTATACAAGCCTTCAAGCTCTACAATCTTTGAGTCAATAAACTGTGTGTTCTTAATTATCCTGCCTTCTTCAGCCAGCGCTTTTACCTTTGCTGTCAGCTGTTCCTTTTCATCTTCAAGTTTTTTTAGCTCCTGTTTTATTGTCTCGTTGGCAAACGGATCGGATGTATCTGTTAATTTCTTCTTAAGCTTGTTTATCCTTTCATCTAAATCACTTAATCTGATATCGTAACTTTCACCATGGTTTTTAGTGGTTTTTGCTTTTTTGATTCCTTCTTTAATGACAATTTCCTCTTTAGGGTCTTTTATCAAAGAAGAGTAGCTCCCAAGCATCTTGATGATCTCATCAAGCCGTGTTTTTTTCCTTTTTTCAAATTCTTCCTTTGTAATGGGGTCTAAACCAAGCTTACCAAAACAATTCTTAAATTCCGGCTTATCACAACTGCAATCAATATCTTTCCTGGTTTCAAAATACGTATAATCTATCCAGACAGGAACTTCGTAATCCTTTGAAGGCTCTATCCATGCATTACGAACACCTTTTACATCAATAATAAGCTTACGGTAATCATTAATGGTAAGGGGGCTATTGTGCAGTATCCGGCGCGCTGTATAAAAAATATTCTTCCAGGTATCTTCTGAAAGATTTTCAGGCGCCAGAATGTCCTTCACTTCAAATCCTGTCCTGTATGCCAGGTCAGTTATTGCATAGCAAACTGCTTCAAGGATAGTGATTCCGGGGTCAGAATAATTATACTCTGTCCAGTTATCACTGCCCAGCTTTTCGATTGCTTTAAAACCCAGTTTTCGCAGTCCCGTGTAATCTTCTGCCGGAAGCAGCGGGTTTTCTTTTATGATAGTTATTGACTCGGTCATATCTTCAACTTCTCTTTCAAAGGAAAAATCTTTTTTTTTATTTGGAATTAGCTGAATTCAAATTAATACCGTTAAAATTTATTATAGAACCTGCGGCTTATCGTTTTTGTGAAAGCCGGATTATTTAATTTGCTTTTTCTTTTTCCTGATCCCGCATGGAGACGGGGTCACCGGTTCTTCATACGGATAAATTAAATGCTGGGGATACGATACAAGTATCGATCTTGGAGTACAGGGTTTCGCCGTAATTTCTTCCGATTTTCTATACTTTGTTTTTAAGTATTCTTCCATTCCGCAGCACCCTTTTATCTGTCTGAATAAGTTTTCCTGCATGGTTTCCATTTCCATTGGATCTGATTCAATTGTTTTTCTAATTATACTTTCAGTTTCGGGACAGCATTTCTCGCAGCATACAGTCATTTTAAAATCAGAAATGAAATCTACATATTCTCTTTCCTCAATAAAATTGATAATTGATGAAGCGTAAATTTTTTGTCCGAACATAACTTCCGCTTTTTCGTCAAATGCCCATGGAGTCAGAAAATGGACAATTTCTTCGTTAAGTTTTTTCAGGTAATATCCTTTATCATATCCGTCGTAAAACTTAACCCTGAAATAAGTTAAAATCTGTTCAAACACAGCGTTCTTAGCGTAAACTTTTACAAAAGGAGATGTAAGGTTTTTAATATATGATTCAATTTCCAGCAAAGTTCTCCGCGGTGTTTTTGGCTGAAGCGGGTTTAAGGCATTCCGGTTCTTCATATTGGCAATTGGAATAATCAGCACATGTCCTGGGGCTATTTGCGGACCGCAGCATGCAGGTTTTTCACTATCACCGCTGCCGGTAACCGTTAAGATTACATCAGCTTGCCCGAATTTCCCATCTTTTAAAATATATGAAAATCGATTTTTATCTATTTTATTTTCTTTCAGTTTTTTTGTAATAGTTTGTCCAAATTGATCAGCATTTATTTTCTCTTCATCTTTACAGTAAACAGTCATAACTGCTATAATTTCTTTGATCGCAGTCATTTCCTTTATTATGATCTCTAAGTTTTTTTGCGAATCCTCGTCTAGAAAATAGTCCGAATTGAACTCAAAATGGAATTTCTTTTCGGAAGTGCTTTTCATTTTAATAGTTCCGGTACGGCACAGGCAATTCGGGTCAGTATGGCTGATACATTTAACTTTATAAACTGATGGGAACCTTTCCAGTATAAGGTGTTCATAATCCCATGGTGTTATTGCGCGGCCTTTATGGCGAAGACGTTCGCTAACACGGGTATAGTACTCGCTTCCTATTTCATTATGCTTTCCGTCAAATGATGAGAATGGCTGGCTGACCTTGCTGACTTCTGCTGCTGCCGTTTTAAGCTTCGAAATACTTCCTGAAGCAAGGGCATTATCAAAATGAGCCTGGTCATTGTTATTATCTTCAAATACCGCCAGTGCAGCCTGCGGTACAACGTCAACAAGCATAGGTATGCGATTGCTGTTTTCGGTTACGCTTGCGCAAAGCCAGTGAAGTCCCCCTGTAATAACAGTGTTGTTTTTAGTTGCATCGGCAGGTATTTCAACTTTAACTATACCTGTTGTTTGGAAACCAAATGTTCCGTCTGAAATAACACTTTCATCTTTCATCGGCCGCCATTCATTATTTGTTAGGTATGACCAGTGAATTACCGGCGGTGTATTATCCTCATCCTGAGCGCTGCCATCGGCAAACTGAAACAGAAGCGATATTGCCTGCAGAGGCTTTGAATTTTCAAGGCCAATATATAACATTCCCTCTTCCTGGATGATTCCTGTATACTGGTTAAACCCTGTATTTATCATATCCTTCAGGCCGCCTGCTCTGAAATTGTTTCTGTCAATGTTTAAAATTCTATTGTAATAAAATTCCATACCCGTCAGAACTTCCGCTTTTTTGTATTCGGCTGATAACCCTTTTCTTATTACCGGGTCGAGTTTTATATTACCGGATTTTGCAGTATTACCGGTACTTCCGGGTCCTGAAAAAGTAAACTGCGGCAAAAGTTTATTTTGAGCGTTTACCAGCAGGTAATCTTTTTCCATGTCAAACGCCCGGAAATTATTACCTGATGAAGGATTAATATTTAAAGCTTCTTTTCTTATCCCAATAAATTCATAACCTTTTTGATTATTCGGAGAATCATCGAGGTAAACCTGAATCGAACCAAAAGGATAAATATGGTAAAATTCGTCTATGGTATTTTCAAGGTTAAGCAGAGTGGATTCATAACTAAGTGAAACTTCTTTTATTTCTAATTCGACAGCCTGGTTCTGGCGGCCCTGCATATCTTTCCCTGTTGTCACTAAATTAGAAATTCTGATAAAACCTTTTTCCGAACCCTGTGTCCATTCTGAAAAATCGAGTATCGGTGAACGCGGCAAAGTAATCTCAATGGTATTCTCTGCATTTTTATCAATTTTAACAGTACCTTTGACATTTTCATTATTACCAGGTATTCTTTTTCGAAGAATATTTTGTAACAATCTAAATTGTGAAAAATCATTTCCTTTGTTATCACATAGCTCAATCCACCGTCTTCTTTCAAGAACGCTTACATCGTAATCAACTGATTGGTTTAAAAAGTTTATTCCGTCATTGCTCTTATCACCACCTTTATCAATGTTCCCCTTACTACGATCATAGAGCTTTATATCAGTTGTCTTCTTTATAATTAAGGAAAGTTTTTCCAATGGCTTATTAAAAGCCTCAGGGCTGCCAATATAAAAAGATTTCCCTTTTGCGGGATAAGGCGTAAAAGGATCAAATGATTTTTCCGGTTTGACCAGTTCCAGCTCATTTTGTATAATGAGCTTAGTTAAGCCATCACTCTGGAAATTAATAAATGCAGCTATTTCTTCCGGGGTTAACAGACTTATATTTTTTTTAATGAACGCCGTTACAATCTCATCATCTTGATATATCATAGAGCCAACCTTAACCTTCAAGCCTAAATAACCTGCATCAAGAGTATTATAATCTGATGCTTTCAGGTTAATTTGCGGATTAAGTAAAACCTGCATTACAGGGAAAGATGTTGAGTAAGTATAATCACTATGAATTTTAGAATCATAGCTAATTACCGGTTCTTCAGATGCCGACAGGTATATATGCAGGACACTTTTATCTTTATCGAAATAATAAGAGTTTTTTATATCGCCATCTGCCGGATTGAAAATATCAATTTTAAAAAACTTGGTAAATTTTTTCTGGTCGTCATCACTCATCACTTCATTAACCTTGAACCATTTTTTTTCGCCTGTAAACCAAAACTCAAATAAACCTACTTTATCACTAACTATTAATTCTTCATGCCTTTTAATAAGCATATTGGTACTAATAGGATCAAGTTTAAGCGTTATGAGCCGTTTCCCGCCCTGCAATAACAATTGCGGAGATGCTATTGCAAAACCAATCTTTGCCCGGTCATTTCTGAAAGCTTGTTTTTTATCAAATTCCAGTTTTTCGCAAATATTAACCGGTTTTTTTGTTTCGGGGCTGCCCTCACCAAAGGTCAGCCATTTGGGATAGGGCTCTGTAAATTTTTCTCCTTTCCCGTCAAGAGAGTTTGCAGCAGGACGTGCATAAATTGTCCGGATTATCTCGTCTTTACCCGAGCTGTCCTTTTCTATAAAAATTGTTTTTAATTCTTTTATCTTTGCCTGGTTAATTACAAGGTCGCCCGAGGTTTTGTATACCTGTTCAACTCCTGTATTGTCCTTGCCGGCATTCAACTCTGTTCCTTTTGCCAGCCCGTATTCTGCAACGTCTTTAGCCAGTTCAAAAACAATATGCACCTTATCCGGAACAGAGGGTTTCTTTTCCAGTTGCAATACATCTTTGTAATAAAAATCCAGCATCCCTCCTGTGACTCCGTTCAGCTGATCCTGCGCTTTACGGAATATTTCGAGGAATGCAATAAATAATGCCATATGCGGCTGATGAGCCGGGTATTGTTCGAGTGCAAAATGAATGTATTTTGATGAATTTTCTACCAGCCCGGATAAAAACCCATAGAAGCCGAGAAAAATATCTTCCACAAATAAAGATGCATAAAGAATTTTTTCTTCAGTTGTTGTTCCCTGATATATAGAAGAATCCGGATCGATAGGTTCATTAATTCCCCAAATATTTTCGTTTTCCAGGCCCTTAAGGTCAATTTTGAGTTCAACTTTCGGGTCAACATATTTGAAGCCGCTATCATAGGCGATAATCTTCTGAACCTGCTGTTTCAGGTTTGAGTTTATTGCAAGTTCAAGATCGCCATAAAGAGGATTTTCCGGAATTGCTACAGTATACCAGCGGTCGATTTTTTTTAACATGCCGGTAATTGGAGCAAACAATGCGGCATAAACCTCGGGTGTTGTTACATGCTGCAGTTTATCTCTTACTTCGTCAAATTCTTTTTTAAAATCCTGTACATTTGTATTTGCTATAGAAGCTGCAATAACTGACATATCGCGGCGGAAAAATTCACGCCAGCTTATTTTTTTCGGGTCTTCACCGGCCACTATATTGCTTTCCGGAATATCATAAAATCTTATTTGAGCGGCATATCTCTTTGCAAAGACCAGCAGGTCTTCAAGGCTGCGTCCGTCTATTGGTGCATAGGAGGGATCCAGTTCTTTCAGGTACCGCTGAAGCTGGCCTGAACCATCCCTGTTTATTTCTGAATGACAGTTACAATTTTTCATTTTTCTATATTAGTAGCTTCGTTCATATAAAAAGGAAACACATAATTATAACGCGTATTTGTAGTAATGATTTCATATTCGATATTGATCTCAAGCATGCCCATTTCCTGTTTAGGAACTGAATTAAGCTCTTTAACAATTATCCTTGGTTCATGGTATACCAGGGCTTCACGTACTATCTTTTCGATCATTGCAATTGTCGGCACGTTCATCGGGTCAAAAACATGGGGCTGCAGGTTACACCCGAAAGCGGGAAGCATTACCCTTTCCCCTGTTACAGTTGATAGTATTATTCCGATGCTCGAGTGAACATCCGCTTCATTTTGCAGCATTTCAACACCGGCAGAATCTCTTCTGAATGCCGGCGGAAAGCTCCACCCCGTTCCTAAAAATGACTGCTCTATTGTTTTCATAATTTAATAATATTTTATTTTTATCCGCCGATTATGACGGTAGCACATCCGGCTGAAATGCTTCCGCCATGAGTTGTTGAATCACCCAGTCTTGCCGCAGATTTTCCGCCGATCTTTACCGATGATGAACCTGCAGCTATTGAATCAGGCGGACCTGCACAAACACATTTATCGCCAAGTGTTGCTGCGGGCATGCCTCCTATCAGCACAGTAGTTTTTCCGGGCGGCATAACAGGCCCGCCTGTATGCGGACTTCCGTTCGGATTTGTCATCGGGCATGTATGATTATCTCCAACTCTTGCTGCTGATGCCAATTAAGTAAATTTAATTTATCAAGACTTGTGTTCCCTTTATGGTAATAATACCTGAATCTGATTGTATTGTAATGCCCGAAGCATCCATTTTTATAGTATTAGTATTTTCGTCCTTCAATTCCAATGCTCCCGATTCATTGTTCAGCACTACAGTTTTTTCCCCTGATGCTGTTTTTGCGCTAAGCGTTACTCTTTTATTTGAATCATCAAAAACCAGTTTCATCTTTTCCTTCGTAACAAATCCGTATTCAAGCATGCCCTCTGTTTCAGGCAGGGGAGATTTATTGGTATCTTTACTGTGAAGGTAACCTAAAATAACCGCTTCTCTCGGGTCATCATTTAAAAACCCCAATACAACTTCATCATGCTCCTGTGGGCGGAAATAAGAACCTCTTTCAGGGCCTGCATCCAGCGCAGCAACCCTTGCCCATATACCTTCTGTGCCGGGAGAAATTGTAGGTACATGCACCTGAATCCTGTATTGCCCCCCTTCTTCAGTATCATCAGTGCTGATAACTTTTCCTATATGGAGCCCGTTAATTCCGGGTAGAAGTCCCGATGCGGGTTTTTCCATAACTTTTTCCCTGTGACAAAACCAATCTTCATTCCAGCCGAACTGGATATCAGTTACCCAGCTTCCTTCAAAATGATGGAGTATCCCTGTTACAAATACATTTCCGTTAAACCTGTCGCCAACACCGGCTAAAGTTATCATTTTACCGGGCTTCACGGCGGAGTTGCCCGAAATTCGAACCCTTCCAACCGCTTTGGATATTTTATTTCTTAACGCGTAAGCATTTGCCCAATCCTGCAGTTGGGCCTGTGTTAAGTGTCCCGGGTGCGATAGCTTAACCTCTGCTCCAATTACACTTCCCAGTTCCGTGGATGACAGGTTTCCGTTTTCAGCAAAATCGGAGCTTCCCGTTCCGGATGTTTCCAGCTGCTGCGTTGAATAATCCCACGATTGGCCGGTTACACTGTTTATTTGCCTCCTGGCATCCATTTCCGCTTCAAATTCATTTATGTTTTGTCCGTATGTCGCAGTAAGAACAGCGGGCAGCAATACAGATGGTTTTTTAACTATCAACTTATTGTCATCTGTTAACACCATCATGCTGTTTGCTTCGGCGCGTGTGCAAATAAAATCCCAGTCTGTCGATTCAAACTGCACAAGCTGTTTTATGGGATTTTGTGTTGCTTCAATATCCGGCTGGAGTGCAGATGCAATTGTACTGATAACTTCACTATCTAATTTATTTATAAAATATGCGCTTTTTCTTGTCCCGGTCAGCTTTATTGCTTTATCTTTAGCTTCAATTATCAATAAAGAACCACCGCTCTGCCTGATTTTAATTCCATGTTTTATAATGATACCCTCAAATATGGTATCGGCATTTCCATCGTATCCAAGCTGAATTTTAATGTCGTTACCGGGTTTAAACCGGTTGTCATTGCTCAATGTAAAATTTCTTTCTGCAGCCGAACCGTCAATGAACACTACTTTTGCATATGCAATTTTATTAAATGATTTATTGACAGTAATTTTAGCAATAAGTATCTCATTGCTCAGTTCTGCATTGCTGATAAATACTTTTCTTGTAACAACATTTCCCGGACTTTCTGTGCCGGGCGGATTACTATCTAAACCCATTATTATATATTACCGGTATTATTTATTATTGCCTATAGGCGGGAAAAAAATCTTAGTCCCTTGTTTGAGCGCCCTGAAATTTTTTATCCTGTTTGCTTTTGCAACCTGCAGGTAATAATCCTGTTTATTATAAATGTTAAAAGTCATCAGCGGAAGAAGGTCTCCTTCTTTAACTGTTCTTTCATGTGTTAAATCGGGAGATGAAAGCATTGCCAGAATATTACTTAAAGTTGGTATGGTGTGTTCTGTAAAAGTTGCATTTATTTTTGCGCGAATAGGCAGACCTGTAAAATCGAACATTGTATATGTAACCGTAGATGTATTCATAACGCATGTGGAAATAAAAAGTCCGTATTGAACAAGTAAAAAAGCAGGCTGGTGAATTAAGCCCTGTATTGCCGTAGTCGCAGCCCTGAATAAAGCTACCTGTAAAGTGACGGGTATT
>Ga0315273_10011751_pt1 | contig 11208 bp, 6 predicted proteins | sample YL17G02_0_MG_FD_205753 | JGI IMG/M metagenome (GOLD analysis project Ga0315273, IMG submission 205753) | Sediment microbial communities from Yellowstone Lake, YNP, Wyoming, USA - YL17G02_0 | ecosystem: Environmental > Aquatic > Freshwater > Lake > Sediment | place: USA: Wyoming | collected...
CCCTTCGACTTAGCTCAGGGTCTAAGGTGAGCCCAGTCGAACCGCGACGCGGTGCTTCGCACCTTGCTAGAGGGTTAACCCTGAGCGCCAGCGCCACCTAAAGCGGCGTATAAAAATGGTTTATCATCCTGTGGGCCAGCTTTGTCCACGAGCTCGGGAGGCCCGCAAAGCGGGCCGAATCGAAGCCCAAAGGGCGGATTATTCATGAACCACGCAGTGGTTCATGAATAATCCGGGCTAAGGGGTCAAGTCTTGCCTTTTGCCCGCCTTGAAATGCCTCACGACATCACGTTGACCGGATCGACGTCGGCGCTGATCCTCACCCGGGGGAAGGAAGCGGATTTCGCCACACTTTCGAGCGCGCGCCGGGCGGGGTCCCGTAGGTTCGCGGATACCGGACCCTTAAGGACCAGGTGCCACCGGTGCTTCTTCGAGACCATGGCGGGCCAGGCCGGCGCCGGCCCCAGGATTACCGCGCGCTCCGGAAGCCGGCCTTCGAGCTCCCGGGCCAACCGCCGGGCCGCCCCCTCGACCTCGGGTAACCGGGCGCCGGTCAGCCGGAACCGGATCAGCTTGCCGTAGGGGGGATACCCCAGCGCCTTGCGGGCCGCGGTCTCGGCGGCGTAATAGGCCCAGTAATCGTGGGTAGCGGCGGCCGCGATCGCCGGGTGGTCGGGTGAGAATGTTTGGACGATCACGCGCCCCCGGATATCCCGCCTTCCGGCCCGGCCGGCCACCTGGGTGATCAGACGGAAGGTGTTTTCCGCCGCCCGGAAGTCCGGGAAGGCCAGCGACAACTCGGCCAGAATGACCCCGGCCAGGGTCAACCGGGGGAAGTCCAGGCCCTTGGCCACCATCTGGGTTCCGATCAGGATATCCCCCTTGGTGAACTCCTCCAGCAGTTCCCGGTGCGACGTCCTCTTTTTCGTCGTGTCCTGGTCCATCCGGACGATCCTGGCGTCCGGCAGGATCTTGCGGACCTCGGCCTCGACCCGCTGGGTGCCCAGCCCCAGCGGGCGCATGATGTCTCCGGCGCACCGCGGGCACTTGATCGGGTACGGGATCCGGGTCCCGCACCAGTGGCACGCGAGCGCCGAATCGGTCGTGTGCAGGACGAGGCTGGTGGAGCAGTCCTTGCACTTGGCGACCGCGCCGCACGAGACGCACAGCAAGACGGGAGCGAATCCCCGCCGGTTCAGGAAAAGCAGGACTTGTTCTTTCCTTTCAACGGTCTGCTTGATGGCCCGGGCCATGGTTTCACCGATCACGGTGCCCCGGGGTTCGGCACCCATCCGGACCAGCTCGATTTCGGGCATGGGCGTGCCGTCGATCCGGTCGGGCAACTCCAGCAGTTTGAGGTGGCCGGCCTTCGCCCGGGCCGCGGTCTCCAGCGCCGGGGTGGCGGAGCCCAGGACCACGGGACAGCCCGCTAATTTCCCCCGCATCAGCGCGCACTCGCGGGCGTGGTAGAGGGGAGGGGAGTCCTCCTGCTTGTAGGCCCCCTCGTGCTCCTCGTCCACGACCACGAGCCCGAGCGGGGAGGCCGGGGCGAAGACCGCGGACCGCGCGCCGACCACGATCCGTGGCCCGCGGCGGGCTTCCTCCAGCGCCCGCGACCGCTCCGCATCGGTCAGCCTGCTGTGCAGGGTCGTGACACGATCGCCGAACCGGGCCTTGAACCAGCCCACGATCTGGTACGAGATCGTGATCTCGGGTACGAGAATTATGGCGCTCCGGCCGCGGGCCAGAGCCCGGGCGGCCGCGGCCAGATAGACCTCTGTTTTGCCGCTCCCGGTCACCCCGTGCAGCAGGAAGGCCTCATATCTACCGCCGTCCACGGCGTCCCCGATCGCGGAGATGGCCGCGGCCTGCGCCCGGGTCGGCGTCCGGGGTTTGTCCCCGGGAACGGCTTCCGGGACCGAGTCCGGCTCCGGCCGGGCGCCCCGTTTCCTGACCTTCCGGGCCAGCGCCGGCAGCGCCGCGCGCAGGACCATCCCCGGCGCGGCGAGGTAGTAGTCGCCTGTCCAAGTCAGGAACTTCATCATGCCGGGATCGTAAAACGGGCCGTCGTCCATCAGGCCCGCGACCTCCTTCATGGCGACGCCCGCCGGCGCCCGGTCGGTGACGGCGAGCACGACGGCGACCGCGGAGCCGCCGCGCAGGGGCACCCGGACCCGGTACCCGGGAGTTATCCGGCCGGCCAGCGTGGCCGGCACGAGGTAGGTCAGGGGATGGTCGAGCGCGGAGGGAACCAGGCATTCGGCGTAAAGCCGGGGTTCCATGGTCAGTTGCCCGGGTTGGCGCGGGTCTTGTCCAGCTTCTCCTTGAGCAGTTTCAGGTCGGCCTCGATAACCCGCTTGAAGTCGCCCGCGCGAAGGCCGGCCGAGGGGTGGTAGGTGGCGAGGAAGTCGGATTCGCCGATCCTGTACCATCGGCCGCGGATCTGGCCGATCGGCCTCGTGGATCGCAGGATGGACTGGGCGGCGAAGGTTCCCAGGGCGACCAGGAATTTCGGGGCCACTATTTTGACCTGCCCGGCGAGATGCGGATCACAGGCCGCGATCTCGTCATCGGCCGGCTTGCGGTTGCCCGGCGGCCTGCATTTCAGGACGTTGGCGATGAAGACGTCATCGCGGCGAATCCCGACCCCCTCGAGGAGACGGTCAAGCAGGTGGCCGGCGGGTCCGACGAACGGCAGTCCCTGTTTATCCTCCTGTTCGCCCGGGGCCTCCCCGACGAACATGATCGAAGCCTCCGGGTTTCCGCATCCGAACACGAAACTCTTCCTGGTCCGGGCCAGGGGGCAATCCTCGCATGCCTTGATCTTCTCGTAAAAAGCGACAAGCTCGCTCCCCCTGGCGGAATTGGCGCGCAACTGGATGCCGGAGGGGTGCCGGGCCGGCGGTTTACCCGCCGGCCTCGGCGAATGGGGATCCGCCAGGGGGGAGATTGCCGGCTTTGCCGAATAAGCATTCGGCGGCCTGAAAGCAGGCGATGAAGGCGATGGCTTCGCCATTGCCTTTGGCGAATAAGAGCTTGCCGGTTGGCGCACAGGCGCCGCTGGCGGCGCTTTCGGCTGGTATGAATTGGCCTGCCGGGGAGCCGGCGATGCGGCAGACATCGGCTTTGCCGACGGCCCCGCGACCGTCCGGGACGTGAAGAGCCTGGGATCGCCCTCCTCCCAGCGTGCCTTCAGGAAACGGCGCAGATTGGCCACGATCGCGGCCGGCGGGAGAGCGGCCCGGTTATCGCGTTTTTCCACCATGCGCGCAACGAGTATATAACAACCGGACCGCGCATTGCGAAACTCCCTGGTGTGAAGGATGTATCCTGATTCGGATGAGGGCGGAATTCCACCGATCCCCGGAGGCCGTATAATTCGCGGGCGTGTGACCGTGATCGTGAACCGGTTGCGTGCATCGGTTGGGAACCTGGCCGCGGCTTTCGCGCTGGGGACGCTGGTCCGTCTGGTGCTTGCCGGCAAAAAGAGCATCTGGCATGACGAGGCGTCCAGCCTGATAATCGCAAGCCTCCCTTCTTTCGATGCTTCCCTGATCCAATCCCTGCTAACGCATTTCGGCGCGCCCCTGTTCCCCGTTGTCCTCCGGTTTTGGCTTGCCCTGGGATCAGGCGACGGTTTCGTGCGCCTGCTTCCCGCGATCGGGGGCATCGTCGCGCTCTGGTACTCCCTTTCCCTGGCCCGGCGCCTGCTGCCGGATAGGGCGGTCCTGCCCGCCGCCTTTCTGGTCGCCCTGCTGCCGGTTTCGATCGAGTATTCGCAGGAAGTCCGCGCCTACAGCTGGCTGTCGGCGTTCGAACTGTACGCCTCATTGGCCCTGTGGAGAGGGATGACCGTCCCCGGCGCAAGCTGGGCGGTTCATTTCGGCCTGGCGACCGCGCTGGCCGTCCTGGCCCATCCGGCGGCCTGGATATGGTGGGGCGCGCAGGCCGTGGCGATTCCCTGGTCGCGTCGGCCGCGAAGGACCCTGATGCTGTTCCTGGCTTACAGCATCCCGGCGATAGCGTTGACCGCCGCCGGCCTGTACGTCTCGCGGGCCGCCTGGGGGGCCAGGCTGGGGACCGCTTTCCAGCTTCCCGCGGCGGGCGAATACCTTCGCCAGGCACTGTTGATATTCTGGGCCGGACATCATGTCGGACCCGGAGCGACGCTCTGGCTGCCCTGGGCGGCCGGCGCGCTCGCGGTCGCGGGATGCGCGGCGCTGTGGTCGCGGGGCCGGCGGGCGGAAACGGTTTTCCTGCTTTCCCAGGCGTTTCTTCCCCCCGCGGCGATTTACGCCGGCATCGCCCTCGGCCTTTCGACGCAATTGCGGTATGTGGCGGCTTCGGCGATCCCGTTCGTGCTGCTTTCCGCTTCCGGGCTGTTATTGTTTGGGCGCGCGCTCGGTGCGGTCGTCGTCGGGATCCTGCTGACCCTGCAGGCGGAGGGCTATTACCGGATGCATGAAAAGCCGCCGACGCTCGAGCCGACGTTCTGCCTGCTTTCGAAAAAACCGGCGCGGGAAGCGCTGAATCTTGTCCGGGGCCGCTTCCGCGCCGGAGACCGGATCGTGCACGTATCCACGGCTTCGCTCCTACCGTTCCTGTGGATGGAGCCCTCCATTCCGCAGTGTTACCTCATCGCCAACCCGGATCTGGCGGGATCCGTGGCTCACCCGCGCGTGGGCGCCCCGGTTCGCATCGCCGAAGCTCTGCGCGGGGCCCGCCGGATCTGGCTGGTTTCCTGTCCGTGGCGGTTTTCCGATCCGCCGCTGGTCCCGGCCGAATTCGCGCCGGCGCTGGAAAAGTCCTGTGACGCGCCGCGCCGGTATGAGTTTCCCGGGCTGTGCGTTTATCTGGCGGAAGTGAAAAAGAGTCGGTAAACCGGAGCCGTCAGTCCTTTTCTATCGCGGCCCTGCGCTGCTGGATTTTCCTGATCCGGTCCGTGTCGAATTTCGGGGTGCGGTCGAACCGGTAAACGCCGTTCTGCTCCTGGTAAACGTCGGTCAACTGGGTGTAGCAGTACCCGAACATTTTCGGGTTGTCGAGCAGGGCGTCGGTCAGACCCCGGAACCGGGCGTAAAATTCCTCGAGCGTTTTCGGCCGGTCCCCGTAACCCCAGGAGTCCTCGCCCGGCTTCGCGTCCGGGTTCCACCATATACCGCCATACTCGCTGACGAAATAAGGCTGGCCCTGCCACTCGATCGACCATTTCTTCCCTTTGTCCCCGGAGTTCACGAAAGGCCGTCCCCGGGCCAGCGCGTCGTGCCGGGCCCTGAAGCTTTCCGGGTTCTGGTCGTAGTCGTGGCTGTCGTAAACGTCCGCTTCGGGCACCCGGTGGGAATACCCGGAGGTGTCCAGCACCGGCCGGGTTCCGTCCATCGCCTTGGCCGCAAGGAACATCCCGCGGGTGGCGTCATCGAGGTCCGTGATCCGGTCCCCGTAGTCCTGCCCGGTTTCGTTCAACGGGCACCAGCCCACGATCGCGGGGTGGGAGTAGTCCCGTTGCAACTCCTCGATCCACTGGGTCAGGTACTCGGCCTTCATTCGCAGGTGATCACCGTCCGGCCCGTCCGCCCACGCGCCCCAGTCGGGGAATTCCCCCCAGACCAGGTAGCCCAGCCGGTCGGCGTGGTACAGAAACCGCTCCTCGAAGATCTTCTGGTGGAGCCGGGCGCCGTTGAATCCGGCCGACATGGAAAGCTTGATGTCGCGCGCCAACGCTTCGTCGGTCGGGGCGGTCAGGATGCCGTCCGGATAGTATCCCTGGTCCAGTACCAGCCGCTGGAATACCGGTTCCCCGTTTATGAGAATCGACGCCCCGTCGATAGTGATCGCGCGCAGGCCGGCGTAACTCGTCGCCTGGTCCACGACCCGTCCTTCCGTGTCGGCCAGCTCGATTTCAAGGTCGTACAGGTTGGGCTCCCCGGGGCTCCAGAGCTTCCTGCGGTCCTCCGGAATTTCCAGGTCCAGCCGCGGGGAAAGGTCCTGGACCGCCGTCCGGGCGCTGGCCACCACCCCAGACTTGTCCTTGACGACCGCCGAGAGGACGAGGCCGTCGCGTCCCCCGGCGATCGGTTGCTCCAGCCGGATCATCCCGTTTGCCACGTCCGGGGTCAGGCGCGGCCGAAGGAGCCGCGTTTCGGGGACCGGCTCCATCCACACCGTCTGCCAGATTCCGGTGGTCCTCGTATACATGCACCCGAAGTTCTCGGGTTTCGGCGACTGCTTGCCCCGGGGCTGGGGCCGGGTCCTATCGTCCCGGGCGCGCACCACGACAACCGCCGTGCTTCCCAGCGCTTCCGCGGGGCCGAGATCGACGGTGAACGGGGTGAACCCCCCGCGGTGCCGGCCCGCCTCCCGGCCGTTGACCCAGACGGTGGCTTCGTAGTCCACGGCCTGGATGTGGAGCAGGACCCGGCGGCCGATCCAGCTCTGGGGGATCGCGACCTCTCGGCGGTACCAGACCGCGTTCATGAAATCGGTTTTCCCGACGCCCGAAAGCGGCGACTCCATGCAAAACGGGACCGTGATCTTTCCGGACAGCTTGCGGGATGCGAGTCCCCGTGCAACCCCGTCGTCCGTCGGGTCGGTCTCGAATTCCCAAGCGCCGTTCAGGCACAGCCAGTCGGTCCGGAGGAACTGGGGACGGGGATACTCGCCCCTGGGGATCACGGACGCTTCAGTATTCATTATGGGACTGATGCTACAGCAGAGGATCAGGATCCGGCAAGCGTGGGAAAGGGGCCGGAATTTGTTCATCCGGGCTGATTTTACGCTCCTGGGACCGGGCGGGCAACCGGTGGGAACTTAGGGCACGGGAAATCATGTTTAATCTACCGATCGGTAGGTATATAGCCGGATGGCCGGGGAGTCCCGGGCATATAGCCTACCGGTCGGTAGGCCAATAGACCCGAGGCGGGGACGGACCCTTGACATATATCCGACCGGTCGGTAGGCTAATGGACCTGTAAGCGGTAATTAGGAGGAAGTGGAAGTCGATGAGGAAGGTCGATCCGGTGGTGCACGGCAGGCAGAGGGAGCGCATCATGAAGTGCGCGCTCTCCCTGTTTTCGGCCAGGGGATACGACGCCGCCAGCCTCGACGAGGTCGCGAGGAAGTGCCGGATGCAGAAAGCGAGCCTTTATCACTACTTTGCCAGCAAGGAGGCCCTGTTGCGGGAGCTGATCGGATGGCACATGAAGCGGGTTCATGCCAACGTCATGAAACTGCTGCTGGGGAACAGTCTGGAGCGGAATCTCTTCGAGATCGGGATGGACTTCGTCCGCGGATGCAGCAGACGGGAGAACCGGGAATTCCTCCGACTGCTGATCCGGGACGCCGGAACCCACGGCTACATCAGCAATGTTTTCGACACCATGGACCGGACGGTCATGGAGAACGTGATGAAAGGGATGCATGCCGTGTTCGTGGGACGCGGGAAGAGCACCTCCCTCAAGGAGCAAGCGCGGATCATGCACCAGTATTTGGGATCGCTTTTCCGGTACGTGGTGGAATCCAGGCTCCTGCATTCCGGGCCCTCGCGCATGTTCACGGACCGGGAGTACGTCGGGTCGCTGGCGCGCATATTCGCAACGGGGCTGAAGGCGTGATCCGCTCCGCGCTCCTCTACCTGGCACTCCTGCCCGTTCTCGCGGCGGCGGAGGACGTCCTCACGCTGGACGCCTTCTTGGCGCAGACCCGGAAGACGAGCCCGGCGCTTGCGGCATCGGCCGCGACCGTGGAGGGGATCCCGCTCAAGGCCAAAGAGGCCGAACTGGTGTATTCGCCGCTGTTCACGGCCAACCTCGGCCTATACGACGACCGCCAGGAGCCGACCTCGGCCTTGTCGCCGGAGCGTACCCGGGTCAAGTCGTGGGAGGTTGGCCTTTCCAAAAAGTGGTTCACCGGCACCAACACTACGCTCGGCTACGGGATGAACTCGACCGAGCTTTTCCTGCCGGCCGGGATCCCGCCGGCATATGCGGCGTTTTTCCCGCCCACGCTATCGTACGAGGCGAAACCGAGCGTTTCGGTGAGTCAGTCCCTGCTCCGCGATTTCATGTCCGGGTTGACCGATTCCGGGCTGGACAAGATCCGGAGCGCGACCAGCGGGGCTGAGAAGCTGGAGCGGTACAAGGCCAACTCCGTCGTCTTCCAGGCCGAGCAGGCCTACTGGGCGCTGGCACTGGCCCGCGGCACCGTGGCGTCAAAGACGGAGTCGCTTGAGCGGACCGGCAAGATGCGGGACTGGACGAAGCGGCGGGCCGACATGAACCTGGCGGACCACGCCGACCTCCTCCAGATGGAGGCGGCGGTCAAGCTCCGGGACCTGGACCTGAAGATGGCGCGGGAAGAGGAGGTCTCGGCGGCGCAGAAGTTCAACACCACCCGCGGGAAGGACGGGTATGCCGTCACCGAGAAACTCGAGGATATCTCGGCGCGGATCGGCGGAGCGGCGGTCGTGGTCAAGAAGGAGCGGGACCGGCTGGACGTCCGCGCGACCGGAGACTTTCTCGAGAGCGCCAAGCACGCGGACCGCGAGACCTTCTACCGGTCCCTGCCCGAGCTGAGCGCGTTCGGCAAGGCGGTCTTCAACGGGTACGACCTGGCCGCGACCGACGCGCACGACAAGGCGGTGGACGGGAAGTGGCCGACCTATACCGCCGGCATCATGCTCGTAGCCCCGCTCGACTTCTGGAAGCTGGCCAAGGTCCGGCACGGATACGAATCGGATTACCGCAGCGCCAAGGCCGGATACGAAAAGTCCCGGCTGGAGGCGGCCCAGGACTGGGACGGACTTTCCCGCAAGGCCGGTGACGTGGCGGCCCGGCTGGCGCTGGCCCGCGAGATCGCGGACCTGCAGGAGCAGCGGCTTGCCGCCGAGAACGGGCGGTACAGGGCGGGGCGGATCGTGACCTCCCAGCTCCTGACGGCCGAGGAGGACTTCGCCCAGGCCCGGCTGACCCTGCTCCGGCTGGGATTCGAGAAACTGCTCGTCGAGGCGCAGGGACGGTTCTTCAATGCCGAGTAACGGGGGGCAGTCATGAACATCGCCGCGCTCTCGATCCGCCGGCCGACCTTCATCATGGCCATCATCGCCTCGATGCTCGTGGTCGGGATGGTCGCGTATTCCAAGCTCGGGGTGGACCAGTTTCCCAACATCAACTTTCCGATCGTGGTCGTGATGACCACGTACCAGGGGGCGGGCCCGAACGAGGTGGAAAGCCAGGTCGGCAAGCCGATCGAGGAGCAGATGAGCACGATCGCGGGACTGCGACACCTTTCCTCCATAAACCAGGAGAGCATCTCGATCGTCGTGGCCGAGTTCGACCTGGGCGGGGACATCAAGGACTTGGAACAGCAGTCCCGGGCGCGGGTGGCCATGGCGAGGGCCACCATGCCGGAGGACGTGAAGGAGCCGATCATCATGCGGGCCGACCCCTCGTCCATGCCCATCCTGATCGCTTCGCTCTCGGGGAAGATGTCCGACCGCGATCTGCGGACCATGGCCGAAAAGAAGATCAAGCTCCTCATGGAGCAGGTGGACGGAGTCGCGCGGGTGGAAATCATGGGGGGCGCGGAGCGCGAGATCCAGGTCCTGCTCGACCGGAAAAAGTTGGAGGAGCACCAGATCTCGGTCACCCAGATCAGCGGCCGGATCGCGGGTTCGAGCATGAATATCCCGATCGGCAAGGTGACGGAGGGGACCAAGGATCTGGCGTTCCGGACGATGGGGGAGTACCGGGACCTGGCCCAGATCCGCAACGTCCCGGTGAGCTTTTTCGACGCTGATAACCCTGTGACTGTCGCGGACCTGGGCACCGTGGTGGATGGCGTCAAGGACCCGACCACCTACGCGTTCTATAACGGCGAGGCATCGGTCATGCTCATGGCCTTCCGGCAGTCGAGCGCCAACACGGTCCAGGTGGCCACCGGGCTGGTCAAGGCGGTGAAGAAGATCGACGCCGACATCGGGAAGGGGCCCGGCAACCCGAAGCTTTCGACCATCGTGGACTTCGCCAAGCCGATCCGGATGAACCTGAACGACGTCCGGATGACCATCCTCGAGGGGATACTGCTCGCCATCGTGGTCGTCTACCTCTTCCTCGGGAGCGCCCGGTCGACCTTCATCACCACCATCGCCCTGCCCAACAGCCTGCTCGGCTCGTTCATCATCATGTATGTCATGGGGTTCACGATAAACATGATCACCCTGCTGGCCCTGTCGCTGGCCGTCGGGCTCCTGATCGACGACGCGATCGTGGTCCGGGAGAACATCTGGAGGCACATGGAGCGGGGTGACGACCCCAAGAAGGCCGCGATCGCCGGAACCCGGGAGGTGACCATGGCCGTGGTCGCCACCACCCTGACAGTCATAGCGGTCTTTCTGCCGATCGGGTTTTTGCAGGGGATGATGGGGCAATTTTTCAAGGAAATGGGGCTGACCATCGTGATCGCCATGGCCATCTCGCTGTTCGACGCGATGACCACGGCTCCGCTCCTGTCCGCCTACATGATCCGGAAGTCGGAAAAGGGCGGACCCGGAATCGGTTCGCGGGACGTGCCGCGCGGAATCCTGGGCCGGCTCTGGGCCGCGGTGGCCCGGTATCCCCAGATGGCGGCCGCGGCCACCCACAACTTCCAGATAACCTTGGTGGAGCGCTACGAGAAGGTAATCAGGTGGTCGCTCCGTAATCGCGGGCTCGTGGTCGTGACTGCGGCCGTCCTGTTCGTCGGCTCTTTGTACCTGTCAACTTTCATCAAGAAGGAGTTCATGGCCCCGTCCGATATCGGGACGTACCAGGTCACGATCGAGACCCCGCCTGGCACCTCGCTAGAGACCACGTTGAAACGGGCGAAGGAGGTGGAGAAGATCATCAAGTCCCACCCGGAGAACAAGGACATCGCCATGATGGTCGGGGGGAGCGAGATGGGGGGAGGGTCCAACCAGGCAACGTTCTACGTGGAAATGACCCCGTCCCGTACCAGGAAGATCATAACCTCGAGAATGAAGCAGGTGGTCCGCGAGGAGTTTCTCGCGCATGCGAAGGAGTATCTCGCCAAGGTCCAGGACATGCAGATGATGCACATGGGCTCCGAGGCCGCGTTCAACATGTCGGTGAACGGGGACGACCTGCCGACCATCATCAAGGTCGCGAACGAGGTCAAGAAGGAGTTCGCCAAGATCCCGGACCTCGTGGACCTGGA
>Ga0315273_10011752_pt1 | contig 11207 bp, 8 predicted proteins | sample YL17G02_0_MG_FD_205753 | JGI IMG/M metagenome (GOLD analysis project Ga0315273, IMG submission 205753) | Sediment microbial communities from Yellowstone Lake, YNP, Wyoming, USA - YL17G02_0 | ecosystem: Environmental > Aquatic > Freshwater > Lake > Sediment | place: USA: Wyoming | collected...
GCCGTCACCCATGTAGCCGACGACGTGCCCCATCTTGCGCAGCGCCAGGATGATGCGCTCCTTCTGGTTGGGATCGACCTCTGCGAAAAGCGTGGTGCGCTCGGCGGCATGCCAGAGCGCCTCATCGCGGAGTTCGTTGATCTGTGTTCCGGTGAGCAGCCCGCCCACCGGCAACGCCACCAACTCGGCGATGTGGCTGGCGACCAGGTGGTTGTCGCCGGTGATGATCTTCAGCTGCACGCCCAGCCGCGCGAGGTCGGCGATGGCCTCGGCGGCGCCCGGCTTGGGTGGGTCGAGGAAGAGCAGGAAGCCGAGGAAGACGAGGTCCTCCTCGTCCGTGCGCGCATAGCGCGGCTGCGGCGGCACGTCGCGCGCGGCCACGCCCAGCACGCGGAAGCCCTGCCGACTCCACTCGGCGTAGCGCTGCTGCAGCTGCTTGCGCGCGGCGTCGATCAGTGGCTCTGCCGATGGCCCCGACTGCACCGCGGTGCACACGGCGAGGACGCCATCCAGCGCGCCCTTGGTGATCAGTCGCTGCCGCCCATCGGACCCGGCCACGACGACACTCATACGCTTACGCACGAAGTCGTAGGGGACCTCGTCGATCTTGCGCTCGGGCTCGACCGCGAGGCTCTGCTCGGCTCCATGCCCCACGATCGCGGCGTCGAGCGCATTCGGAAGACCCGACTGGAGGCTCGCATTCAGGAAGGCGGCGCGCAGCACGTCGGGCGACGCCTGGCCGTCCGCGTCGAAGGCGCCGTCGAGCCGCACGACGCCGACCGTCAGCGTGCCGGTCTTGTCGGTGCACAGCACGTCCATGCTGCCGAGGTTCTCGATGGCGTTCAGCCGGCGCACGATGACGCCGCGCCTGGCCATGTGCTGCGCACCCTTGGCGAGGTTCAAGCTGATGATCGCTGGCAGCAGCTCGGGAGCGAGACCCACCGCCAGTGCGATCGCGAACAGCAGCGAGTCCACCGGGGGCTTGGAAGAGAAGACGTTGACGGCGAAGACCACCAGCACCAGTGCCGTCATCACCCGCGTCAGCAGGTAGCCGAAGCGACGGATGCCGCTCTCGAACTCGGTCTCGGGTGGGCGCAGCGTCAGGCGCTCGGCAATCTGCCCGAAGGCTGTGTCCGCGCCAGTCTTCACTACCAGTACGTGCGCGGTGCCGCTGCCCACGTTGGTGCCCATGAAGACCGCGTTGGTGCGCTGGGCGAGGCTGGCATCTGCCGGCGCGGTGGCAGCGGTCTTCTCTACCGGGAAGGTCTCGCCGGTGAGCACGGCCTGGTTGACGAAGAAATCCCGCGCCTCCAGCACCACGGCGTCGGCCGGGATCAGGCTGCCCGCGGAGAGGAGCACGATGTCGCCCGGCACGATGTCTTCGGCCGGCAGCGATTGCGACCGCCCGTCGCGCAGCACATTGGCCTTGAGCGTGACCTGCGACCGCAACCTGGCGACCGCGTTGCCGGCGCTGAACTCCTGCCAGAATCCCAGGACCGCGCTGCCGGCGACGATCGCGACGACGATGCCGGCGTCGACCCATTCGCCCACGAATGCCGACACCGTGGCGGCAAACACCAGGATGAGTACGAGCGGGCTGCTGAACTGGTTGAGCAGCAGCGCCAGCGCGGTGTGGCGCTCACGCGCTTCGAGGGAATTGGGCCCGTAGCGTTGCAGCCGCTCGCCGGCCTCGGCCGCTGCCAGGCCGGTCGCGCTGCTTTGAAGCGCGGCGAGCAACTGCCCCGGGCTCGCGTTCCAATAGGGTTCGAGCGGCTCGCCGGGCGCCGCGCGCGGCGGGGCGACGGAGCGCAGAGTCATCCGCTAGCCACCGTTCCTGGCACCGATCTACCTCGGTCGCGCGCGCGACGATCCGCGAGCGGGCACGCGCAGCACTTTCTTGCGGAACTCTTCGATGATCGGAATCCGGTCGAGCCACGGCGAGGCGTCCGCCCGCGCGTCGTCGAGTTCGCTCGCGGCGCCCGCCCAGCCTTCCGGGATCTGGCTGTAGAGCGCAGGCGGATCCTGATTGGGATCGACGAAGTGATACTCGTAGCCGGGCACGAACAGATCGTCGTCGGCGCGCACGTCGACGGTTCGAACGCCGTAGCTCGAAAGTTCCGTCGTGAGCGCTTGCGGCGGGATGATCCAGACGTGTCGCGGTGCGCCCATGAACAGGTATTGGATGCGCCGATTGCGCGAGAGGATTCGGAAGCAGCGGATCAGGCCGCCGTAGAGGCTGCTGCTGATCTCGCTCGTTTCGAGGATCCCAAGATCGAAGTCAGGTTCGTAGCCGCGCGCAAAGCGCAACGAAGTCGGATCGTTCTTTCGCGCGAACCACGCGACGCTGCGCCCGCCATTCACCCGATTGCGCGGATCGGCCTGCGCGCGGCGACGCGGCTGCGTGAAGTCGCGATACGGCTCGATGCGTCCCTCCGGCGCGGTGCGCAGGATCAACTCCGCCGCGACATCATCGGTCGGGATCGTCTTCGCCTTCCGGCACAGCGCCTCGAGCGCGGGTTGCAGCTCGATCGGAAGATCGGTGGTCGACTCGCGCGAGAACTCGTACTCCTCGCCGTCCAGCACGACCGTCTCGACGTCGCCCTTGCCGATCCAAAAGTCGCCGTTCTGTCGCCCGATGTGCGAAGCCGAGCGCCAGTTCAGCGCGGCGTCCTTGTAGAAGAGCCGCGGATGAGCGGCGCGCACGACGCCGCGGGCATCCGGCTGGACGATGTAGGCGACGAAGAAGCGCACGTAGAAGTTCTGCCGGACGTCGGTCAGGTAGTAGGTGGTGTCGAAGAGTTCGATCGCGTGCGTCGGCGCGTAGCCGAGTGAGAGCAGACGAGCGGGACGCTTCTTCGTCTTGCCGGTCGGACGAAGCGCGACGCCCCCGTCGAGCAGAGCGCGGAACGCGCGTTCGACTTGCCGCGGCGTGCGCTCCGAAAGGCGCGGGCTGGGAACGATCTGGGTCGGGATCGGGTTGGTCATCGGGTGACGCGACGATCCCTCGGAGTGGAGCCGCGCGCAACGGGGCGACGACTCGAAGAGCTCGTCCGCCGTCGGGCGGCTGCCGCGCTGATCGGAAACGGCCGCCAGCCATCCGCGCGGGGCGATGCCGGGGTCGTCGAACCGCTCGGTCGACGCGGAGTTTATCCCGCCCTCCTCTGCCAACGCTCGCAAAGGCCCGGCGACACCGCGCGCCGCCATGTCACCCTCGGTCCCTTCGGTCGTCGATTCGCGCGCGCGCGGCGCTTGAAGACATCCAATGGTGTCTCCGTGAGCACCTGCCGCGGCGTCATCGAGACCGAACTCCGCGTGCCAGACCCACGCACCACAGTCGAAAACCGGGTGCTATGGTCGTCGCGCAATGTGGATCCGACTGCTGCTGTACGTGTGCATACTGCCACCGATCGGCGTTGCTCTGGGTTCAGGGCGGCGCGGACATGCCGGAACCGCCATCGCGGTCGGACTCGCCGTATGCATCGTCGCCTTGCTGTGGCCGCGCGCGCGACGCGCGGTCACCGCGTGCTACACGCGCAGTCGCGTGCTGCGCGTCGCCGACGCGGTGCTCTGGAACCTCTGCTTGATTCTGCTCGCCAGCGAGGCGATACTCAGGGTCACGTCACGGTTCTCGAACCATCCGCTGCTCGCTTCCCCGAGCGCTGGTACGCAGTCGCGCATCGAGAAGGAGCGGCAGCGGGTGCTTGCCTTCTACGGCGCGAACGGCGTGAACGCGCGCTCCTACAACGACACCGCCTGGAGCCCGGATCCGGGCGACGCGTTCCGCATCGTCGCGCTCGGCGACAGCTTCGCATTCGGCGTAGTTGGCTATGAGCACAATTTCCTGACGCTGCTGGAGAGCGATCTGTCGCAGCGGCTCGGCCGCCCGGTCGAGGTCGCAAACCTCGGTCTCATGAGCATGCAGCCGAAAGAGTATCTGCAGATCCTGCTCGACGACGGCCTCGCGCTGCACCCCGATCTGATCCTGATCTGCCTGTACACCGGCAACGACTTCCAGCCGGCCGGCAGCGACTCCGTACTCGACGCGAGCAACTGGCGCGTGGTCGGCTTCGCCTCGCGACTCGCTCTCTACGCCGCCGAACGCGAGTTCCGCGCAGCGACTGCGCAACCGGCGGGCGCGCCCACGTCGGGCGCCTCGGCTCCCGCCTTCAGCGAGGACGGCTACCTCCGGATCGCCGAGGCCTTCGTCCCGTTGCTGCGCCGCGAGCGGACCGCCAAGCTCGAGCGCTCGATGCGCGCGACGCTCGGGGTGGTGGACGAGATCGTCGCGCGAGCGCGGCCTACACCGGTCGCGATCGCGGTGCTGCCGAGCGAGTTTCAAGTGAGCCCGCCGCTGCGCGCGCGCGTGCTGGCGCGCCTGCAGCTCGCGGAAGCGGATCTCGATCTCGGGCGCACGGCTCGGGAGACACGGGCCTACTTCGAGCCGAAGGGAATCCCGGTGATCGACCTCTTGCCTGCGCTCACGACCGCGGAAGCTGAAGAGTCCGCCTATGCGCTGCGCAACACCCACTGGAACGAGCGCGGCAACGCGGTCGCGGCGCGAGAGCTAGCCCAAGCGCTCGAGCCGAAGGTTCGAGCGCTGGCACTGTCGGAGCCGCGTTCGAAGCGCGATCTTCCGGCCCAATAGATTCGCGACGGGCGGCGCTGCTGACAGCGCTCCTGTCGCGCGCCAGTGAAACGGGCATGCGCGCCCTGGCGCAGCTCGGAAGGGAGGATCGATGAACAAGTCGCTTTTCGCGTTGGTGTTTTCGGTGGGCCTGCTCGGACTCACCTTCGTTGCCTGCGCGAAGACCTATACCGAGTCCGAATTGCAAACGATGGAGCGCAAGGAAGACATGACCGTCGGCGCCCAAGAGAGGCGTGACGCAGAACTCGCGACGGAGGGTGGCTCGGACGCGGCGGAAGACGAAGACAACGCCGAGGAGATCGATCGCGAGGTCAACCAGTGAGGGAAGCAGCGCCGCCGGCCTCAGGCGGGGCGCAGTTTCACCCGGATCGGCAGGCGCTTTGGACCACCGACGAAGCTCGCGTGTAGGAACTCGTGCTCGCCGGCCGGCTCGATGGCGACGCAGCGCTCGGCGAACTGACGCCAAAAGACGCGCAGGTCCATGCGCGCGAGATGCGCGCCGAGGCAGAAGTGCTCGCCGACACCGAAGCCGAGGTGCGGGTTCGGGTCGCGGTCGATGCGGAACACTTCTCCGTCGGGAAAGACCTCCTCGTCGCGGTTGGCGGAGGCATAGAAGAGCGCGACCGAGTCCCCGGCCTCGATCTTCTGGCCGCGCAGCACGTAGTCCTCGGTGGCGGTGCGCGAGAAGTGGTTCACAGGCGTGGCCCAACGCACGATCTCGTCCGCCGCGAGGCCCACGAGCGACGGATTCTTCTGCAACTTCGCGAACTGCTCCGGATGTTGGAGAAACGCCAGCAGGCCGCCTGAGATGCCGTTCCGTGTGGTGTCGTGGCCCGCGACCATGACCAGGAAGTAGAGCGAGAAGAGCTCGAACGCGGGCACGGGTTTGCCGTCGAGCGTCGCGTGTGCGAGCACCGACGTGACGTCGCCCGTCGGGTTCTTGCGCCGCTGCTCCATCAGCGAGTTGATGTACGCGGCGGCCTCGGTGAGGAAGCCGAGGCGCTCCTCGCGCGTGTTGCCTTCGAGCGCGTAGTCCGGATCTTCGAGGCCGAAGTTCTGGTTGGTGATCTTCAGCACCCACTGCTCGCGCTCGCGCGGGATGCCGAGCATCTCGGTGATCATGCGCAGCGGCTGCAGCGCCGCGAGCTCCGAGACGAAGTCGAACTCACGCCAGCCGCCATCGCCGGCCAGATCGTCGAAGATCTCGGCAGTGATCTCCTCGAGCCGTGCTTCGAGCTTCGCGACCGCGCGCGGCGTGAACCAGTGCGAGACGAGCCGGCGGTAGTCGCGGTGCTCGGGCGGGTCCATGTTGACGAGCATGCGCAACGGCGGCGCCTCCTCGAGACTCTGGCCGGGCGGAGCCACCGCGTCGGGGAACAGGATGAAGCGCCCGGCGCTCTGGAACTTCGCGGGCTGCTTCGACACTTCGATGATGTCGGCGTGCTTGGTGATCGCCCAGAAGGGCCGGTAGCCGGGCGGTGCGAGCTTCGAGACGGGCGCCTCTGCGCGCAGCCGGCGCCACGCCTCGTGCGGGTAGCCGTGCTCCCCGTAGATCTTCGCGCTGATGACGTCGACATGCTCGATCGGAAAGTTCGCGTTGTCCACGATTCCTCCGTGGCCGCAAGCTAACGGATGGTGCGCCCATTCTCCCGGGTCGGCCGACTCCGAAGCGTCGGGAAGACGACTCCCGACGCGGCTCGCGAACGCCAGAACGCTTCCGAGCCAATCACTCGAGGCATTCAGACTTCTTGAAGCGCGAGACCGGAGTTGTACCGGCACCTCGCGCTGGCAACGTCGGACTCATAACAGTGTATTCCCGAGCCATGGCGCGAGGTTCCGGAATGGGAGAAATGGACCGCTCGCGATCAAAGGGGCTCGATGGCCCGGCGGCTCACGCGAGGCAGCCCGCATCTACGCGTAGAGGCGAGCGTCATGGCGCGACCCGAGTCGCTTCTCCTGTCTTGTGCACGGCGCGCTCGATGCTGTGCCTCGGCCCTAGCAACGACCCACGGCGGAAACGCATCGGACAGGCAGAGCAATGCCTATGTGCCGCGCAGCGTGGCGATATCAGCGATGCGCGCGTGAAGGAGCATGTCCATGGTCCGCGCGAGCAGCGAGCTCGTGGTGCGTTCGGCGCCGCGTGCTCTATCCTTCTGTCTCGTCGAAACTTGCGAGGATTTCAGCATGCGTTCACTCCTGCTCGCCGCCACCTTCGCGGCGTCCTTCGTCCTCGTCGGGAGCGCCCAGGCCGTTCCGAGATTGGGTCTTCCTGACCCGGTGTGCTCGGGTCCGGCGGGTGCCAGCAACCCTCACTGCCAAAGCGCGGCTGTCGTACCCGGGACGCCCGTGCCGGAGCCCGGTGCGGCCGGTGTGTTTGCGATCGGCGTCGCGCTCATCGCTCGTAGCCAGCGCCGTACTCGCTGACGCAAAGCGCGACGCCGAGCCGGCTCGGCTGCTGCGGGCACTCTCGCAGGCTGGAATGGTGGCAGTCGTTTCTCACAGATCCGCAGGACTGCCCAGCGACTCACGCGACGCAGCACGTAGGAATGAGAAGCGGGGATTCCGGGGCCGATGGCTAGCGCCGTGACGGGTCCCAGCTGGGAGCGAGAGCCCAACGGCTGGCCGGGACCGAGTCGGATCGCCGGCCTCGACTCGGCGTGCTAACCGAAGCGCCATGTTGAATTCACTCATCGCGCGATCTGCAACGCGTGTCATCGGGCTCGTGCTGTTCCTCGTCGCACTCGGCGGCGGGGCGGCGCGCGCTGCGTTGCCGCAGCTGCGAAGCGACAGCGTATTCCGGCTCGACGTCTCCGCCGCACCGATGGATCCCGACTCGGCCGCCATCACGACGTGGCTCGAGGCAGCCGGTGGGTGGGGATTCGGGCGCCTCCAGATCGACTTCTCGATCGACGTGGTGGACGCCGACGCGCTGGCGCCGAAGCTCGAGCTCGTTCCGAACCCCGGATACTACGACGGCGACTGCGAGCCAGCGGGCAGCGTGCCGCTGCCCGCCGGTGGGACCGTCGAGGGAAATCCCGGCTATCAGTGCCTCTCCGGCGGCGACTGCCACCTGCTCGTCCACGACGTGCCCAGTTCCCTGCTCTACGAGGCGTACGTCGCGGACGTGACCGTCGGCGTGTTCACCGCGACGTGCCTCGTCGAGTGGAAGCTCCTCGCGAGCTATCCCCCGAGCGGTCGAGGCGAGGGCTGCACCAGCGCCGATGCCGCGGGCTTCCCGATCGCACCGCTGCTCTTCGACGCCGACGAGGTCGCTAGCGGCGAGATCGCCCACGCCATTCGCTTCATCTTGCCCAACAACCGCATGCGCGCCGCCTCGTACGTACATCCGGCGAGCCACTACGGCGCTCCTTCGGCACCCAGCAACTCCGGCGCCCCGATCTACGGCATGCGCTTTCGGCTTCGCAGTGACTTCCCCGTGGAGAGCTACCCGGCCCCGGCCCGAGTGATCCTCGAAGCGCTGAAAAAGTACGGAATGTTCCTGGCCGACGGCGGCAACATCGCGCTCACCGCCCGCAGCGACCGCGGAACCAGCGCAAAATGGGGGACCGTGGGGCTCGGCTCGCACGACCTCGACGGCGTTCAGCCGAGCGACTTCGAGGTGCTCCTCGGATATGGCCCGAATCCGTACCAGGGCCCCTTCGCGGGGCGACCTCCGTGCGTCAGGAACACCGTTCCCGAACCCGACGCGGGCCTGCTCGGGATGACGGCAGTTCTCGGCCTCGCGGCGAGTCGAAGACATCGAGCGAACTAGAGTACCCCTGCGCCGGCGTGATCCGCGAAAGCGTCGGCCAACGGCGTGTCGTACGAGGCCACGCGGCAACTCGCCACGATTGGAGCACCGCTGGGCCGCGGCGCTTGCAACCGTTGTTGGGCGGCGTCTTAGATAAGTGCACCGGGAGTCCAAGGCGCGGCGTCAAAGCTTGAGAAAACGGCAGCATCGAGAACGCATGCGAGGACGCCTGCCTTCTCGCAGAGAGCCATGATCCCCGTCCGAAACGAGGGAATAGTAGTCAGGATCGGATAGCGACTGGGCGGACAAACGAACCCGGAAGCCAAAACACGTTCAGCCAACTTGTGACTCTGCTGTCCAGCGGGATCTCGTAGCGACTGAAACCCATGAACTGGAGCACGTTGCGCGACTGCTTGGGCCCAAGAGCATGAGCAAGTACAAGCGGGCTCGTGTCCGAGAATGAGGTTTTTACGACAATTTCTACCGGGGAGAGCAAGGGTCAACGGCAGCTGCGTCGATGTGGTCTCCGGCGAGCCTTTGTTCAGCTCGCTCGACAGATTCAAATCCGGCACCGGCTGGCCGAGCTTCACGCGCCCGCTCGATCCGGCCAACGTCCGCGGAGAAACCGAGAAGCATTTTTTTGTCGCGCGAACCAAAATCCGCACCGTCCACGCCAACTCGCATCTAGGCGTGGTCCTTCGACGACGGCCCGCCTCCGACGGGACAGCGCTGGTGCATGAACTCGGCCGCGCTGTGCTTCGTGCCCGTCGATCGCCTCGCGCAAGCAGACTACGCGCAGTCTCTGCCGCTCTTCGAATCGAAGACGCCAGCGCCGCAGGCAGCATCGAAGCCCTGAATGCGCTAAATTGCGTCGCTTGTGGCCGAAATCCTCGTGCAGCTTCGTACATACGCCGTGAAGAATTTCCCCCGCGCGCTGATCGCCGGCCTTGCCTTCGCAGTCGTTCTCGCCGCTGCCGCTGCGCCCGCCGACGCCGCCGTGCGTCGCCGCTGCCCAAACAACCGCAGCCCCGAGTCCGCCACCTGGCTCTCGATCGCCCACCCTGGCCTTGGCGAGTGGTAGCTGAGAGGCTGGGGCGCGTTCTTCGATAACGCTCCGCAGAAGAAATTCTGGCTCGGCTTCATCCCGCTCTACGGCTGGCCGGGCTATTTGCAGGTGAAGAGCGCGATCGACGCGCACCACTGCCGCGTGAACGACCGGATCTAGCGACGGAAGCGCGGGACACGCAGGAGCCGCCGGGATCACGCGCAGCAGCGGAGTGTCCTTCCAGGCGCGACCCTCCCAGAGGCATCTCCCACCGCCTCGCATCAACGAGATTCTCGTATGTCGCTGAGTGCTCTCGAGTAGAGTGCGTAAGCCCCCACTCCCAGCACGGTGGATGGCTTCCGAGTGGCGCCGGCGGCAGCGACCAGCGCAGGCGGCGTTTCGGGCATGCGTGCGATCGGGCCGAGCCGCCGCAGGCGCGCCCACGCGCTCGCCATCTCGATCCAGGGCGCGAGCGGGGCCGGGGCAACCCCCCTCCCTCGGCTTCGCGCCGGCCGGCACGCGCGGCAGCGATTGCATCCACATCGCCGTGCGCGCCAGCGACACCCGCACGTGCCAGCTGCCCCCCTCGCGCGCACGCCGCGAAAGCGTGCACATCACGCCGAGCGCGGCGAGGTGGCCCGTCGTGTAATCGGTGACCGCAGCCGGAACGACGGTGGGAGCGGATCGCGAAAAGCCCGGCCTCTTCGAAGCGGCCGACGGCGGCATGCTCCTTCTCGACGAGATCGGCGAGACCTCGCCGTCGTTGCTGGCCAAGCTGTTGCGCGCGCTGCAAGAGCGCAAGGTGCGACCGCTCGGTGGCGCACGCTCGCGCAAGATCGACGTGCGGCATCGCTCCGATCCCCTCCAGGAGACGTTGCGACCGCTGCGTGAGATCTTGAAGAGTGATGGACCCGAAACGCTGCGCGCACAAGTCGGCGACCTACGTGGAGCCGCCCAAGCTCGCGGCGGGAGAGGTTCCTACCGACCGCTTGGCCCGCCTCGTGGCGTGTCGCGCGGTCCGCGAGCAATCGTGCCTTCTTGCCGGTCAGGAGTGGAGCGTCGAGCACAACGTCGTACTGTTGGTTCCCGTCCGTGGGGGAGCGGGCTTAGCCGGCGATCTTCAGCGAGAATACCAACGCTTGGAGAAGCCAAGCGATCATCCACGCTCCGAGAGCCTCCGGAGCGCAATCCCATTTTGCTCCAAGGCTGTGAATCCTTCTTGAGCGGAAGCTGACTACTTCCTTACCTGGAACGGCGCGCGAAACCGAGCGCAGCGAAGGAAGCGAACGCGACTGCGCAGCCGGCGTTGCCGCTCGGCTCGGGAACGCCGGTCAGCGCGATCGAGTAGGACGGCTGCAGGGGATCGTCGCTGCCGAATGCATTGGCCCATCCGGTCAGCATTTGGCTCCCTCCGGGACCATCCGGACGCGCGACGCCCTGGTCGGGGACCAGTCTCTCGTTGGGCACGTCGATGGCGTACATCTGACCGCCAGCGCTCACGGGAAAGTAGGGCCAGCGCGAGATCGAGAGCAGATAGGTCCCGTTTACCAGACCCGCGATGCCGATGAGACGCGAGAAATACTGGTCGTCGATGCCGCCGCCGCTCAGATCGTCGTTGCCCGCGATCGCGAAGCCGTCCATGTCGAAGAGAAACAGCACCGTGTCGGCCCCGGCGCTGGCGCTCGTCTCGGCCGAGAACGAGGCCGCATCCGCAACGTCGATGCGGTAGAGATCGACGTCGGCGACCGAGGCGAAGGTTCCGTCGA
>Ga0315273_10011753_pt1 | contig 11207 bp, 8 predicted proteins | sample YL17G02_0_MG_FD_205753 | JGI IMG/M metagenome (GOLD analysis project Ga0315273, IMG submission 205753) | Sediment microbial communities from Yellowstone Lake, YNP, Wyoming, USA - YL17G02_0 | ecosystem: Environmental > Aquatic > Freshwater > Lake > Sediment | place: USA: Wyoming | collected...
CTGTATCCCTGGTACGTTGAGGATCGTATCTTCAGCAAGGTGGCAGGACACGCGCTACAGGGAGCACCAATGTTCAGTCAGTCAGTTGTAGAGCAACTCGGTCATTACGTGTATTTTCTGCGCGATCCAAGAAACAAGGAGGTCTTTTATGTTGGAAAGGGCAAAGGGAATCGCGTGTTTAACCACGTCGCCTGTGCCCTGGATAGCGAGAGTGAGTCTGACAAGCTTGACCGCATTCGAGAGATTCAACAATCAGGCTATGCCGTCGAGCATTACGTTCTGCGGCATGGGCTCACTGAAAAGGAGGCATTCGAGATTGAAGCAGCGATGATTGATTTCATTGGCATATCGAATCTCGCAAATCTTCAGAGTGGGCATGACTCAAACGACTTTGGCATCAAGACCACCGACGAGATCACGGCGATGTACTCAGCGGCACCCTTCGTTGCCGATGAACCGTTGCTTCTTATCAACATCAATAAGGCGTTTGATCGAGAGATGAACGCAAGCGAAGTGTATGAGGCAACTCGAAAGGCGTGGGTCGTAGGACCAAGAAGAAATAAGGCCAAGTATGCTGTCGCCACTTATCGCGGACTTACCCGTGAGGTGTATAAGATCAATAGATGGTTTCAGATCGGTGATCGCTGGGGGTTCGATGGGGAACTCGCAGACGAGGCTGTCCGCGAGAAACTGCGATACAAATCCATCGTCGCCTTGGCAAAGCGTGGCGCGGCGAACCCGATCAGATACATTAACTGCTGACCAGCCGAGAGTTCAGATTGGGCTCGCGTCTGCTATCGCCCCGAGACACTTCGAGCCTGGCTTGCCGCCCACGAGAGCTAGTCACCTGCATTATGAGACTCCAAGTCTGTTCGCCGTTGCGGCAACAGGGGGTGGGCTGATGATTCGGTGCGATAACGCAACGGGGGCGGGGGCTGTACAATGCCGCATAGGGTCCGGCGGCGTAGCCGTGACAAAGCTCCACCACGAAGGGTCTTTACCACGACAGGTCTGCCGGGTCCGGTGACTGACCTTGAGTGATGTGGGTTCCAGAAGACGAGAATTGAACGGAAGTCGATACCAACCTCGCCGTCCGTGTCGAAGTCTGCTTGAGGAGCAAGCTGCGGCCTTGTTCGGACAAGGTGGATCGTCGATAATCTGTTCAATGGCCCAGAGCGTATCCGGGTGAATCTAAAGAGGCCGGCACATCGATTGGCGATACCTGGCAGAGGGAAGAACCGTGAGTCAAGATAAAGAGACCCGTGCGTCGCGTCGCGAATTCCTTAACGCCACCAGCCGGATCGCCGCCGTGTCGGCCTTCGGGCTTGTGGCCGTCCCTGCCGTCCATGCGGCGGAGGACAACACCATCAGGGTCGCCCTTGTCGGTTGCGGCGGACGGGGCACGGGCGCCGCGGCCAATGCGCTCTCCACAAAGAGCGGCCCGACCGAGCTGGTGGCCATGGCCGATGTGTTCGATCATCGGCTTCAATCCAGTCTCAAGAACGTCTCCCAGAAGTTCGGCAAGCAGGTCAACGTTCCGAAGGACCGCCAGTTCATCGGCTTCGACGCTTACAAAAAGGCCATTGACTGCCTCGACGGATCGGGTGTGGTGATCCTGGCTACGCCTCCAGGCTTCAGGCCACTCCACTTGGAGTACGCGGTCGGCAGGGGCTGCAACGTATTCATGGAGAAGTCGTTTGCCGTCGACGGCCCGGGGATTCGTCGTGTCCTCAAGGCCGGTGAGGATGCGACGAAGAAGAACCTCAAGATTGCCGGCGGCTTGATGAGCCGCCATTACACGCCGCTGGCGGAGGCCGTGGGCCGAATCCACGAAGGCATCATCGGCGACGTCATTACCTGTTGGGCCTACCGCGAACATGGGCCCGTGGGTTTCACGCCGAAACCGGCGGACATGAGCGAAATGGCCCACCAGATTCGCAACTACAACAGCTTCACGTGGCTGAACGGCAGTTTCATCCTGGATTGGCTGATTCACAACATCGACGTGTGCTGTTGGGTCAAGGGTGCTTGGCCGGTGTCCGCGCAGGGGCAGGGCGGACGGCAGGTTCGTACCGAGCCGGATCAGTTGTTCGACCACTTTGCCGTCGAATACTCGTTCGCTGACGGGACGCGGATGTTCGTCCAAGGCCGGCACATGGCCAACTGCTGGGGCTTCTGGGGCGATGTGATTCACGGGGCGAAGGGCGCCGCCGTGGTCGGCGAAGGTGTTCCCGACCCGCTCATCTACAAGGGGCACAAGAGAACTGAGGAAAGCATCATCTGGCGGTACAAAGGCGAGAAGGTAGATCCGTACCAGCTCGAGCACGATCGACTGTTCGAAGCCATCCGGCAGAACAAGCCGTACAACGAGACGAAGCGCTCCGCCTATGCCGCACTGGCAGGCATTCTCGGCCGCATGGCCGCCGAATCGGGCCAGGAGATCAGCTGGGAGCAGGCACTCGCGTCAGACCTCGTGCTCGCCCCGGGACTGGAGAACTTCACCATGGACGCCGCCCCGCCGGTCGTGCCCGACGCGCAGGGCCGCTACCCGGTCGCGATCCCGGGTCGCTCCAAGGCAATCTGAGCGCCGGTTGGCCTGTTGCGGCATCTTGATCGGGGCATCCTCCATCGCTGCCCGAGCGCGCCGGCCAATCCAAGCTGCACCAACCGAAAGCGCTGGCGGGTCTGCGCGGCCCTCCCTGTGTCGAATCACAACATCAGCTCCTGTCACTCCATCTTGTGATCGGATGGTTTGACGCCCTTCCTGTAGCCTCCGGAACCGAACGGCGACGGGTTGTATCGACCCACGATATCCACGTTGGCCCTGGGCGGAATCCTCTCCTCCGTGCCGAGGCACCAGTAGGCGGCGTTGACCAGCAGGCGGCGTAGGCCCTCGCTCTCCAGGTCGGTCGCGGCCCCCATCGTGGTCGTGAAGACGCGGCCAGCCCGACCTTTGTCGCCCTGGTATGTCTTGATCCAGGCGATGGGCATCATCGGGTTGTTCTGCATGCTCAATACCGGCTTGTCCGTGGGCTTCATGCCCTCCAGAACCTGGCCCAGGACCAGGGCCTTGCTGTCGTCGGGCAAGGGCAGCCGCACGGCGTAGACATCGGTGGGCCCCCAAATGTCCTGGCAGCCTCGCACGATCGGATGGTCCTTCATCCCCAGCGCGATGACGCCGCGGGAACTCTGCTTGCCATGCTGGCCATGGTGATCGATCCAGGTTTCGCCGAGGATCCGGCGACCGAATCCGCCGACCCAGCCCTCCTGCTTGCTGTCAAAGCTGTACCGATCGTAGGTCTTGCCCTTGGCGATGCTGAACGCGTGCGTCGCCGTCCGCATCCCGAGGATCGGCCTGCCCGATTCGAGGTATTCGACGACGTGCTTCATCTGCCCGGCGGGCAAGTCGCGGAAGCGCGTGGCGATGATCATCAGGTCGGCTGTCTTGAGCGCCTCAAGCCCGGGGATGTTGTCCCGAACCTGGGGATTGATCGTCCCGGTCTTGGGGTCCACTGCGAAGAGCACCGTACACTTGAAGCCGTGGCGTCGGGCGAGGATCTTGCCCAGTTGCGGAAGAGCCTCTTCTGAGCGGTACTCCTCATCGCCCGAGACCAGAACGACGTGCTTGCCCTTGCCCGGGCCGTCGTAGCCATCGTAAGTGACCCATAGATCAGCGGCCCCGGCCGGGTTGAATGGTGTGAAGGCCAACAGGATCGGCACAACCGTCCAGATCAAGCCTCGCCTCATACCCAGCATCTCCTTTCCCGGTCGGACGCATCCGCTCCGAACGTGAGTCTCGTTGGGATGCTCTGTGCACCGCAGATTCCAACAAGTATAGGCGGATAGCCGATCTCTGTCGAAAAGCCCGCTCTCTCGTGCCGCGATCATCCCCGCCCGGCACAAGCTCCTTCTCGCGTGCGTGGCACGTCCGACTCCTTCATCAAAGCGAGGAGGAAGTCGGTGTCGGCATAAATCACATGCCCACCTCTTTGTCGGCCTGCTCTTGAATTGCGCGCTTGATGTCGGCCAAGGACATACCTCGTAGCGGCTTTCCCAACTCCTGCAGATCCTCTCGATGTGGCAGGCCATTCTTCAGCCGCCGTCTTGATCATGGTGTCCCGTTCTGCGGGCCGGATGTCGCTGGCCGCATCAGCAGCACGCGGCCCGACATCGGTGGCAGCCGCAAGTCAAGATGACCCCCCATCGGAATCGCCGTGCGGGCATACCCGACATCGATCAGGGGCGTGGTGTGAGCGACGGGAATGAGGGCGTCTATCGTGCTCGGCGTGGGGTTCAGCACGGCCATGCCATGCTCGAACCGGCGATAGACGGCAGGGCCGGTCAATCCGACTTCGCCAACGGCATTGCCGAGCCGCGCCTGGTACAGGTTGCTAGCGAATTCCTGGTTTCCGGGGATGTCCGCCAAGGTGAATGAGTCTGCCCAGAGAAAACCGTGTATGCGGGCGTAGGCATAAGAGAACAGGGCGGGCTCGCGCACCGTAGCGGCGGAGAACTTGTTGAAGTAGGCCAGGATGACAGGGGCACTGCCTCGGCTGGCAGCTTGTCCATGGACCGCGGCCACCCATTGCATCTCCGGCCAACTGGCCAGCATCCGGGTAGACTCGTTGCCGAACGGGAACGCCTCCAGCATCTGCGCATCGGCGTACGCCCAGCGGCTCGGCAGCATGAACGTACACGTATTCTGGATGAAGATGCGGTCGCTCCCGTAGCTTTTCACCGTTGCGTGGATCTCACGAAGAAGTGACTCGTACGCCTGCGTATGCGTCTGGCCAGCGACCGGGTGCGTGTGCTTGCCGAACTTCGGCCCGTAACACTCCTCGAGCGGCCCGGCGAGATCTATGAAGACGCCGTCGAAACCCATGTCCATCAGCATGCGGACCTGGCGGATCGCGGCCTCGCGCAGGCCAGGCTGACTCAGGCAGGTGTTCAGCAGGCCGGGATGCCCGTGTTGCTGCCCCCAGGGATCGTGCCGAATGCCGCCGTCGGCCTGGATGCAGACCCAGTCGGGGTGGTTTTTGAGGTCGCGGGACTCGTTATCGATGGATTCTTTCCATTCGCTGTACACCCTTCCTCCACCGCGAACCTGCATGTCAGTCTCGAGCAGGCACGTGCAGATGACGTAGTGCAGCAGGCGAACCTTGGCCTGGTGGCACTTGTCGAGCGCCGCCTTGTCGGGAGTGCTCCCGATAATGAAGGGGCAATGGCGCAGTCTCTCCTGGACGATCTCGCCGGTCCACCGGCTGGCCGACTGGTAATAGAGGTTGTATGTTCCCGCCTCCCGCAGCCATCGCGGAGCCGGGGAAGTCGCCGGTCGGGTCGCCGCCGGCCGATGGAGCCACGGTTCGAGCGCAGGGACGTGCGCGGCCCGTGCCGCGGCCGACAGCCTGGCGGCCGTCGCTGCATCCTTCGCCCCCGCGATCCCGAAGCTTGCATCGAGAGAGTCGCCCGGCCCCAGGACGTTCGATCGGGGCAACGCATGCAGGTAAATGCACCCGCCTTCCCCGGCCGATCGGCCGACGTCATTCGTGGGCAGGATGACCAGCCCGCCCGTCGGCACGATCCCGCTTTCTTCAGGAGGTTTAAGGAACAGCCATTCCTTCCAGTCGAGTTGACTCGATCCATGCAGATCGAATGAGCCCGTCTCGGCTCCGCGGGCTCCCGGAAAAGCGTATTCCCGTGCGCTTGCGTTGGTCTGCCAGAAGTAGTACTCGCCGCGCGTTCTGCTGATTGACCTGAGCCGACTTCCGAGAAAGAGCGCGGAGATGCCCGGGTAGACATCCACTTCGACCGTGAACTGCCGATCGTCAGGGACGGCATAGACGCACTCGAAGTGCATCCGGTCACCATGGTACGAGACCTGAGGGCTGGCTATGGCTGCCGAGGGTTGGACCCAGCCGGTGCCCGCCTGCAGAAAGGGCGTCAGCATGCATTGGCCGCAGGCCGTCTGCAACCGAAGCACCGCATTGGTCAATGAGATCCTGAGGTGCTGATCACCGATGGTGATGCTGGCTGTGTCGTTGTCGAGATCAACCTGGGGTCCATCTGCGAGGCAGGGCAGGCTGAAGGTTAACAGTACAGCAGCCAGTAAAGGGAATGGGGGATCCGTTATCACTGGCGGGAGTGTATACCGGCGACCAAGAAGAGGCAATGTGGCTAGGATAGCACAACACCGTCGAAATTGCACGTGGAGTCAGTGTCTTGTGTGGTGGGCGTTGCCCTGGGCCAGCGATACGATTGTTGGGGGGTGATGGGTACGGATGATGCCCGGTTTACGCACTGGAGCGTCGATGGGCATACCAGTCCCGCAATGGGCGTCCAGGTTTGCGCGGCGCGAGAGAAAAAAAGAAACCGCCGCGGCGTTTATGCGGCCGGGACGGAACCCGGCGGCTGGAAACATCGCGGCGGTCGGCGATCACCGCGTCCGGCGATCGCATGAGTCGTTTCAGACGTTTCCCCGGGCCGCCGCATCCGCGGCAGGCCGCCTTGGTGGGGAATACCTCTTACTATTTCTTCTTGCCTTTGCCGCACGAGGTGCGCCTTTTCGCGGAGCCTTGCCATGCGCTCGAGCGTATCGACCAGGCGCCTGATGCAACAGTCGCCGACCCGCCCAAACCGCGTTACCGCAAACCACAGGTACGCTCCAATATCACTATCGGCGAGATTGTAGATCGTACCGAGCGCGCCGGATTCGGCTTCACGATCGCCTTGCTGGCGCTGGTTGCGATTCCGTTCGCGGGTCTCTCGACGCCCTTCGGCCTGGTCATCAGCTTTCTGGGCCTTCAGATGATCGCTGGCCACGGGCACCCCTGGCTTCCGCGAAGAGTACGGCAACACGCGGTGACCAAGAAGACACTGGACTGGCTCGGCTGCCGGCTGGCCCGCTGGACCGCGAGACTCGAACGCTGGGTAAGGCTACGTTGGACCGTCGTGATCCATCCTCCGTTCTTTGCCGCGGTCGGCGTCGGGATACTTCTTCAAGGCCTGGGCCTGGCCCTGCCGTTGCCCATCCCCGGGTCGAACTGGGTATTCATCATCCCCATCCTGATCTACGCGATCGGCCTCCTCGAAGACGACGGTCTGCTTGTCCTGCTGGGCCACGCGAGCACGGTCGCGATGATCGTCCTGGGCTGTATCTTCTGGCATGTGATTCGCGACAACTTGGTGCAGGCGTTTGCGTGGTTGCAGCGACTGGCGTAACGACTAGGGTTGAACCCGATGGATGCGTGACAATAGCCGACTGCGGCCCATGGCGCTTAGCGCAACGGAGGTGGGGCGCTGTACAATGACCGAGCGCGGCCCGGCGACGTAGCCGGGCAAGGTTGTTGGGGAAATGTCGGCTTGAATGAGGGTGATTGTGAGAGATCCGGAGCCAAGCTAATGAATGACGAGCAGCCTGAAAATGAGCCGAACCCTTGCGGATCGATAGGGCACACTTGCGGCACGATCGCCCGCTCGCGGCAAGCCATGTGGCCGATGTCGTGCACTCCGCGCCGACCTTGTATGATCTGCGGGAACATGCCGGCACTTCAGACGACTGGCCTGGAAGGGAGAAGTCGATGAGGTCACGATATCTGCTCGCTATCGGTTTGTGGCTGGCGGGATCGGCCTGCGGCGAAACGTTGACTCTGCCCGCAGATCAGCGGCCTGAGTGGCTGGCACGCGACGGCATCGTCATGGCTGGCAGTTAGTACGACAGCGCTACTTCGGTCGGCAATCCGCGTTCTCAGTATCGAAAACGCAGGTATCGCCAACTGCGACGAACGAAAGAACAAAGACTTACGAACGATCTAGCGCTGTCGTATTAGGAACCGCTGATGTACCGCGTCCGCCGCGACGGTGCTCCCGGCTACGAACCCACCCCCGAGCAGCGGGCGGCCTACCAACGCGAGCACAGCCCTGAACGTAAGAATGATCTGCCGGTCAAGAGCGAGCAAACCGGCGACAAGGCAATCTTCACCGTGCCTGAAGTCCGAGTCTACGAGGTGGCCAGAGTGCCATTTCACTAACCATGTGTGTCATCTCAGGGAGGCGTCGACCATGAGGAGACCTCTTCGTACGGTGGTGTCGGCCGTCTTTGTGGGCCTGCCGGCCGCCTGGTTTTCCTTGGGCACCGCCGCCGCGCGGGCAGGGGACAGTCATCCAGCCGTGGACATCACAACCGCGAAGGCCCCCGCACCGATCACTGCTGTCCGTGGGGCAATCGTGCTGTCGCGGGCCAGCCATGACTGGATGTCACAGCAAATCGAGGAGCCGTGCATTCTGCCCAACCCCAAGATGCCGGGGCGGCTGATCATGTTCTACAGCGCAGTGTCGTCGTCCAACCGAGTCGTGGCGGCGATCGGCAAGGCCTGGGCAGACAAACGCGACCCTTTTCACTGGCACCAGGACGAAGCGAATCCGGTCTTTCGACCCGCCGAACGCGGATGGGATTCCTCCAGCATCCGTCTCGATTCGGTACTTTACGTGCCCGAGGAGGACGCCTACTACATCTACTACTCCGGGACCACGGGTGGTGTGCAGGACCGGATCGGCCTGGCGATCTGTCCGGCGGGTGCGGATGGTTACTCGGGGGTGACCGCAGCCGCCATCACCCGCTATGGCGCCGCACCCGTACTGGCACCCGAGGCGGCGCCGCCGTTTCACGAGGTAATGGTCTCCCAGGCAGCGGTCAGGCGCGAGCGGAACGCCGGCGCACAGCGATGGGACTGGTACATGTACTACTCGTATCGCGGAAAGGATGGTGTCCTGCCCGGCATCCGCCTCGCGACTTCGCCCGATGGCAAGACCTGGCAGCGGCGCTTCAACGTGGATGATCCCCGGGGCATGGGACAGATTTTCACGTCTACGGCCAACGCGTACTACGAGTGGCATCAGGTTTTCAAAGTGGGCACAACGTACGTGCTCTGTATCGAGGTGGGTGTGGATCGGGGCGCGCGCTGGCGGCCCGGGCTGGCGATCAGCACGGATCCTGTGCGGGGATGGAAGCAGCTCGATCTTGACACCATGCTACAGACAAAGTGGCACGGGCTCTACGACGACCGCACGCTATATCATGTTGCTACCCCGGCGCTGTATCAGATCGAAGGAAGGTGGTACCTGTTTGCGCAGGCCTGCGGGCGGCCCGCCAACGACAATTACATTGATGGCGCCTGGGAGATTTGGTGTGTTGCCTGCGACCGAGTGATTCCCACGCACCCGGGCTGCGCAGATCTGCATATCCCCGGGGCCGCACCTCGAGCCGCCAGTAACGCCGGAGAGTGATCAGCCGGCGTTCGGCTCGATAACTCCGCTCGACCTCCGGCCGGTAGTACGGACAGACGCACGGCCCACGTGTCGGTGCTTTGCACTATCGGCGCCGGCTTGGGCGGTCACCACGTATCTGATGGACTGGCTCCACCAGCTGAGGAAGGTATATTCCTGCCTTTCGTGCCTCCGAACGTGCGCTCGTCTGACCAAAGCACCGTGGCTCCAGGCGGATGAGAAGCAACCCACGCCAAGTCCTCTCCCTGATATCGTTTGCTTCTCATCCGGATGGCTGAGCCGTGGACTCGCCTCGTTGCGACTGTGCTCGTCGGCGACCTTGCTGAAAAACGTATGAAGGAGTCCTACTGGCATTGGTTCTGGATCGCCTCGGTATCGTAAAGCCCATAAGTACATGTGGCGACCTTCTCAACCTGTTGTGTCTCAGCAAATCAGCCCGAAGAATCTGATCGAATGCAGCGGTGCCTTGATGTGGTAGAGGAGCCGTGGCTGCAGGGGTCAACTGGGAAATGTTGGGCCAGTGGCGCCGTCGCCGGGCCACGACATCTCAGGCGATCCATTAACGGTGGAATGGCCGGATCAGGCCCCCCGTCGTCGACTCGCCCGCATGAGACCAAGTCCGACCAGCGAGGCCGTCATGGCTTCGGCAATCCCCGTTCCGCAGAAGGGGAAAGCGGGGCGAGCCGGAGCGCCGGTATCTTGTTCGGATGGCGGTATCGGCTCACCCGTCTCGGGATTGGATGGCGGTATCGGCTCACCCGTCTCGGGATTGGATGGCGGGGCTGTGACGCTCACAGTGACAGCAGCCTGCGCGGTCTGAGACAGCGCATCCGTCACGGTGAGCGTATAGGACGTTGTTGACGCGGGGCTCGCAGTCGGGTCGGCCACATCAGCCGCGCTCAGGCTCTCGACGGGTGTCCACGCGAACGTATAGGGGGTCAGCCCGCCCGATGCCGAGCCGTGAAGCCTCACGCTCTGCCCTGCGATAATGGATGAGGGGTCCGCACTGGCGCTTGCGTTGAGCGGGATGGGCTCGAACTCGACCGTGACGGTTTTGCTCGCGGTCATCGTCACCGTGTTGGTTTGTTCCTTGGATCCATCGTTGTCCGTACCCGTCCAGGCTTTCACCTGGAAACCAGCATCCGGCGTGGCGGTGAGACTCACGATCGTCCCGGGCGGGTATGCCCCGCCGCCGGGGTCACATTTGATCGTCCCGTGCTGCGAGACCACACTGGTTGTGAGCGTGCTCATAGAACCACCGCCGCCGCCACCGTGCCCACCGCAGTCGGGGCCGGTCAGGGCCGATAGCGAATCGCACTCATCGGGGATGCCGTTATTGTTGCAGTCTTTGCTTCGGCCGCTGGAAATGTCGAGGGAATCGGCAATCCCGTTGCCGTTGCAGTCATTGCCGGTTGAGGCGACCAGGTTGCGTTGTTCAGTGATGCCGCGCGTGGCGATGACGAAGTCGGTCGCGGACTTTTCCGCCCCCCGCCCGGCTTGCACGAAGATGTGGGCGGTCTGGCCGATGAGGGCGGCGTCGTTGCTCTGGGCGCTGCCGTCCGCCAGGGATTCCACTCGAATCCGCAGGACATATTGGTCTCCGGCCGAAGGGTTGTCGCCCATATGATAGGTGCCCACCGGATTGGGAACCCCGTCCACCCGCGCGATCACCGTGAGATCGTCGGCGGCGGTGACGGCTTTGCCGTCTAGCGTAATGGTGCCGTAGAGCACGGCGTCCGGTTCGGGCAACCCCGCGCGGGCGGCGCTCGCGGCGGCGATCGCAACGACGCAGGCAAGTTTCAACACGCTGTATTTCATGTTCTCCACTCCATCTCAGTTGGCATAGGCCTGGATGATGATTCGGATATCTGTGATCCCTGTATTGTCGGAGGGATCGCCGTTAAAGCCATAAATGAACGTCATCA
>Ga0315273_10011754_pt1 | contig 11207 bp, 10 predicted proteins | sample YL17G02_0_MG_FD_205753 | JGI IMG/M metagenome (GOLD analysis project Ga0315273, IMG submission 205753) | Sediment microbial communities from Yellowstone Lake, YNP, Wyoming, USA - YL17G02_0 | ecosystem: Environmental > Aquatic > Freshwater > Lake > Sediment | place: USA: Wyoming | collected...
CCCAGTAGGTTGCAGACCTAGACGGCGACATACATCCTCGTCAACAGCAGTCATGCTTGCACCCGTGTCAATGATCGCATAACCCGGGATGGCTTCGGGAGGGGTTTGGCCTTGTGATATCAAGGCATCTATGTGCTGTTTGGTCGGCGATACCGTCACTTGCAGGATAGGTCCTGCATGCTGAAGGGCATGCTGGGGCGGCATCATCAGTACTTTGCCGTCGGATTCGGGCCTCTGAACTCGGACCTGGATATGAGACTCAAATATCGGCATAAAGGAGGCCCGTATAGAAACCCGGCATCTCTTGAATAGGATCTTCTGGCAATATTTCCTGGATCAAGAATGCAGTGCCAGGAAATCTGCGTGCGCCTTCTTCATAGGCATTTTCCGCGCTGTCAAATGTGCCTATGCACTCCGCGCCCTTGATGAGCGCAAACTTTCCAGGGGCGCATTGAAGCAATTCGCCTCTATGCTGCTCGAAGTATTTCATCTCCTCCGCCAACTCAGGAACTGACATGGTGTGTCTCCTCTTTGGAAGAAGGATAACACAATTTCCCCGTTCCTGTAAATGGGCCGAATTGACTGGGCGTGCCCTTCAAAGGGGCTTGTTCAAGCATGCTCTTCAAAGGGAGATTTGCGGCTGTGGACGACTATGTCCGAAACCGCCGCAGGCGAAGCGAATTCGTCACGACATTTATCGAACTCGCGGCCATTGCGGCCTCGGCTATGAGCGGGTGAAGCAGCCCGAGGATCGCCAGAGGAACGGCAAGGAGGTTGTAGGCAAACGCCCAGAACAGATTCTGCTTGATCTTCCGGAACGTGGCTTCCGAAAGGCGTATCGCGGACACGAGACACATGAGATCCCCGCGCACAAGAATGATGTCCGCCGATTCGATGGCGATGTCGGCCCCCGCGCCGATGGCAATGCCAACGTCGGCTTGCGCTAGCGCCGCCGCGTCGTTGATGCCGTCTCCGACCATCGCGACGCAGCCGTGCTCACGCTGAAGCTGCTTTACGGCTTCGACTTTCTGGGCCGGGAGGACATTGGCGAGGACGCGGTCAACGCCCGTTTGACGGCCAATAGCGTGAGCGGCCGCGGCGTTGTCCCCCGTGATCATGACCACCTGTTTCCCGAGGGCTTTGATGGCCTGAACCGCGCTTGCGGCGTCCGGCTTCACCGTGTCGGAAACAGCGATGATGCCCACGGGCGCGCCATGCGACGCTACAATCATCACCGTCTTCCCGTCGGCCTCGAAACGCTTGAGCGATTCCTCGATCGGCGTTAGATCCACGCCCGTCTCGCGCAGATAAGATTCGCTGCCCACATGAACCATCTCGCCGCCGACGCGCGCAACGGCGCCCCTCCCGGGGACGGCTCGAAACTCCGTTGCCTCGGGCAGGTCAAGCCGCCTGCTCTTCGCGTGGTTCGCAATCGCAGCCGCGATGGGATGCTCCGAGTGTTTTTCGACGGCGGCCGCGAGCCGTAGCACGTCTTCTTCACTTCTGCCATGGGTAGGCACGACATCGGTCACCGCAGGTTTCCCAAAGGTCAATGTCCCAGTTTTGTCGAGAGCGACCGCGGTCACGGAACGCATCGTCTGGATGGCTTCCCCCTTTCGGAACAGGATGCCCATCGTAGCGCCGACGCCCGCTCCGACGACGAGGGCCGTTGGGGTGGCAAGGCCCATCGCGCACGGACACGCAATCACGAGCACCGCTACCGCCGCAAAGACGGCCAGGGACAAGTTGGACATGGCGTCGACGTGGACCCAAGGCAGGAAAGGCTGGGCCGCGGCGGCGATGCCGCGCATCGGGCCGGGCGCCGCGAGCCACAGCAGAAACGTGAGCGACGCGACGGCGAGGACTATGGGCACGAACACCGCCGTAACCCGATCGGCAAATGCTTGAATCGGCGCCTTTGTGCTCTGCGCTTCCTGTACAAGCTTCACCATCTGCGAAAGGAACGTGTCCTGTCCGACGCGCGTCGCGCGAATACGCAGCGAACCTAGAGTGTTGACCGTCGCGCCCAGCACGGCGTCTCCGGCCCGCTTTTCGACCGGCAGCGACTCCCCAGTGGCCATGGATTCGTCGATCGCGCTCTCACCATCAACCACGACGCTATCGGTGGGGATCTTCTCGCCGGGCCGGACCCTCATGATGTCGCCGACGGCGGCCTGCTCAATCGGGATCTCCATTTCAACGCCGTTCCGCTCAACGCGGGCCATCTTCGCGCCGAGTTCGAGGAGGCGCCGAATCGCACGCGATGCGCGTCCGCGCGCGCGCGCTTCGAGATACCGTCCGGTCAAATGGAAAGCCATGATCATCGCCGCGACGCCGGCAAAACTCGCCACGGGAAAACCGGCGATAGCCAATGGACCCGTGACAAACGCGGCGGTCGCTCCCAGAGCGATTAGTGCATCCATGTTCGGACTGAGATGCCGCGTCGTCTTAACTGCTTTGGCGTACGTTGCCGCGCCTGCAACGGCGAGGACGGGCAGCGCCAGGAGCGTTTCAACCCAATCCATGTGAGACGGCATCCAGACGCCCGACATGTGAAGAAACATAAGCAGCATGCTTGGGGTAGTGAGCGTCCACGCGATGACCAGGCGTTTGCGCGCCGCCCGAAGGTTCTCGTCGGCCTCATCCTGCCGCGATTGCTGCTCGACCGATTTCTCCTCCGCGGTGTATCCCAGGCTTTGGATAAGGCCGATGATCCCTTCAGCGGTTTGCCTGCCGGGCTCGATGACAACGGCGGCCTCTTCGGTCAAAAGGTTCACTACGGCGGAATCAACGCCCGGAAGCCGGGCCAAGCCCGTCTCGATGCGGCGCGCGCACCCCGCGCACGTCATCCCGCCGACCTTGAATTCGCGTCGTATCGTTTGCTGTGAAGTAACGTTCACGATTCTCACCTGTGAACTGAAACGACAGGGACGGGGTGCTTCATTCCGACTCCGCCGATGTCAAGCCGTTCGTGGTCGTGCTCGTCATCGTCATCCAACCAGCACAAGCCGACGCGGGACGCTCTTTGTTCCTTATGGAACCTCGTGCATTCTGAGGTGTTACACTCAAGGGAGTGTATTTGCGCCCCGGGCCGTTTACAATGAGAAACACGAACAATCTGAGGCCATATGACTAGAACGGGAAGAGGACCATCCTAGGTTCGCAAGCAGCGGAAGTGCGGCGCCCAACCGAGCCTGTCCCGGGCACGCGCGCAATCAATCATCGCCGCGAACCCGTCACAGAGGATCAACTTCTCTCTATCGCAGTTTACTTTCGGCCAGTAGCGATCGATCAACTCCAACGTGGGCGACGTGCTGCGCTGGTCTACGGCGTGAAACAGGAATCGGTCGAATCCTCCCGGCGGCTCGTAATCCATGCATCGGAGAATGCCGTCGATGAGGTCGGATGTCCCCACGTAATCATTGAGATGGGGAAACTCCGGCGCGGGTCCGGCGCGAAACTCGGGCTGCGCTTTCAAGGTCACTATCATCGGCGGGCGCACGGCAACGACCGGCTTGCGAAATCGCGCAACGTACTTCTCACACCAATACTCCGCCTGGACCTTTGAACAAGCGTAGTAATCCACCGCGAGCGAGGGATGATCTTCGCTAATGGGCAGAAACAAGGGACGGTTCGTGAAGGGACTCTCCGACAGGCCGTGCCATGTGAGCGACGAGATGTAGATGAACTGCTCGACCTTCTTGGAGTTTCCCGCGGCCTCAAGCACGTGAAACGTGCCCATGACGTTTGATTCGACGACCGCGTGGTACGGTTTGCGCGTGCTCGGGATCGCGGCGCAGTGGATCACCGTATCGACGCCGTCCATCGCCTCGGCAACGAGCGCGGGATCCGTGACCCGCCCCGTGAAAACGCGTCCAACGCCACATCGATCATCGGACGGCGCACGGGCGTCGAGCTGAACGATCGCGTGGCGGCCCTTCAACGCGGCGGCGAGGGCGGAACCCAGCCTGCCGCTCGACCCGGTAATAAGGATAGTCCTGCGCCCCATGACACCGTCCGCCGATCTAGGCCCGGAAAAGCGAATGCCCGATGCCCATGGCTTCGCGGCACGCCTCGACCGTATTCAACGCGACCGGCGTGACTTTCTTCGCGTTCTCGCGCAAGAAGTCCATCACGGACTCGTCGTTGTTCGCAGGATCGTCAAACCGCTCGATGATGGGCGCGTTGAACTTGGACACGTACTTCGCAAGCGTCTGCTTGAGCATGCCGTAGAACTTCTCGCCGTGGCGGTACTTGCCGAGAAAGTCGAGATACACCTCCTCGGGCGCGAGAAGATTCAGGAGCCTGTACAGGACTCCGACCGTCGGCGGCATGCGCGGGATCACGACGTCAGGATCGTCACTCTCAACGTTCAGCGGAAGCGGGTCTGTCGTTGTTTGAACGCCGCGCAGCTTGCGCAGCACCGTGTCCGGGTCATCCAGCAGGTCCAGGGCGTTGTGTTCGCTCTTGCCCATCTTCGCGGCGCCGTCGAGTCCGGGCAACCGAAGCGCCTCGCGCGAAACCGGCGCGGGCACCTTCAACGTCTTGCCGAAACGGTGGTTGAACTTCTGCGCGATGTCCATCGCCATCTCGACGTGCTGTCGCTGGTCGTCCCCGACGGGCACCTTATCCGCGCGGACGATCAGAATGTCCGCGGCCATAAGGACCGGGTAGCCCAGCAGGCCGTACGAAAGCGGATTGCCCTCCACGCCGGGCGTCTCGGCCAGCTTGCCCATCTTATCTTTATAAGTCGTGCCGCGCTCGAGATGCCCGATGTTCGTCACCATGCCCAGCAACAGCGTGAGCTCCGCCGTGCACGGCAAGTCGCTCTGCCGGTAGATGACCGACTTCTTCGGATCGAGTCCGCATGCCACGTACGTCCGCAGCATATCCAGCGTCTGCCGGAAGAAGTCCTCGTGCCCGGTGATCGTCGTCAGCGCATGGTAGTCCGCGATGAAGTAATAGCAGCAATGTCCTGCTTCCTGCAGGCGGATGAAGTGGTGGATGGCTCCGTAGTAATTCCCATAGTGCAGACGTCCCGTGGGACGGATGCCGGAAAGAATGATCTCCTTTGTTGCGGCCATGAATGACTCCTCATAAATCCGTCGCTGCCCCGCGAATTCGGAAAGGATATCGAAAACACCCCGCGGGAATCCACCTGAGTGTGGCGTAAGTGTGCTGGAGGAGATGAAACCGGAGGTCTATGCCTTTGGGGTGAGGAAGACGACGCTGCAATCAAGGCCCTTATCTTCCCCGGCGGCGCGGAGGTATTCGAGTCGATACATCACGACGAGGTCGTTGCTCGCATAGATCTTGTGAAGCAGGTCTACCAGTTCCTTGAGCGTCACGCCATTGAGTTTCAACTGCTTCATCGTGACGTCTCCGGATATTTCTTTTCCAGATCGCCAGTCCCCCCTGGGCCTGTAATCCTCGAGGTTGGCGCGATCCTTGAGTTTGGTCTCGGTCAGGATGGTGTTCATGAAGGACCACAGGTCGAAATTGGGCTTGCGCTCCTTGAGCCGCGCCATAAGCGTTTCTTGCCGCTGAAGCCGGGCTTCTTCGACCCGTCTGTCCTCCTGCAGCACGTTCACGCGTTGCTGGAGATCCGCCAACTCCGATTCCGACATTCGATACCGTTTGAGAGGACCGGTATAGATAAAGACGGCCATGAACACGACGAATGTCACGGCCACGATGCTGATCGTCAGCTCTGGGGACGACTGGCGTTTCGGGTTCCGGGTCTCGGGTTTCGGGTCTCGGGTTTCAGTTGGCACCTAGTTGGCTCCCTATTTGGCACTAACCGACAGCTTGTGGCCAGCCACTAGCTACTAATCACCTTTTCCTTTTCGATGGGCCACCAGCGTAAACGTGGACTTTCCGCCCTCGAGCTTCAAGTCCGGTTCCTCAATCTTGAACATCGTCGACTGCCGGAGATCCTCGAGCACCTGGCCGAACACCGCATCATCCTTCACCTCCCCGCGGATCGTGATCCACGGGAGGGGCGCCCTGCCGGAGCCTGTCGCGTCGTTTTCTCCGGAAGCGCTCCGCTCGATCTTCAATTCAGTGATGGCGAGTTTCTTGTCGGGCATCTTCGCGGCTATCTCATCCAGAATATCCAACAGCGGTGGGTCGCTGAAGGTCTCGGCGGGCAGGTTGATTCCCTGGCCTTTGAGGGCGGTGACCTGCTCGTCGAGCTCCGTGATCCGCGCCCGCAGATCCTCGGCCCCCGCCAGGTTCCGGGCGCGTGCGTAGTAGTAGTACCAGGCAACCCCCGCCAGAGCCAGCAGCGCAATGCATGAAAACACCATGACGTGCGGCGCCACGCGCTTCAGCGAGTCTTTCGACGCCAATTCACCGGTCCGAAAGTTCATCCCGAACCCGCCGCCGGCCGCGCCGAGCGCGACCCCGATCACGCCTTCCCAAGCGTTTGTAGGCTGGAGGCTGGAGACCGGAGACCGGAGACCGGAGTCGGCAGACACGGAATCCGATTCCGTTTTGATGTCCGAGGAAGATTCGTCTGAGATGGCGCCCACGGCGGCGGTCGTGGCGCTTTGCGCCAGCTTTGCGGCCTTTACAGCCTCCAAGAGGTTTTCATCCGTGACCGGAATATCAAACTGCTTCTCAAACGCCGCACGCGCCTCTCCGGATGAATCCTGTGAGAACGCGTTTCCGGTGACCGTAAGCGTCGCGATCTCCCCTTCGCCTCGCCATCCGGCCTGGAACGCCCGCATCGAGTTCAATACCTCGCGGGCCACCGTGCCGGGATTGGAGAGCATGGATGCCACGCCGAAGGACAGATGACGGAAGTAGGCCAGCGTCTTGTTGCAGACCACGGCCACAACGGCGCCCTCATCTCGCACGTGCAGGACGGCATGAAGCCCCTTCGCGTTGGGACGGGCCGAGCGCCACAGTCCCGTCAAACCCACCGCATCCACGTCGACTCCCTCGGGGTCGATGCCCGCCGCATTGAGGATGCCTAACTGCTCCTCAAGCACGGCCCGGCGGATCCCTACCGCAAGCACGTCTGTCTGGCCGTCAGCCTCAAGCACGGGAGAGAAGCCCACCGCGAGATCCTCTATAGGAAACGCGAGATACGGCTCGAGCTCAAACCGCACCGCCGCCGCAACCTTGCGCGCACCGCGGAACGGGATCGTAAGCGTGCGAACCACACTGTGGGCGCTGGACACGCACAGAACGAACGCCGCCGGACGATTCTTGACGTCCTTGACCAGCGACTTCACCGCGGCAACCAGCGCCTCAGTGCGTTCTTCTGGCGCGGCATACACGGCGGGGCGGCAATGAAGCTCCAGGACCTTCGGCAAGCGTCCGCCCGTCTTCACAACGGCCAGTCGCACCTCATCCCCGGCAAACTCAATCGCCCCTACCCTCGCTCGAACTACCATTCACATCGCTCCCGTGTAGTAGGGTATAGGGTTTAGGGTTTGGTGTGAACCGATACCGCTTGCGGCACCCTAGACCCTAAACCCTAAACCCTATCTTATCACCCGCCAATCCAGTATTCGGAATGACTCCATTCCAGCATCGGTTGAATCTTGCTTCTTGCTCGATGACTTGGTCGCGTCCTTGGGCTTGGCCTTATTGGTTGGAGTCGCGGAAGTCGTCATCTGAGACCCGGACGCCGCCCTCGCCTCATTACTCAACCGAAACACGTATGCCTCGACGCGCACCATCACGTCGCCCATCTGACCGTCTCCGTAAATCCGAAAGATGTCGCTACGCACCGTGAACCCGCCCTGCGACTGCGACCCTGCAGGGTTGTTCGAGGGGTCCGGTTTTGGATTCTTCGAGTCGTCGGTCTTAGTGGTCGGCGCCGCCTTGGCTGCCGACTGATTCGTCGAGGACTCCTTTCCGGCCGGTGTCTTCGTTTTTCCCTGTTGCTGCGGAGCATGCACACCGGCGCGGCTGTAGAAATCCTGCGCGCTTTTGAAGGGTTCCTCGAGGCGCATTTGCAAGATGTCCTCGATTGCGGCCCCGTTGGTATCGCCAGTCGCTCCCAGCAACGCTTCAAGCACCTCGGGCCGCGCCGTGTTCACGTTCACGGCGCCGCTGGGTTCCCCATGGACCGTCAGAAGGTCCGACAACGGAACCGGACCCATGGGCTCATCCTTCTCGTCCATGGTTTCGCCCCGAATGAAGACCAGTGCGTCGAAGAAGAACTCCGGAGGGATATCGGCGATAAGCAGCAATTCATCAAGCGAATCCATTGGGCCATTCTTGCACGAGTAAGGTGTTTCGAGGCCCGAATACGTATCCGATTCCGCGCCTTCGGGACGCACGTCATCATCGGGATCGAGCCAATCCAGGATCGCATCCGTAGGATCCTTTTCGAGGCCCAGGTTCGCGAACAACGTTCGCAGGGCGTTCTCCAGCGCCTCATTGGCCTGCCCTTCGCTGTTAACCAGTGCGTTGAGGTTCAGCTTCCCGTACTCATCGGAGATGGAGCACTGCATTATCGCGTCGTTCAGCATCTGATACGGGACGCCCTGCGCCCAGACATCAGTCAGACTGTCGTACTCCTCCTCCTGCCCGCCCTGCGCGGTTTGCCCTATCTGCCCCGTCTTCTTGATGTTAGCCAGAGCGGTTGCAGCCTGTTTGACATTCTGGGCCGCATCTAGGATCGAGCTTTCCATCAGGTCCGCCTGCAGCAATCCCATGCCCGCGGCCATGGCCGATTTCGCCGCGATGTACGCCTGCAGATCGTTAGTGGTGTTCGCCGCGAGCGAAGCCTCGACCTGCATCTCGTAGGCGTACTCGACGACAATGGCGCTCAGCAGGACGATGAAGAGGAGCACAACCATCAATGCGATGCCCTCTTGGCCGTCACGCGCTCCTTCAGGAGCCTGCTGATTTCTTCCGAGTCGACTCGCCATTAGCGCTGTTGTTCCCGTTGTTCGTGTTGTCGCTGTTGTCGTTCGCCTGACTATTGTCATTTGTCGCGCCGTAATAGGCCCCGTAGCCCGCCGCATCGAGCCACTGATCCGCCGGCGTCCACACACCCACTCCCATGGGGATCGGAATGTACATCTCGAAATCGGGATCTTCCGTCACGTTCGTGCCGTTGTCGCCGGCGTCGGCCTGTTCCTCCGTGCGCGCGAAGTTCAGACGAATCCGGACACACCACGGCAACCGCCCCATTTCGACCGAGTCCCAGTCCTCGACCCAGTCCTCGCCGTCAAAGAAGGAGAAATCCAGCGCCGCGATGGGCGCCGTCCACGCCGGCGACGCCTCATCGAGTCCGAAAGCGGCCGCCGTCTCCTGCTTGGACGTATCCTTCGAGAACTCGCTTTGATCAGGCCGTGGCGCCGTCATGGCGACGAGCGTCTCCGTGGCTTCAAACACAACCGTTGAACGCGATAAACCTTCCAGATCGGCCGGTTCATTTCTGCCGAGCGTCATGTCCGACGTACCCGGAGGCGCCGCGCCATAGTGCACACGCTTGAAGAAGCCGGGCGGCGCCATGCCGCCCATCAATGGCGCCGACGAACAAAACTCGACCGAATCCATGGCGCCGCCACCGCCCGTCTCGCTGGCGGCGGTGAACGCGAACTGATCGTTGTAGAACCCGAGGTCCACATAGACCGTCGAGAAACTGCTTTCAAAACTCCGCGTCAGGAACTGGCGAATCCGCAGTTCCTCCGCGCTCTGCCGCGCAACGCTCGTGGCGTCCGTCACGGCGGCGAAGCTCTCGTAGATGATCGCCACCACGACCGCCGCGAGGCTCATCGCAAACAGGACTTCGATGAGCGTGAAGCCGCCGGATGTCTGCCGCATACGGCGCGAACGTCCGCCTATTTCACGGTTTCGAGGTATCATTGGCTCGTGTTGTAGACAAGCACTGTCATGCTCTTTGTTTCGTTCTCGGGACCCGTCACGCTCGCGGTTACAGTGTAGAGCGGGACCGTCTCCGCGCTTCCCATAAGCTCCGCGGTGTAGCTGTAGCTGTAATCCGGATACCGATTGCCGAACGTCCCCGTGCCGGTGAGGGATCCCGTCAAAACCTCGACCTCCGCCTGGCCGAGGGCCCGCTCCATGAATCCCTGCATAAGGACCTCGTCGCGAGTATCCGCGAACAGCCGCATAGCGCCATAGTGTGCGTCCAGAAGCACCGCGGCCGTCACGCCAAGCAGCGCGAGCGCGACCAGAATCTCGATCAGAGTGAATCCTGGCGCGCCCCGGCTTGCTTTACAGATCCGCGACATCCTTCTTGCCTTTCTCGATGTGCACGTTGCCCGTGATCGGGTCCCACGTCACGGTGAAGTACGACTCGTCCTCGCTTTTTATGTAGAACGCAACCGGCTCGAGAAGGCCCAGCGGCGTTATCTCGATCTCGACCTCATCCTTCGTGTGACTGCTGCCGGCTGCGTATACCGATTCGATCTTCACGTTCTCAGGAAGACGGGTCCGCGCCAGCAGCGGGTCCATCAGTTCCTCTTCCGTTTCCTCTTCGTCCTCTAACGAGAACTTCTTGTCGAAAAGCGGCCCAATCTCGTCGAGAATCCCTTCCCGTTTGACCTGCCGAGACCGCACCAGCATTTGCGCCCGCACGAAACGGTCGAACTTCGTCCGCATGAGGTCCGCGCCCGTTGTCGCGCTTTCGCCCCATGCCGTGCCGTCATTCTCGGAAGGGGTGTACCCCAACAGGCTCAAGAACTCGCCGTGCCGCGCGTCACTGTCGCCCGCCTGTTTGCGCGAATTGTCACGTCCGCCCTTTGCTTGTTTATCCTTGTCGCTCTTTTCCTTTTCCTCTTCTTCAAAGATGCTTTCGGTTTTGTCCTTCCTGCGTATGGACCAATACTCCTGATTCGAGAGGTCCACTTTCACGACAATCGTCTCACGCAGGAGCATTGCCTGCGCCATCGCGCTGCGGCCATAGCCCGCCACGTGCCGCGCGGCGCCTTCGTGCTGCGACAATAGGATCGTTGGCATCAACTGCGGCACGGCGATCGTCGCCATCAACGCGATCACCGCGAGCACCAGCAGCATCTCGATAAGGGTGAACCCCTCAAGCCGGGAGGGCGAGGCTCCTGCCGAGCCGATGCCCCAAGCGAGGTCCCGCCTCACCAAGAGGTTGGCCCTCCCTCCAGAGACGCGAGTCCCCGGAACGAGCACGGAGACGACCCCGCGGACCCGAGGTCCTCGCGGGAAAGACAAGATCATGAGGTTATTTGCCGCCTTTCAGGTTGTCA
>Ga0315273_10011755_pt1 | contig 11206 bp, 9 predicted proteins | sample YL17G02_0_MG_FD_205753 | JGI IMG/M metagenome (GOLD analysis project Ga0315273, IMG submission 205753) | Sediment microbial communities from Yellowstone Lake, YNP, Wyoming, USA - YL17G02_0 | ecosystem: Environmental > Aquatic > Freshwater > Lake > Sediment | place: USA: Wyoming | collected...
GTGGCCGGGGATGACCTCCGTCAGCTGGCGGATGCAACGCTGATGGCTTCGGTGCCTCCTGACTTTTTGTCCGCGCCTGATTCGCTCAAGTTTTCGGTCCAATCCACACCCGTAGTCGGCGACGATAATGATATTACATTTGAGTTAAGAGCTGAGCAGACCTTACTGCGCAAGACCAACGAAACCCAGGTGCTTGAATATGTAGGCGGGCGTTCCAAAGAAGACGCAATCGCAAATTTAAAGGCGGGGTTACTCCTGCGCCAGCCGCCAGAGGTCGAGCTATCTCCTGCATGGTGGCCGTGGATGCCGCTCATTCCATTCCGTATTTCGGTTGAGACAAAATGAGAATACTGGCTGTTGACCATGGCGAAAAGCGAATTGGCCTTGCTGTAAGTGATCCAACCGCCACAATCGCCAGCCCGCTCAGAGTCGTAAAACATTCCTCGCGTTTGCTGGATGCCGCACAGGTAGCCAATCTCGCGGCTGAAAATGACGCGGGACTGATCGTGATTGGTCAATCTTTCGATGAAGAAGGCCTGCCGAATCTTGCAGGCCGCCGCGCGGCGCGCTTTGCCGAAGCATTGAAGGAACAGACACACATCCCCGTGATCCTCTGGGATGAATCCTTTAGCACCCAGGATGCGCGCGCAACGCGCATTGAAATGGGCGTCTCCCGCAAGAATCGCTCCGGTCACCTGGATGAACTTGCAGCAGTCATGATCCTGCGCTCCTATCTTGAAGAAATGAGAAATGAGAAGTAAAAAGTAAGATGTAATCACAAATCGTAAATCGCAAATCATCAATCGTAAATCGTATGCGTCGTCTAATTCCCATCTTCGTTGTCATCGTACTTGTAGTATTTATATTTATCTTCTTCTCTGTCCCATCACGCGCGGCGCGCCTGTATGGGCCGCCATCTGACTCGCTTACTTCCGCGCAAGTCTATGAGTATTCAACAAAATTGCTTTGGCATAATGGCTTGCTCACCGAGCCGCTTGACCCCAATGGTGGCATGCAATTTTTTACCGTTGAAGATGGACAGCCTGTCCTCATCATCGCGGACAACCTGCAACAATTTGGCATCATTCGTGATACGTCTGCGTTTGTTGATTATCTAATCTATACCGGGTTGGATACTTCCATTCAAAGCGGAACCTATGAACTAAGTCCGGCCATGTCCATCGTGGATATCGCACGCGAGTTGCAGGATTCAACGCCTGCAGATGTAACCTTTGTCGTTTTACCCGGCTGGCGGATGGAAGAAATCGCCGCTTCTCTTCCAACCTCCGGCTTGAATTCCACACCCGAACAGTTTCTTGAATCCGCGCGTGATCCGCGTTATCTGGCATCCATGCCTGATGCTGTTTCAACTGAGGGATTTCTTTATCCCGATTCTTACATCCTGCCGCGCGCAACGAACGCCGAAAGATTGGTCGAAGAGCTAACGCGTAATTTTTCACTGCACCTCACCACGGATTTGACCGAAGGTTTTTCCCGCCAGAACTTGACCGTTTATCAGGCCGTCACGCTTGCTTCCATTGTCGAACGTGAATCAATACAGGATGAAGAAGCTCCGCAGATCGCCTCCGTTTATTTGAATCGTTTGAACATCGGCATGAAACTGGATGCCGACCCCACTGTACAATATGCCTTGGGCTTTAATCCTGTGCAAAACACATGGTGGACAAATCCACTCAGCGCAGAGGACTTGCATATCGCGTCGCCATATAATACTTATGTCAATATCGGCTTGCCGCCGAGTCCGATCAGCAGCCCGGGCTTGAATTCCTTGCAGGCGGTTGCCTTCCCTGCGGAGACACCGTATTACTATTTCCGCGCGCTTTGCGACGGTTCAGGTCTGCACGTTTACGCGGAAACGTTTGAAGAGCATATCGCCAATGGGTGTCAGTAGTTGTAAGTTCTCGTTTACGCGGGTTCCACGATCTCGATGTAATCCTTCGTCACGATTTCGCCATCGCCTGCACCGAGCAGGTTGATCAATTCATTGGCCAGCTCGGTCTTGTGCTCCGCGTCCTTGCGGCTCCATGTGCGGCTCTTGATCTCAAGGAAATATCCCAGCGCGGGTTTCAGCATTTCATCCATGTTTACAAAGAATTCCGTATCCTTGTAATTGACCAGCCAGCGCCTGCGGTCTTTTGTAATATTAATTTCGGCGGCAGGCTTGAAATATTCGCGGTAGAAGCGCAGGCTTTGTGCGGCAGGCGCAAGGAAGCGGCTGCGTGATAGCAGGATATCATATGCCATCTTATCCTCACGCTTTGCGCCGATCAATGTCAGGCGCGCACGCGTCGTGGTGACATTGCCCTTTTTATCCAGAAAATCATCTTCGCGATAACGCAGGCGGCCTTCATTTGAATCTGCGAATGAGAAATAGGTATCATGTTGACGATAGTGTACATTGCGGATTATTTTGACTTCGGTTCGCTTCATCCCCCGGACTACGCGGTCTGATTCCGTTAACTTGACCTTTGCCTGAACCTCAAATGACTCCTGCTCCATTGAGCCACCCAGCGCGATCAACTTCGATAGCACCGATTGTTCACGCGCGATCAGGAACGCATCGATCTTTCTCGCCACTTCGTGTGCTTTTACCAGTAATTCTTCCTCGTTCAGGGTCAATAATTTATGTGCGCGCATTAACCATTTGCCGTTGACCATCACGTCACTCACATCCGTTGAATGGGACGCGTAAACGATCTGGGCATAAGCGCTATTGGGATCGCGATGGAAGCGCGGCGAGTTGTGCAGTGGATTGGCGTGGACCACGATCAAATCGGCGCGTTTGCCCGGTTCAACGGAACCAGTTAAATGTCCGATGTGAAGAGCCTGCGCACCCATACGAGTCGCCATCGTCAAGGCTGTCACGGCTGGGACAACGGTCGGATTATTGCTTGCGGCTTTCGCAATAAACGATGCGAGACGCACTTCTTCGAACATATCCATGTCATTATTTGAGGCCGGGCCGTCTGTCCCAATGCCGACATTGAGTCCGATTTCGAGCATTTTTTGAACAGGCGCAAATCCCGAAGCGAGTTTAAGATTCGAAGATGGGTTATGAGCAACGCCTGCCTTTGCATGGAGGAGCGTCCACATTTCGCCTTTATCAATGTGTACACAATGCGCGGCAATGACCTTGGCTTCCAGTATGCCTTGTTTTTTCACATAAGGCACGACAGGCATACCGTTTTCATTGCGCATGGTATCCACTTCAAAAGCGGTTTCTGAAATATGGATGTGCAAAGGCACGTCGAATTCGATGGCGAGTTTGGCGGCAGCCTTTAAGATTTCAGGTGTACAACTGTATGCGGCATGTGGCGCAACCGCAGGGACGATCAGCGGATGGCCCTTCCATTTCTTGATAAATTCGCGCGCCATGGCCAGTGAATCTTCAAACGCATCCGCATCGGGTGCGGGATATTTCATCACGGTTTGGCCGCATACGGCGCGCATGCCTGCATCCGCGGTGGCTTGCGCGACGTCATCTTCGTAATAATACATATCGTTAAAGGTGGTGATGCCGCCGCGGATCTGTTCTGCGCATGCGAGCAACGCACCCAGGCGGACAAATTCCGGCGAAACGAATTCGCGTTCGACGGGCAGCATGTAGCCCATCAGCCATACGTCGAGGCGCAGGTCGTCGGCGAGACCGCGTAACAGGGTCATTGGTACATGGGTGTGTGCGTTGACCAGACCCGGCATGAGGATGTTGGCGTTGCAATCCATTGTTTCTTCCGCCGAGTATTCTTTTTTGATGCCGGCTTCCATGCCAACAGCTACGATGCAATCGTTTTTCACAGCTACCGCGCCGGGGAAATATTGGTTCAGCTTTTCGTCCATGGTAAGGACGAGTGCATTGGTAAATAGTGTGTCCACTTGTTGGGTCATTTGTTGTCCTTTTTTGTGCGCAGGTTATCTCAAATAGGTCACGCTTTGAGCGTGACTTATGGATAATCATTCTTCGAGGTCACGCTTCAAGCGTGACCTACTTGTTACGGCTTCCAGGTAAGTAATACGTTCAGTACTTTCAGGTTCATATCGAAATCGGTACGTTTATGGTCGGTCAATTCCATGTCCACAGCCGCGGCGCCAAGTGAAACTGCGTAATCAGCCAGCGTGCCTGTATATGTACATCCAATATCCAGTGGCGGGAATGGATAGGTGCTCACCTTTTTGATATCTTTCGCGAACCTGATGGAATTTTTTTCCCATGGTTCGCCGCCCGGGAATATCCCCAGGGCCGCGCTGTGATAACTGATCAAGGCTTCAATATCTTGATCGAGCAAAAAGGCCATCAAGGCGCGCGTTTCCGGCTCGGAGCCGGGTGAGGTGCCGCTGGTCGTGGGAGCCATGTCCCAGCAATTATCTCGATCCCATTCTTTAACCCAGTTGATCGGAAAATTGCGATTCAAGTCCACGCCGTGATCATTGACGCGGCCATCAATGCCGTGATCGCGCGCATCGCCATCCGGGTTCAGGTTGCGGACGACGTATAGGGTTACATTGTCAGGAACAACTTCAGGGTGATCGTTTAGATACAGGATCAGTTGGTCTGCCAGCGCGATGGTATTCCATTCATAACCGCCGTGTATACCTGCGACGATGGCGCGTTGTTTTTTGCCGTTTCCAAAAGTGTACAACTCAATTGGCCTGCCAGAAACGGAATAACCGATGGTCGGGGCATGAAATCCGCTTGGCAGTACAAATGGCGTCGGCGTTTCAACGACGATCTGCGTTGAACGCGGGTTGCGTGTGACTGTTGGAAGATAATATATGGATGGGGGTGTTGATGTTAGAAGAGCCGCGCTGGTAAACTTGGCCTGCTGGGCAGGCGCGGCCTGTGCCGATCGTGTTGCAAAGTAAATTCCCAGCACAAGCACAATGCTGCCCAACCCTGCCAGGTTTAATATCCATGCAAGTGCAACGAGTCCGGAATCGTTTCTTCGTCGGGACATTTATGAAATATCTTCCGCTTCCACGCGGAGCCAGTTGAGTGCCAGGTTCATCGCCCAACGCGGCAGACTGCGCGGCGGGCCACCGTAAGTAATGCGATGCGTCTTTTCGCGGCGTGGTGTGATCATTGCCATTTCAGCGGCATGTTCTTCTGGGTAGACTGAAACGCCCAGAGCCGCGTCCGCTTTGGAAGCGGCTCTGGCGGCGCGTAAGGCATCCATAAGGGCGGCAGGTGTAAGCCCGGAAAGGGAAGCGGTGTGAGGACCGCGAAGCGTGCGTGCCAGGAGTCCATCCAATCCGGATTCAATTGCAGTCAATGTCCAGCCGCGTTTGGCGAGTCTATCCAGCATTACTTCTTCGAGTTTATCTTCATCAACGCCGAAAACTACACTGCCGAGTCTTTCGCGTATCTGTGATTCGATGGCGTCGATTTTTTGATTTGCTTCGGCTTCACTCCCGGCTTTGGCGGCAATACGAATATCCACAATGCCGGTGTGCGCGGCAAGGCCAACGGTTGGGTTGCTCAAGGTTTCCAGGTCGGCGATCTTTTCATCGATCATGCCTTCGCCAAGGCCGGCGCAGTGAAGCACGCGCACTTTGATCAGTTCACGCAGATCAAATCTTTTTTGCAAATACGGGATAATGGATTCGTGCAGGACCTGTTCCATTTCGTTGGGCACGCCCGGCAGAGAAATGACCGCCCTCACCCCTGTACCCCTCTCCCGATCTGGGAGAGGGGATAGGGGTGAGGGGTATTCAACAATGAAGCATGGAGCTGTGCCGACCGGGTTATGCACGGCCAGCGCGCCTTTGGGAACATAGGCCTGTCGTTTTTGATTTTCAGATGGTTTGCGGCCGTAGCGCCCGATTGTTTCCACCACCTGCTGCCAAAGGTCTTCGCGAAATTCCGTTTCAACACCCATGGCTTTGGCAACCGCATCCCGCGTGGGGTCGTCAATGGTCGGGCCGAGTCCGCCGGTGGTGATGACAATATCTGCGCGCTCCATTGATTCGCGGATGGCGCTTGCAATGCGGTCTTCGTTATCACCGATGGTGATGGTGCGATACAAGTCCACGCCCATGGCGCGCAAATTGTGCGCGATATGGCGCGTGTTGGTATCCACGATTTCACCGAGCAGGATCTCGGTTCCGATGGTAATGATTTCTGCGGATGTCATTTATTCTCGCGATATTTTTTGCCACAGAGTACACCGAGAAAACCAGAGATAAAACCCAAAACCCTGTGCTCTCTGTGGCTAGAGGTTTTTCTCAAAATTATTTATACTACATTGTACTCTTTAATCAAACGGCCTTCTTCAAAACGTTTCAGGTCAAGCATTGAAACATCAACACTTGAGAATTTTCCATCTACAATATATTCGGTCATTAATTTTCCTGAAATAGGCCCGTGCATAAAACCATGTCCTGAAAAACCCGTGCAGGTCAGAAAGCCGTTCACGGGCGTCCCACCGTAGATCGGGTGTGCGTCCGGCGTCACTTCATAGAGACCCGCCCAATGGGAAACACGCCCCGCTTTTTCCACCAAAGGCATGCGTGCGATGGCGGCTTCCAAATTTTCCAACTCAAAATCTTCATCCACATTTTGGTCAAAGCCCGGCTGTTCGTTTTGATTGCTCATGCCGATCAACAAACCTTCACCCTCACGATGAAAATATAGCGATTGTGCGAAGTCGATCACAAAAGGAAAATCTGAGGGGACTTCTGACAGGGGCGTGGTGGTAAACATCTGTCTGCGGATGGGGATCAGAGGCATCTCGACACCTGCCATCTTTGCGACCTGACCCGACCATGGCCCCGCTGTGTCCAACACCGTGCGCGTCTTTATGGACCCTAAACTTGTTTCCACTTCTTCAACTTGATCTCCGCTGACGCGGATGCCCGTTACCTCCGCGCGGTTGACAGCTTTTACACCCATCTTCATTGCGGCGCTGACGTATCCCATCACCACGCTGTTCGGGTCAACAATCCCATCTTTTGGATTGAATGTGCCTGCGAGCGCATCGTCAAAGCGCATGAGCGGCAGGCGTGTGCGGACTTCGTCACCGCTTAGTAATTTCGTTTCCACGCCCAGGCTGTTTTGAATCTCAACATTATGTTTGAAGGCGGTCACGTCTTTTTCATTCGTCGCCACGAGAAGATAACCGCACTGCCGATAATTTATGTCCTGACCGATCTCCTCCTTGAAGCGTTCGAGCATCGGCAGGCTTTCGATTGAGAGCTTGACGTTGATCTCAGTTGAAAATTGATAGCGCACCCCGCCCGCGCACCTGCCCGTTGCTCCCTGCCCGAAGAACTCCTCTTTCTCAAGCAATACTATATTCTTCACGCCGCGTTGCGCGAGATGATACGCGGCGCTTGCCCCCATGACCCCGCCGCCGATAATGACAATTTCTGCTGTTGCTGGTAGGTTCATACTATGATTGCCTCCTTTGAGTTTTATATTTACCAGACGATGGTTTGTCCACAGCCCGGTTTGTTGGCATTTTTTAGAGTAACTTGCAGGACAATTGTATCCTAAACTGTTGCTCCGAAACTAATATACAAAAGCGCAGAGGGTAGGGGAACCCTCTGCGCTTAGTTCGAATATATTCCTTTTTATTCCACGCCGAGATAGGCCTTTTGGACCATCGGATTTTTCTTGAGGTTCTCTGCTGTGTCGGTCAGAATGATCTCGCCTGTTTGCAGAACGTAACCTCGGTTCGCGATGGCGAGCGCCATCAGGGCGTTTTGCTCCACCAGCAAAACGGTAACGCCTGCCTTGTTTATCTGCTGGATGGTTTCAAAGATAAGTTCCACCAGGACCGGTGAGAGACCCATGGACGGCTCATCCATCAACAGGATGGTGGGATTGGCCATCAGTGCGCGGCCGGTCGCCAGCATTTGCTGTTCGCCGCCCGAGAGCGTCCCCGCAACTTGCGTCCGTCGTTCTTTCAGGCGTGGAAAGAGGGTAAACACTCTTTCGATGTTCTTTTCGAGATCCTGCTTGCGGCTGAGGCTGTACGCTCCCATTTCCAGGTTTTCCATGACCGAGAGACGGGCGAAAACGCCGCGTCCTTCGGGCACCATCGAAACGCCTTTGTAGACGATCTCGTGAGCCTTGTATTTGATCAGGTCCTCGCCTTCGAGAGTGACACTGCCTTCTCGCGGTTTGAGCAGGCCGGAGATGGTACGCAAAGTGGTGGTTTTTCCAGCGCCGTTTCCGCCGATCAAGGTGACGATCTCGCCTTTTTCGATGGAGAGCGTGATGCCTTTGAGTGCGTGGATGTTGCCGTAAAAAGTGTGAACGTTGTCAAGTTTTAGCATGGACATCTTTGCCTACCCTGTTTTCGTGGAGTGACGCTCTTGGGCGCTGGCCATGCCTTCGGTCGCAGCACCGCGGCCGAGGTAGGCCTCGATCACGAGCGGGTTGCTTTGGATCTCGGCAGGGGTGCCTTCGGCGATCTTTTCACCGTAATCGAGTACGGTAATGTTTTCGGAAATCCCCATAACCACACGCATGTGATGTTCGATGAGAAAGATCGTAATACCGAGTTCGTCGCGCAGGCGGCGGATGAAGGCGGTCAGGTCTTCAGTTTCGCGCGGGTTCATGCCTGCCGAAGGTTCATCGAGCAGGAGCAGTTTGGGTTTGGTAGCGAGGGCACGCGCGATCTCCAGCCGGCGTTGTGCGCCGTAGGGCAGGTTACGCGCCAGTTGATCGCCTTTGCCTTTCAAGCCCACGAAATCCAACAATCTTTGCGCTTCAGCAAGAGCGATCTTCTCCTCCTGGTGAACTTTGGACGTACCGATGACCGCGCTTATCCAGCTGGAGTTCAGGAAGATATGCTGGCCGACGAGGATGTTTTCGAGCGCGCTCATTTCGGCAAAAAGCCGGATGTTCTGGTAAGTGCGCGCTATTCCAAGGCGGGAAATTTGGTCGGGGCGCAGGCGCTGGATGGGTGTGCCTTCGAAATTGATTTCACCCTCGTCACATTTGCCGAAACCCGTAATGCAGTTGAAAAAAGTGGTTTTCCCGGCGCCGTTTGGGCCGATCATGCTGACTATGGCTTTTTCAGGAATTTCAAAGTCCACGGTGTTGACGGCCACGAGGCCGCCGAAACGTTTTGTCACTTTAGTTGCAGTCAGGATAGTTGTCATGATGACCTCATTGTGCCTCTACGCTCGCTTCGACTTCGGTATGGTGCAGTTCGCGGAGGGTAGCCTGGGAAGGCCACAAGCCTTCGGGCTTGGCGAGCATCATAATGATCAATGTCATTCCGTACAACAGGTAACGGAATTCGGAGACTTCGCGCAGAAGTTCGGGCAGGCCGATCAGGAAGATAGCGCCCACGATCACGCCGGGGATGCTGCCCATGCCGCCGACGATGATGAGAGACACCACGTTGATTGACACGATGAGTTGCATACTGGTTGCAAAGATGGATCCGATCAGGGTTGCAAAGATTGCGCCTCCCAATCCAGCCATGGCCGCGCCCAGCATGTAGGCTAACAATTTGGTTTGAATCAGGTTAACGCCAAGAGCTTCCGCCACATCTTCATCCTCGCGGATGGCCATCCAGGCGCGTCCGAGGCGGGATTCTCGTAATCTCCAGGCGACAAAGGCGATCAGAAGGGCGGCGGCAACCGCAAGATAGTAAATATCCTGGGGATGGCCAAGCTCAACGCCGTTACAAACGCGGGGGACATCTATTTTGAGGAACGGGCCTAATGTCCCCAGGCATGGTTTTTGGATGCCGATAATGCCTTGCGGGCCCCCAAAAAATGGGGCAAGGAAGTCGGAGCCGGCCAGCAGACGAACGATCTCACCGAAGCCGAGTGTGGCGATGGCAAGATAATCGCCACGCACACCGAGCACCGGCAGGCCAAGCAAAAAACCTGCTCCCATGGCTACCAGCACGGCGATCGGGACCGCCACCCAAAAGGGGATATGTTGCAGGCCAAAGGGTCCGTATGAGGTGAGCAAGCCAACGGTATATGCGCCGATCGCATAAAAGGCCACGAAGCCGAGATCAAGCAACCCGGCAAATCCAAGCGTGATGTTGAGGCCGAGCCCCATCAGGATGAACAGCGCTACGGTGACGATCACTTGTGCAATGAATGGCCCTGAGGCCAGAGGCAAACCCAGGGCAACAAAAGCGATCAGAGCGATGGTTACCACGCGTAAGGAGATTTGACCACTTTTCGGAAGTCTGGCCACACCTGATTGGATTTGCTCGCCCCTGTAATTCCAAAATATTGCGATGAGGATAACCCCAAAAAAGAAGATGAGGGTACCCGCGACGGTTAGACCGGTCTGCCCGAAGAGGAATTTGGCCACAACTTCCATGCCAGGCCCTTGATTAATAAAGACCACGCGAAAGATGCCTGAGAAAAGGGCCATGAAGATCACAACGAGCATGGCACGATTTACGGGACGGCGAAATATCTCGGGCAGGAGCAGATAACCCGCACCGATCAGTCCGGAAATTGCGCCAACCGTCGGCAGAATCCAGTAGGTGTCTGAACCTTTTCCGAAAGTGAGCAGTTGGTATAGGCTTGGGGATGCGTTAAGGAAGATTTTGCGCAGGGCAGGCTCGGCACTGCCACCGATTCCGATGACGAGCAGCTCCAGGAGCAATCCAGTGACAAGCCCGGCGACAAGTCCGGCTGCCAGAGCGGGTAAGGGTTTGCTCTGGCCTTGCGGATCTACTGTCCCACGAGAGGCGATGAAACCGGAAGCACAAGCAGCGGCGAGCAGGACAAATTGTCCGAGGGTGATCACATTTTCAACCACATCGCGTTTGCTGAAGACTTCCACCATCCCAACCAAACAAAGGAATATCGTAATAACGCCGAAGATCAACCCGGTCTTGACAACATTCCAGAGGAAGTTTTCTTTTTTCATGTCATTCACCCTGTTAGGCCTTCTTGGTTGTCAAGCGTTCACCCAGGATGCCGGATGGACGGAAGAGCAATATCATAACGAGCATGGTGAAGGCGATGGCATCCTTGAGTTGATAGGGGCGGGTGATTCCTAAACCTTCAAGGAACAGGGAGGGACCGACCGACTCAAAAATGCCAAGCGTGAGTCCTCCCAGCATGGCGCCAGGGATGTTGCCGATGCCTCCGAGCACCGCGGCTGTGAAGGCTTTGATGCCCGGGGTGAAGCCCATGAAGAAGCCGACCTGGCGGTAGATTAGCGAATACAGCACGCCGGCTGCCCCGGCCATGGCGGCAC
>Ga0315273_10011756_pt1 | contig 11206 bp, 11 predicted proteins | sample YL17G02_0_MG_FD_205753 | JGI IMG/M metagenome (GOLD analysis project Ga0315273, IMG submission 205753) | Sediment microbial communities from Yellowstone Lake, YNP, Wyoming, USA - YL17G02_0 | ecosystem: Environmental > Aquatic > Freshwater > Lake > Sediment | place: USA: Wyoming | collected...
GTATCGATTCAGCCCGGAGCGCCAGCAGCGTCGAAAACACAACCCTTACCGCGGGATGTGGATGAAGGTTGGCCCCGACGGAGAGCCGGGGCCAACCAAGAGTTCAACTACTACTCGCCACCACTCTTCGTCGGGTTACAGGCGATGCCAGGATTGCTCCCGACCGAGGTGAGGAAATCTCTTACCTCCTTGGGGATCTGCCCCCAGGATTGCGCTCGCTTCCCGTTCCATTCACCTGGCGCGAGGAAGCGATCGTCCTCCTGCCCTGAGAAGGCGCATAGCGACTTGCCCTGCAGCGTGTGTTCACCGGTCACCGGGTCCGTTGAGGTCCAGAGCGGCTTTCCGTTGCCGGTGATCTCACCAGCAAAAGCGGCACTAGCACCTACGCCCACAACGGCGGCTGCACAGGCCGCAACGGCGAGCAATCGTGTCTTTCCCATCGTCTACCTCCCCACGTAGTGGACGCCCGGCTGGCGTCCAGGACGCCAGCCTTGCAGGATGGAGGCATGGAGTCAACCCCCGCTGACGAACGACCTCCATAACCACACCGCCCTTGAAACTGCGTGTGGACGCTGCGGCACGGCACCCGACCGCCCAGGGCGCTTCGGTCGGCTGGGGGCAGCCGCTCAGACTGCACTCTGTCAGGCGTTCACCACTTCTACCGCTGGCGGTAACGGCGTGAACGCCTTCGCCAGCCGTGCCGCCTCATCACCCCGTTCCCGATAGTGCGTGTACCGCGCTGTGGTTCGTGCATCAGCATGACCCAGCCACGCCTGCAACTCACGGGTGGAGAGCGCAGCGTTCGCGGCGATCGTGCCGAACGAATGCCTGAGATCATGGAACCGCAGCGGCCGTAACTTTGCGGCCTTCACGGCTGCCACGAACCGTCGTCGCACCGCCGACCCGTCGAGCGACCCGCCGTCGTCGTTCACGAACACGAAATCGTCACGGCCCGTGAACTGCTGCCGCTGATTCAGCTTCGCGAGTTCGACAGCAACATCGGGCGCCATCGGCACCGACCGCATCACACCCGATTTCGTGGTGCCAAGCTGCCCGTCGACAGCCGACAGGCTGTGCTCGACACGGATCGCCTGACGCTCGAAATCACAGTCGCGCCAACGCAAACCCAGCACCTCCCCACGCCGCAAACCCGTGAACGCCGCCGTCAGGAAGATGGTGGCGTCCTGATCGTCTTTCGCCGCCCTGACGAGCGCCCACACCTCTTCCGGCGTGTAGAAGTCGAGGCGTCCGCCGTCGTACCTGACGGGCAGCCGCTCGACGGTGGCGGCAGGGTTCGTGCCCAACTGATACTCGAGCTTGGCGAACTCGAAGATCGAATGCAGCACCGACACGAGTTTGTCGGCGTTGCGGCGACTCATCTTCGGCGTCGTTGTCCCATCCGGCTTCTTCACGACGGCCTGCATCTCGCCGCGCCTCCACCGCTGGATCGCCGCTGCCGTCACCTCATCGAGACGCTTCGTGCGGAAAGCCGGAAGCAACCACTTGTCGAGAACCGACCGATAGTCGCGTGCGGTTGAAGGCTTCCACCCACGAACATGGCGGCCGTTCGCATGCCACGCCTCCGCAGCCACCTCGAACGTCACTTTCGCGGGGGCGCGCACATCCTCGTTGTTCGCGAACTTCACCTGAAGGTTCGCGAGGAACACTTCCGCCTGATCGCGTGACTTGAACGACTTCCACACCTGTTGGCCGTCAGCACGGTATTTGACGACCCATGAGTCGCCTCGCTGCCTGAGATGACCTCCGCGGCGGACCTTGGGCTTAGTCTGGATAGGCTTGCTTTGCATCAGGACTTGCCTCCTGTTGCCGGGGCGGGGCCGTTAGCGCGGTGCCCGCCCATTTGATTTGTCCTGCTCATTCTATCGCATCTCCCGTTCAGCCGCGGAACTCCCGCTGCCAGCACTCCGGGCAGAACGCTGACGGATCAGGGTCAGGTGCCGCGCCGCAGCGTCCACAGACCGGACGAGCGCGGCGATGGGGTGTGACGCAGAGATGCGTAGTTTCTACCGATGACATTGTCGGGCACGATCCCTGCCTCTGTTGACTGTTAATCGTGTTCATGCGTACAATCGAACGCTTCAGCGAGTCAAGTCGCGCAACAGTCTCCTAGGCAAGCCGCCATGTTGTGGCCTCCGCGACGAATACGGCCCTCTTCCCTCGCTGGCAGCGTCTTGCTGCGACCTGTAGGGCAACACAGGAGGACGAAAATGGTTCGGTACAGCTTCTTCCGTTCGAGGACATTCCTCGCGTTGGTTGCCGCAGTGCTAGGGGCCGCCGTCGTGGCTTCGGTCGGCATGGCGGGCTTGTGGTGGACGACGGTGAACACCGACGGCAACAACGTTCGCCTGCGAGTCGTCCAGAACACGGCGGGCAACTTCGATTCGGGCTGGCACATGCACCCGGGACTCATCGTCGTCAGCGTGCAGAAAGGAACGGTTTCGTTCACCGACGGAGCTTCCTGCAAGACAAAGATTTACACGGCCGGAGACTCGTTCATCGAGGATCCTTACTCTCCCGGCCGCGCCGTGGCCCTCGGGGAGTTCAACTGGACGGCGACGTACATCATCCCCTACGGCGAACCGCTAGCCATTCCCGTCGCCACGAACCCTTGCCCGAGCCCGTAGCGTGACTCCAACCGGAGGCTCCACCCGTTCAGAGCCTGGACAGCGAGGTACGAGGGAAGGCCCGCCACCCGGCGGGCCTTCCTATGTCACGCCCCCGATCTCCCGCTGCCAGCACTCCGGGCAGAACGCAAGCAGCTCGCCCACACCGTCTGACTCGACGCGCCAGTCGTCGTCGGCGTTCTCGTCGGCGCGCGGTGCGCGGCCACACTCGACACACTCGAGGGTTTCGCGGTCGGCCGGCTGATCAGCCACCACCGCACCGTACCCCGCTCGTCACGAGAGAACCTACCGCCCGCGGAAGATTTCGCTGCGAGCACCTGTTTGGCGGGCGCTCGAGCTCTGCTGCCGCGTTTGCGTGTCAGGCAACAGGAAAGCGGTGCTTTTCAGTTTGGGTTGCAGTTTGGGTTGCAGACAGCGTTTTTCGCGCTGATTCTGGCAACAAGAAAGCCCCGTTTCCGGGGCTTTCTGTGAAGCGGATGAAGGGACTCGAACCCTCGACCTTCTGCATGGCAAGCAGACGCTCTACCAACTGAGCTACATCCGCGAAACGGCTTGAACACTCGCATTCTGGCCCTTTCGCTGGTCCCCGAAACAGGTGGGGGTCAGCGGAAGGGTCAGCGTTGAGGTCATTCCGGGGCTGAGGTTAGCGGACCGTCCAGCTTGCCATCGTCCTCTACGGGTCCTACCCTTCGTGGCATGAGCATCGCACTGGACACCACTGAGCGCACCCTCGCTGACGATCTTCGTGCAGCCGTCCGCTGGCACCGCGAGGTCTGCGAAGACCTGATCGGTTCCCCGTCGGATCCCGAACTGCTCGCGGAGGAAGAACTGCTGGCGATCCTGATCGAGCGGCTCGAACACCCGTCAGACTGACCCGTGCAGATCTAGCCACCGCTCGGCGTCCTCGTACCGCTTCTCCTGCATCGCCACGTACGCGAGCCTGCCGATGGCTTCGAGCGCCAGCGTCCGTCGAGCGAACGACACCTGTTTCTCGACGGCTTCGTCGCTCTCATCGAGGGCCGAGAAGGTCGGGGCGAGATCGATGTCGCGGAGGCTGTGAGCGAGAGCCTGACGGTCGCCGTCGAGTCCGCGCAGTAGTGTCTCGCGCCACGCTCCCAGTTGGACCAGCCGTTGCAGCCCCAGGGTGCGAACGTCGGGAGGATGTCCCGTTCGTCGTGGAACTTGGTGACGGCGGTCCCGGTGTGACGATCAGGCGGGGATGAAGATAGCGGCCTCGTGGATTGGGGACGGGAGGGTGGTGGGGGCGAGGTCGTGTTCGATCGCGATCGCGAGTTTGGCGAGATCGCGGTAGCCGATGATCCTGCGGAACTGCTTCTCGGCTTCGAGCATGCCGGCGGCGGTCCAACGCATCGCCATTTCGCCTGACGACCAGCGTTTGACGTTGCGGCTGGTGCGGCGGACGCACTCGATCATCGACTCGCAGGGATTCGTCGACTCAAGGGTGCGTTTCAGCGAGCCGCTGATCCCGAGCCGGGTCAGCGTCAGCGTTTCCTCGAGTCCCTCGCGCAGGGAGCCGGCGGCGCCGGGGTGGCTGTGCTCGAGGTCGGCGGCCAACGCTCGTAGCCGTTCACGGGCGCGGCCGTGAACGGTTCGGCCGGCGCTGCGTACCCGCGGCCGCTCAACAGCGAGCCGACGGCCCCCGAGGGTCACCTCGCCCGACTCGTGGCCGTGACGCACGGCGGTGCGCTCCAGGTCATGACGGCCCTTCGGCCCGACGACCTCGTCAACCTCTTCCTCCATCAGCTCGGCAAAGACGGCGAGGCCAACGCCGACGCTGAGCGCCAGAAGCCCTTCCCGCGCGACCCCGACGAGCTCCCCCAACGCCTCCTGCACCCGCGGCGGCAGCACAGCCTCCGAAGCGACCACGGCCTGCCCGAGCGATACGGTCTTCCTCACGGCGGTTCCTCCTTCGATCTTTGGTCGGATCACCCCGAACGCTCCCAACCGGAGCGGACGAGGCAGGAGGGACCGCCGACGACAAAGTTCTACGAGCTACGGGACAACCTCCGATCTCCTACGAGGATCGCGACAGCGAGTCGGACGCATGGTCGGCGACGTTCGGGGCGAACCCTCGCGGCATCGTGGTCTACCACCAGTCCGGGGTGCTCTCGGTTCAGATCGCTGCTACGGCCGACTGGCGGATCGGGTCAGATGACACGGGCGAGCTTCATGTGTTCTGCCCGGAGTGCTGGCAAGGGTTTACCGAAATGTGCGACATGCCACTCTCTAACAAGGCATCTCGTCACCTGACGCTGCCGGTAGGCTTGATGAGGTCGCTCCAGGGGAAGGTGGCTCTTGAGGGAATCCAGGAGCGCGAGCAGTGGGCGGGACAGGTTCCGGGCTCGATGATCATACGCTCGCCACGCTGGTTGGGTCGGGCGTGTACCCGGATGGAGTAGATCGGCGTGGCGCCGGAGTACCAGTCGATTGCGAGGCGCACGTCGCGCCCTGTGGTGAAGCCGACGCTCGCCCGGTTGAAGCCTCCGAAGGCCAGAACGCCCCACGGTGCCGTCAGCAACCTCGGGGCCGGTGATTTTGGTGGGGGTGCGTCTCTGTCGGTCGAGCAGCGAAAGGTCATCGCGGTCGAGGGCGACGTTGGGGTGAGCGGTCCGGCTGGACGTTTTCCGTCCGCACGAACGGCCCATCGCACCACGACCCGAGTCGGCTGATCGACTGCACGGTCGGGGTCCGGGCAGAGCATGTCGGCGGTGAGGCCCAGCCGCGGGACGGGACCAGCAAACCCGGGCACCGGTTCGCTTTCGGCCCGGCCTTTGAAGTAGACCTTCGGCAAGCCATCCCGCTCGACGACCTGGAAGCTCACAGGACCTGCAGTTCCCTGCTCGTACTCGGTGATGCCGAGCGCGGGGTTCGAGCACGTGAGCACGAGGAACCGTGCCGAGACGTGATATGTCCCGGGTGCCGTCGGGCGGAAATTCGCGCGGCCGCCCTTTGCCTGGAGCTCCACTCTGCCGCTCGGACCCGTCACCTCGAATACGTAGGAGTTCGCCTTCGTGTAGCCGTCAGGCCCGCCCCCCAGAAGTAGGACAGCGGCGTTTACGCCGAGCACCGGCGGGGCGGCGCGGACGAGCCCAGTCAGCGGCGCGAGTGTGCGATCCGTGCCGGTGCAGGCCGCTGCTGGTGCGGTCTTCCCCCCAAGGCTGATGATGCCGCCGAGGGTGCCGAGGTCGATCAGGGAATGCGTCGGGGGTGGCGACGTCGCTAGCGCACCCCCGACCCCGAGGCCGAGCGTACTGAGAACGACGAACGGAAGTACCCATCTGCGATTCATGTCAGGCACTGCAAGTCAAGCATCCGAAGGTCGGAGACTATCAAGCTCGAGCGCCGGTAGGAGGCCCGACCCCCTGGGTCGCCCCAACAGAGAGCCATGTGGGTGGGCGGGGGACTGTGCGGCGCGAGCGATCGGGGTGTTGACAACGGCGGGGTCGTGTGGGACTGTTGCGGCGATGATGAGGGAGGTTGGCATGTTCCGGGTTCTGGTCTGTTTGATGGGGATCGTGCTTGCGTGTTGTGCGGTTGCCTCTGCTGCGTCTCCGAAGCCGGGGGCGCTGTTTCGGGACACAAAGGGCGGCGAGTCCGGCGGCTCCTTCACGGTCGCGTCGAGTGGCAAGGCGATCAAGGCGGGGGCGATTGTGCACAGCAACTTCAAGTGTGTCCGTGCGAACGCGGTCATCCCTCGCGCGATCCCGGTCACTTCCGCAGGAACGTTCTTCTACAAGGGCCCGCTGAAAGGGCAGCCGGGCACGGTGACGGTGAAGGGAACGTTCATGAGTGCCGCGAAGGCGACCGTGACGACCGTGATCAAGAACGGATCGTGCGCGAGCGGCGTCATCCGCTGGACCGCGACCGCAGGCGCAAGCCTCGGCGGCGCCACCCTGGGTTAGCGGCCGTGGCAGTGAGTGCGTACAGCGATTTCCGCGGGGCTGGATGGTTTGAGATCGGTCTCGTCGCCGGAGCATTCACCAACACGGAGGAGAGCAGCATGAAGCGCAAGAAGGCAGCAGACAGCCGAGGCCGTCCCGTCGAGGGGCTGTACACGAATTTCACAGGCGACATGTTCACCGCCGGGTATCGATGCCCGGTGAGCGGCAAGTGGACGATGAAGGCCCTGCCCTCGAAGGACCTGTCGGCAGCACGGAGGGATCGCGAATCGCTGATCGCGGGACTCCGGGAAGGGCGTCTCTCATCCCGGAGCGATCTCACCTTCGGGCAGACGTTCGCGGATTGGCAGCAGTCGAGGTCGGTGAGCGAGAGGACGCTGAAGCACGAACGACACCTCCGGGATCGTCACCTCGGCACACTCGTTCACCGTCGCATTCAGGACGTGTCCGCGTCCGACGTGGCGGCGGCGATCAAGATGCCCACGTACTCGGCCTGGACGAGGGTCGCAGTCTCCACCGTCTCCTGAAGGCGGTCTTCGCACACGCCGTCCTCCGCGGGGTCCTCACGAAGTCGCCCGTCGATGGACTCCGTCCCGACGAGAAGCCCAAGCAGGCGAACGCGAAGAAGATCGCCCGGTTGTCGCCGGGTCAGGTCGAGGTGCTGATCGGGAAGGCGGCGACCCAACGGTGGAAGGCAGCGTTCGCTCTCGCCGCCTACGCCGGGTTGCGGATGGGCGAGATCCGCGCCCTGCGCTGGGAGGACATCGGGGCGGAGACGGTGAACGTCCGCCACTCCGCTGCACCCGACGGCACCATCGGCTCGCCCAAGACCGAGGCCGGGGTCAGGTCGATCCCGATCCTTCCCGAACTGCGCCGGGTGCTGACCGCCTGGAGGCTCGCCTCACCCCGGTCGCTCGATGAGAACTTCGTCGTCGGGACATCGAGCGGTCGCACCGTCTCCGAGACGGCTCTGAGGAAGGCTCTCATCGCGGCGACGGAGGGCATCGAGGTCGAGGGGCGGCTGTCGATGCACTCACTCCGCCACTCGTTCGCCTCGACTCTGATCGTCAGCGGACTCGCACCGACGACGGTCGCACTCCTTGCGGGACACACCGACGCAGGCTTCACCCTCCGTGTCTACGCAGCGGATGCGAGGCCGATGGCCGAGGTGGTCGAGGACGTTCTTGCGAGGACGGCGTCGGTCGGCCTCGGATCGTGAGGTGCTAGCTCAGGTGCTAGCTCTGGTGGCCCAACCGGACGCATTCAGTGCGGTTTCGGAGCCGGGAGGCTGCCTGGAAACCGCCATTTCATCGCATTGGATGACATTGGCCGCAGACGCTGTCGAAATGGCAAGCAGACGCTCTACCAACTGAGCTACATCCGCGCGAGGCCGGAGTATAGCGACGGTCAGGAGCGGCCGGCCTCGTCGACGGGCCGGGCGGTGGGAAACCCGCTGCAACCGTGCATCAATACCCCGATGCGCCGCGGAGCAAGGGTGACATCATGATGGTGAGAGAGTTCTTGAGCACTGGAGGTGCTCCTTGGCTGTGACCGAGTCACCGACAAGTAGCGGCGACCGCTCGCACATCGACGTCACGTCGCGGGAGTTCGAGCGCCGGCTGGCAGCCTACGGTCACAGCGCGGACGAGATCCACCACCTCTGGGACGAGCTCGCGGCCATGGAGCCGGAGGCTCCGGCAGTAACAGCGCCGCAGGCTCCCGCGGAGCGCCTGCTTGGCTTCGGGCCGGTGATCGCCGTCTACCTCGGCCTCCTGCTCGTGGTGGCCGCGTCGGTGTCGCTTCTCGTCATCTACTGGCACGAGCTCGGCACCTGGGGTGTGCTCGCGCTCGCCGTCGTCTTCCTGACCGGGTACCTCGTCGCGAGCGAGATCCTGCGCCGACGCGACCTGATGCAGCCTGCCGACGTGCTCGAAGCAGCGGCCGTCGGATGGGTCGGCCTTGCGACCTATGCCGTTCTGGAGCTCGCAGGCGTCTGGCCCGAAGGCGCTAGCGACCTGGGGCGCATCCACGTCGGCTTGACGACGATCGCGGCCGTCGGCCTGACTGCGGCGCTCCTGCTGCTCGCCCTTCGCCCCGACCCGCTTCTCTTCGTGCCGATGGCGGCCGCAACCGGTGTGCTGGCCGTCGACCTGGCCGAGCTCGTCTTCGGCAACGGCATCGACGATCTCAGCTCCCGGCAGATCGCCGCCTTCGTCCTGCCGGTCGGGCTGGCCTGGATAGCAACCGGACTGTGGCTCGACGTCACGCGCCGGCGCGACTACGCCACATGGGCCCACCTGGTCGGACTCGTCCTGACGGGCATCGCGGTCGTCGCGATGGTGCCGAAGACGGTGCCGGGGTTCGCTGTGATCGGCGTGATCGGCGCGCTCGCGTTGTTCTTCTCGGCCTTCGTGCGGCACTGGAGCTTCACCGTTGTCGGCGCTCTGGGCGTCCTCATGGCCACGATGTCGGCGATGAGCCTGCTCGGAGGCATCGCGCCACTCGTGATTGCGGTCGTCGGGATCGCGCTGATCTTCGTCGGGTTGCGCTGGTCGCGGTGGCGAGAGTCGATCCGGAGCGCCGTGCTCGCACGGATGCCGGCAACCGCGCGGAACTTCGTGACGCGCCTCGCCCCGTAGAGCTACACGATCGGCTCCATCGCGTGCGCAGCCGCCGCGCGTGCAGCTTCGGCCCGGTTGACGGCGTTCACGATCGCCCGCAACGACGCGGTCAGGATCGAGCTGTGGACGCCGACGCCCCAGAACGCCTCGTCGCCGACATCGGCCTCGACGTACGCTGCAGCCTTCGCGTCGGCGCTCGCCGCCATAGCGTGCTCGTGGTAGTCGCGGATCGAGATCGAGACGCCAAACGCCTTCGCGAATGCATCGACGAGCGCGGCTAGCGGCCCACTCCCCTCGCCCTCGATCACCCGCTCCTCGCCGTCGACCCGCACCCGCGCCGCGATCTGATCCGAGTCCTCCTCACTCGAATGCGTGTACGCGACGAGCTCGTACGGTGCTGCGTGCTCGAGATAGTGAGCGCTGAACGCGTCCATCAGCTCGTCGCCCGTCAGCTCTCCCCCACGCGCGTCGGTGATCTGCTGCACCCGGCGCGCGAAGTCGACCTGCAGGCCACGTGGCAGCTCGAGGTGGTGCTCGGCCGCCATCAGGTAGGCGACGCCACCCTTGCCGGATTGCGAGTTGACGCGAATGATCGCCTCGTAGCTTCGGCCGACGTCTTTCGGGTCGATCGACAGGTACGGGACGTCCCACACGTCCGAGCCCGACCGCTCCCGCGCGTCCATGCCCTTCTTGATCGCGTCCTGGTGCGAGCCGGAGAACGCCGTGTAGACGAGCTCGCCGGCATACGGATGTCGTGGATGGACGGGAAGCTCGTTGCACTCCTCGACGATCTCCCTCGCCTCGTCGATCCGCGACAGGTCGAGCCCCGGGTCAACACCCTGGGTCAGTAGGTTCAGCGCGATCGTGACGAGATCGACGTTGCCGGTGCGCTCTCCGTTGCCGAACAGCGTCCCCTCGACACGCTCTGCACCCGCCATCAGCCCGAGCTCCGCTGTCGCGACGGCCGTACCACGGTCGTTGTGCGGGTGCACCGAGAGGATCGCGGCATCCCGGTACGAGAAGTGGCGTCCGAAATACTCCATCCGGTCGGCGTAGACGTTCGGCGGGAACTGCTCGACGGTGGTCGGCAGGTTCACGATCATCTTCGCTGCCGGCGTCGGCCCCCACTCGTCGGCGACGCGCTCGCAGATCTCTACGGCGTAGTCGAGCTCGGTGTGATGGAAGCTCTCTGGCGAGTACTGGAACACGATCTCCGTCGACGTCTGGCCCGCGAGGCGCTGACAAAGGGTCGTGCCGCTGACCGCGAGCTCCGTGATCCCTTCACGGTCCATCCGGAACACCACCCGCCGCTGGGTCACCGAGGTGGAGTTGTAGAGATGCATGATCGCCCGCCTGGCACCGTCGATCGCCTCGTAGCTGCGCTCGATCAACTCGGGCCGCGCCTGCGTCAGCACCGCGATCGTCACGTCATCGGGAATCAGGTTCTGGTCGATCAGCGTCCGCACGAAGTCGAAGTCCGTCTTCGACGCCGACGGGAATCCCACCTCGATCTCCTTGATCCCGAGCGTGAGGAGGAGGTCGAAGAACTTGCGTTTCCGCCCCGCGTCCATGGGATTGACGAGCGCCTGGTTGCCGTCGCGGAGATCGGTGGAGCACCAGATCGGCGCGTGCGCGATCACGGTGTCCGGCCAGGTGCGGTCGGGCAACGAGACCGTTTCGTACGGACGGTATTTCTGGAAGGGCATCGACATCGGGTGACTGGACATTCGGCTCAACTCCTCTGGAGGACAGACTTCTCCCGCGTAGTGCGGGTGCACGGGTACGAGTATGTCGTCGCTCGATCCCCTAGCGGGGAAGGAGGAGGGCAAGCGCGAGCGGGCCGAAGTCGGCCGACCGATCGATACGCGGCTCGCTGAACATCGCTCTCCACGATACCGGAGACCGGCGAGCCGGACAACGTGTGGGTGAATCGGGAAGCCGCACTAGACTTGGCGCATCGCCCGCGATCCCCACCACGACATCCTCTTCGAGCCGGTTCAGATCGGCCCGAAGACACTGC
>Ga0315273_10011757_pt1 | contig 11205 bp, 8 predicted proteins | sample YL17G02_0_MG_FD_205753 | JGI IMG/M metagenome (GOLD analysis project Ga0315273, IMG submission 205753) | Sediment microbial communities from Yellowstone Lake, YNP, Wyoming, USA - YL17G02_0 | ecosystem: Environmental > Aquatic > Freshwater > Lake > Sediment | place: USA: Wyoming | collected...
GCCGTAAACTTTATGGAATTCTTCCGCCGAGGTTTGGGCTGTTCCGGTCATTCCGGATATTTTTTTGTAGAGCCGGAAAAAATTCTGAATGGTAATCTGGGCGAAGGTGCGCGATTCCTCGCGCACGGCCACGCTTTCTTTCGCCTCAATGGCCTGATGCAGTCCCGCGGAATAACGCCGGCCGTGCATCAGCCGGCCGGTGAACTGGTCAACGATAATCACCTCGCCGTCTTTAACCACATAATCGCGGTCCAGCTGGAAAAGCGCCCTGGCTTTCAGGCAGGATTCCAAGTAATGGACCAAGCGGATATTCTCCGGCGAATATAAATCCGCCACGCCAATAAATTTTTCCACTTTGTCGATTCCTTTTCCGTTTATTTCCACGGAGCGACTCTTTTCGTCAAGTTCGTAATCTTCTTTTTCGGTAAGCCGGCTGACGGCACGGTAGAATAATTTATAAAATTCTCCGGCGGAATGGTCAGGCGCGGCGATGATAAGCGGCGTGCGGGCTTCGTCGACAAGAATGCTGTCCACTTCGTCGATGATGGCGTAATAATAAGGCCGGGCGGCCTGGTCTCCGGTATCATACGCAAGATTGTCGCGGAGATAATCAAAGCCGAATTCGTGATTGGTTCCGTAAGTGATATCCGCCGCATAAGCTTCTTTTCGCGAAATCGGCCGGAGAAATTCGCTTTGGATAAGGAAACTGCCGGTCTCGTCCCGTTCGGCGTCGCGAATTTCTTCTTCCGCCTTGGAAACGGTGAAAGCCGGGTCATAAAGATAAGCGCCGTTGTGCACCAGACAAGTGGTTTTCAATCCGAGTAGATTGTAAATCTGTCCCATCCAAACAGTGTCGCGCCTGGCCAAGTAATCATTGACCGTGATGACATGCGCCCCCTTTCCGGCAAGGGCGTTGAGGTATGCCGGCGCAGTTGCCGCGAGGGTTTTCCCCTCGCCGGTAAGCATTTCGATAATCGCGCCGCGATGAAGATGAATGCCTCCCAAAAGCTGGGCATCGAATTGTCTTTTACCGAGGGTCCTTTTCCCCGCTTCGCGCGCCAGGGCAAAGGCCTCAACGAGCAAATCATCAAGGTTCGCCCCTCCCGCCGCTCTCTCTTTTAGAACTTCACTTTCCCCGCCAAGCTCTTCGACGGTCAATACAGCAAGCTCTTTTTCCTTGTCGTTAATCGCGGCTACCAGAGCGGCTTCATTTCCAGATTTCCTCCGGAATTTGGACAAAAAAAATAATTTCATTAAACGCCTAATTTTCTCCTTTCCCTCTCTCGGTCTTTAAATTCCCTGACTCCGTCCGCCAGAAGGTCTTTGACTTCATCAATGGCCTTGTACAAGGTATCGGCGTTTTTTTCGGCCCGCAGGAGATTGCCAAGAATACTCAAATTCGCCTCGGCGTAAAAAACGTCTCCTTTGCGGTGATGCTGCGTCGTTTTCGAGACCTCAAAATTAATCTCGACCGAATCAACATCGAGATTCGGGCCGACGAATTTATTCAGGTCGGCTATTTTATCTTCGATGTATTTCCGGATGGCCGGAGTGAGTTCAAAATTTTTGGCGGCGATATTGATAATCATGGCCTCATTATATACAAACCGCGGAAAAAATCTATCGCCATAAAAAATCCGCCCCGATTTGCGGTCGGAACGGATTAAAACAACTTAATTCGCTGTTTTATTTCTTCTTTTTTCCTCCTTTCTTCTTTTTTTTAGCAGGCATTTTCTTTACCGGCTTCTTGGCGACTTTCCTCTTAGCAGCTTTTTTCTTTGCCATCGAAGCTAAATGTTTTTTATGCTAATGAAAATTGCCGACCGCTCAACTTCATTAGTTCTGTCTTAATTTTAGAACAAATCAAATTTAAAAAACATGTGGATAACTCAATTTCGCTATTTTGTCGGCACAAAAATTATTTCTTCTTCCAAATCAACGCCGAATTTTTCCTTCACGGCGTCTTTTGCAAACCGAATCAATTCGCGAACGTCGGAGGACGAAGCGTTTTCTCGGTTGATAATAAAATTGGGATGCTTCACGGAAATTTCCGCGCCTCCCTTTCGTTGTCCTTTAAGTCCGGCTTCGCTGATAAGGTACGCCGCGGGCACAACCGGAAACGGATCGGTCTTGATTACTAACGCTGATTGACGCAGATTTTTACGCTGATTTACGCTGATATATCCGCGTTTATCTGCGTCGCTATCCGCGTTTATCTGCGTTAAAGGAACGTTTTTAAAAGTGCTGCCGGCGTTCGGAAATTCAAGCGGCTGGTATTCGCGCCGGTAGTCCCGGTTCTTTTTGCCGGTTTCTTCGATTTTCTCCCTTGGTCCTTTCCTCAATTTAATCCGGACGCCCAGAATTATTTCGCCGCTGTTTTTTTTAAAAAAACTGGTGCGATAACCGAAAGCGAGATTCTTCCGGTTTCGTTTTATCACCCGTCCCGGTTCGTCAATTTTGACGCTCTCCGTCCGGCTGACCGAATCTTTCATTTCCCGGCCGAAAGCGCCGGCGTTTCCCCTTGTCGCTCCGCCGACCATCCCCGGCAAACCGGACGCCCACTCCATTCCCGTCAAAGAATTACGGCGGCAAAATTCCACCAAGTCGGCCATCGAAGTTCCGGCTCCGGCGGAAACAATATCTTTTCCGATTAAATACAAATGTTCCAAATTTATTTGAACAACCAACCCGTTGAAACCGACGTCATCGAAAAGAATATTAGTTCCGCCACCCAAGATAAAAATCGGCCGGCCTGCTCCTTTCTTTTTCCAAAACTCAAGCGCTTCCCGCAACTCCTTCAGGTTTCCGACGCGGGTAAAATATCGCGCCGGCCCGCCGATGCGGTAATTGGAAAAAGGGGCGAGAGGAATATTCTCTTTTATCTCCATCTTTTCCGAAATTAGGGCTCGCGCGAATTTATCTTACCGATTAAAGCGGCGCTGTTTTTCACTTTTATTATTTTCCCGTCTTCTGGATTCGGAATGATCGACCGGAATATCTCTTTGGCCTGAAACTGGCTCGGCGCGGAAACAAGCAAACGGATTTCAATCCTGTTATTTTTGCCAAAACCGCGAAGCATCTGTAATAAACAACTTTCGCCAACTTCGTTGATTTTGGAAAAATTAAGCCGGGAAAATTTAAAATGCCTGCCGGCTTCCACTAAAGAAGCGATGGTTTCTCCGCCATGGTAAAAAATTGAGAAATCTTCCGTTTCTTCTATTTTGGCCGCCGGCAAATGTTTTTTTATTGTCGCGATAACTTCTTTCTCGTTTTTTCCCGCGGAAACGAAAAATTCGATTTTCTTACCAAGATGAGGCACCGTTGCCTCGAGGATAAACGGCGGCATCTTTTGGGGAAGATTGCCGATCAAAAAATCAATCTCTTCCGTGTCCGCGTAAATTTTAAAAATTCTCTGATTGCCGGACCAACGGCGGCGGAAATAAATTACCGTCAATAGTCCGACTGCCAGAAGCGCCGCCGAGAGAATGAGTAGATCCCAAGAAATCGCCATTTTTGTTTATTATCCCGTCGGCGCGCCGGTGCCGACCTCTTTTAAAATATGCTTGGCCGCGGCGACTTCCGCTTCCTGCTTGGACGGTCCGGCCCCTTCCGCCTTTAATTCCTCGTTGAAATAAACTCCCACGCGAAAAATTTTCTGATGGTCCGGCCCGGATTCTTCGATGACGCGATACGTCGGCGTCAATTTATATTCTTCCTGCGCTATTTCCTGAAGCAAACTTTTCGCGTCTTTATACAATCCCTTTTCCACGATTTCGCCAAGATAAGGAATAAGAACGCGAAGAATAAAATTCTTGGCATGGATGTATCCTTGGTCCATATAAATGGCGCCGACCAAGGCCTCGAAACCGTCGGCCAAAATCGTCTCGCTGGCGCGTCCGCTTGACTGCGCTTCTCCCCGAGAAACCAAAAGGTATTTTTGCAGGCCGATTGTCTCCGCGATGCGCGAAAGCATCCGCGTATTGACCAAAGCGGCGCGGAACAAAGTCAACTGCCCTTCTTCCTCTTTTGGATATTCGTTAAAAAGATATTCTGTTGTCACGAGTTCGAGAACCGCGTCGCCCAAAAACTCCAGCCGTTCGTTATTCGACTGCTTCCAGTCCGGATTTTCGTTCAAATAAGAACGGTGCGTCAGCGCTTCAAGCAAAAAATCCTTATTGCGGAAACGCAGTCCGATTTCCGATTCTAACGCCGGTAAATTCATGATTGTTCTTTCTCTTTTTTTTCCTTTTTCTTCAATTCCTTTTTGGGTATTTCGTTCTTGTCCGGCTCGCCGATTTCCCGATAGACAGTACCCAGCACTCCATTGATGAATTTCCCGGAGTTGGAGCCGCCATAGGCCTTAGCCAGTTCTATCGCCTCGTTAATCGCCACGCGAGGAGGTACTTCGTTCCGGTCGGAAAAAAGAAGCTCGTACAACCCGACTCTCAAAACATTCCTGTCCACCGAAGAAATCTGCTCGAGCGGCCATTCCGGCGCCGCCTTGATGATAATTTCGTCCAGTTCTTTTCTCTTAGAGATAATCCCTTTCAACAACTTCTGGACGAAATCCCCTTCGTCGAGGTCCGGCGCGAACTCGATGATGTTGCGTTTAAGCGCCTCGTCGAGATTTTCGATTTTTCCGCCGAAAAAATCCCACTCGAAAAGAGTCTGAAGAACAAGCGCTCGCCCTAATTGTCGTGCCGACATCTATTTTTTGTCGTTAAACGTTTCCGTAAAACCCGCAGCGGGAACACGCCCGGTGAGATAATACGGGACCGCCGCATTTTGGACATTTGCTCAACTGCTGCGGCTTCTTAGCCAAATGGGCTCTTCTTCTTCCCACTTTCGATTTCGAATGATGTTTAACCGGAGGAGGCATGATTTTTCTGTTTTGTTTATCTTTTATGATATTTTCCCCGGAGAAGAATGTCAATCGGTGTATCCGGCAAATTCCTTTTTTTCGCACCGAAGCAAAGTGGTCTTTGGTGGCGTAACCCTTATGCTTGGAGAAATTGTAACCGCGGTATCTTCCATCCTGCTTTGCCATATAACGGTCGCGCTCGACCTTAGCTACAATCGAAGCGAGCTTGATTGTCGGCACCTTTTCGTCTCCTTTTACGATTGTTCTCGGCCGGCAGTTCTTTCTGGTTTTTTCAAAAAGAGATTCCTGATATTCGCGACTTTTCAGATAAAGGCCGCCATCCAGATAAATGCGCATTCTTCCGCCCCGTTTATTGATTTTTTCGAATAAGCGCCGCGCCGCTTCGTTGGCCGCCATGGAAATATTTGTCCGGTCGATTTTTTTCGGATAAACCCGGCTGGAAAAAATTCTTATTCTTTCCGGGAATTTTTTCTCTCTTTCCTTGGCCCAGCGATACCACCTTTCCCGACCCTTCGGGGTCATTTTTTTGGAATCGCGGAGAATAAGCCGGCCGAGGCGGTTCGGCAACCGGCCAGCCGCCGGGATAACGACCGCCGCGACCTCTACCGGTCCGGCGAGCGATCCTCGTCCCACTTCGTCCATTCCAACGATATAATTTTTTTTCATTGCTGGTTCAATTCCTGCCGGCGCTTGGATATAAACCATCATACGCCAAATTAATTTTCTTTTCCCGCCCTCTTCGATATAATATTAAATGTGAAATTCGTTCATCTGCACGTCCACAGCCATTATTCCCTTCTTGACGGCTTATCCAAAATCGACGATTTAATCCGACGCGCCAAAGAACTTGATATGGAAACGCTCGCCCTGACGGACCATGGCAATATTTACGGCGCCGTGGAGTTTTACAAAAAAGCCAAGGCGGCCGGCATAAAGCCGATTATCGGCTGCGAAATGTACGTCGCCCACGGCTCCCGCTTTTCCAAAGACCCGAGAGTCGATTCGATGCGCTACCACCTGACCCTTCTCGTCAAAAACGAAACCGGTTACCGCAACCTCGTCAAACTCATCACCGCCAGCCATCTGGAAGGATTTTATTACAAACCGCGAATAGACAAAGAAATTCTTGAAGCGCACACCGAAGGCCTCATCTGCCTTTCCGGCTGTTTTGCCGGAGAAATCGCGAAGCTTCTCGAGCTTGGCCGGCAGAAAGAAGCGGAAGAAACCGCCTCTTTGTATCAGCGCCTTTTCGGTGAAGATTTTTACATCGAACTCCAGCCGCACAATCCGGAATTAAATAAAAAAATGCGCGCCATCGCCGTAGCGAAAAATATTCCTGTCGTCGCCACCAAGGACTCCCATTATCTCCGGCCGGAAGACAAACCTATCCACGAAGTTTTGCTGGCCATTCAGACAAATAATCAGTTTGACGACGAAAAGCGGCTGACGATGAAAGAGTACGAACTCTCCCTTTCCTCGGCCGAAGAAATGACAAACCTGTTTTCCGATGTCCCCGAAGCGATCGAAAACACGGTTAAAATCGCCGACAAATGCCGATTCGAATTTGAACTCGGCAAAAACAAATTGCCCCGTTTTGCGGTTCCGAATGATGAAGACCCTCTCTCTTATCTGAAAAAACTCATTGAAGAGCGTCTATCCGAACGATTCAAAGAAATCACTCCGGCCATCCGCGAGCGGCTTGATTACGAATTGTCCATAATCGAGCAGACCGGTTTCGCGAGCTACCTTTTAATCGTCCAGGATTTTGTCCGTTGGGCAAAAAATCACGGCATCGTTGTCGGACCCGGCCGCGGTTCAGCCGCCTCGAGTTTAATCGTTTATGTTCTCGGCATTACCGAAGTGAATCCTCTGGATTACGACCTGCTCTTCGAGCGTTTCTTGAATCCCGCCCGCATTCAAATGCCCGATATCGACCTTGACTTCGCCGACAATCGCCGCGATGAAGTCATCGGCTATGTCCGGGAAAAATACGGCGAAGACCATGTCGCCCAAATCATCACCTTCGGCACCATGGCGGCGCGGGCGGCGGTGAGGGATGCCGGGCGCGCCCTCGGTTTTCCTTATTCTTTCGTCGACCATATCGCCAAGCTGATTCCTTTCGAGCCCAACACGGAAAAAACGGCCGGTCAGTTGGAATCATTTCTCGAACGCATCCCTGAATTCCGCGCCGAATACCAAACCAATCCCGATATCAGAAAAATCATCGATACCGCCTCGCGGCTTGAAGGCGTCGCCCGTCACGCTTCGGTCCACGCCGCCGGAGTGGTTATCACGGACAAACCGATTACTGAATACCTTCCCCTCCAACGCTCCCCGCAGGACGAAAATTCCACCATCACCCAATTTGAAATGCACTCCATCGAGGATATGGGCCTCTTAAAAATGGATTTTCTCGGGCTGAAAAATCTTACCGTCATCGAAGAGACGATCAAACTGCTGAAGGAACGCGGAATAGAAATGGATATCCGCCGACTTACGCTCGACGACCCGCAGACCTTCGCTCTTCTCCAGCGTGGAGAAAACATCGGCGTCTTCCAGTTTGAAGGCGCGGGAATGACCCGCTGGCTCACGGCGATGAAAGCCGACCGCTTCGAAGATTTGGTTGCCATGGTCGCTTTGTTCCGGCCCGGACCAATGGAACTTATTCCTACTTATATCGCCCGCAAAAAAGGGGAAGAATTAATCACCTATCTTCATCCCAAGCTGAAACCGATTCTCGAAAGCACCTACGGCATTATGGTTTACCAAGAACAGCTTTTGCGCGTCAGCCGCGATTTGGCCGGCTTTAGTTTCGGCGAAGCGGATCTGCTCCGCAAAGCCGTCGGGAAAAAAATCAAATCTCTTCTCGTCGAACAGGAGGAAAAATTCATTGCCGGCGTCGAAAAGACCATCGGCGATCGGCCTCTCGGCATCGAACTTTGGAAACTGGCCGAACCCTTCGCCCGCTACGGCTTTAACAAAGCCCACTCTGTTTGCTATGCCTTGATCGGATATCAAACCGCCTACTTAAAATCCCATTGGCCGATTGAATTTATGACCAGTTTGCTGAATCGCGATGCCGGCGACGTGGAAAGGATCGCGGTATTGGTCGGCGAATGCCGCCGGATGAAAATTCCCGTTTCTCCTCCGGACATCAACAAAAGTTTTTCCGATTTCACCCCCGAAGAAAACGGCATCCGCTTCGGCTTGAAAGCGGTTAAAAATGTCGGTTTGAATATTACTGAAGTCGTCGTCGAAGAAAGATTCCGCAACGGACCCTTCAGCGACCTGGAAAATTTCCTGACTCGGGTGGACCACCGCGACTTGAACAAAAAATCTCTGGAAAGTTTAATCAAATGCGGCGCCCTTGATTCTTTCGGCATAGAGCGGCAAAACCTTCTCGTTAATCTCGCCGAAGCGCTGAAGGCGCTCACCGGCTATCGCAAATCAATCGCAACAGCCCAGACCAATCTCTTCGGCGGCGCGCCGAAATTCTCGCTCCGGCTGGAGAAAGTCGAACCGGCGACCAAGGAAGAAATCCTTTCTTGGGAAAAAGAACTGCTCGGCCTCCACATGACTTCCAATCCGCTCGCCGCATTGGCTAAAAAGAAAAGCGCCGGTTCAATCGCCGCCGCCCTTGCGGCCGACGACGGAAAAATCGTGAAAATCACCGGATTAATCGTCAAAATAACGCGGGTGACCACCAAAAACGGCCAGCCGATGCTTTTTGCAAAAGTGGACGATTTAAGCAACAATATGGAAGTCCTCGTCTTTCACGACACTCTTTCCAAAACCGCCGACCTTTGGAAGGAGAATTCGGCAATCGAAATGCGCGGCCGGATAACCAAAAGAGGAGGTGAAACCAAATTAATATGCAACCAGGCGAAAAAAATAAATTAAAACAGCTTGAGAAAATCCGTCACTCCCTCGCCCATCTTCTCGCTCTCGCGGTAACCGAAATTTTTCCAGAAGCGAAACTGGGCATCGGCCCCGCCATCGACAACGGTTTTTATTACGATTTCGATTTAAAAAAACTGGCCGAAAACGACCTGTCTAAAATCGAGGGACGAATTCGCGAATTTATCGCCGTTGATTTGAAATTCAAAAAAGAATCCTTAACCTGGGAAGAAGCAAAAAAAATATTCAAAAAACAGCCCTACAAGCTGGAACTATTAGGAGAATTACGCAAGACAAAAACGCCGATAACTATATACAAAATTTACGAAAAGAGTCCGGGTCAACCGCTCTTTACCGACCTCTGCGCCGGACCGCATATAAAATCCGCCAAAGAAATCGACCCGGCCGGATTTAAACTCTCGAAAATTGCCGGCGCTTATTGGCGCGGAGACGAAAAAAATACCCAGATGCAAAGAATCTACGGCCTGGCTTTTTCGTCGGCCGGAGAACTCAAAGAATACGAGGAGCAAACCGCCGAAGCCGAACGCCGCGACCATCGCCGACTCGGCGCCGAACTCGGGCTGTTCTTAATTTCCGATGAAGTCGGGCAGGGATTGCCGATATATCTTCCGAAAGGCGCCATGCTCTTCCATCTCATAATGGATTTCGCTTTCAATACTTATCTCAAAAACGGTTATCAACCCGTAGCTACCCCGCATATCGCTTCAGAAAAATTATGGAGCCGGTCCGGCCACCTTGATTTTTACAAAGACAGCCTTTACTCCTCTTTCGGCATTGAGAACGAAAATTATCGCCTGAAACCGATGAACTGTCCTTTGCATATACAAATCTACAAAAACAAAACCCACTCTTACCGCGACCTACCCATCCGCTACACCGAAATGGGCACGGTTTATCGCTATGAACGTTCCGGAACCCTACACGGTTTAACCCGGGTACGCGGATTCACCCAAGATGATGCCCATATCATCTGCGCGCCTGAACAAATGCCGGAAGAGATAAAACGCGCCCTGAAACTCACTCTCTATATACTCACCACTTTCGGCTTCAAAGATTTCGAAGTGACCTTGAGCATCCGCGACCCGAAGAAAAAATCCGATTTCATCGGCGCGGACAAGGACTGGAGAATGGCTGAAGCGGCTCTGAAATACGCCATGAAAGAAACCGGCCTTTCTTCTTTCAAATACGACGTGGGCGGCGCGGTTTTTTACGGTCCGAAAATCGACGTTAAAGTGAAAGATGCTATCGGCCGCAAGTGGCAACTCTCCACCATTCAGTTTGACTTCAACTTACCCCATCGTTTCGGCATGACATACATTGACGAAAAAGGGGAAGAAAAAGAACCGCTTATGATTCACCGCGCCCTTTTGGGCTCCATCGACCGATTTATGGGCGTTTATATCGAACATACTGCCGGCGCCTTCCCTTTATGGCTTGCTCCGGCGCAAATAAGTGTCATGGCAATAAGCGACAAGTTTTCCGATTACGCTCGCAAAGTCGCCGCCGAACTCGCGGACAATTGTTTCCGGCTGGAAACGACCGACGCAAACAAAACAATCGGCAAAAGGATAAGGGAAGCGGAACTGCAGAAAATCCCCTACATCATCGTGGTGGGAAGCAAAGAAAAGGATAATGGCACGGTGAACGTCAGGCATTACCAGCGCGGCCAGGAAGGCGAAATGTCTTTGGAAAAATTCATCGCTAAAGCTAAAAGTGAGATTGAAAAGAAAATTTAACCAGTTGTTGGTCGTAAGTCGTTAGTCGTTGGTCGGTTTCGTTAATTCGTATATTCGTCCCTCTATTACCATCGGGACAAGTGCCGGTTCGTTAATTCGTATGGATAAGTCAAAACCGAAAATCGTCGTTATTTTAGGTCCGACTTCTTCGGGCAAATCCGCCTTGGCGGTACGGCTTGCCAAAAAATTCAACGCGGAAATTGTTTCGGCCGATTCGCGCCAGGTTTACCGCGGCCTGAATTTGGGTAGCGGGAAAATAACCAAAAAAGAAATGTCAGGCGTCCCTCATCATCTCCTTGATGTGGTCTCACCAAAAGGAATTTTTTCCGTAGCTCGCTATCAAAAATTAGCTATGAAAACGGTCAGGGATATTCTTCGTCGGGGAAAACTGCCGATAATCTGCGGTGGAACCGGATTATACATTGATTCCTTGCTCTATGGTTATCGTTTCCCAGATATCAAACCCGACTATAAGCTCCGCCTCAAACTGGAGAAACAAACCGCGGAAAATCTTTTCACAAAATTGGAAAAACTCGACCCGGTTCGCGCGAAAAGCATCGACCAAAAAAACAAACGTCGTCTGGTCCGCGCTCTCGAAATAATCCTTTCATCCAAAAAACCCGTTCCCCAGCTCGAGAAGGATCCTCTTTTTGACGCCTTAAAAATCGG
>Ga0315273_10011758_pt1 | contig 11205 bp, 9 predicted proteins | sample YL17G02_0_MG_FD_205753 | JGI IMG/M metagenome (GOLD analysis project Ga0315273, IMG submission 205753) | Sediment microbial communities from Yellowstone Lake, YNP, Wyoming, USA - YL17G02_0 | ecosystem: Environmental > Aquatic > Freshwater > Lake > Sediment | place: USA: Wyoming | collected...
GAATGCCGCGACGAAGTTGAAGAACGCCGCCCAGATCACCGCCCTGCCTGGCGACAGCACCCGCGTCGAGACAACGGTGGCAATCGAGTTGGCCGCGTCATGGAAGCCGTTGATGTAGTCGAAGATCAGGGCCGCGGCGATCAGGGCAACGACAATGGCAAGTTCCATGGCGGGATTATGCGTGCTTCAGAACAACGCCCTGGATGACGTCGGAGACGTCCTCGATCGAGTCCACGGTCGCTTCCAGATAGTCGAAGATCTCCTTCCACTTGATCAGCGTGATCGGGTCCTTCTCGTCGATGAAGAGCGCGCCGATCACCTCCTGGTGGACGCGATCGGCTTCGTTCTCGAGGCGGTTGATTTCCACCACGCTTGGCGTGACGGCTTCGTGCCGTTCCATGTGCTTGAGGGCCAACCGGATCTGTTCACACGCGATCACGATGATTCGGGAGAAGTGTCGCACGCCGTCGCGCAGGTGCGTGATCTTGTACTGCTCGAACAGGTGCGCCGCGGCGTCGATCGCGTCCATCACGTCGTCGAGCGAACTGGCCAGGGCGTGGATGTCCTCGCGGTCGATGGGCGTGACAAAGGTCTTGTGGAGACGCTGGAAGATCTCGTGCGTGAGGTAGTCGCACTGGTGTTCCAGTTCCTTGATCTCCGCGGCTTTGCCAACCGACGGCGGGTCCGACGACAGCATTTCGTCGAGCAGTTTGGCGGCAGCGACCAGGTTATCCGCCGCGGCGAGGAAATCCTGGTAGAACTTCTCTTCGCGCGGGATCAGTCGGAATCGCACAACAGACGCTCCCTTCAGCAGCCCGGAAGGGTGATTGTAGCAGAGTACGGACGCGTACCCGAGCGGCGGTACCGATCGCCGCCGGACCCTGTGGCACGGCACCTGGCGCCTCTCGACCAGGGCCACCTACAGGGCGCTCGCGCGTCTTTTGCTTGCCCCGGTGTGCGCCATCGCCTACCCTATTTCCCATGCAGGACGTGCTTGCCATCATCCTCGGAGGCGGCCGGGGAAATCGCCTGTCCCCGCTCACGCTGATGCGCTCCAAGCCGGCGGTCCCGATTGGCGGGAAGTACCGGCTCATCGACATCCCGATCAGCAATTGCCTCCATGCCGGGCTGCGGCGGATGTTCGTCCTGACGCAGTTCAACTCGGCGTCGCTCAACCGGCACATCTCGCAGACCTACCGGATGGACTTGTTCTCGGGCGGATTTGTCGACATCATGGCTGCCGAGCAGACGCCAGACAATCCCAACTGGTTCCAGGGCACCGCCGATGCCGTGCGACAGGCGGCGCGGCACTTCGTCGCCTATGCGGCCGACTACTATCTGATCCTCGCTGGCGACCACCTGTACCGGATGGATTTTGCCCGGCTGATCGATTCGCACGTCGATCGCAACGCGGACATCACGATCGCGGCGCAGCCGGTCGCCCCGGATTTCGCCGGCGAGATGGGCATCTTCCTGTTCGACCGGGCCGGCCAGATCGTCGGCTTCGAGGAGAAGCCGTCGGCCGAGCGGCTCGTCCAGATGGAACGCAGCATCCCGCCCGGATCGAGTTTCGGCGGGTACCAGCCCGACAAGCCCTTTATTGCGTCGATGGGCATCTACGTCTTCTCGCGGGAGGTGCTGCTGGAAATCCTCGAGGAGTACGCCGCGACGGACTTCGGGCGGGAGGTCATTCCAGCGTCACTGTCCACGCACCGGGTCAACGCGTTCTTGTACAACGGGTACTGGGCCGATGTCGGGACCATCGAGTCGCTCTACGAAGCGAACATGATGCTGACACGGGATCACCCGCCGTTCCGCTTCTACGATCCGAAGAAGCCGATCTTCACGCGGGCGCGATTCCTCGCGCCGTCGCGATTCATCGACGCGCATATCGAGCATGCGCTGGTCGCGGAAGGGTGCTACATCAACCGCTGCACGGTTGAAACGTCGATTGTCGGGATTCGCGCCCGCATCGACGAGCGGGCGCGCGTTCTGCGATCGGTGCTGCTCGGCGCCGACTACTACGAAGCCGACGAAGATGAGGTGGGCGATCGGTCCGTGCCGCTCGGCGTCGGCCAGGATTCCATCCTCGACAGGGTGATCGTGGACAAGAACGCCCGGATTGGGCGCGGCGTGCGGCTCGTCAACCAGCGCCACGTCGAGCATGAGGATGGCGAGAACTACTCCATCCGCAACGGCATCATCGTCATCCCGAAAGGCGCCGTGATCAAGGACGGGACGGTCGTCTAACCCTTCGACTCAGTTGAGTTGACCACGACGCGACCGTCTCCGAGGCAGTGACACATGCGATCATCCGCGAACGGCGTTTCTCAACGCAGGTGAACTCAGGGTTCAACCGGCGAGGCCACGCAGCACTCGTGGCGGCAGGAACCACTGGAGTTGGCCGGGCTCGGTTGGCGGCAGCGTCGCCACGTCGATGCGGCACACGGCGCCCTTCTTGAACGGGATCGGATCGCGCGCACCCAGCAGGCGGGCGGCAACCATCCCAATCGACGGCTCATGGCCCACCAGCGCCACGCCCTTCACACTGGGCAGCCGCGCCAGTTCGGCCATCAGCGCATCATATCGTCCGCCCGGCCGCAGGGCCTGAACGACGACGATGGCCGGTGCGGGCTTGAGGGATTCTTTCAGCAGCGCCGCCGTCTGCATCGCCCGCACAAGCGGACTCGTGAGGACGTGCTCAATGTCCACATCAAGCCGGCGCAAGGCGCTGAACTGGATTCGCAATCGTTCGGTGCCCTCGTCGGTCAACGGTCTGGCCGCGTCATCGGGGCACGCCGAGCTTAGATCGGCGGCGATTCCGTGCCGGATCAGGTACAGCGCGCATGGCGACAGCATGAGTTAATCACTCCCGGAGTGATTGTGCCGGCACAATTCTCGTGCCGGCACAGTTTTCTTGCCGGCACAATCACTCCGGGAGTGATTTGCCCGGCATGCTTCTAGCCCCCACCCATCAGGCCCAGCGTGACCGACGTGCGCCGCGCCCTGCCGACGACCGCCGCCAGCGCCAGGCGCTCGGCGAGGTAACGGCTGTGGAGTTGGCGGACACGCCCGTCGAGCAGGCCGGCCAGCGCGCGCAAGTGGCGTCTGGCGCCGGCCTCGCGAGTCGCCGCCTCACAATCGCGAACGCGGCCCGCCAGCACCTGCAGGTCGTGCAGGTCACCGAGCAGGTCCTGCAGCGACTTCAGGCGCTTCAGCGACCCGTCCAACCGAAATCGCCCAAGCTCGGCCGCAATCTCGAGGGCGTAGCGGAACTTCTTCAGCGCGATGCGCCCCTCGTGCAGCGGCCCTGCCGCATAGACCGCACCGATGGCGCCGACCGCCTCGTTCAGCCGTGCAATTCGCGCATCGAGGCGGGCCGCCGATCTGGCCGCGCAGGACGCGCCATGTGCAGGCGAGCCAAGCCTGCACTCCAGGTCTCGAACGCGTCCGGCGAGGTGGGCGACTTGAATGCTCGATAGGGCGCGCCCAACCTCCGGCCACGTCTTTTCACGTTCGAGCGTGGTGCGGGTCCGGACTGTCGCGATGGCCGCCGCATGCTCGGGAGCGCTGGTTTCCAAATCGGCCAGTGTCGCCAGGGCGACATCGAGCTCGCGCCGCGGGCCGAGACCCCGGGTGATGGTCCGAAGATTGCGCCGCAGCCCACGCGTGGCGTGCTCGCCGGCCACACCAACGACGAGCGGCAGCACCTCCCGCATGCGGCGACTGGCCACCCGGGCCTGGTGAATGCCCTCGATCTCCCCGTTGATGGCAGACGGCAGCTGCCGTTCGAGCTCGTTCAGGCGCCGTCGCAGGAGAAGCCCGGGTCGTGCCAGAACACGCATGGACCTATTATAGTGACTGTAGCTACGCTGGATTTCACTTGGCTCGACGGGCAACCCCGGGGTCTGCCTTCGACGTCGCTCCCTTCGACAAGCTCAGGGAATCCCGAGCAACGTCGAGGGACTCAGGCCAGGGAAGACTCCGGGCTCCATCAGAACAGACGCCCTGCCGCCGTCGATTCAGGCGGTCTCCGGGCATGAGAGGGCGCGTCTGCACAACAGCCGGGCGGAAGACGGACCGGGATGCAACTGGCCGCAATCGACATCGGCACCAATTCTCTCCACATGATCCTCGTGCGCGTGGCCGGGGATGGGTCGTTCACCGTCGTCGGGCGCGAAAAGGACATGGTGCGGCTGGGAGCCGGCGGCCTCGAGGGTCGGCCGCTCGGCGCCGCGGCCATGGCCGCAGCGCTGCAGACGCTCTCGCGATTCAAACGGCTGGCCGACTCGCGCGCGGTGGACGAGATCATCGCCGTGGCGACCAGCGCCGTGCGCGAAGCGCCGAACGGGGGCGATTTCCTCGCGAGCATCCGGCAGCACACCGGCATCGAGGCTCGCGTCATCACCGGCATCGAGGAGGCGCGACTGATTCACCGGGCGGCCGTGCACGGCGTTGACGTCGGCACCGGCACGGCCGTCGTCATTGACATCGGCGGCGGGAGTACCGAGATCACGTATGGAACGGCCGCCGGCGCCCAGCAGGCACGCAGCTTCAGACTCGGCGTCATCCGCCTGACCGAGCGATTCGGAGCCAGCGACCCGCTCAGCCGATCTGACGAACGGCGGATGGTGAGGCATATTCGCCGCGAACTCGGTGGGTACCTCAAGTCGCTGGCCAAGGCGGGTTTCGCCCGTGTGATTGGCACGTCGGGCACGGCGCTGAGTCTCGGGGCGCTAGCGCTCGGCAGTCCGGGTACGGTTACCGAGAATACGATTCACCACCGTCGTGTGCCGGCCCGCGCCCTCCGGCGCGTGAGGGACCAGTTGACGGCCCTGTCGCTTGATGAGCGGTTGGCCCTCCCAGGCCTCGATCCGAAGCGCGCGGATCTCGCGGTCGCGGGCGCTGTGCTGCTCGACATTATCGTGCGTCAGCTCGGAGCCGCTCAGATCACGCTGTGCGGACTGTCGTTGCGGGAAGGGGTCGTGCTCGACTACGTTCGTCGGAATCGCGTCGCGATCGAGCGGATCGAGCGGTATCCCGACATCCGCCGGCGCAGCGTGATGGAACTGGCGCAACGGGGCACGCCAGCCGCCGAACACGCACAACAGGTCTCGCGCATGGCGCTGGCCATTTTCGATCAGACGCAGCGGCAGCATCGTCTGGACAAGCGGGCGAGAGAGTGGCTGGAACTGGCCTCGGCGGTTCACGACGTCGGCGAACACATCAGCTACGAAGATCACCACCGCCACTCGTACTACATGGTGAAGAACGGCAATCTGCGCGGGTTCGAGCCAGACGAGGTTGAGGTGATTGCCCTGCTCACGCGCTACCACCGGCGCGGAACGCCGAAGAAGAGCCATCCGACCTTCGCGCGCCTGTCGCGGCCCGCACGCCGGGCGGTCCGCTGGCTCTCGGCGATGCTGCGCGTCGCCGAAAGCCTCGACCGCAGCCGCGCGCAACTGGTCGAACGCGTCACGCTCACCGAACACAGCGATGGCTGGAGGATGCGTGTCGCCGGAAGCGCGGACCTTGAACTCGAGGTGTGGGCAGCCCAGCGCAACAGCGGGCCGCTCTCTGAGGAGTTGGGTGCACCGGTGCGCGTTGAGGGTGCGCGAGCGCGGCGGCTGGGACGCACCCGCACCTGAGGGCCGGGCTGGAGCCCGGCGATCCCAGGCTCGTCCAGAACCCCGAGTCCTTGGGCGCCGGAGGCGGAGGCGGCCCGAATCCCGAACCCCGAGTCTCTCAGCCGCCGGCGTATACTACCGGAAGAGATCCGGCGTCTGGCGCCGCCGCGGACGCCAGGAGAGGCTGAACACTGATGACCACGACGCTTCGACTCGTTCTGATCCCGTGCCTGTTCGCCGTGACCACCTGCTCGTTGATGGCGGTCCAGCCCCCTGACACGTCCGCGTTTGACGGCGGGAAGGCCTATGAGCACGTGCGGGCAATGGTCGCCATTGGCCCGCGGCCGGCCGGTTCCCCCGCGCTCGAAGAAACCCGCAAGTACATCCGGGCACAAATGACGGCGCTCGGGTTCAAGACCGAGGATCAGGCGTTCGACGCCGAGACGCCGATCGGCAAGATCCATATGGTGAACCTCCGGACGACGATCCCGGGGGCGCGGCCCGAACGTCTGCTCATCACGGGGCACTACGACACGAAGCTCTACCGGCAGTTCCGGTTCGTGGGTGCCAACGACGCTGGCTCGAGCGCGGCATTTCTGATCGAATTGGCCCGGGTGCTCAAGAACCGCAAGAACCCGTTGACCATTGAGCTGGTCTTTTTCGACGGCGAAGAAGCCACGCTGCCCGACTGGACCGGCACCGACCACACCTACGGCAGCCGTTACTACGCGCAGACGGCGAAGCGCACCGGCGACCTGGCCCGTATCAAGGCCATGATCCTGGTCGACATGATCGGGGACCGCAATCTGAATATCCGCCGCGAGTCGTATTCGACCTCGTGGATGACCGACATCATCTGGGCGACCGCGCGCTCGGCTGGATACGGCGACAACTTCCCGAACGACGCCATGGCGGTCGAAGACGATCACAAGCCGTTCCTGGATGTCGGCGTGCCCGCCGTCGACATCATCGATCTGGACTACGCGCCCTGGCACACAGCCGAAGACACGCTCGACAAAGTGAGCGCGCGCAGCATCGAAGTGGTGGGACGGACGCTGGTGGCCGCGCTGCCGAAGATCGAATCGAGGCTAGTCATTCCCGCGCGGTAGCGAGCCGGCGCGGCGGCGGCCCGCCACCCAGATCAGCGCGAGGCCGACAGCGCAGGCGCCGCCGCCGATCGCGGTCGCCATCTGCGCGCCGCGCGCTACGGCCTGATCCATCACCCCGTGAATGGTCGCGCCAGGCCCCGTGCCCTGCTGGTGGAGGGCCTGCCTGGTGACGTAGTCGCGTCCGCCCTGGATGACGGCCGCGTCAAAGACCACGTTCCACAAAACGAAGCCGAAGACGAGCCACAACAGAACGGCGGACCGGCGAGCGACGATCCACCGCCGAGCTGCGGGCAGAGGCTTCCGGCTACTGCCCATGGCGGACGATGAGCAGTGTCATGTCGTCAGTCTGGCTGGCACCCGCTGTGAAGGTACGCACCGAGGTGAGCAGCGCCTCGCGCATGCCGGCTGGCGTCCTGCCCCGATTGGCGGTCAGGCAACTGATCAGCCGATCGTCGCCGTATTCTTCGCCGGCCGTGTCCTGCGCCTCGGAAATGCCGTCGCTGAAGACGACAAGCGTGTCGCCCTGCTCCATCTGGACGCACTCCTGATCGTAGGTCGCGAAATCGAACAGCCCGAGGATCATGCCACCCGTCTCGAGCCGCGCCACGCAGTCCTTCTTCACCAGCACCGGCGGGTTGTGGCCGGCATTGCAGTAGCAGAGCGTCCCATCCGCGCCGACAATGCCGTAGAACATCGTGACGAAACGCGACTCGACCGACCGGCGCTTGAGGGCCTGATTGATCTGCGCCAGCGCCTCGGCTGGCCCGGAACTTGCGGCCGCCTGCACGGTGAACATCCCCTGCACCATGGCCGTGAGGAGCGCCGCCGGAGTGCCCTTACCCGACACGTCACCAAGGGCAAAGCCCAGTCGTCCGTCAGGGAGGTCGAGGTACTCGAAGAAGTCGCCGCCGATCGCGCGACACGGAACCGAGGTGCCGGTGGCTTCGAAGAACCCGCCGCGACGTTCGCCTTCCGGCATCAACGCCTGCTGAATTTCAGCGGCGATCTTCAACTCCTGTTCGAGTCTCGTCTTCTCGGCCGCCTCGCGGTACAGGCGCGCGTTCTCGATGGCCACCGCCGCTTCGATCGCCAGCGTCTCGAGCGCGCCGCGCGTCACCGGTGACAAGATCGACCCGCGCTCACGGCTGTCGAGATACAGCACGCCGATGCGCTTCTGACCCAGGTCGGCTTCCGCCTGCTCCACGTAGCGGACCAGCACGAGGGGCACACAGAGCACGTGCCGGATGCCCAGCGCGACAGTGCCCAGGTGGGCGCTGGCCAGGTCGCCGTCGAGCAGGTCGGCGACGATGCGCGCTTCGCCGGTGTCGAAGACCTCCTCGGGAATCTTGCGGCTGGTGTCAAACGACTTGCCCGGCAGCGTCACGCGGCCGCGCGCGCGGCCCATCTTGAACTCCAGCCGGTTGTCGGATCCGGCCAGCATGATGAACCCGCGCTCGGCGCTGGCGACCTCGATGGCCGAATCGATGACCATCGCGAGCACCTCGTCGAGGACGCGCCCGCTCCCGAGCGCCCGGAGGCCCTCGAGCAGCGCGGCGACCTGCCGCAGGTCACCCACCGCCGAGGAGGCCCGCTCAACCGAGGCCGTGCTGCCTGAGTCGAGCTGGAAAATCACCTGGCTCTCGTTGCCCTGTCCCAGGCGGACCGTGTCTCCGTGCTTCAGTTCGCGATCGCCGGTCACCGGTTCGCCATTGACGAACGTGCCAAAGCGGGAGCCTTTGTCGCGAATCAAGTACCGCTCGCCTTCGCGGACGATTTCCGAGTGGTCGCGCGACACGTCGGTGCCAGACAGGCGAACATGGCATTCAGTGCGCCGCCCGAGCGTGGTCACCGCATCCTCGATGGTCACGACACGACGGCCGGTCGGATCGATCACTTCCAGTCGTGCGTTCATCGTTTCATCCTCCGAGCCAGTCGCGACAGCAGTACGATCGCCGCGCAACCCGCAATTGTCCAGCGCAGCCACTCCGGTATCTGGCCGGCTGCCGCGCTCGCCATGAACAGTCCGGCGGCGACCAGCACGAGCAGGCCTATCGCCGCTGGCCACAGCGGCCTTCGCGTGGTCCGCCCTTTCGACGCCCCCGGCTCCGGCAGTTCAGTGGTGGAGCGGCCGCATCGGTAGCAGATCAACGCCTTGTCGGCGATTTCCGTCCCGCAATGTGTGCACGTCACGTCGTGTCAGTCCTGCCCTTCGATCCGGGCTATGTTGCACACGGCACGGCCTTCTCGCAGCCGTCCCTTGGCCGGGCAGAATGTCCCGCCATCCAGGTGAGTTCAGGGTCCAAGAACCGGATTATACGCGGCTGCCGCCTGCACGCGCCAGCGGCCCGTGGCCGACGTCCGCCTGCATTCGACCGGCGCTGCATCAGGGCTTCGGTATACTGCTGCCATGATCCCGATCCGGGATGCGGTTCCATCGCGTACGCATCCGATCGTGACGCTGGCGCTGGTTGCGACCAGTGCCGCGGTCACGCTCCTGTTCAGCCTGCTGCAGACGGGACGACCTGGAGCCTCTACGCTCGCCGGCGCCCTCGGAACTGGCGGCGCTCAGGGCCCGGCCTCGACGCTCTGGGCCCTGCTGTCGCTGGTTCGACCGTCGGGCTGGTTCCAGGCAGTCGCATGCGCGATCGCACTCTGGATCTTCGGGCCGACCGTCGAGGACCGCGTGGGACACGGCCGCTTCGTCGTGCTGTACGCCGGATGCGCGGTTACAGCCGCCGCGGCCGTCGCCGCCTTCGGCAGCATGCCGATCACCGCCGTCGTGCTGCTGCCTGGCGCGGTCGGTGGCGTGATCGGCGCGCACACCGCGCTCTATCCGAGGGCGCGCATCCTCATGCTCATTCCCGTGGCGCAAGGGTTGGACGTCAGCGACGTGCCAGCCGTGCTGGTGGCTGGACTCTGGGTTGTCGCACAGTTGGCGGGTAGCCTTGCCCATGGGGTGTTTCTGCTGGCGTGGTCGCCCGGCCTCGCGCTCGTGCAGGTGGCGGCCGGAATCGTGTCAGGAGCCGCTGCCGCATCCATCCTCAAGCGTCCCGAACGCATGCGCGTCGAATGGTGGCACCCGTGATCGCAGGCGCACGTGCCAGGTCCTGACTTCGGGTAGGATGGAAGGCTACACGTCACTGGAATCCTCATGAGAGCAACTTCCCCGATCCTCAGCCTCGTTGCCTCCGTCTGCGCGGTGGCGTCACTCAGCGGCCAGCAGTCGAAACCGCCCTCCATCTCTCTGGTCCATCACGTGCTCAACGTGACGCTCGATCCTGCCCGGCACACGGTCGCCGCGACAGACGAGATCGCGTGGCCAGCCGGCAGCACAGCGTCCCAGTTCACCTTCGTGCTGAACAGCAAGCTGCGCATCACCGCGTCTGACCCGACGGTCGAAGAGGTGATCGCGCCTGCCACGGCGCGTCCCGTGGGCATTGACCAGGGCAGCCCGCTCCCGGTCAAGCGTTATCGGGTGACGCCGACGACCGGATCGACCGCACTCAAGCTGGCCTACGAGGGCGTCATCGACCGGCCGCTGTCGGATCCGAAAGAGGAGTACACGCGCGGATTCCGCGACACGTCAGGGCTCGTGGGCCCAGAGGGCGTGTACCTCGCCGGGAGCTCGGTCTGGTATCCGCGCTTTGACGAAGAGTTTGTGACCTTCCGGATGGATGCGGCAGCACCGGATGGATGGCACCTCATCAGCCAGGGCAGCGGCACCTCTCGCGGAGCCGAGGGTCGGGCGCGGTGGGAGTCGGGCGGGGCGATGGACGAGATCTACCTGGTCGGCGGGCCGCTCAACGTGTTCAAAGACTCGGCTGGCTCCGTCGAGACGCTCGTCTATCTGCACGAACCGGACGCCTCGATTGCCGGCAAGTACCTCGCCGCCACTGCGCAGTACATCGAGATGTACCGGACGCTCATTGGCCCCTATCCCTATGGCAAGTTCGCGCTGGTCGAGAATTTCTGGGAAACCGGCTACGGCATGCCGACCTTCACGCTGCTCGGCCCTCAGATCATCCGGTTCCCGTTCATCATCAACTCGTCGTACCCGCACGAGATCCTCCACAACTGGTGGGGCAACTCGGTGTTTGTCGACGCGGTCGAAGGCAACTGGTGCGAAGGCCTCACCGCGTATATGGCCGACCACCTGATCCAGGAACAGCGCGGCACCGCCGATGAATACCGCCGGTCCACGCTGCAGAAGTACCGGGACTACGTGAAGACCGGGCGCGACTTCCCGCTGGCCGAGTTCCGCAACCGGTTCAGCGCGGCCACCGAGGCGGTGGGCTACGGCAAGGCGCTGATGGGATTTCACGCGCTGCGGCGCCACATTGGCGATGACGCGTTCCGGAGCACGGTGGCGCGGTTCTACCGCGAATTCAAGGGCAAGCGGGCGACGTTCCGCGACTTCCAGCGCACCGCCGAAGCGGTGAGCGGCAAGCCACTCGGGTGGCTCTTTGACG
>Ga0315273_10011760_pt1 | contig 11203 bp, 17 predicted proteins | sample YL17G02_0_MG_FD_205753 | JGI IMG/M metagenome (GOLD analysis project Ga0315273, IMG submission 205753) | Sediment microbial communities from Yellowstone Lake, YNP, Wyoming, USA - YL17G02_0 | ecosystem: Environmental > Aquatic > Freshwater > Lake > Sediment | place: USA: Wyoming | collected...
AGCTAACCCCGATGCTATTCGCACCAAACTTAGTGATTTGCGTCACAACAGTGATATTCGTCGTTTGAAGGGTGTTACCGCTAAGGATGTGGCACGCATTGAAAAGTACCATAAGATGTATTTGGAATTGCGTGATCTTATCTAATAAGAACTTTCCCTTCAGGGCAACTATGTTACACCGGGACTGGAATCCCGGTGTACAGCAATGGCTCAAGGAAACAATTGGACATAACAATTTCAAGTATTGTAAACCGGCCAATGCTGCTAAATACCTACGATACGGCTTCAAGACTCCCGAAGATGCTACTGCTTTTAAATTAAGGTTTGGATGAAAATAGGATTTACCGGCACCCGTAAGGGAATGAATCAACACCAAAAGGAACAATTTGTTCTTAAGATGCAGGAACTAAATCCTGTAGAATTTCATCACGGCGATTGTCTCGGTGCCGATGAAGAGGCACATAATATAATTAGAGAGTTCTTTCCTAATAGCGTAATTATCTATGTACATCCGCCCAAGGCAATGAGCCAGCAGGCAAACAAGTGCGGAGATGTCCATCATGCTCCCGAGGCATACCTAAAGCGCGATAAGATTATTGTTGATAGCACAGATTGTCTAATTGCTGCACCACGTTCAAATACTGAAATTTTGCGTAGTGGAACATGGGCAACTATTAGATACGCAAGAAAGAAAAATAAACCTATCTTCATTTTGGAGAGATAATGAAATACCGAGTTATTAGTGGAAAGAATGACCTATTGCCTTACATAGTTCAGCGAAAGGATGATAAGGCATTCATTTCATTCTGGAGAACAGTTACTTCTGTTAGAAGTTTTAACGATGCTGAAATGTTGGTAAAAAGGGGAACTGATAGACATGCTAGAAGTCCCGCTGGTACAGTTGTATTTGAATATAACGAAGCGGATCTGATTGTTGATAAATTAAAGAATCAAAAAATTCAAAATATGGAAGGTGTCGCCATGTCACAAGATACCGCTTATAATGTAGCCAATGGTGGATCTTCTAAGACGTTTGCCGGCGGACTAACAATAGGCAGGACAGAAAAATGAATAATTCCTGGGAAGTAATTTTAGAAGAAGATGAGAACGGAGAAATTATCCTACCATTTCCACCTGAGTTGATTAAACGATACGGATGGCTGGAGGGTGATGAGATTGAATTTGAAATTGAAGATAAGTGTGCCATAATTATCAATACCACTGCGAAAATGAGAGAGGAAGCAGATAAGGTTGATCCTGTATAAATAGAATGCTAAAATTATAGATGCTCGACATAAATGAATATATTCTTCTATCAAAGGATAAGAGACAAGAACATCTAAAATTAGGAGATGCGTGTATTGAACGAGGTGGCCCGGCAAAGGGAGGATTATCTGCTTATTGTAAAGGATTAATGGCTCATTTACTTGATACATCAATTCCAACAGGACATAAAATACATATTTGTCACGCATGTAATAATGAAAAATGCAGTAACCCGGTCCATTTATATTGGGGAACTGCGCAAGAGAATAGATTGGATCAAATTGCTACCGGCCGGGACAAATCTGTTTGGGAGAGGTCCGTCGAAAAACATGGTGTGGAAAAAGCAAAAGAACTAAATAAGAAAGTTGGTAATACACACGGAAAAGGTAATGCCGGTAAACCAAAGTCTATAGAACATAGACAGAAGACAGCAGAATCTATAAAATTATGGTGGTTTAACAGGAAAAATTCGGGCGAGTGATGTAACGGCAGCCATGCGAGTCTTAGAAGCTCGTGTCGAAAGACGTGTGGGTTCGAGTCCCACTTCGCCCACCAATATATGCAGAAAATCGACGCGGTATAACAATACCCGAAAAGCGCAATAGTGTCGTGATTAGGATTATGTCGAAGCCTCTATAATATTATCAAATGAATAAAAAATCCACCTGTATTATTACATTGCCGCGCACCGGTTCTGAATTGTTGATGTATCATTTATCAGCGGCCTATAAATTAGAGAATGGTGGAGAGTTTCTATGTCAAAACGGGTTTAATCCAAAACAACTTATCAAGAAAGAATCTGGAAACACGTTTAGAGATAGTTTCGATCTTGCCCCACTTGATATCTCCGGACTTACCACTGCTGAATTCAGGGAATTTGTTAAGAAAGACTTTAACGAAAGATTAGATCTAATACGTAATTATAAGAACGGAGTTGTGGTAAAGACATTTACCTATTCCCAGTATTATAAATATTTTCCATCGTCTATTGATCGTATATTAGAAGAATTTAATGTTGTTATTCTTACAAGACGAAATTCATACAAGAGCCTACTTTCAAGTTTCATATGCGAACAATTAGGTGTCTGGCATGTATTGGATGCAGACGAATTAAAAAGAATTGAGGATAGATTTTTAACCTTACGATTTTCTATTTCCGAAGATGTATTCATTAAATTAGTTCAGGATACTAATATCCTAAATACATTACATAGAAATATATCAAGAATTGATTCATCAGTAAGAACCTTGTATTTTGACGATTTTGCCGACAATCTCACAGACAATCTTAATTTATTATTGGGTACAAATGTAAAATCACACGAAGTTCCTAAGTTGAATAAGTTTATTAGTGATCACGAAGCCCCTATTATAAACATAGATAAGATAAGAAGCCTATATAAGCTCTATACCATCTAGTATGGCGAATCTTATATTATTGACCTGTGTAAATTTCTTGAAGGCTCCTGCCAGGGGAGTCGCAGCCTATCAATTAGCATCCTGGCTAAGACATCACGGATATACGGTTAAGGTGGTTGATTTCTCCCATCTTATAGAGACCAACGATCTAGTGAACATTGTAGAGAAGCATATTGGCCCAGAGACACTTGCCATAGGTGTAAGCTCTACTTTTTGGAATGGTGAAATTCAGACAAGCCGCGATTTTCCCGAACCAGATTGGGTATTGAATGCCCATAAGATAATTAGTTCACGACATAAACTACCTTGGTTATTAGGTGGATATGCAGCAGCTTCGCCCAAACTATCCCAGGAATGGTGGGTTAAGTTTCATAGTAATGCCGAAGATGCGTTACTCAAATGGATGGATGAAAATAGTTCTAAGCTAAAGAGAAGAGATCCATTTGATGTTAAGACTTTAACAAAAGGTTTCGTTGAAGATGATTTCATACAACCATTTGAAGTAATGCCTATTGAACTCGGTCGTGGATGTATGTTCAAATGTAGATTCTGTAGGTATGATCTACTAGGAAAGACACCGGGCACATATCTCCGTGATTACGGATTACTGAAAGATGAACTCTTGAGAAATTATGAGGAATGGGGAACCACTAAGTATTCTTATCTCGATGATACAGTAAATGAAAGCGAAGAAAAAGTAAGAGCATTGGCGGATATAGCACAGAGTTTACCATTTAAACTTGAATGGGTTGGATACAACAGGCTCGACCTTATTGCTCGTCGCCCGGGAATGATCCAGATGCTAAAGGATAGTGGATTGAGATCTGCCTACTTCGGAATAGAAAGTTTCCACCCAAGAGCATCCCTGGTTGTTGGTAAAGGCTGGAGTGGAAAAGAAGCCAAGGATTTTTTACTAAAGTTAAAGAAAGAATGGAACGAAGATATAACCTGGTACCTCTCATTTATTATCGGATTACCCGGGGAAGATAGGGCAAGCATCGAAGAGAGCAACCAATGGTGTATTGACAACGGAATGTATGAATGGACATTTCATCCGTTGAATATAAACACATCACCGGGTAAATTGTTAAAGAGTGAATTCGATAGAGAATATCAAAAGTATGGATATTCTTTTCCCTATGGCGATACATTAAATTGGAAAAATGATCTTTGGACTTGGCAAGAAGCCAGGCAATATTCCATAGAATTAATAGGAAGAACCACTACCGAACACAAACCGACAACGTGGTTTCTTGCTCAACTTGTTGGATTAGGTTATAATTACGAGGATCTAATGCACCGTGTTAAGAAAACCATAGATTGGAAAATATTTGAAGATAAGACGGTTGAGATAATACAGAATTATGTAAAACATCAATTGAAGTAAGGATACATATGGATTTTTCACGAAACACATTTTTAACATTTCTAAACGAAGCAATCAAAGAACGTGAGAGATATGAGACTCATGAATTAGGATTCACGCGAGATTCGGGGATGCTCGCTGCAATGAGGGAACTCTTTGTGGGAATCTTTGAAGAGAGAGTTTACGATATACACTTGAAAGATTAACATGTTTGAATGTCATATTACCGTATCAACTGAAGATTACTTTGATGCTGATATTGTTGCTAAAGAACATCACTGGAAAACATCTGAGATTGCTCGAGATCCAATCCTCGGTGATAAAAACTTCTATTACCTTACTACGCATGCAAAGAGCTACACCGAAATGTGGTCGAAGTTGCGTATAGCAGTCGCTATGCTTGAAAATATGCAGGTTCCGGTTATTCGTGAAAAGATTGAACTTATTGTCCACGACACCAAGGTAAAATTATGAGTCGCAAGATGTGCTGTGTTTGTAAGAAAAAGACATCGACCTGGCAAAGAATAAATAGTAGTAGTTGGCATTGCTTTGATGGATGTTTTAGTACCACTGGCAGGGATAATAGAACGATTGATGGTCAGCCTGCCTGGTTACCGTTTTCCGGCAAGGCAGCATGGGACCCAACAAGATTATACAGCAATGAGCTGGTAAAGGTTTAGAATGACCGGTACGGCCCGACCGATACCAAGAATGTTTTGAGATTAATTTCACCCTAAGCAATATCGGTTATCGACCGAGGTGATATCTTGGAATAACCGGTGTGTTGCCCGAACTTGTGTACTTAAGGCAATCACCGGAATATGGGAATAATTGGCCCATTGATTGTAGGCGAGACTTGAACCCACATTTCAAGTCACTAAGAGTCCTATAGTATTGTCAATTTGGTGAAAAAGCGGTTTCAGTCATTCTAATTTAATTGGCGACTTGACAGCAGCAGTGTTAAAAGGTAAAATATGCCTATAAAAGAAATACCCGAGGGAATAAAGGTCAAGGAAGTAGATACAAGAAGGTAACTAAGAGAAATAAATATCTCCGGGATTACAAGAAACGGGAAGTTGCGTAGAAAGGTCATACGTCTCCTTTACACGGAGAGCGATAAAGGTTCGAGTCCTTTACTTCCCACCAAGATTCGGCGCGGCACTGAGAGATCAGAGGCCGGGTAAAACAAGGAGTGTAAACCTTGGCCATCCAGTTCCACCGTGTATGTTGCAAAACACGTTAACTTAGTTCCTGTAATGGGAGATGTGCAACAGCGATCAAGGCTGATACTTGACGGTTTTATAGACGTTGACGAGTAAAACATCTTGGGAGTTGAAATCATACCGAATTGATTATTCCGGGGGCCGAACCGTTAGTGACCAAAGACGTGGATGTCTTACACAAGCAACTAATTCTGTATCAATGATTTTATGCATTGATAAATACTATATCGGAGTGTAGCGCAGCCTGGTAGCGCATCTGCTTTGGGAGCAGAGGGTCCAAGGTTCGAATCCTTGTACTCCGACCATATCTTGAGGATGGTTAGCCGTAAAAGGCACCTCAATACTCTGCTCGAGTATAAGAGCGGTGGTTGCCGACCAGAATGTGGCAAAAAGTTAGCATAACTTTGTATGCCAAGTCTCGCTTAAGATTTGTAAATTATTCAGTTCCATAAGATGAGCTCGTCTATTATGGTCGCGATTTTGGGTCGTGTAAAACGGTAATGAAAATAGATTAACCATCTATAGCACTTTTTATAGGTAAAGGGCAGCGAAGAAAGAGATATGCCGGTGGTATATGTAGATCCTCAATGATAAGGGGGGAATCTGCTGATATTCCTGTCTTACTATATCTCCTCCCGGATGTTGGGAAAATGCGCAAAATAACTACGGGACATACACCGTAGGATGAGAGCGTGACAAGGTTTGGCTAAGTATCTGGATATTAATTTATTCTGTTGAAAACCGTTTGAGTCATGCAGGTAACTTAATGACCGGTTAGCAAAACATTCACCTAATTTTTATTATGACATTAGATATTCTAAAATCCTATCCACAAACTCCATTCTCTGTTGTTCTAACGCAAGTTCAGAATAAACCCGGGACATGGAATTCTACCAAGGTTGCTATTTTCAGAGATGAAAAGCTGATTGGTGAATATATCCGTAATTATTCCAATTATGGTTCAAACACATTCTACCCGTTTCAAATAAACAACGAATGGTACGCACTCTATAGTGCTGATTACACCGCTACTCGTGTTATGAAACTTCACGATGATCGTATTGAAGATTGGTGTGGAGAAGAATCACATTCAAACGGATTTTGTCCAGTTGAATTCTATGTTCCAAAATATATTCGTGCTGAACATACAATGAAATTAAACAACGAAGATAAGTCCTATGAAATCTTCTATGTGGATTGTGATTCAGAGGAATCAGATTTCAAGGCAGAATTAGAAAGTCTTGATTTCAGAAGTCTTCAATTCTGTGATTTTGGATTCTTGTGTGGTTGCGTTTGGGGAGATGACACAAGCTGGAAATTGCGTTATATTGACCTATCAAAGATTCCAGACAAGATTCTAAGCATTACTGATAAGTTCGGATATTGGGAATTATCCAATAACCTCACACTTAGAAAAAGCATTAGAATGGATGGTTGGAAACCTGGACACGATTGGATTACATTGACACGGCAAGAAACTATCAATCTCAAGACAGATGAACGCTGCTAAATATTACATCTATAGAAATCTACGAACTGGTGGGTTTTCAGTAAAACTCCGCGGTCGTGTCATTGAGCATTTGAATGGCCCAACAGTTGTAATGGACGCAAAATTCAAGGTAAATGAAAAGGGAAGACAACAGGTAATCAGGGAAGGACAAAAGAATGTCCACGCCTATGTTGTGTGTGATAACTATCACAAGTGCCCAGAGTATTCAGTAGACAAGATAAATAAAGTAACTTATAATCCCTACAAGGCACCTACATTTATGTATGAAGGAAAGCCAATTGATAAGGTATGGACACTTTACTTCTACAAGGGATCGTGCTATAATTTATCTTTCTGGGATATAGAGAAATAGAATTTTGGGGGTGTAGCTCAGCTGGGAGAGCGGCTGCTTTGCAAGCAGTAGGTAGCGGGTTCGAGTCCTGTCACCTCCACCATACAATTCCCCGATAGCTCAGTCGGTAGAGCGTCGGACTGTTAATCCGTAGGTCCGTGGTTCGAGCCCACGTCGGGGAGCCATAAATACAACATGCAAATATTATATGTAGATGAATACGGTGAGGATCTGTACCTTTCAATAGGTGATTATGTTCCTATGACAGGCGATACTGTTACAATAGATAATGAAGATTGGAAGGTAGTTTCGAGAACTTTCCATCCAATAGAGAATGCTGTGATAGTATCACTCACACAAAATCAAGTGAAGTCAAAGGCTCCAACCGAAGATGGAGATAGACTTAAAGAGATGCAGCGTGCTATAGTTGATGTTAATAAGAGACAGGATTTGCAGGAAAAACGAACGAAGTCTCTCAGAGAACAAGCAATGTCAATTCGACAACATATTAGACGAAATCAACCTAAACCGAAAGATACACAATGACACCAGATAAGAACTTCCGCATGAAATCGACAACCAAGACAATGTTGTCAATGATGACTGGAAGTAAAGAACAACGCAATGGATGGAAAAAGATGTTCATTGATGCGCAATTGTGCGAAGAATCCGCTCGCCGCGCCGCATTGAAGTCTAAGGAAGTTGAAAGCACTCGTAATACAGGTAAATCACGAGGTGCCGTAGCTCCTGAATAAGTTTTATTGAATATGTTTCGGCATCATATTATTAATTAAAATATACCCCCGGGACCGAATTCTTAGATCTTTTATATAAATATATTCTAAGAAGCTATTCATTTTTACATTGATATCTGATATGCTCTGTGCGGATTTATAATTCCCGGAGCCACCGACAGCAAGGGACTATCTTATATCATAAATAGTATGTTGGGTACCTTTTGTTATGTGTATCTGACCATAGCAGAAACGGTGATCGGGCACTGCTTACATTTTCGCTCTTATAGTTAAGTGGCATAACACTATCTTGGTACGATAGTATCGCAGTTTCGATTACTGCTAAGAGCACCACATAATGATAAATAGTGGATGTCAGGAGAACTTCCATTCTTTATAGAGGGGAAAGTAGTCGATTTTTCGATGGAGCATAATATTGCTTATGTAAAAGTACCAAACGGTAATGTTTATCATGTTAGGTCAACTACACCGGGAATAGATGTTAATAAGATAGTTAAGGGACAAATTATAAGACTCGAAATCACGAATATGTTGACAAGGGTTCTTAGCGCAAGTATAATAGAAAAGTAAAGAACAATTGCGGGCGAGTATGATGGTAGTACGGCGGGCTCATAACCCGCAGGGCCGGTTCGATTCCGAGGCTCCGCATCCAGAATATTATAGTGTAAACAGCACCATTGGTATATGATCTACCATTTTCTTAGAGTGATATTATGTAAGTTCTAACCTATTTAATGAAAGTGTTAACAGCATCCTCGGTATAGGTTCTACCATTTTCTTAGAGTAATATTATGTAAGTTCTAACGTACTTGAAGCTGTGAATAAGCTGTTGATATACAAGATCTATCCAGAGGGTATACTAATGCAGAACCCTCGCATTACCAAACATCGAATGTATAGTCGCACCAACATGTGTATAACTGTTAACTAACAATCGCGGCCGAGGAAGACGGTAATCCGCTGGTCTCATAAGCCAGAGATACCTGGTTCAACTCCAGGGGTTCGCAACCAAATGAGCTGGCCATTGGCGGCCGTACCACTAAAATGTACTGAAACTTTAATCTTATATATCGCCGAAGTGCTAGCTGAAGTAGAGAGGTTCTTCTGTTAGATGACGATATGTAAGCCAGAAACCTCGTATGCAGATATGGCGTAATTGGTAGCCGCGCAAGCTTGAGGTGCTTGTGCCGAAAGGTGTGGAGGTTCGAGTCCTCTTATCTGCACCAGTCATATAACCCTGCTGATAATATCCAATCACTGTCGATAAATATGTGAGCTACCACATGCTGGTAACATCACAAGGGTATTCATGTTCAAAGAAAGGTTATCATCTATTCAGGGTCTTATGAAGACCTTATCGTGGTCCAGGGTCTTACAACTATTATCTGTAATACTAATATTGGGTTCTGCTGTAGTAGCATTTGACAATCGACACCTAATATATAAGGCAACTAATCAGAGTAGGTTTGCCATTTCACCTTCCCCTGAATTTCGACTATCAAAAGAATCAGCGCATTCTATTGATGCAGTGGTAATTAAATCCGATATAGTGATTGGAATACAGATTACCCTGGTAGATTTCAATAAGAATACACGGGTTATTGTTTATTCTAAGATTGATGATATCCAATTAGAGAACATATATAATGTATTTTCGGAACGTGCTGTAGGTGAAATTCCACTATTCAATTCTGATACAGGAAATAATGTTAGGATGTCAAAATTAATAAATGGAGAATTCATTTGCGATCCATTTAGAAATACAATAGCATATAGACTTGCACCAGCAGCTGATAATATAGTTCATACGGTGTGCGCAAATGGTATACCTCCAACATATGGTAGATTTACAGGCATTGTTTCAATCTATTTAAAGAGTGCTCCAACAGCTGAAGAAACTGATCGCATTAGAACGCTTTCGCGAGATTTGTCACTTGAAATATATGAAAGAGATCTTAAATGATACGAAATAGTTTAGATTGGCCCTCACAGGAAGTCAATCTATTACGTAAAACTACTGGATTGGTCCACGAGCAGGAAGTTAGAAAAATGATAAAAAATATCCAGCTTGAAGTGACAGAGTTATCTAAAGCTGAGGTTTTGGTAAGGCAAGGACAGAAACATCGTGCAGATGCATTACTTGTCAAGGTAAATAACGACATAGAATTAGTAGAAGAATACCTTTTGGTGGCAGCACTATTGGGTTGAAAGATTGACATTAGTGTCACGTTCGTGTACACTATCAAATTGGATGCGGTAACTGTCCGGGGAGGCAGGATGTCTTGGAAAGGCATACGTGTGACGCAAGTCGCATGGGGATCGAGACCCCACCCATCCTCCATCCTCCATCAACATAGAAAGAACACAAATGCTAAATCCATCAAGGAATGTTATGAACGCAATCAAAATGAACCGCCTCCAGTTACTCGCTATCGTCCAGGCTAACAAGATTACCCACGTCGCTGAATTTATTGAAGCAGTTGCCGACTATAAAGTGCTCGTGCTGCAAATTGCACAAGGTAATGCCAAGCTGGCCAAGACAGCCGATCTCGAACAATTCAAGAAGATCAAGGCTCAGCCGGCGCCTCCTTCTTCTTATGAGAATGATTACAAGCGTGCTATTCGCATGCTCGAACTATCAGTCGAAGATGTGATTGAGGTTGAGGAAGATGTATTCAATCAATTGGTTCTCGACGAATGGTCGTGGAAGAGGCAGTTCACTATGTCTAACACAATGTATAAGACTGGAAGTTTCTAAACCATAGTTGACTAAAATTTAATCACTACATACAATGGGTGGGCGCAACAGGTGCGCTCACTTAATTTAACACACATAAGGATTTAAAATGATTGAAGCTATTGGTTTATTTTTGGGCGCATGGTTGTTGACCTGGCCTGTAATTATTGCCTTGGTAATTTTGGGTATTGTGTTTGAACACAACGGCGCACGCGGCTGGGCTGTGTTTACAGCATTGATCTCAATGCTTGTTGCTTATTTCTTCTTCAATGTCTCATTGGCTGCTATCGCAGTTGGCTCAGTTGCTTATATTGTGGTGGGCTTGATCTGGAGCTTCTGGCGATACAAGCGTCACGCTGAAAAGGTTGTTGAACAAAATCGTGAGTCAAATATATATTATAAGGAACGTGCTCTTGCAGCACTCCATCCAAAAGCAATGCTTGGCACTATTACTGCCTGGATCTTGATTTGGCCATTCAGCATGGTGGAAAACATTGTTGGTGATATTATCACTACCATCCAATTGCTCGTAACCAAATTCTTCCGTGGTGTTTACCACAAGGTTTACGACTCGGCTGTTACTGCTCTGAAGTAAG
>Ga0315273_10011761_pt1 | contig 11202 bp, 9 predicted proteins | sample YL17G02_0_MG_FD_205753 | JGI IMG/M metagenome (GOLD analysis project Ga0315273, IMG submission 205753) | Sediment microbial communities from Yellowstone Lake, YNP, Wyoming, USA - YL17G02_0 | ecosystem: Environmental > Aquatic > Freshwater > Lake > Sediment | place: USA: Wyoming | collected...
CCGGGCCGAAGAAGCGCCGTACAGCCGCAATGTGTGCCCGCAGCTCATCGGGGCTTTTGATCCGGAACGGCCGGTCGCGATAGAAATCGCAGAAGGTGCACCGGTTGTGCGAGCAGCCCTCCGTAACCTGCAAGACGAGGGCCAGGTACTGGTCCGGCGGCAGAATGCTCACCGGGCGGTAGACTTCGGCGAAGCGGGCGGCGTCAGCTTCCAATGCCTGCCACTTCCAACCACTCAACACGCCAAGACGTGGCTCGCCGGTGGCCGCAACAGCACGGCCGGCCAGTTCATAGGCTTCGGTGAGCAGTGTTCGGGCTTCCTCGCCGGACAACCACCGGCGCTGGCGGCGTTTGCCCGGCCCAGGCCACTTTTGTAGCACGCGGTTATCGAGCGCCCTTCGATAGTTGCGCCCGCCCACGTAGGCGCCGATGAGCCTGCCAGCAAGGTCGAACGAATAGCTGGGCTGCCGATCGCCCACCAGGACGTTGATGACCTGGCTCCTCAGCCGGACCGTGACTTGGCCGACATCGGGCAGTTCGCAGACGAAGGGAGGTCTCATCATCACCTTGTGTTCCGCCAGCAGCCGTGATAGGCAAGTAGGCCATTATAGCGCCAAATCCCGAAAGCGCATAGACGGCGCGGCATGCTGCGCGCCTCCCTTGAGGATGGCTCGGCCGCTCATAGTCTGAACCGCGGATTACACGGATTGCGCAGATTACGCAGATGCTTTCAGTGCATGGGTCGTGCCTGCCGTCGCCGCCAAATTAGCGCCAGGGCCTCTCGTTCGACCACGAGCATTCGACTTCAGCGATTCCTCGATGGTATAATGCCCTCTAACTGGAGTGTGGTAACCCAATGTCGTTGTTGGTCGGAACTCAGCTCGGAAAGGCCTTTGGCGCGCTCGACGTATTTCATGGGGTGGACCTGCGCATCGAGGCCGGCGATCGCATCGGTTTTGTGGGGCCCAATGGGACCGGCAAGACGACTCTACTGCGCGCGCTAGCCGGCGTCGAATCGCTGACGGCCGGTGAGATCACCCACAAACGCGGGCTGACAATCGGCTTTCTGCCTCAGGATCCGCCCCATCCAGGCGAAGAAACCCTCCGCGAGGCGATGCTGGGCGTGTTCACCGCATTGCGGGCGCAGGGCGCCGCGCTGGCCGAGCTGGAGCACGGGCTCGCAGCTGCGTCCGCAGGACCGGGAGACGGCTATGACGCCCTCCTGGAAGCCTATGGGCAAGCGCAGACCGCTTTCGAGGTGGAGGGCGGGTTCACGTATGAGACCCGCATCGCCCAGGTGCTGGGCGGGCTGGGTTTCAACGAGGACGAGCACGGCAAGAAGCTGGCGCACCTGAGCGGCGGCGAGCGGACACGGGCGCTCCTGGCGCAACTGCTGTTGCAGGAACCCGATTTGCTGCTGCTGGACGAGCCAACCAACCATCTCGATCTCGAAGCAGTCGAGTGGCTTGAGGAGACTTTGCTGCGATGGCACGGCGCGCTGGTAGTGGTGGCGCACGACCGCTACTTCCTGGACAAGGTGGCGACCCGTGTCTGGGACATGGACGAGGGCCGGCTGGAAGCCTATCGGGGCAACTATGCTGCCTACCATCATCAGCGAGAGGCTCGGCGCCTGCGCCAACTCCGCGAATGGAGAGCGCAGCAGGAGTACGTCGAGAAGACTGAGGATTTCGTTCGCCGGAACTTGGCAGGCCAGCGTACGCGTGAGGCGCAAGGGCGCCGCACCCGGCTCGAGCGCCTGCTCCGTGATGGGGCAATTGACAGACCGCGCGAAGCCCATCACATACGCCTGGGGCTCACAACGCATATCCGTTCAGGCGATCTCGTGATGGCGACGAAAGATCTGGCCGTTGGTTATGACAAATCGCTCTTTACCAGCCCCGACCTTGAGATCCGGCGCGGCGAACGAGTAGCCCTCATCGGTCCGAACGGTGCTGGCAAGACCACCCTGCTCAAGACAATCCTCGGACAGATGCCTCCGCTAAGCGGCCGGATCCGCTTCGGCGCGAGCGTCCAGGTCGGCTATCTGGCCCAGGCGCAGGCCGGCCTGCACGCCGAGCAGACTGTCATGGACGCCATCCTCGATGTCAAGGAGCTGCCTACAGCCCAGGCGCGCAACTTCTTGGGCCAGTTCCTCTTCTCGGGTGACGACGTGTTTCGCCCGATCGGTACCCTGAGCGGGGGCCAGCGCAGCCGGGTCGCGCTGGCGCGTCTGACGCTGCAGGGGGCGAATTTCCTCCTTCTGGACGAGCCGACAAACCATCTCGACATCGCCTCGCAGGAGATCCTGGAAGATGTGTTGCGCCACTTTCCTGGAACCGCTCTGCTGGTCAGCCACGACCGGTATTTGGTGCAGGCGTTGGCCACGCATGTGTGGAGGGTGGCCAGCGATGAGCTGCGCGCTTACGAAGGAAATTACGCCGACTACCTTCGTCTGCGTGCTGCAGAGGCAGCCTTCCTTGGATCGTACGCGCCTGAGCCCGATGGATCCGATCCGGGTGCTAGTAACTCATCTGCGCGCGACCGCGAGCGGATTCGCGAGGAACGGCGCCTTCGCCGTGAGGCCGAGAAGGCCGCCGAGCGCGCGGCTACCCTGGAGACTCAAATCCAGGCGCTAGAGGCGCGACTGTCAGTTCTTGGGTCGCAGCTCGAGTCCGCGAGCGTGGCCGGAGATGTCGACCGGGTCCACAACCTAGGCTTGACCTACCAGGCCACCGACGCGGAGCTGCATCGTCTTATGCTTGAGTGGGCGGAGACCGGCTAGCACCATCAGCTGGCCGCAGGCAGCTCTGCCCAATGCGGACGCTACTTCTTCTACGGGGTACAATTACGGGGTACAATGGCTACAATGCCAGGACTCCCGATTGTCATCGGACTCACCGGGGGCATCGGCACGGGTAAGAGCAACGTCCGGGAAACCCTGCAGTCGTTGGGCGCCGAGGGGATCGACGCAGACCGCGTGGCCCACGAAGTCATCGCACCCGGCATGCCCGCGTACGCTGGCGTCATCGCGCGCTTCGGAGCGGCGATACTGGCGCCGCAAGGGGAGATCGACCGCCAGCGGCTAGGAGCTCTTGTTTTTGCCAGTGTCGCTGCCCTCCGGGAACTTGAAGCCATCATCCACCCGGCGGTGGAGGTCGCGATCCAAGCCAGGGTCGCCGCTTCGCAGGCGCCGCTGGTTGTCATTGAGGCAATCAAGCTGCTCGAAGCCGGGCTCGCTGCAGCCCTCTGCCGCGAGGTGTGGGTCACCCACTGCTCCGTCCGCCAGCAGATTGCTCGATTGGCTGGGAGCAGAGGCCTAAGCGCAGCGGAAGTGCGGCGCAGGATGGCACTTCAAATGTCGCCGGCTGAGATGATTGCGCGGGCCGACCGGGTAATAGACACCAGGGGCACAATTGCCGAGACTCGAGTGCAGCTCCCACCGGCCTGGCGGGCGCTTGGTATGGAATTCCCGCCTCCTCGCATTACGCCGGCCGGCGCGGATGAGGCCGAGGGACTGGCCGCCGTTCTTAACTGTGTCGCCCGCGAGGGAGAGCTGAGCGTCATCGACAGGACCTTCACTCCAGCCCAGGAGCGTGCGTTCTTGCGCCGGCTCCCCGACCGCAGCTTTGTCATTGTGGCGCACACGGGCAGTGTGCTAGGCGGCTTCCAGGTGTTGGAGCCATATGCCAGCTACACACGTGCGATGGACCACGTCGGTACCTTGGGCAGCTATGTGCTGGCATCACTGCGAGGCCGGGGACTGGGTCGTGCAATGCTCGCTGTAACGCTGGCCCACGCCCGGGAGGCGGGGTTCAAAAAACTAACGATTGCCGTTCGGTCCGATAACCCATTAGCCATTGCTTTCTACGTTCGGCATGGTTTTGTCCCGTGCGGCCGGCTCGCCCGGCAGGCTTTCGTCGCTGGGCGCTACGTAGATGAGCTTCTCTTTGAGCGGTTTACTGACTAGGGAGTGTGGATTGCGGATCAGGTAGCGCGATCTGCAGTACCATTCAACGATCGGAGAGCACAAGGTGAGCCAACTCCGCAAGCTGTGGAACGAACATCCCAACCTGATGTCCTGGGCGCTGCTGGCCGTCGGCATGACCGCGGTCGTGGTCATCTCGGCTCGCGACGTGGGTTTCAAGCCCGGACAATGGGCAGCGCTGATCGTAGCTACGATCGTCCTTGCGGGCCTGTGCGTGTGGATTATCAGTTGGGAAGACGACAAGACGGAAGTCTAGACTCATGAGCAAACGCGATTATTATGAAATCCTCGGAGTGCCGCGCGACTCCGACGAGAATGCCATTAAGAGCGCCTACCGGCGGCTTGCACGCCAGTTCCACCCGGATGTCAGCAAGGCGGATGACGCCGAGGAACGCTTCAAAGAGGTGAATGAAGCGTATGAGGTGCTCAGCGATACCGAAAAGCGACAGCGCTACGACCGCTTCGGGCATTCCGCAACCCAGGGAGGATATGGCCAGGGACCGGGCGCCGGATTCGGCGGTTTCGGCGACATCTTTGAGGAGTTCTTTGGCGGTTTCGCCGGGTCCCGTGGCGCAGCGCGCGGTCCCGTACGTGGCGACGATCTCCGGTACGATATTGAGATCAGCTTCCAGGAGGCCGTTTTCGGCACCGAGAAACAGCTCGAGGTGCCCCGTCTCGAGGTCTGCTCGCAGTGCCAGGGCTCAGGGGCCGAACCAGGCACCAAACCCATCCGTTGTCCTCAGTGCGGAGGCTCGGGAGAAGTGCGCCGCGCTCAACAGACGATCCTCGGCCAGTTTGTGAGCGTCACGACCTGTCCTCGCTGCAATGGCGAGCGAGAAATCGCAACTTCGCCTTGCACGATGTGCCGCGGACAGAAGCGCGTGCGTGTTACGCGCCGGCTTTCGGTCACCATTCCGGCGGGAGTCGACGACGGAATGCGTGTGCGGCTGGTGAACGAGGGGGAACCCGGGGATCGCGGCGGCCCTTCGGGAAGCCTCTACGTCGTCCTTCATATCGCCCCGCATGCCGTGTTCCAGCGCCAGGAGAACGATATCCTCCTCGAGTACCCTGTCAACATCGTCCAGGCAACCCTCGGAGCGGAGGTTGAAGTTCCGACGATGGAGGGCAAAACCAAGGTTAGTATCCCTGCCGGCACTCAGCACGGGGCGGTCTTCCGCCTGCGCGGCAAGGGAGTTCCGATTCTTCGCTCCAATCGGCGCGGCGATCAGCTGGTAACGGTGCGCATTTGCGTCCCGGAGAAGCTGACCGACAAGCAGCGCAAGCTCTTCGAGGAGCTCGGCGCCTCTCTTGGGCTCGAATCGCTGGGCAAGGACAATCGAAATCTATTCGAGAAGCTGCTCGACGCCGTCGGCAATGCCTTCAACTGACGAGGCCGGCATGCACTGGATCGAAATCAGCGTGCAGGCCGATGCGGAAGCCGCCGAGGCTGTGAGCGAGTTGTTCAACCGATTGAATTCGCGCCCTGATGGCCAGGGTGGCGCGGTCACCGAGGTGACCGGGTTTGACCCGGTGGGCGATGAGCACCGGCTGTCAGTCACCGTCCGCACGTACCTCCAGGCCGGCGCGCCCGAGACGGACGCACGCCAAAGACAGCTTCAGGAAGGCCTCTGGTATCTCGGCCGGATATATCCACTCGGAGTGCCGCAGATCCGGCCGCTTGCAGAAGAAGACTGGGCAAATGTCTGGAAGTCGAGCTACCATCCGCTGCGGATTGGCCGCCGCTTCCTCGTGATCCCAGCCTGGCAGGCAGATGCTGTCAGCCCGGGTCCCGGCGAGCTGCCCGTCGTCCTTGACCCCGGCATGGCCTTCGGCACCGGCCTGCACCCCAGCACCCAACTCTGCCTACAGGCGATGGAGGATGTGGTCGAACCCGGACATAGTGTGCTCGACGCAGGTTGTGGCTCAGGCATACTCAGCATCGCAGCTGTTCGACTCGGAGCGGCGTCCGTGGACGCGTTCGACATCGATCCGATTGCTGTGCGAGCCACCGAGGAGAACGCAGCGCTTAACACGCTGCCGGTCGCGATCCGGGCCTTTGTTAGCTCGGGGCCCGGCGGGTGGGATGGCGGCCTGTTGCCCCTGAGCCGTGGATGGGATGTGATTCTAGTGAACATCCTGCCGCATGTCATTCTGGAGCTGCTCGGGGCCGGACTGCACAACTACCGTGCCCCGCGCGGCCGCATGATCCTGGCGGGCATTATCGAAGAACGGGAGCCTGAGCTGTTGGAGGCTCTGGACGTACGCGGGTTACGGGTAGTGGATCGTCTTGCCCAGGGGGATTGGGTTGGCCTGGTGGTCGAGTGAGCCGGCAAGATGCACCGTTTTTTTGTGCCGCCTGAATCCGTCCGCCAGACGCCCGTGGTCTTGAAGGGCGAGCAGGCCCATCAGATCGTGCGGGTGCTGCGGATGCGCCCCGGCGAGCGTGCTCTTCTGCTGGATAACAGCGGATGGGCTTACGAGGGGACCCTCGACGGGTATGATGAGGGCTCCGCCAGGTTTCGGATTGCCGAGCGCTGCCCGGCAGAGGGCGAACCTCGCACGCACATCACCCTCTACCAGGCGGTCCTCAAGGGCGACCGTTACGGGTGGGCGCTCCAGAAAGGGACCGAGATCGGTATCAGCTGCTTCGTTCCGCTGATCTGCGAGCGCAGCGTGGTGGCCGATTTGGGGGCGATTGACCGGCGGCGCGAGCGCTGGGCGCGGATCATCCAGGAGGCGGCAGAACAAAGCGGCCGTGGGCGCCTGCCGGAGCTGGCACCTGCGCAGCTTTTTGCGTCGGCAGTGCGCGCGGCGCAATCGCACGCCGGTGCTTCGTCGAGCGAAGTACTCAGATTGATCCCGTGGGAGGAAGCACTGACGACCCGCCTCCGCGACGCCCTCGCCGGCTGTAACCTCCCCGCGGGTGGGCGCATCGAACTGTATGTTGGGCCAGAAGGCGGTTTTACGGCCAACGAAGTGGACCTGGCGCAGGGCTGCGGCATCATGCCGGTAACCCTCGGACCGCGAATTTTGCGGTCCGAGACGGCAGGTCTGGTAGCCGCGGCCGCGATCCTGTTCGCAGCCGGGGAGATCTAGGAGCAGACATGTTAGAAGGACTCAATTTGAGCCATAGCGCCGGTGACGGCGTGGCGAAGGCCGAGGAGAGGGCGAGCGACGAGGAAGTGCGCCCCGAGATCGAGAATGTGATCATCATCGGCAGCGGGCCTGCGGGGTGGGCCGCAGCGGTGTACACCGCGCGCGCCGACCTTCGGCCGCTCCTGATCTCCGGTAACGAGATCGGCGGTCAGGTGGCAACCACGACCCTGGTCGAGAACTACCCCGGGTACGACGACGGCATCCTGGGACCCGACCTGGTTGAGAAGATGCAGGCCCAAGCCGTGAAATTCGGGACTGCCGTGCGCATCGACTATGTCACCGAAGTGGACATGGAAGGGACGTCGTTTGGCGTCAAGACAGCCAGCGGGAAAAGCTACCGTGCCAAAGCGCTGATCGTGGCCACCGGGGCTTCACCTCGCAAGTTGGGCCTGCCAGAGGAAGAGCGCCTGACCGGACGTGGGGTGAGCTACTGCGCCACCTGCGACGGCTTCTTCTTCCGCAACAAGGAACTTGTCGTGGTCGGCGGCGGCGACAGTGCTCTGGAAGAGACTCTGTTCCTTACCAAGTTCGCTTCGATGATCCATGTCATCCACCGGCGGGACCAGCTGCGTGCGGGCGCGACTTTGCAGCGCAGAGCGCTGGCGCACCCGAAGATCGAATTCATCTGGAACAGCGTGGTGACAGCCCTCAACGGCGACGTCAAGCTGGAGAGCGTGACGCTGAAGAACCTTGTGAGCGGAGAGACCAGGGATCTGCCGGCCGACGGTCTGTTCGTGTACATCGGCCACTTGCCAAACAATCAGCTCTTTCTGGGCAAGCTTGCGTCCGACGAGCTCGGATACCTGGTAACCGACAAGCTGATGCGCACCAGCGTGCCGGGCGTGTTCGCGGCCGGTGAGATTCAGGACCATCGCTTCCGCCAGGTTGCGACCTCCGTCGGGCAGGGAGTAGCGGCTGCGATGGAAGCGGAGAAGTACCTGGCCAACCTCGAAGATCGCTCCTATCCGGATGCCGAGGACGTTCGGCAGCTCACGCCCGCTGCGCTGGCGGCGTAGAGAATGCTGTCCCCGTCTGCTCTCGAGGCGTACATGCGGCGCGCCGCAGCACAGACGCACGACGTGGAGGAGCTGCCGCCATTCGTGCTCTTTTTCAGTGCTACGGATCCGCTGCGGTTCTTCAACTATGCGCGACCCATGGAGCCGTTGAACGGCGATCTGTCCGAGGCTCTGGCCAAAGTGCGCGCTGCCTTTGCAGACCGGCAGCGGACTCCTCGCTTCGAGTTCATCGAGGAGTTCGCCCCCGCCCTCGGTCCCCTGCTTGAGGGCGCGGGTTGCTCGCTCGAGGACCGCTATCTTCTGATGGTCTGCACGCGCGACACACTCAAACCCGCGCCTGTAGTGCCGGGCCTGGAAGTCAAAGCGCTGTCGGCCACCGATCCCCTCCCCCTGCTGCGTGCCTTCAAGTCCGTCCAGGCCCATGCGTTCGAGGAAGAGGAACTCGTTGCGCTAGATGAAGACTCTGTGGGCTCCGAGGATATCGGGCAGCGTTTTGTCGAGAGCGGGGCTTTTCTGGGTCTCCTCGACGGCGCGCCCGCCAGCGCCGTGGACTTCACTGCGCCGCTCGATGGGTTCACGGAGCTGGTGGGGCTTGGTACACTCGTCGAATTCCGGCGCCGGGGCATCGGGGCGGCCTTGATTGCGCACGCAACGCGCGCTGCCTTCGACCTCGGCGTCGAGATTGCCTTTCTGACGGCGGGCGATGCCAACGCTGGCAGGGTTTACGAGCGGGTGGGCTTCAGGCCATTCGCTTCTTTATTGGCCTACATCGAGCGGCCGCATTCGTAGAACCCGCGCGCACCATTATCGTGCTGACTTCCCGCACTATGACCGGGTAGCCCGGCCTAGCGCAGACTTCAGCGATGCCGGCACCCATCAGTCCGCAGCCCACGACACCACTCGTCGGATCTGAATTACTGCCGTCTAAGGCGCTTGCATCGGCGCAATCCTCCCCTAAACGCGTGTGACTTCCGTTCACGTTATGCCATGGCGCTCTGGACGCTGGTCTTTTGGTGCCGCATGGTGTAGAATCTGTCGGTGCTCGCCAGGCGCAAGCGAAGGGGTGCCCGATGCGCGCGATCGTCTTCTACACACACGGCGGCCCTGAAGTCATAGAGTTCAGGGAGGACATCCCGGCCCCTCAAGCCGGGCCGGGAGAGGTTCTCGTCCGCGTGCACTACGCAGCCCTAAACCGGCTCGATGACTTCGTGCGCGCAGGTTGGCGCGGCCTTGAGCTTCCGTTCCCCCATGTCCTGGGTGCTGATTTCAGCGGGACGATCGCGGCCCTAGGAGAGGGGGTGACGGGTTGGCAGCTGGGCCAGCGCGTCGTGGCCAATCCGACCCTTTGGTGCGGGCACTGCCCGGCCTGCATTTCCGGATGGGACAACCGGTGCGATCGGTTTGCCATCATCGGTGAGCACGTCTGGGGCGCCTACGCCGACTACGTTCGGGTTCCCGCCCGCAACCTCATCTCGATACCCAACGGATATGCCGATGACCTGGCTGCAGCGGCGCCACTTGTAAGCGTCACGGCGTGGCACATGTTGGTGACTGTGGGCCGCGTTCGACCCGGCGAGACAGTGCTCGTGGTGGGGTCCGGCGGTGGAGTCAACAGTACGGCGATCCAGATTGCGCGGCTCGCCGGAGCCACCGTGTTCGCCGTGGCCGCTGGAGCGGAGAAAGCCGAGAAGGCACGCCGGTTGGGCGCAGACTGGGCCCATGACCGGATCGCGGAACCGGAGTGGAGCAAGGCGGTATGGAGCGCTACTGGCGGCCGCGGCGTGGATGTCGTCGTGGACAATGTGGGGGCTGCAACGATCGGCGCCAGTCTCCGCTGCCTGGCCCGCGGAGGACGGTTGCTGACCGTCGGCGGCTCCGGCGGCTACGCGGCCTCGCTGCCGCTCAACCTGGTCTTCGGCAAACACCTCAGCATTATCGGCAGCATGATGGGAACCCAGGCCGACTTCGCGGCGGTGATGGACCGGATATGGGACGGGAGCCTGACGCCCGTGGTCGACCGGGTATTCCCGCTGGCCGACTATCGCCTGGCCCTGGCGCGCATGATGAGCGGCGAGGCATTCGGGAAACTCGTTCTGAGAGTGCTATGACACCCGATCGAACGCGACCTGAGGGCAGCATTGTGGTTAAGCTGATAGGGCGCCACCCTTCTGAGGGGGATTCCGCATCGATGCGTGACCTTGCGCCGAAGCGGTGGCGCGGCTGGCTGCTGCTCCAGGCGGCCGCCGGCATTGGGCTTGCCGTTGGAGGCGCTCGCTACTATTTCACCCATCCGCGCCGGGTCACGGCTGCGGCGCCGGTCGACCTGGTCAAGGCCTCCCGGGACGTTTTCCGCCAAGCAGCCGACAGTACCCGGCTTCACGCAATCTGGCTGGGTGGGCACGGCGAACGGACGATCGTTCATCACCATGGGTACAACAGCTGTGCCGGGGTCGTGCGTGCAAGCCGGCCCGAGGCCCTGACGGCGTGGCCGCTTGTTCGGGAGGGCCTTGCACGCGGCTATAACTTCCTGTTGGTCGACGCCCGTGCGCATGGCGAGTCGGAGGGCCCCTGGGATCCCAAGGGCCACCGGGTAGCCGAAGATCTGATGGGCTGGGTCAACTGGCTTCGTGAAGTGCATGGGCAGATGTGGGTTGGATTGTGGGGCCATTCCTTCGGAGCGACCGTGGGTCTGAGCCTGGCCGCCAGGCCGGCGGGTGGGGGGCTCGACGCGATGGTGCTGGACAGTCCGGCGATCTCAGGCCGGGGCCTCTATGCCGGGATGATCCAGAAGCCGCTGTACTGGATCGTTCAACCCGTTATCCAGCAATTGGCCGACGAACGTCTTCAGGATAACCTGCAGACGGCTCATGTCTGGATGCCGATACTCTTCATCCACGGAATGCTCGACTCACATGTCCCGCAGTGGCACAGCGAGCAGGCTTATGAGATGATCTGGTCGGCCGATGAACCCGAGCGCGTTGAGCTCTGGCTTGTGCCAGGCGCGGATCACCTCGAGGGCCTGGAGATCGCGCCGAAGATGTATATC
>Ga0315273_10011762_pt1 | contig 11202 bp, 14 predicted proteins | sample YL17G02_0_MG_FD_205753 | JGI IMG/M metagenome (GOLD analysis project Ga0315273, IMG submission 205753) | Sediment microbial communities from Yellowstone Lake, YNP, Wyoming, USA - YL17G02_0 | ecosystem: Environmental > Aquatic > Freshwater > Lake > Sediment | place: USA: Wyoming | collected...
TCAGGCGTCCGGTCCCACAGCGCGCACCGATCGGCGACCGTTTTCCCGAACGGCTGTCCGTCCTTCGTCAGGCCGTCAACGTCCCTGACGATCTCCTCGCAGTAGAAGTCCCGGAGCGCGACCAGGTCGATCTTGTCCTCCGACTTCTGGTGGCCGCGCCACTGCGACTTCATGACCTTCTGCGAGCGGCGTTCCATCTCCCCGGTCAGCGGCAGGACGCGGACCGCGATCTTCCCGCGCCACATGACGACGGCCGACCCGTCCCCCTCGATGAGAATCTCCCCGATGTCCACAGCCCCCCCCCTCTAGGTCAGGATGATGCTGAACTCGTCGTTGCCGGCGTTGGCCGACCTGAGCGCCTCGTACTTCAGCGGGACCGTCACGGCCCCGGCCCGCTCCCCGAGATCCGGCGCGGTGAACCGCACCTTCGGGAGGTCGATGTCCAGGAGATTCCCGGCGGCCCCGATCGGGGTCATGCTGATCGCCCCGGTCGTGTTCGCCGTCACCCGGGTGAACGGGTTAAACGTGGCGAGCTTCTCGAGCTCGATGTCGACGGAGCCGGTCACGCGGCGGTTGGCGATCTGCGCCGTGAGGGCGCCGCTGGCCGCGTTGGCGTTCGGGCGGATGGCGATCTCGTTCCCCATGTCCATCGCGAACGTCTCGAACGACAGCGCCGATACCCCCTGGAACGTCATCACCGGGGCGAGGAAGGCATAGGGCGCCGTCGTGTCCCATGTCGGGACGGTCAGAACCGTCGAGTCCGCCGGAGCCTGCCAGACGCCGGTGAAGTTGAACGACGCCATGAACAGGCCGCCGGCCTTCCACGACAGCGACATGTTCCCCTGACACCCGGCGACACGCATCAGCACATCTTCGCCAGCCCCCCCGAGGCCGGGGTAGACGCAGCCGATGGTGTAGTAGGACTCGGGCGCGGCGGGCTTGTAGGTGACGGACACGCCGCCGCTGATCGTCTCGGAGCACCCGCAGGCCATGATGAGGTCGCGCCACTCAGGCGCCGTCCCGGCGGTCCCCGACCCCTTCATCACGAGGTCAAAGGAAACGGTCGCCGTTGTCGCCCCGGCCGCGCCGACTTCTTTCGACAGGACTCCGGTCAGGCCGCTGTTCTGGTTGTCGGCGATCTGCGGCGTCAGCTTGAAGTTCTGGACGATGACGCAGTCGGCGGTGGCCAGGGTTTCAGCGGTCCCCGGGGTCGCTTCGACCTTGCACGCAACCTGGACTTCGTTGGCTCTATACGGCTTCGCCATGAGCGGCCTCCTGCTTCTTCACCGGCTTGACCGGCCGGAACGGCGGCCCGGCGTCAAGCGTCGGATGGATGATGTAGGACAGGTTCGCCCGCGCCTGTTCGGGTGAGTCGATGGGGATCGGGTTCCCCTTGCTGCCGGGCACCGCATCAAAGCTGCTCATAGGTCACCACCGTGAACGGGAGCCGGGCCGACCGGACGAACTCGCCCGGGGCCTGCCCCTCCATGACGTAGGTCGCGTCATCCTGGCGGTACACCCGGATGACAGTCTCGACTCCGGCGCTAGCCAGGGTCGGATACTTGATGGCGAGGACGCGCTCGATGGCGCGGGCGTACCGGAGAATCCGCTTCTTGAGAATCGACGGGGTCTCGTTCCCGTTGTCGCGCAGGTGCACCGACACGTCGATGGCGTGTTCGGCGTGGTAGAGGCCGGGGCTGTTGGTGATGCTGCGGATCTCGATCGGCGCGGTGGCCTTCACGTCCACGACGATGGCCGGAAAGTTGGGGATGTGCCCCAGCTCCATCTCCGTGTCGTAGTAGTCGGCGGCCGCAACGTCGTCAAGCGGAATTCCGTCTGCCATCTCCGCGTCTACCAGCGCCGTCTCCGTGAGGAGGTAGGCCTGTAACGTCGCGATGATGCGAGACACGGCGTATTCCGCGCCCTTGATCGCCATGACAATCTCCGCGAGTCCTACAGATGCCGCAGCACCTGCTTGATTCGCTTGAGGTAGAACGTGCGCAAGGCTTCGACGAACTGGCTATAGTCGGCGGCCGTCTTGTCCAGAACGCTGCGCCTCGGCAGCACTTGGCGGCCCTCCCCGGTTCCGGTCTCAGCCCGCCATGCTTTCTCGGAGGCGACCCCGAATCGGTAGGTGAACGGCTTCACGTACTCTCGGATGTGGTTCGGGTTCGTCGGCATCGTGAACCGCTCGCGGGTCTCGCCGTTGAAGACGAGGATCTTCCGGCCGGGCCGCGCCTTGCGCTTGTACTGCCGGTATCGCTCGGACAGCGGCTTCCACGCGGCCCCGGTTGATGCACCCTGCGTCGTGTACGCCTTGCGAGCCTGCCGCGAATGGACGCGGTCCATCTCGACCAGGAGCGGCCCGCCTTTGTCTCCGTCCGACAGCAGGATCGAGTCGCACATGAGGCGCAGGCGCTGGAACTCGGCGGGGTTGCTGCGGAGCCCGACCATCAGAACACGTCCGACATGGTGACTTGCATCCCGACATCCGTCGGGTAGGTTGCCGCAGCCGGGGCCGTGTCGCCGCTCAGGATGTGATCCGTGGCGAAGCTGACCATGTTGCCGCGGATCTCGGCCTCGATTGCACCGCCGATGCGCACCCCGTCAACGATCGTCCCGTAGAACTCGGACCACTTCTCATTCAGCCAGGGGCCGCGCTCCGTCCGGCTCGGCTGCGTCCCGAACGACTGCGCGATGGTGTAGTCAGCGGCCGCCCCGATCGCGTTCGACTCACGAAGCAGATCCTGCAACCGGCTCCCGTTTGTCACGGTCGACGGCGTCACCTCGTATCCGAGCGAGGCGCACAGGCCCATGAGCATGGCCGCCCGGCCCTCCGCGAACCCGGCCGCCTCGGTCGAACTCGGCCGCGTCGAGCTGGTGATGCTCTGCTGCAGCCACCGCTCCATATCCGACTCGGCACAGAAGGCGTTGGCGAACGCCGGAGTGAAGACGGAGCCGGCGGAGAGGACATCGAAGTCCCAGCGCATCACCCGCGCCATCGGGCAGTCGGGGAGGATCTCGGTCAGTTGCAGGACGTAGCGCCCGGTGTTGGCCGGGGTGAACGTCACCGAGTAAGAGCCGGTGGCCCCGATCTCCGCCCACGACACGGTCTCGGAGGCGGCGACGTAGATGCCGCTGCTCTCCCGGTGCAGGGTGAAGGTAACGTCGGCCGGGGTGGTGATGCCGGTGACGGCCGCGTTGCTGCCGTCCAGGACCGTCCACAGGACGCCGATGATGTTGCCGGTGACGTACTGGCTCATGCGACCTGCACCCCCTGGTCATCGGGGACCGTTGCCGCCCGGTGATACGTCGCGGCCTGATAGGTCAACCCAACGCTCACGAGCGACAGCCACACGCTGCCGAGCACCTGGTCCTTCATGCCGATGCAAATCTCCAGACCGTCCGTGTCGTCCTCGGCCCACGGCGAGGCGTTGAACGGGTTGCTGTTGAACGTCGTCGTGCTCACGCCATACCCGGCCCCAGGCAAAACGGTCGTCACCGAGAACGCGGTCACGCCGCCACGGTAGAATCCGATCTCGATCTCCGGCACCGCCCCGGTCGCCTTCTTCATGGCCGCACGAACGACGATGCTCGTCGGGATGAGATGCTCGGCCATGTCGAAGAACCGGAACGACACGCGCCCCAGACCGATGAATCGCTTCGGGATGACGATGTAGGTCGTGTCGCTGTCGTGCGTCGTCGTGTCGCTGTCATCGATCGCCTCGTGCGCCGTGCTGGCCCCGACGATACTCGACCATCCCTGTAGGCTCCCGGTCGCCTGAACCGGGAGATTGATCGTCGGCATGCGCGCTCAGATCGATCCGCCGAAGGTGACGTAGTTGCAGACGATAGAGAACTCCATCGACTTGGCCGCTCCCGCAAGAGTCCACGTGATCTTGCAGTAAGGAAACAGGGGCACGAAGTCACGCCCGGCGTTGAAAATCGAGACGTCACCAGGCCACACCTCGAAGTCAGAGAGCGCCCCGGCGGTCAGCTGGTTGAACGTCGTGGTCCCGAGCCCGGTCGTTCCGGCCGCGTTGGGATACCAGTCAATCGTGAGCGTGTTCGTCTCGTCGGTCAGCATGTTCGTTCCGACCGCGAGGAAGTAGACGGGGAGAATGGCGAGCCCGCCATCGACGTAGAGCGGCGTGGCGATGATGCCCGTATCGCCAGTCACCGCGAGAGTCGCGGACTGATAGAACGTGGAGGTCTGCACGTTGCAGCGCGAATGCACGGATGACGAAGTCAGGTAAGACATGCGACCTCCAAGAGAAGGGCGAGGGGCCGAAGCCCCCCGCCCAACCCATCAGCGACTACGTGAAGATGTAGCGAGCCGTGTTCTTCCAATTCCACGGGTAGAACGCGAAGCGCGCGTACCCGGTGAAGAACGCGATCTTCGACCGCTGCCACATGTCGGAATCGGTGTACATGTTCGAGCTGATGTCCCAATCCGTCTTGTGGAAGAAGCCGATCGCCTTGCTGCTGGTGTTGTTCGCGAAGACGTAGTGATACTTCGTCGTCACGAGCGTGGACGGGATGGCGGTCACCATGCCGCGGTAGACGCCGGTCCCGCCGGAACTGTCGACGGCCTGCTGCGACATCGTCGGGTCGGTGACCGTCTTGTAGGTCATGTACTGGAGCGGATTGACCAGGACGGTGAAGCTGGACACGCCCTCGTTGACCGGCGTTCCCTGATCGTCCTTGAACCCGAGGATCTTCCCGATGCTATCGGCCAGGCCGGTTTCGACCTGTGCCGCAGTCGGGGTTCCGGCGGACGTGCCGGCATTGCCCTGGTTGGTGCCGCTCTCGGGGTGTGACGCCGAGTAGACAACGACTCCGTCATACCCGAGAAGCGTGGTTGAGGTCAGGCACGCCATGAACTGGCGGTCGTAGTAGAACTGCGCCTTTTCCCCGAGTTTCGAGACCAGGCCTCCGGCGTCGGCCGGATTGTCCTCGGCCACGGAACGCGGCATGTCCACGGTGACTTCGTGCTCCTGAACCGTGGTGGCGAGTTTCCAGTCCTTGACTTCCTTGGACATCGACGTCCCGCCGCCGCCGCCCACCATTCCGGAGAGCTGCCGCGGTTCGGGAACAGAGCCGAACGAGGTCCAGGTGACGGTCGTGACTTCCTGCGGGATGTCCATCGACAGTCTGTTGTAGAAGCGCCCGCCAGCCTGGACGCCCATGCCGTCGAAGAAGTTTTTGCGATAGATCCCCTGAAGGATCTCCGGATTCTGAGGGTAGCCCATCGGATTCTCCTACAGGTTCTCGTCGGTGATGCGACGAGTTGTGTCGACCCAGCCGCTGACTGCGGTATCGTCGACAACGGTGAGCTGACCGATGGCTGAGGTTGTGCCTGCCACCGACACGACGATGTCGGCGGGGTTGTCGAACAGCGCCGCGGCGGCCTGGGCGAACTGCTTGCCACGGTTGGCGTCGGTGAGGGTTGTGGCCGCGAACCAGAACTTCCCGGTCGTCGCCACCCACACCAGCTCGTTGGCTGCCGTGGTGGTCCGGTGTTCCGCGTTGACCCCGGCGAAGAAGTCAGCCGTCGCGGCCGGCGTCGCGGTCAGGAGCCCGGTGGCCCCGATCGTGAACGACAGGCCGCCACGATAGAAGATGTCCGCCGCGGTGCACTTGAACTGCGTGAGGCCGATTTCGTAACGCGGGTCGAAGATCATCCCATACGGTACGTCGGCAGAGAGAGCCGCCATGGGTCACTCCTTCTTTGCGGTCGCGGCCTGGTACGACTTGAAGTCGGGGGCCTTGATCGCGGCGAGAAGCTGATCGGGGTCGTGACCGAGGGCGCGGACCTGATCCTTGTCGGCCGAAGTCAGCGTGAGTTCGGTGCTCTCGGGCGGGGAGCCCGCCGAGTAGGTCTTGCCGACGCGGTAAAGGGGTTCGCCCTTGAGCACGTCGTGCTTGAGGAGATCCAGCGTGCCCTCCCAGCGGGAGGCCTTGAACCACGAGTGCGTGGCCTCGTAGCCCTTCTTCCGATCCTTGTAGTTGGCGCACCACGCGGCCTTGAGCACGCCGCGCTGGAGACCGTCTTCGACGAGCATGATGATCTCCTGCGCGTCGAGGGTGCGCTGCTGCTTGGCGACGATCATCGCCAGCTCGCCCTTCTCGGGGTCGGCCTTGACGTTGTCGAGCTGCTCGCGCACGGACTCGACTTCCGCCGACAGGTCGAGGTTCTTCTTCTGAAGATCGAGGATCTCCGCGTCCTTCGCCTCGATGTCGGTCTTGTGCTTGGCCTCGACTTCGGCCAAGGACATCTCCTTGGTCTCTTTCTCTTCCTTGGCCATCGTGGCCTCCGTCGTGAAGTCGGTGAGATAGATCGACAGCCCGTCGCCCGACTTGTCGAGGGCTGCGATATTCAGGTCTTTGATGTAGGACTTGTTCGAGATGACGATGTGATCGAGAACTTCGCCAATGGCGGTGCCGTCGTATGCCTTCTCCTGGCGTGTCCCAATGGAGGCCAGCCGAACACGATCGGAGCCGACCATTTCGGCGGCGGCGCCCATGAGCTTGGCGCGCACCACCATGTCACCGTCGGAGCGGCGGACCGCCTCGACCCAGCCGTGCGCGGGCGGCTTCCGGCGCGCGTCCTCATGCGGCACCTCCAGATAGATCGGAACCTGGCGTGGGTGCTTCTTGAAGTTCTGCACCATGCCGTCGATGCGCTTGGCGTCCAGCGTCCCCTTCTGATCCGGGCCGTTGATGAACCGGCCGATCGACTTCGCGACGGTCATTTCCTTGATGAGCGTCGGGCCGTTGTGGAAGGCGAGCGCGATCTCGAGCTTGGCGCGCATCTGCGACTCGGTCATGCCCGGGTCCTTGGCGTCCTCGGTGCCATCTGACATCAGACCAAGGGTCGCCCGGCAGACAGCGAACGCCGACTGTTCGGAGTGCCCCTTGCCAACGACTTCGCGAATGCACTTGTCGAGGATCTCGGGCATCAGCGTCTCCTCGCGGCGCGCTCTTTGCACTTGGCGCACTTGGCGCGATAGAGCGTTCCCTGCGGGAGTCCGTTACCGAATCGCTGGAGTGGCTCCATCATCAGCGGGTTGTCGAATCTGGCCTTCTCGCCGCACTTGCCGCACTTCTGCGGAAGGGCAGCGTCCGGGTCGAGTAGGTCAACGATGGCGCGGGCGTGGCCTTCGTCCGCCGAGATCTTCGGCTGCCGGTAGGCGGGCACGACAATCAGGCTCATGCCGCCACCCGATAGAGGAATAGGCACCGGCAGTAATCTTCGCCCTCGCAGAAGTTCGGAGGCATCAGAACGAAGTAGGCGTCCGGGCTCGACGGGGAATAGCCCTCGCGCTCCATGACCGCAGCGCCCTGCGCGGAGATGTCGACCACGGGGCCGTTGATCTCGCAGACGGCGCCGTCGAGCGGGACGCAGTTGTCACAGGTCGCGGCGTCGAGGATGGCCGAGCGGACGGCCTGGCCGATCTGCGGGCCGCGTCGCTGCGCTTCCAGGTTGCGGCCAAGGCTGTTCGCCTCGGCGGTGGCGGCGCGGCCGGCCTGCTCTATTGGCGCAGCGGAGAGATCGCGCAGCCCTTGCTCGACGTAATCGGCGAGGGCTTCGTTGCTCAGGCCGGGAGGGGCGCTCTTGAGCAGTTCGGTCGCCCGGTTCTGGAGGCGGTTGTAGAAGTCGCGGAGGTCGATGTCGACCTTCGCCTCGAGGGCCTGGTTCGTGACGGGCTTGGCGTCCGGTCCCTTCGGTGGTATTTGAGCCACTTCGCCGACTCCCCGGGCCCAAAAAAACGGGCCCGTCGAGGTGTCGGCCCCGACAGGCCCGTTTCTTTGTTCCCGAGAGTCGGCCCGCCGCGCAGCGGGACGACGGCGCTTCTTCTACATCAGGTCTTCGACTGCTGTCTTGCCATTTCGTCCGCCACCTGTGACGCTCCGAAGTTCCTGACTCGCATCACGATCTCCAGCAGGCGGCTCCTCAGCACGCCCCGGTAACGGAATATACCACCGCTTGCGGCAGTCAACTGTCCGATCCCCAACTGGCCGGCCGCGATCATCCGCCGCATTGATGCCACCTCGAGATCCAGGTACTCAGTAAGCCTCGCCGCATAGGCCGCCTCTTCCAGCTTCATCCGGTCTTCGATCTGATCCAGCGCCAGGATGCGGGACTCTTCGGGGGTTGGTTCCCGCCATCGAGAGTTTTTTTTTGAGCGGCATCCTCCCCGGCAAACCTGCGACTCATTGTGTCGTCGCGGCCTTCCGGGTCTGTCCCGGCACCATCCGGGCGCCCGGGGCCGCCGATGGCGGGAGATGGGGTCTTCGCTGCTATCGCTTCGTCGTACTCTTCCTTGGTCATCTCCGGCCAGTTCAGACGGCGGAGGGCCTCATTCGCCAGCGCATAGTGCGGCGGGATGACACCCTTGGCGACTGAATCACCGATGAGTGGAATGTTGTCGAGCTGTTCAGTCGGGGACACCGTCGACCCCTCGATTCGCACCGGGTCGTCAACGTCCTGGTCGTTCTCGGTGTTCATCCACTCCAACTCCTCGGTCAGACCCATCATGGGGCCGGCCCCGAAGTTGATGATGTCCTGCAAGCGGATCCTGATCGCGTTCGTGTGGATGAAGAAGCCGGTCGACATGGACGAAGAGGACGCGCGGCTTCCGGACTGGGTGTTCCCGGACTCCAGGTACTGAGTTCCGCCAACGCGCGCGGAGTCGGCCGCCGACCTGTCCATGATGCTGGCGGCCTCTCTGGCCTGCCCCTCGGACAGCAGGTATTTAACCTCTTCATCCTTCTCGATCACGATGAAGGCGCGCTCTTTAGACCCGCCGCGCAGATCCTTGAGGATCGAGACCAGGGTGTCGCGCTCCTTCACGCCTCCGGCTCCCGACAGCTTGGCGATCGGGATGCCGACGCCGCGGTTCTGGAGGTCAATGAGATCGATCTTGGCCGCGAGGTCGCGCTCCTTCCACGGACGGTACATCGGCCGGATGAAGGCGTTGCCTTCCCAGTTCGGCCCGCGGCGATCCCACGGCACGAGAAAGACGTCTTCGGCCGGGATCGGCTCGCGCGCCTTCATCTCGCCCTTGGCGTTCGTATAGGTGCGCCGGACGTTCAAGAGGTTGTCTCCCTCGTCCATGTCCCACCCATCCTCGTCAACGGATCGCGGGTGGAGCCACTTGAGGTCGGAGAAGATGGCCTGGCCATCGACGATCTCCCTGGTCTTGGCGAACATGGCGAAGCCGTAGACGAGGCATCCGAGGGCCTCGTACAGGCGGTCGTTCCATGAGGTCGAGCACCAGTATTTCTTCGGCCCCTCGCGCAGGAGGTTGGCGCCTACCAGGTCACGGACTTTGGAGTTCCCGCCGACGACCTTCCAGCGAACCCCGGAGATCAGCGTCATGGTGATCGCGGTGAGCTGGCCACGCACTACCGGGTCGTTGACCATCCGGTCGTAGATGGCCATGCGCCCCTTGATGGTTTTCAGTTCAGGGACGTACTCTTCGTCGATGTCTCCGAGCCGGACCTTGATCCCGGCCGACGTGAGATTGTTGATCTCGGCCCCGACCTGTGAGCGCAGCTCCGCGATCTCGCGCTGGAGGGATAGCGCATGTGTGCGCCTCCCCATCCTGACCCGCGTGGCGTTCCTTGCGGCTTCGGCTCGGTTCACAGCACGGCCCCCATGATGTCGTGCTCGAAAGCGTCCTCGCGCACCGGCGTCCAGTCCATGCGGCCGTGGCGCCCGCTGTCGGGCACCGCCCCGCGATTCAGTTCAGCAATATCCACAACGGAACCGATCGGCATCAGCTCGAGCGCCACCGCGGCGCAGACCTTCGTGATGTCGTCGTGGAAGCCCTTGATCTGAGGCGCCTCGATTCGGTACTTGTTGCCGTTCCCGTTCTTCACGCATGCCAGGACGTCGCGCCGGATCATCTCGTCCTTGGGCAGGCTCACCAAGCCGCGCCGCATGGCGGCCTTGTAGTTGCGGTGCATCGCGTTGTTCTCTTCCGTCGACATCTTCTGGACCTCGAGCCGGATGTCGTGCTTCACCATGTCGCTCTGGAGGGGTACGTCGGCGACGGCATCGCACCCGAGCCGGTCGATTCGGTACGGCTTCACCATCGCCGCCAGCTCCGCGACGATCTCTTTCGGGTCTAGGGCCTTGCCCTTGGGCGGCGTCCACCAGTGAACCAGGTCGTAGACGATCTCGTCACCGGAGCGGTGCGCCACGCACACGGCGAACAGGTCGCGCCGGAAGGCGGCGTCGATCCAGGCCTTGTACTCCACGCCTTCACGCGGCTGCATCACCAGCGGGCGGTCAACGCGCATCGCCCGGTCGATCTCGTCGGCCGCGTAAAACGCCCCGCCGGCCTTCCCGAACTGCGCCCCGAAGTCGCGCAGATACCCCTCGGGGTCGTCGCGTTCGGCCTCGCGGAGCTGCTTCCGCTTCTCGGAATCGCTGAGCAGCGTCGGGTTGAACACCCACGACGGCGCGTGCACGAACAGCCGCTGCGCGATCGCCCGCTTCTCGAAGTCGCTGAACAGCTCGCCGTGCTCCATGTGCGGGCTCGACATCTTCAGGAACTTCGCGAACCGCCGCGTCGTCGTCATGCGCTGCCGCAGCGCCCGGCAGATCTCGACGTCGGCGTTGACCTTGACCTCTTCCGTCTCCCACCAGGCCAGCTCGTCCGCGAGCCCGCCGATCATGGTCTTGTTCCGGACGCTCGCCCGCTTCGCCGGGAAGATCTGCGCGATGGCCCCGGTCTTGTACCGGATCTGGAGCCCGGTAACGGCCCGCTCCTGCGCCGTCCGGTGGTCGAGGATGTCCCAGCCCTTGTCCTCGAGCAACAGCGCCTTCCCCTCGAGGTAGCCGCGGTTCTGCGCCGCCCCCTCGCTGTTCTGCGCGATGATGCCGATGTAGGGGATCTCGCCCGGCGCCAGCCCGGACGTCGCGGCGTCGTACTGAATCGCCTGCCAGGTCATCTGATTCGCGCCGATCTTGTCGCCCTTGCCGGCGCGGACACCGACACAGAGCGTCGCCTCGAAGTAGGGGTCGCCGCGGCGCTGCGCGTTGTTCCAGTTCGCCGGCCGCCGCCCCGCCGTCATGTCCAGCAGCGCGTCCGCTTCCTCGCGCGTCATCGCCAGCCCGTTTATCGCCTTCAGCACCGCGATCTGCGGGACCGAGATGTCCGTGTCCCCGAGCCAGTCCGGGTCGCAGAC
>Ga0315273_10011763_pt1 | contig 11201 bp, 7 predicted proteins | sample YL17G02_0_MG_FD_205753 | JGI IMG/M metagenome (GOLD analysis project Ga0315273, IMG submission 205753) | Sediment microbial communities from Yellowstone Lake, YNP, Wyoming, USA - YL17G02_0 | ecosystem: Environmental > Aquatic > Freshwater > Lake > Sediment | place: USA: Wyoming | collected...
GCGCCGACGGCCGCCCCGAATGCGGCGCGGGCCGGGACGAGCGCGTCGAGCATCGTCTTCTCGCCGGTCGATGCCCGTCCCAGGGCAGCGATCGCGTCGACCGCGGCACCGAACGCGATGGCCGCCCACTCCTCCCGCCCCCGCTCGTCGGGCGGAGCCGGGTCGCCGTCGCCCGGCCCGAGCAGCGCGGCGCCGGCCCGCTGGAGGCCGCGCCCGTAGAGCGCGCCGCTCGCGCCGCCCACCGTGCCGAGGAGCGCGCGGCCGGCGCCCTCGAGGACCGCGGCCGGCGGGTCGCTCGGCAGGAGTCCCGTCTCGAGCCGCCGGAGCAGCTCCCGGAAGCCCCGGTCCAGGTTGATCCCGTGGTCGCCGTCGCCGATGGCGGCGTCGAGATCGGTGAGGCGCTCGCGGGCCGCGGCGACGCGCGCGCCGGCCAGCGCGAGCCAGCGGACGAGGAGCTCGTCGGTCATTGCGCGGCACCTCGCCCGTCCGGCCCGGCCGGCCAGTCCGGCGGCAGCTTCGCCGTCGTCCGTTCGGCATCGGCCGCGGCACATACCTGCGCCAGGGACGCCCCGCCGGCGGCCTCCACGGCGGCCCGCACGGCCCCCTCGACGAGGGGACCGTCGCTCACCGCGATCCGCGCCCGGTCGTCGTCGGGCAGCTCCTCGAGCGCGATCTCCAGGGCGAGCGCGGCGCTCCCGAGGTCAAAGAGCACGACGACGCCCTCCCCGTCGGACGCGCGCAGGGCCGCCCGGAGGGCCTCCTCGATCCCGGGGCTGCTCGTTCCCAGGCTCCCGGTCGCCGTCCCGCCCGCGGTCGCGACCGGGACGGCCGGAGCCGCCTGGGCCACCATGAGGCGGAGGGCGCGGAGGAGCTCCCCGCTGTGGCCGACCAGCGCGAGGGCGATCATGTGGCCCGCTCCCCTGCACCGACGCGGTGGCGGTGGCGGCGCGCGGCCGCGCCCGCCGCCGTAGACTCAGGCATCCGATGCAGAGGATAGGGTCCCCGGGAGCCCCCGCGCACGCCGAAGCCGATGGCGTCGGCACGCTGTCCGCGCCCGACGTCCTGGAGTTCGTGGAGCGCGCGGCGGCGGCCCTGGTGCGCCACGAGGCGCTCCTCGACCGCCTGGACGCGGCGCTCGGCGACGGCGACCACGGCAGCAACATGGCGGGCGGCTTCATGGCCGCCATCCCGGCGGCGCGGGCGGAGCTGGCGGCACGCCCGGACGACGTGGGCGAGCTCCTCCGCCTCCTCGGCCACACCCTGGTGGGGAGCGTGGGGGGCGCGAGCGGCCCGCTCTACGGCACCGCATTCATCGAGGCCGGGTTCGCCCTGGCCGGGCGAGCCTCGGTGGGACCGGCCGACCTGGCGACGGCGCTCGAGGCGGGCCGCGCGGGGCTCATCCGGCGGGGACGCTGCGCGGTCGGCGACAAGACGATCCTCGACGCCCTGGATCCCGCGGTCCGGGCCCTCCGAGCCGGCGCCGACGCGTCGAGCCCTCTCGGTGCCTGCATCGCCGCCGCGGCGGGCGCGGCCGCGGGCGGGATGCGCGCGACGATCCCCCTGGTCGCCCGTCGCGGCCTCGCCCTGCGTCTCGGGGAACGGTCGCGCGGGCATCGCGACCCGGGCGCGACTTCGTGCTTCCTCCTGCTGGAGGCGATGGCCCGCACCCTCGGCGCGGAGCGCGGCCGGTGAGCGGGGGGGCGGCCGCGCGCGTCTCCGCACTCGAGGCGCGCGTGCGGGAGCTGGAGACGGAGCGCCGGCGTGTCTTCGAGGACGCCCAGCGGGAGGCCGACGCGGTCTTCGCCCAGTACCAGCTGAGCCAGCTGCTCGCGGCCGGCGGCCGCGCCGACGAGATCGCGCCCGCGGTCCTGGCGGAGGTGGCTCGGGCGGCCGGTGCCGCCGGCGCGGCGCTCTGGCTCGCGAGCCCGACCGGTCCCTCGCTCGCGCTGGCCGCCACGTTCCCCGGCGATCCGGGCGACCCGGTCGGGCATGGCTGGGCCGCCGTTCCGAGCCGCTTCGGAGACGCCGCGGCGGCAGCGCGGTGGGCGGCGGCGGGCGGCTGGAGCGGGATCACCCTCCCCGAGGGCCGTGCCGTGGGCCGCGACGAGCCGGGGAGCGGGCCCGCGGGGGCGGTCGGCTACCTGGCGGTTCGGGCCGACGCCGCCGTTCCCCTGGAGCCCGGCCACGCCCGGTACCTCGCGACGGTGCGCCTGGAGCTGGCGGTGACGCTGCGCGCGGCGCAGCTGCGCGCGTCGCTCGCGCGCGAGCAGGCGATCCTCACCGCGATCCTCGAGGGCGCCACGGACGCCATCGTCGCCGTCGACGCCGGCCGGCGCGTCGTGCGGCTCAACGCGGCGGCGGCGGCGCTGGTCGGGACGCCGGCCCGGGCCGGGACCGGCATGCGCTGCTCGGAGCTCCTCGGCTGCCCGTCGCCGTCGCCCGACGCGGGGCGAGGGCTCGACGAGCCGCTCCCGCCGCAGGCCGCGAAACTCCTGTGCGGGACGAGCTGCCCCTTCGAGGAAGTCCTGGACGCGGGGCTCCCGATCGTCGGCCGCGAGATCGGCGTCCGCCACCGCGACGGGACGGTGGTCCCCGTCGCCGCCAGCGTCTCGCGCATGCCGGTGCCCGACGGCGGGGCCGTGGGCGTCCTGCGCGACCTGCGCGCCTCCCGGTCACTCGACGACGCGAAGACCAGCTTCGTGGCCGCCGTCTCGCACGAGCTGCGGACCCCGCTCGCGCTGATCGACGGCTACACCCAGAGCCTCCTGCGCCTCGACCTCGACGCGGTGACCGCGCGCCGCCATCTCGAGCGCATCGCCGGCGCCACGGAGCGCCTGAGGGCCCTGGTCGACGACATCATCGACGTGAGCCAGCTGGAGAGCGACGCGCTCGCCCTCCGCCGTTCTCCGGTCGCGCTCGACGGCCTCCTGGGCGCCTTCCTGGCGGAGAGGGCAGACGCGCTCGACGCGCGGCCCGTGCGCCTCGTGCTCCCCCGGGAGCTGCCCCGGGTCGACATCGACGCCACGCGCATCCGGCAGGTGCTCGCAAACCTCGTCCAGAACGCGGAGAAGCACGCCGGGCGCGGGGCCCCGATCGAGGTCCGGGCGCGCCGTCTGGGCCGGACCACCGTCGTCGTGACGATCGTCGACGGCGGCCGGGGCATTGCCGCCGAGGACCGCGACCACGTCTTCGAACGCTTCTACCGGGGCGGCCGGGCACGGGACGGGCAGGTGCCCGGCAGCGGCCTGGGCCTCTACCTCTGCCGCCGGATCGTGGAGGCGCACGGGGGGTGGATCCGGCTGGATGCCACGACGCGCGGCACCTCGATCTCGCTGGGGCTCCCCATCGCCGTCGCCGACGCCGGCCCCGGCAGGGTGCCGGCGGAAGGGCGGCCGTGAGCGGTCGACCGACCGGCCCGATCGAGGGCCGCGGCGAGCGGATCCTGGTCGTGGAGGACGAGCCGGCGTTCGCCGAGCTCATCGCGCTCTGGCTGGAGCGCCACGGCTGGCGCCCCGAGATCGCCCCCGACGGAGCGCACGCCCTGCGCGCGGTCGCCGAGCAGCCGCCCGACCTGATCGTCCTGGACCTGGGCCTCCCGCGCGTCGATGGATGGCAGGTCATCGAGCGCGTCCGCGAGGACAGCCTCGTGCCCATCATCGTCGTCACGGCGCGCGGCTCGGAGGCGGACAAGGTCCGCGGCCTGGCCGCCGGAGCGGACGACTACGTGACGAAGCCGCTCAGCTTCCCGGAGCTGGTCGCGCGCGTGGCCGCGACACTCCGTCGTGCGCACGCCGTCCCGGCGGCGGCCGCCGCGACGGCAACGATCGAGCGGCCGGGGATCCGGATCGACGGCCGCTCCCACCAGGTGCTCGTCGCCGGCGCCCCGGTCCACCTCACGCCGACCGAGTACCGCCTGCTGCGCCACCTGGCCGAGCGCGACGGCATCCTGGTGTCCCGCGCCGACCTGCTCGTCGCCGTGTGGGGCCCGGGCTACCGCGACGCCCACCACCTGCTGCGGGTCACGGTCCGCAACCTGCGGGCGAAGCTCGGGGCCGCCGCCCCGGCGCGACGCTTCATCGAGACCCAGTACGGCCTGGGCTACCGGTTCTCCGCGGACGACGGCGCCGCGGGCGGCTGAGGCGTCGCGCGCGCGGCCGCGACGCGGGCCACCAGGGCCCGGGTGAGCAGCCAGGCGCGGCCGGGGTCCCGCGGGGCGCGGATCCGCACCTGGGCGGCGGCGAAGGTGACGTCGCCCGGCCGGACGCCGGGCAGCGGGGCGCCGGCCACGAGGCGCATCGCCTCACCGCGCGAGAGGCCGCTCCCGAAGCGAACGACCAGCTGCCCCTCTTCGCGGGCGACGGAGGCGATGCCGGCCGCCTCGGCCGCCAGCCGCAGCTCCGCGACCTCGACGAGGCGCACGACCGGGGGCGGCGGCGGCCCGAAGCGGTCGGTCACCTCCTGGCGGAAAGCCGCGAGGTCGCCGGCGGAGCGCGCCCGCGCGAGGCGGCGGTAGAGCTCGAGCTTCTGGGCCTCGTCGGGGATGTAGGCGTCGGGCAGGTGCGCGTCCACAGGGAGGTCGACCGTCGCCCCGGGGACCTCCCGGACCGGCTCCCGGCCCTCCCAGGCGGCCTTGCGCTCCTCCACGGCATCGGCCAGGAGCCGGGTGTAGAGGTCGAAGCCGACGTCCGCCATGTGGCCCGACTGCTCCCCCCCCAGGATGTTGCCGGCCCCGCGGATCTCCAGGTCGGCGAGGGCGATCTGGAACCCGGCCCCGAGCTCCGACGCGTTGAAGATCGCCTGCAGCCGTCGGCGCGCCTCGTCCGAGAGCCGGTCGCGGCGACGGTAGAGGAGGTAGGCGTAGGCGCGCCGGCTGCTCCGTCCCACGCGGCCGCGCAGCTGGTAGAGCTGGGCGAGCCCGAGGGCGTCGGCGCGGTCGATGATGATCGTGTTCGCGTTCGGGATGTCGAGCCCGGACTCGATGATCGTCGTGCAGACGAGGACGTCGGCGTCGCCCGACGCGAACGTCCGCATCACCCCCTCGAGGGCGCCCTCGGTCAGCTGGCCGTGGCCGACGACGATCCGCGCGGCGGGCAGGAGGCGGCGCAGCTGGTCCGCCTGGGCCTCGATCGTCTCGACCCGGTTGTGCACGAAGAAGACCTGCCCACCCCGATCGAGCTCGCGCAGGATCGCGTCCTTCACGAGGCCTGCCGAGGCCTCCGCGACCCGGGTCTGGATCGGCAGCCGGTCCTCCGGCGGCGTCTCGATCACCGACAGGTCGCGGACCCCGACGAGGGCCAGGTTGAGCGTCCGCGGGATCGGCGTCGCCGAGAGCGTCAGGACGTCGACCTCCGTGCGCAGCTGCTTGAGGCGCTCCTTCGCGGCGACCCCGAAGCGCTGCTCCTCGTCCACGACGAGGAGACCGAGGTCGCGGAAGCGCACGTCCTTCGAGAGGAGTCGATGCGTCCCGACCACCACGTCCACGGAGCCTGCGGCGAGACCGGCGAGGGTCGCCGCCTGCTCCTTCGCGGAAACCGCGCGGGAGAGGAGCCGGACGGTCGCCGGGAAGGCCGCGTAGCGCTGGTCGAAGGTCCGGACGTGCTGGTCGGCGAGGATGGTGGTCGGCACGAGGACGGCCACCTGCCGGCCCTCCTGGATCGCCTTGAACGCCGCCCGCAGGGCGACCTCCGTCTTTCCATACCCCACGTCACCGACGACGATCCGGTCCATCGGGCGGGCCGACTCCATGTCGTCCTTGACCTCGTCGATCGCGCGCAGCTGGTCGACCGTCTCCTCGTACGGGAACGAGGCCTCCAGCTCCTGCTGCCAGGGCGTGTCCGGGGCGAAGGCGTGGCCCTCCGCCGCGGCCCGCGCCGCGTAGAGGCGGAGCAGGTCGGCGGCGAGGTCGGCGACGGCCTTGCGGACCCGGGCCTTGGTCCGGCTCCACTCGCCACCGCCGAGGCGCGAGAGCGACGGCCGCTCGGCGCCGGCGTAACGGCTCACCCGCGCGATCTGCTCCACCGGGACGTAGATCCGGTCGCCGGCGGCGAACGACAGCTCGAGGTAGTCCCGCTCCTCGCCCGCGGCGCCGCGGCGGAGCATCTGCTCGTAGCGGGCGATTCCGTGGTCGATGTGGACGACCAGGTCGCCGGCAGCCAGGCGCTCCAGGATGTCGCGGGGCACGACCCGCCGGAGCGCCTTGGGGCGCCGGACCCGGACGGTCCCGAAGAGCTCGCGGTCGGTGACCAGGACAAGGCCGTCGGGGCCGCCCGAGAAGCCGGAGTTGAGGCTCCGGCCGACCAGGGCCACCGCCCCCGGCGGTGGGGCGCCCGGGGCCATCGAGACGCCGGCGGGGATCCCCGCGTCGCCGAGCAGCTCAGCCAGGCGGGCGGCCTGGTCGGAGGCCAGGACGATGCCCGGGACCGGGTCGGCGGCGCGCCAGCGCTCGATCGCCCGGGCCAGGCCGGCGCTCCGTCCCGGCGGCAGAACCGGCTCGCGCCAGCCGAAGGGGTCGTCGAGGGCGGACGCGCCGCCGATCCCCTGCAGCGGCCCGGACTCCCATGTCAGCTCCAGGGTCCGGGCGCCGAGGAGGCGGGCCTTCCAGGTCCGCGGCTCGACGTAGGCGAGCGGCCACTCCCGGGGGAGCTCACCCGCGGCCACGAGGTCGCGGCGACGCTCGGCCGCCTGCTCCCAGAGGAACGCGGCCGCGGCCGCGACCTCGCCGGGCTCGTCGACGACGAGGAGCGTGTCGGGGCCCAGGTGGTCCAGGCCGCTCGCGGGACAGACGACGGCCGACCAGACCTCGGCTGCGTCCCCGACGTCGAGGGCCCGGGCGCCGGCCGCGGCGCCGGCAGTCGACACGGCCGGGGCCGGCGCGCCGCCGGCCTCGCCGGCGCCCTCCAGCCGGGCGAGATCGGCCGTCAGCCGCTCGGGCAGCCGGTCGGCGAGCGTCCCCAGCCGGGCGCGGATCTCCCCGATCCCGGCGGCGGGGACGAGGAACTCGTTGGCCGGCAGGAGCTCGACGGATTCGACCGGGCGGACCGTCCGCTGGTCCGTGGGATCGAAGAGCCGGATCTCGTCGATCTCGTCCCCGAAGAGCTCGATCCGGGCCGGGAGGTCGGCGCCGGCCGGGAAGAGGTCGACCAGGCCGCCACGACGGGCCATCTCGCCGCGCCCGGCCACCTCGAGGACCGGCTCGTAGCCCAGTCGGAGGAGCTCGGCCAGCAGCTCGTCCTGGCGGATCCGGTCGCCGCGGCGGAGGACGCGTGGACGGGCGGGGAGATCTGCGGCGGGGATCGTGGGCTGGAGGAGCGCCTGGACCGACGCCACGAGGATCCGGGCGCGGCCGCTCCGCCAGCTGGCGAGCGTGGCCACGCGCGCGGCCGACTCGTCGCGGATCAGCTCGCTCCGCTCGTAGGCGAGCGCGGAGCGCGGCTCCAGCACCGCCACGCCGCCCGGGTCGCCGAGCCAGGCCACGAGCTCGTCGGCCACGCGGTCGCCGATCTCCGCGTCCCGCGCGATCCAGCAGGCCTGCGCGCCCTCTGCGAGGGCCAGGGCCGCGACGAGGAACGACTTCGCGCCGTGGGGCACGGCCGTGACACCGGCGTGGCGGCCGCGGACGCCCGGTCGGCCCGCCAGCCGCGCGCGCAGGTCGCGGAAGGGGGCCGTCGCGTGCAGGAGCGGCGGCAGGGCCGCCAGGTCGGGGATCCGACGGGCGGCGGGGCCGCTCCCCGCTCCGGGGCGCCGGGCGGCGGGCCGCCGGCCGCCGCCCGGGCGATCCGTCACCGATCCTCGCCTGCCGGCCGGACCCGCCGCCAGCCGGTCCGCGTGCGGCGCACGCCGTCCGGACCGGGTGGGCCGTCCACCTCGCCGGCGGGCGCGGTCCGCGTCTCATCCGCGGGACGGAGCTGGAACGAGTTGAACCGGTTCGCGGCCTTGCTGACACCCTCGCGGGCCCATGCCTCGGCGGCGTCGGCGGCCGCGTCCAGCAGCTCGTCGAGCCGCTGACGCTCGTCGGGGCGGAAGACCGAGAGGACGTGGTCGACGGCGTCGCGGTCCGGCTCCCCGATCCCGATCCGGAGGCGCGGGAACGCCTCGGTATGCAGCTCGTCGATGATCGAGCGGAGCCCGTTGTGGCCACCGTGGCTGCCGCCCTCGCGGAAGCGCATCTTCCCGAACGGCAGGCTGAAGTCGTCGGTGACCACGAGGACCTCGTGGAGCGGCGCCCGCTCGCGGGCGATCAGCTTGCGCACGGCGATCCCCGAGTCGTTCATGTAGGTCAGCGGCTTCGCGAGGACCAGGTCGAGGCCTCGGAAGCGACCCTGGACGACCGCGCTCGCGTCGCGCGTCCGGCCGCGGCCGGCCCAGCCCGCGCGGTCGGCGAGCCGGTCCAGCGTCATCCAGCCGACGTTGTGGCGCGTCTTCGCGTACTGCTCGCCCGGGTTCCCGAGGCCGACGACGACCTTCACCTGCCCTCCGTGCGCGGGCGCGCCTCCGTGCGGCACGCCGAACGGCCCGAATCCGACGCGGATCGAGCCTCCACAGATGGTACCCGGCGACCCCGGATCGCGGGCGGGAGGTGCAACGGCGCGCCGAGGTCCGCGGGGCCGTCATCACCCCCGGGGACCGCCCACGCCGCTAGCGTCGCGTCGCGCCGAGCAGCTCCTGCTCGAGGGCGCGCATGGCGGCCCCCTCGGCCGGCTCGGCGTGGTCCCAGCCGCACAGGTGGAGCCCGCCGTGGACGATCAGCAGCCGCAGCTCGTCGGCCGGTGACCAGCGGACGTCGCCCGCCTGGCCGCCGCGGCCCGCCTCCGCCTGCGCGATCGCGCGCTCCACCGAGACCACGACGTCGCCGACGTGGAGGCGAGTGCCCGGCGGCAGGAGGAACGCCGGGTCGGCGTCCGCGTCCGCGGCGCGACGGGGTGCCGCCGGCCGCGGAGGCCTGCCCTGGTGGGGCGGGTACGCCTCGGGAGGGAGGAGCGGAAACGAGAGGACGTCGGTGGGGCCGCGCCTGCCCATGTGGGCGACGTTCAGGCGGGCGAGCTCGGCGTCGTCCGCGAGCAGCAGGCCGACGGCGGCCGGCTCGGGCGCCCCGCCGCCGAGCAGCGCGGCCCGCAGGACCCGCGCCAGGGATGCGGCCGGGAGGAGGCGGGGCACGCCTGCCCTGATCTCGAGGTCCACCCGGAACGGCGGGAGGTAGAGCGGCCGGGGGCCGGCGGCCACGGCGATGGTCAAGCGCCGGGACCCGAGAAGGTGCGCCGCGCCTCGAGCTCCACGACCTTGTTTCCGGGATAGGCGATCCGGTGGTGGTACATGCCCAGGAGCTGCGCGACGAATGCCTCGCGGATCCGCTCGAGGTCCCGCAGGGTCAGCTCGCACTCGTCGAACTGCCCGTCCTCAAGGCGCTCGTCGATGATCCGGCCCACCATCGCCCGGATCGTCGGCTCGTCCTGGCTGGAGAGCGACCGGACCGACGCTTCGACGCCGTCGGCGAGCATGAGGATGGCGGCCTCGCGGGACTGCGGCCGCGGGCCGTTGTGGCGGAAGCGACGCTCGTCGAGCGCGTCCGCAGCCGCCCTGCCGGCGGCCGTATCGAGGCCGCCCAGGGGGGCAGCCGCTTGCTCGCGGGCCTTCGCCCAGAAGTAGGCGATCCGGGTGGTGCCGTGATGCTGGGGGATGAAGGCGATGAGCGGCTTGGGAAGCCTGGCCCGGTACGCGATGTCGATCCCGTCGGCCACGTGCGCCTTGAGGACCTGGGCGCTCACGTCGGGCGCGAGGTCGTCGTGGACGTTGCCGGCCCCGGCCTGGTTCTCGATGAAGGCGCCGGGGTTCGCCAGCTTGCCGACGTCGTGGTAGTAGGCCGCCACGCGGGCGATGAGCGGGTCGGCGTCGATGGCCTCGGCAGCCCGCTCGGCCAGGTTGCCGACCATCAGCGAATGGTGGTAGGTCCCCGGCGTCTCGAGGAGGAGCCGGCGCAGGAGCGGCTGCGATGGGTTGGCAAGCTCGAGGAGCTGGAAGACGGTGAGGATCCCGAAGAGGTTGCCGACGACCTGGAAGGTCCCGACCGTCACGATCGCCGCGCCGACGCCGGCGACCAGCGAGGCACCCCAGAGCTGGAGGATGCCGGTGAGGTCGCGGGTCCCCAGCAGCGAGAAGATCGTGACGACGACGACGTTGGCGACCACGATCGCGAGCCCCGCCTGGAGGAAGATCCCCACGCGATCGCCACGCCGCACGGCGATGATGCCGGTCAGCCCGCCGACGAAGAGATAGGTCGCGATCTCGAGCGAGAGGCCGTTGGCGGCGCCCGCGAGGATCGCCAGCATCGCCGTGATCGTCATCGCGGGTCCGGCCCCGAGGAGGATCGCCACGAGCATCGACGCCCCGGCCCCCGGGACGAAGAACGGCAGGATCGAGCGGCCGGCGGTCAGCTGGTACGCGAGCGCGGTGACGAGCAGCACGACACCGAGCAGGGCCAGCGCCCGGGCCCGGTGCCAGAGCTCCTGCCGGTAGCGCCACGTCCAGGCCAGCAGGAGCACGACGACGAGCGCCGCGAGCAGGAACCACCCGGCCAGACGGGCGACGTCCAGGCGCGCCTCGGTGAGCCCGAACGCCTCCAGCTTCGCCACCTCGACGGGCGTGACCTGCTTCCCGGCCTCCACGATCACCTCGCCCTGGCGGATCGCGTAGGCGACCGGCTGAACGGCGGCCGCGGCGGCCTCGCGGGCGGCGCTCGTGAGCGCCTCGCTGTAGGTGGCGTTCGGGACCAGGAGCGGGGCGACGATCTCGGTGGCGAGGCCGCGCTCGTCGTCCGTGAGGGCCGCCGAGAAGCGCTCGCCAAGATTGCGCCTGACTTCCTCGAGCTCCGCGTCGCGAAGCTCCGCACGCTGGACGAGGCCCAGGACGCGGGCGGCCTCGGCGCCGACGAGCGCCCACCGCTCCGGGGCGAGCGCCTGGAGCGTCTTGCGGGCTTCGTCGGTCAGCGCCGGCGGCTGCTCGACGAGCGCAGCCTGGCGCTCCTCGGGGGTGACTGCCGGGGCGAACGCGGCATCGACCGGGGCGAGGGCCTCGGCCAGCGCCTCCAGCTGCCGGCGCGTGAGCGCGGTCGCCGTCTCCGCCTTGTAGTCGTATTGCGGGGCAACCGCGTCGAAGGCGGCCCGGCGGGCCGCTTCGGTCTCGATGTCGCTCGAGAAGATGATCGTCCG
>Ga0315273_10011766_pt1 | contig 11201 bp, 10 predicted proteins | sample YL17G02_0_MG_FD_205753 | JGI IMG/M metagenome (GOLD analysis project Ga0315273, IMG submission 205753) | Sediment microbial communities from Yellowstone Lake, YNP, Wyoming, USA - YL17G02_0 | ecosystem: Environmental > Aquatic > Freshwater > Lake > Sediment | place: USA: Wyoming | collected...
CCTAGATCGAACTTTAGATTATCCCAGGGTTGCGAGTTGGTTATCATATACCAGCGCAATGGGTCGGAACCATATTCCTCGATTACAGAATACGCATCAACAGCGTTCCCCAGTCTCTTCGACATTTTGTTTCCGTTCTTGTCAAGAACAAGCCCGTTCGAAATGATATTTTTAAAAGCAACTGAGTCTGAAATCATTGTTGCTATGGCATGGAGCGTAAAAAACCAGCCTCTTGTCTGGTCTACACCTTCGGCGACATAATCCGCCGGGAACATCTCACTGAAATTTTCTTTGTTCTCAAAGGGATAATGAACCTGGGCATATGGCATTGCTCCGGAGTCGAACCATCCATCTATCAGGTCAGGCTCGCGGAACATTTTCTTCCCGGTATTGCTAACAAGTATTATATCATCAACAAACGGGCGGTGCAGGTCAAAGTGTTCATAGTTCTCAGGTGAATTGTCTCCTTCAGTAAATTCTGCCAGCGGATTTTTCGTCATGAATCCGGCTTTGATCGACTTTTCAATCTCGGCTTTAAGTTCTTTGGCAGAGCCAATGCATTTTTCCTCTTTTTTATCATCTGTGATCCATATAGGAAGAGGTGTTCCCCAGTATCGTGTACGTGAGAGGTTCCAGTCAACAAGATTTTCGAGCCATTTGCCAAACCTTCCGGTACCGGTAGATTGAGGTTTCCAGTTGATGGTGTTGTTAAGCTCAATCATCCTGTCGCGGAAAGCGGTTGTACGGATGAACCATGCATCAAGAGGGTAATATAAAACCGGTTTGTCGGTTCTCCAGCAATGAGGATAGCTGTGTATCTGCTTCTCAATCCTGAATACTTTTCCCTGCTGCTTGAGCATAACAGCTATTTCAACATCGATTGTTTCTGTTTCAGGGGTGAGACTGTCATCATATTCATTTTTAACCGGACGGGCCTCAAACCCTGCATAAGTGTTTTTGTTGACATATTGCTTAACAAACGATTCGTCAAGATCGGCAACCGGAACAAGGTATCCCCGTTTATCAACCATGGGACCAAAAGAGCCGTCTTTTCTTTTAGCAAGAAGAGGAGGGACCCCGTTTTCTTTTGCAATACGGTAGTCGTCGGCGCCAAAGGTGGGAGCAATATGAACGATACCGGTACCATCTTCAGTTGTTACAAAATCACCTGTAAGTACACGAAATGCACCTTCTCCAGGATTGATCCAGTCGATAAGCTGTTCATAGTTTATACCCTCCAGCTCTCTACCTGTGAATTCACCTGAAACTCTGAAAGGGATCTTTTTGTCGCCCGTTTTATATTCTGAAAATTCAAGAGCAGCATTCGGTTCGGGAAACAATGCATTTAGGAGATCTTTAGCTATAACTACTGTGATTGGATCACCGGAATATGGATTGAAACTACGCACTTTAATATAAACGATTTCTTTTCCGACTGCCAGGGCAGTGTTTGAAGGAAGTGTCCATGGAGTTGTTGTCCATGCCATAATATGAACATCGGCAGTATCTGTGTTCTTATACAGGAATTCCGATTTTTTATCCCTGGTAAGTTTAAAGAGGGCGATGCAGGTTGTATCCTTCACATCGCGGTAGCAGCCAGGGAGGTTAAGTTCATGGGAGCTTAATCCCGTGCCTGCTGCCGGGGAATATGGTTGAATAGTATAGCCCTTGTAGAGATGTCCTTTTTTATAAAGTTGTTGTAGGAGCCACCAGAGCGTTTCGATATAGCGGTTATCGTAGGTCACATATGGGTGATCCATATTAACCCAGTATCCCATTTTCCGTGTGAGGTCTTCCCAAAGGTCGGTATATTTCAATACAGCAATACGGCATTCTTTATTATAGTCTTCAATCGATATTTTTGTACCGATATCTTCCTTTGTAATGCCCAGGGCTGTTTCAACGCCAAGCTCGACGGGCAGTCCATGGGTATCCCAGCCTGCCTTGCGTTTCACCTCATATCCGCACTGGGTTTTGAAACGGCAGATTGCATCCTTGATCGTACGCGCCATAACGTGGTGAATGCCGGGGATGCCGTTTGCAGAAGGTGGGCCTTCATAAAATACAAACTCACCTTTCCCGTTCACTTCCCGGACGCTTCTGTTGAAAGTATTATTCTCATCCCATATTCTGAGAATCTCTTTATTTACCTGTGAGAGATCAAGACCTTTATATTCAGGAAACCGTTTCCCCATTAAACCTGCAATTTGTAAAATTAATATTGTAAAAAATTTCGGACAAATATAACGAAATCCCTAATAATATTCTTCCTCTAATTATCGTGGTTTTGCCCTCTAATCCCCTTTACTTGGCTCCACTGGTTTTTTGCTACTCGCAAGTTTTTTGCCCCCCTACCCCCCCAAATCCTTTCTGGTTTTTTTGCCCCCCTACCCCCCTAAAGGGGGGCTAATACTCTTTGTATTAGGGAATTCTGTATATTTGTGAGGTAGTTTTATTCTTTATGAAAAAAGGTATTTCCAGAATAAATATGTACTATGGAGCAGATTCCAAGACATTGAGAGCAGCTGCTATACTGCGAAAGAATATGACATTAGCGGAACTTATACTTTGGAAAAGGTTGAAAGACAGAAAAATGTTTAATACTAAATTTCGAAAACAACATCCTGTTTATATTTTCATTGTTGACTTCTATTGCCATGAATATAAACTTGTTATAGAAGTTGACGGAGGTATTCATAATAATAATGAATTGAACGAATATGATTTAAGCAGAACTGATGAGCTCAATAGATTTGGAATAAAAGTGATCCGTTTTACGAATGACCAAATTGTCTACAATATAGACTCGGTCGTAAATAAAATCCTCCAAACAATTACTGAATTAGCCCCCCTTTAGGGGGGTAGGGGGGCTTTAAGAGTGAAGAGGAAACTTTCTAATATTGTCTGATTAAAATATATCCGAAACATGAAAAATCTAGTCATCTTAACCGGCGCCGGTATGTCCTCCGAGAGCGGCATAAAAACCTTCAGAGATTCCGGCGGACTATGGGAAGAGTATGATGTAACAGAAGTTGCAACTCTGGGGGCATGGTTAAAAAACAGGGATCTGGTACTGAGATTCTATAATGAAAGAAGAAGGCAGCTGGCCGGCTGTAACCCCAATGACGGACATCTCAGACTGGCACAGCTTGAAAAATATTTTGATGTGCATATCATTACACAAAATATTGATAACCTTCATGAAAGAGCAGGCAGCACCAAAATATTGCATCTTCACGGAGAACTTACAAAAGCAAGAAGCACTGTTGACCCTTCACTCATATATGATATAGGATATAAGGATATTAATCACGGCGATAATTGTGAAAAAGGGAGTCAGCTCCGGCCGCACATTGTCTGGTTTGGTGAAGAGGTACCCATGATGGATGAGGCAGTGAACCTTACCTCAAATGCAGATATTTTTGTCGTGGCAGGGTCATCCCTGAATGTCTACCCGGCAGCTGGACTCATAAACTACGCACCCGCGAAAGCATCTCTCTGGCTCATTGATCCTAAAGATGTTGTTGTACCGGTTAACAGGAAAGTGGAGGTGATAAAGGAGAAGGCTTCAAGGGGGATTGCCATTCTGACAGAAAGGCTGCTGGGCCCCCCGGCCAACTAATCTCTTAGCCTGATTTTTTGCCCGCCTACTCCCCTAATTCTCCATTATTTTTGCCCCCCTGCCCCCCTAAAGGGGGGTTAATTCTCTATGGTTTTTAAGTTAATTACGTAAAAAGTGTGAGTATTTTTCCATCGTTATGGGTAAATACATTATGTATAGTTTTTTACCGCGTAGCGGTTTTAGAAACTATATGCCCTACGGGCAATTGCTAATTTTGTGGCATTTAGTGTATTAGCCCCCCTTTAGGGGGGTAGGGGGGCCGAAATGTGGAAGAACAAGGGGGGAGCCTCAAAAAATAATTAACTATCTTTGCTCAACTTTACAATCTAATATGAACTCGGAAACTCGTACACGGGAAATTATCCTCGCCATCACCGGCGCCAGTGGTTCAATATACGCTTTAAAGCTCCTGGAGAAACTTCAGCAATTGAAAACCGGCCCTTCTGAAATTGCTGTAATATTCTCAGAGACAGCAAAGGAGATCTGGGTTGCAGAAACTGGAAAGATATTTCACCCGACACCCCCTGCGAAAGAGTTTGATAATAAATCTTATTATGCCCCATTCGCTTCGGGATCATCTCAGTATGACACTCTGATTATTTGTCCTGCATCGATGGGTACAACCGGACGAATCGCCAACGGCACATCCGATGATCTTATTGCCCGTGCAGCCGATGTGATGCTGAAGGAAAGAAGAAGACTGATAATTGTCCCGCGTGAGACTCCCTACAGCCTGATACATATTGAAAACATGAAGAAGCTTACCCTTGCCGGAGCAATCATTTGTCCTGCAACACCATCCTTCTACAGTAACCCCAAAACTATTGATGAAGTAATAATGACTGTTGTCGATCGTATCATCGATCTTGCGGGGTTTGACAGTAATGGTTTCAGATGGATGAATAATGGTTGACAACAGAATCACTCGGTTCTTCAGGAAACATCATGTCCTCACCATAGCCACCACGGTTGAGAATGAACCCTGGTGCGCAACTTGCTTTTATGTATATCTCGGAGAAGAAAACGCGCTTGTTTTCACAACTGATAATGATACCCGCCATGGGAAAGAATTCATTAAAAATCCCCTGATTGCAGGATCGGTTGTTCTTGAGACAATGGTAATCGGCAAAATACGTGGCATTCAGTTCCAGGGAATAGTTTCAGAACCCGAAGGTGAAATGTTATCAAAAGCGAAGAGTGCATATCTGAAAAGATTTCCTGTAGCAGTTCTTATGGATACGCATCTTTGGGTCGTTAAACTCACCTTTATTAAGATGACGGATAACAGGTTAGGATTTGGCAAGAAGATAATATGGACACACGACACATAACACACGACACAGGGTGAATGATGTTGTCGTGCGTCGTGTGTCGTCTGTCTTTCTTCTTATTTTCCCTACCTTTATACCCATAAACCAAAACTTAGCAGAAATGTTTTCCGGAATAATCGAAGAAGCCGCTCAGGTTGTAAAACTTGAAAAAGAAAAGGATAACCTTCATATTACAATGAAATGTTCATTTGCTAATGAACTTAAGATCGATCAGAGCATTTCTCATAACGGAGTATGTCTTACTGTCGTCAGGAAAGATAAGGAGACATATACCGTAACTGCAATAAAAGAGACTCTTGATAAGACAAACCTGGGATTGCTAAAACCCGGAGACAAGGTCAACCTGGAACGTAGCACCCGTCTCGATGGAAGGCTCGACGGACACATGGTGCAGGGACATGTTGATCAGACAGCAGTATGCAAATGTGTAAAGGAAGCCGGAGGAAGCTGGTATTATGCCTTTGAATATGAACCTGCCCAGGATGACTATCTAACCGTTGAAAAAGGATCTGTCTCAGTAAACGGAGTGAGTCTTACAGTAGTTAACTCAAAATCAAAATCCTTTGAAGTCGCAATAATTCCTTTCACCTGGGAAGTCACAAATTTTCACCAGATCAAAGAAGGAACTGTCGTTAATCTGGAGTTCGATATACTTGGGAAGTATATAGCTAAAATAGTTAAGCAGCAGTTAGGAAAGTAAAACCCTAAGTCAGTTCTGAGGGCTGGAGTTTAAGATTGCCGCGCCCTCCTGCGCACCTTCGCCAAGGCTTCGGCGTGGGCACTCGGGCTCGCAATGACAGTGCAAGTAATGTTGTTTCTGAATGTTAGTTAAACAGAAGCTAATAAATGTGACGGTCATTGCGAGGAGTGAAACGACGAAGCAATCTCACCTCCCAGATCCGAATATGGAGAATAATACATTCATTTTTTCTTAATCTTTTTCTTCTCTACCGGTAACTTCTCTTTCTTCCATGCCATAATTCCACCATCTAGAGAATACGTTTTAGTAAACCCCATTTCTGAAAAGAACTTCGCAACCCTCTTGCTTCTGAAACCTGATGTACAGTAAAAAAAGAAGTCACGGTTTTTATCGAGAGTATCAGCTGCAGATTCAAGATCTCCCGATGATGGGATATTTATTGCATCTTTCAGCCTCGATTTCTTGTACTCAAAAAATTCCCTGACATCAATCATTATTGGTTTTTCAGCCTTCTTATAAGCTGAATCAAATTCAACTGGCGGTAGCAACTTGTATTTCAATGAATCAGGAACCTGTCCGCCTGAAGTGGCTGATAATATCAGAATGAATGTTATTGTGAAGAAGTAAGTCCTCATTTCAAAAAAAGCCGCCCATATCTGAGCAGCTCCGAATTAATCTATATGTATGTCTTTTTGCCCTGTGCTCTGCGCCCTGCCCCCTGCTCTTACTTCTGTTTCATCTTCGCATCCATGCTAAGAGTAGCATGAGGTACGGCTCTCAGTCTTTCCTTCGATATAAGTTTTCCTGTCTCACGGCAGATCCCGTAAGTCTTGTTTTCAATCCTTATCAGCGCAGCCTGAAGATGCTGAATGAATTTCTCCTGACGTTGCGCCAGTCGGCCCGCTTCCTCTTTCGATAAAGTAGTGGCACCCTCTTCCAGCACTTTGAATGTTGGAGAGGTATCCATTGTATCATTGCTCTCTTCGTGAGTAATACTTGACTTAAGTATCTCGTAGTCCTTTCTGGCTTTGTCCAGCTTCATGAGGATAATTTGTCTGAATTCCTCAAGCTCATCATCAGAATATCTTGTCTTTTCAGCCATTGTTAAAAATTTAAATATCCGGCAAAGATATTTATTTTTTATTAATTTAAAAATCCTTCATTATTCTAAGTGGGGCTTAGCCCCACACCCTAGTTACTTTTATATCTTTATTTACTATTCATTTTTTGCTCGCCCAAAAAACGAACCAAAAAAGATCTGAAGACATTTGAAATCCAATAATTCTCATACGAAATTTTATATTCTTGGGTGCGAGGGCAAAACCGGAAATGGCGCGAACTGCAGACAAAACGGTAGCGCCAATAAGGCCAGTGTAGCAGGCGCCCGTTTTGGCTGAAGTTGGCATTTGGCTTGGCCGAGCTCGCCTGCGGCTCGGTTCCGGCGCCCTTTTCTTTGGTTCAGTTCTTTTGGACGAACAAAAGAAATGAACAAGAACAATCTTTAATTCACGTATTAATTGGGAATGGGGCAACGCCCCATTTAATTACTTCTCGCTTTTCTAAACATTATATTCCACCACGATTTCCAGAAATAACGAAAATCAGTAAATACCGGGTGCCTGTCAAACGAATCGAGATATTTCAATTCGGAAGCCTGTATGCTCTCAAGATCAGCAGGCATATCGGCGTAGAAAGGGGGAATAAGTCCGGGTTTATATTTTATCCTTCTCTCCCTGACCTCTTTTCTGTAAAGTTCAAAATATTGTCTGCTTAAGGGCCTTACCCCCACAAGCTTCATGTTGCCCTGGAAGAAATTCATAAGCATAGGCAGCTCATCAAGCCATATCTTTCTGCAGACAGCGCCCCAGGAGGTTATACGGAAATCATTTTTAAACTTGCCTCCATCCTGAAGATCATGCTGCTCATAAACATAATCCTGTATATATTCTGAATAAGGATGCATGGTGCGTAACTTATATACCTTTATCATATTTCCGTCTTTTCCGACTCTCGATAAAGCAATCAGCGGACCATAAACATTTTCATTTAACGGAAGGGGTCCGGCAACCTTTCTTGCTTCAATGCATAACAGGTTACCGATGAACGACTCCTGTTTGATCCTGAAGCCTGCCCTGGAAAGCCTTCCCAGGGTTTCGGCGCGTGAGATGACGGCATTCTCCCCGCGGGTAAGGAAGAAATAGATCCCCCGCGTGAACCTGAGTTTTGGAAGGATGCGTTTTACAATGAAATCGAAAAAATAATAGATATAATTTAATACGGGAGGATATTTTTTCAATAGCCTGTGTTTCCGCTGGTCTTTTGTCTCGACACAGCAGAAGAAATAACCTTTCACATCAAGTTTGCTGTTTACAGCATCCAGAAAACTGTCAGGTTTTTTAATATCATTGATTTTGTGAAGGTTGATTATATAATCATATTTCTCTTTTGCAAGGCTGGTAATATTAAATACAGTGGTGGTCGAAAGCACGGCAGTGTGATCGGTAAATTTGCTGCAGGTCATCTTTAAGATTGCCAGGGTCATTTCCGATCCGTACTCTTTTTCAATTGCCATTGCAATCCCCGGATTTACTTCACTCTGTTCTTCCTTATGTGCCCCATTCCCGTTTACTCCGCTGACAAGGTCATATTCACTGGGCCTTCTATATGTCTTGAATTTATCATACTCTTCATAATCCTGCACGACTGCCTTTTTAAAAGCCATATATACCGATCCGAAAAGCAGTTCCAGGAATGTGGCCAGAAGAACCGTTCCCAGGACAATTGTCCTTGAATAATCATAATTCCTGAAGCTATACATTGCAAGGGCAGTTATTGAGGCAGCAATAATATTGCTGGTCAGAACCCTTGTGAAAAGAGTTGTGAAGTTGATGATCTTGCCCCGGTGCATCTTCCCGTTTATAAGTGAAACGATGATCCATATCAGTGCCAGGGCCAGGAAAAAAGGTGTATGCGATGGAAGGTACAATCTCAGGCTCGCAGGTTTTGTCCATACCATTGCAAGAAAGGATAATGTCAGAATAACAATATCCGCAAGGAGAGTTATTGTTCTGAATTTACGTCTTTCCATCAGTTTATTGCAAACGACTGGTTTGAGAGAGTGAAGTAAGTAAAAATTTTCTCATTTTGTTCTGATAAGACATATTAATCGCAATCTTGGTTGCATCGTCCCATCCCACTATTTCTTTCCCCCCAATCCCACAAAGTGGGACTAGTACTGTTATCACTCCGGGTTAAGGCCCCCCTACCCACTCTAATCCTTTCTGGTTTTTTGCCCCCCTACCCCCCTAAAGGGGGGCTAATACTCGTTGTTACTCTGGGTTAAGGCCCCCCTACCCCCCTAAAGGGGGGCTAATACTCGTTGTTTTAGGGAATTCTGTATATTTGTGGTGTCGCTGCATTTTTATGAAAACACTCATTTCCAGAATAAGCATGTTCTATGGAGCAGATTCCAAGACCTTAAGAGCTGCTGCCATGCTAAGAAAGAACATGACTTTGGCGGAATTAATACTTTGGAATAAACTGAAAGACAGAACACTATTTAATACTAAATTTCGTAAACAACATCCTGTTTTTATTTTCATAGTTGATTTTTACTGCCATGAATATAAACTTGTTATAGAAGTTGATGGAGATGTTCATAATGACGAAGTACTAAGTGAATATGATATAAGCAGAACTGCTGAGCTGAACAAATTTGGAATAAAAGTGATCCGCTTTACGAATGACCAAATTATTTACAATATAGACTCGGTCATAACTAAAATCCACCAAACAATTACTGAATTAGCCCCCCTTTAGGGGGGTAGGGGGGCCTAAAATCCGAAAGTTACTCCCATATTAAAAGTATTCTTCCGTCCAAAAAAATACTCTGCACTCCATCTGGCATCACCGGTTATACTGGATGATGAGAAAGAAAACCACGTATAGAGGTCATTGATAACCTGGTATGAGGCCTTGAGCCCGTATGATGTATTATGCCATTCTACCGATGCCAGTGGAGGATTGCCGACACGATCCACCCCGAGTTCTGTATAATCCGGACCACGGATTGCATCAAGAAAATAGAGATTTACATCCAGGGTCCTGACTGGACGATAGTCCAGAGCAATATACCATTCCCTTGAGTTATCTTTCATATAATGTCCCAGGTTATACCCCTGATTCTGGAAAGTAATAGTGGGTACATCGTGCTGAAATGCAAGAGGATAAGTATATGTGAACTCTGTAGTGAATGAAAGATTTGAAATCGGGAGATCGGTTAGCCTGAGTCCTGCTTTATAGCTTAAGAAGTTCCATTCATCCTTATTTGTAATCCGGCTAACCGATAATTCATCAATGAACATTGTGGCATAAAGATGAAGGTTTTTGATCTGCCGCGAACTGATATCGAAAAACATCTGTGAGTTCATATTATTAATTCCGGAGGTTTGGGAGTGATCGACAGATTTATAAAAGAAAATTGGCATCAGGTAGGCCGGATTGACATTATCATAATCATAAATAATGCTGTTTCCGGCCGATACATTTAGATTTTTAAAAGGAGTGAAGGTGAACATGTTGGCAGCAATAAACTTCTTATGGTACACCTCACGGTAGTCGGTTCCATAGCTGTTCGTGACCCAGTAAGAATTGGTGCTGTCAACAACCATCGAGTTCAGCCATCCGTGGAAATAATTGAAATCGAACCATTTCACAGGAGAGATGTGCAGTCTTAGCTGGACAAATGTCGGATTGTTTCCCCCGAATATATTTGCACCGTTATAGTTATTTCCCCATTGCAGCTGATCTTTTACCAGTCCCGCATTACCCCATTTCCAGGAGTATGTGACTCCGCCCCGCATCTCGCTCCAGTCGGTGCTCCCCTTCAGGTGACCATCCACTCTCTGTGTAAGATATTCCGGCAGTCCGAGGAGTGGGTTTTCGTGGTTATCGCGGAGTGAGGCATAGAACCCCCATTTATAAATATATCCGCGAGCCTCGGCACCGTTGCGCAGATAAGTTGCTGTTCCCGAGGAGTTGGTAAAGATCTCTCCTCCAAGTATAGGATTAATGGTCAGCGAAAAAGTAGAATCCTGATAATAAAACAGATCAAATCGCTTATTCTTACAGTTAAGCCATTGTGCCCCCTGGCCACCGTAGCTCCGTTCTATACTCAGCTCTTTCCCGAAATCCAGCAGATAGAAATCGAGCTCTTTCTGCTGCCTTTGATTAAGCTGATCCTTTTTCTCTTCCGCCTCTTTCAGACGCCGGGAGATAAATAACCGTGAGTATGGTTTTACAACTGAGTTAATGGTGATTATATGAATGTTTGCAAGCTCATCAAGGAATTCGTAGATCCCTTTGTTGTCAACCGATTGAGGGACCTCCTGGCTGAAAAGATTTGTATTCCATATCTGAATAATACTGAAAAGAATGAATATGAAGAGATTCTTTTTCAAAATTGAATTGAAATGATTTTAGCAAATATATAACTATTTGGTTATTAAAAATCAGGGTTTGCGGTATGCGGTGTGCGTACGCGGTAGGA
>Ga0315273_10011768_pt1 | contig 11201 bp, 11 predicted proteins | sample YL17G02_0_MG_FD_205753 | JGI IMG/M metagenome (GOLD analysis project Ga0315273, IMG submission 205753) | Sediment microbial communities from Yellowstone Lake, YNP, Wyoming, USA - YL17G02_0 | ecosystem: Environmental > Aquatic > Freshwater > Lake > Sediment | place: USA: Wyoming | collected...
GCGACATGGTCTGGTCGCTGTCGGAGCCCGACGGCGCAAAGACGTGGTGGCCGAGCAAGGACCGCCCCGACGACAAGGCGACCGTCGAGGAGTGGTGGACTGTGCCGGCGACATGGATCGGGACCGGCAATGGCGTGCTCACCGCGACCGTGAAAAAGGGCGGCCAGCGGAAACAGTACAAGTGGCTGCCGACGCATCCCCTGACGAGCTATCTCGTCTCGATCGCGGGCGCCGATTACGCCACCTTCTCGCACGCCTACACGCCTCTCGCGGGCGGCTCGATGCCGGTGAACTACTACGTCTACCAGGAGGACCTGACACAGGCTCAGACATCCTTCAGCAACACGCCGGCCATGATCCACTTCTACGCGCAGAAGTTCGGGGAGTACCCGTTCGTCGAGGACAAGTACGGCATGAGCTCCTTTCCGTTCAGCGGCGCGATGGAGCATTCGACGAACACCTCCTACGGCTACCTGCTGATCGACGGCGGGCACGGCAACGACTACACGATTGCCCACGAGCTGTCGCACCAGTGGTGGGGGGATTCCGTCAGCCCGCAGATCTGGCCGGACGTCTGGCTCAACGAGGGGTTCGCGACATACTCCGAGGCGCTGTGGGCCGAGAACCTCAACGGCTCTCAGGGTTATCAGGACTACATGAACTCGTTCTGGCAGCAGACCTTCTCCGGTTCGGTTTACAACCCGAACGACCTGTTCGGCTCGACGGTCTACAACAAGGGCGGATGGGTCCTGCACATGCTCCGCGGCGTCATGCGGCAGGCGGACGATTCGAATTTCTTCAACGGCCTGCGCGACTGGTACGCGAATCACAAGGATGGCGTCGGCAACACGGCGCAGTTCCAGGCGACGATGGAGGCCCGCTACGGAGGCGCCCTCGGCTGGTTCTTTCAGGAGTGGGTCTACCTGCTGAATTCCCCGCGCTACGAGTACGGCTTGACCACGGCCAACCTCGGCAACGGAACCTGGCGCAATTACGTCCGGATCCGGCAGACCCAGACGGATGCGGGCACCTTCACGATGCCGATCGATCTGACCTTCGTGACGGGAGCCGGCAGCGACGTCCGAAGGGTGACGAACAACACCGCCGACCAGGACTTCATCCTCGACACGACCGCCCCCCCGACCGATCTGCGCTTCGACGAAAAGGACTGGATCCTCAAGGCATCCGAGACGCGGATCACGCTGGCTGACGCCGACAGTGACGGCGTGCCCGACCGCAACGACAACTGTTCGGTGACGACGAACCCGACCCAGGCCGATTTCGACGGGGACGGCGCGGGCGACGCCTGCGACGCGGACGACGACAACGACGGCCTCGCGGACGGCGCCGACTGTGCGCCTCTGGACGCCGGCCAGGGCGTGCCCGGCGAGGTCGCGCAGATGGACGGGGCGCGCACCGCCGGCGGCACGGCGCATCTCACCTGGACGGCGGCGGTGCGGGCGGACGTCCATGACGTCTCGCGCGGTCTCGCCTCCGTCCTCCGCAGCGGCGGGGGCTATGGCAGTTGCGTGCAGCCGGGAGTCGCGGCGCTGAGCTGGGACGACACGACGCTGCCCTCCAGCGGAGATTCGTTCGTCTACCTTGTCCGCGGCCGCGACACGGGCTGCGGCGGCGGTGGATCGCTGGGAGCCGCGTCGAACGGGACCCAGCGCCCTTCTCCCTGCCCCTGAACGAACCCGTCGGGAACCAACGAGGGGGACGGCGCCGATGGGCCCGTCCCCCCGTGCGGCTGGACGGTCCGGGACGCCGGGGTATCATGGTTCGAGGAGGGCCTTCATGGGTCGAATCGTCGCGTTCCCCAAGCCGCAAAGCGACCCGTCCCCGGAGCGCGACTCCCTCGCGGGTCTCGCCGGGGTCATCGTGGTCGTCCAGACCGATGGCCTCGACCTGCCGGAAGACGCGCTGCAGGGCGACATCGAAGCGGTCCTCGAAGAGGCCGGCATCCGGACGTTCGACACCGTGGACGAGGACGCTGCTGGGTTCGCCGGCTACCTTGGTGTGACGCTTCAGGCCGCGACGGCCGGCGAGCACTGCGGGTGGACGGTCCGGCTGGAGCTCGTGCAGGTCGTTCGCCTGCCGCGCTCCGACCGGCAGTGGCTGGGCGTCACCTGGTCTTCCGCGAAGACCGGCGCGGCCGGCCGCGAGGAGCTGGCCGGCGAGCTGAACCGCGACATGTGGGATTCGATCCGGCTGTTCGCGCAGGATTTTCAGGAAGCGAAGGGTCAGTCCCGAAACGCGTAACGCAGGATCGCGCGCACGACGACGAGCCCGTCGTACCAGCGGATTTTCTTCCCCTCGGCATACGACCGCCCGCGGTAGCGGACCGGAACCTCGACGACGCGCCAGCGGCCGCGCGCGATTCGCGCCGTGATCTCGGGATCGAAGCCGAACCGCTCGGACTCCAGCCGCAGCCCGCGCGCGATCTCGCCCTTCATGACCTTGTAGCAGGTTTCCATGTCGGTGAGGCCCAGACCCGTGAAGCGGTTCGAGAGAAATGTGAGAAACCGGTTGCCGAGGTAGTTCGCCCGGTAGGCGTTGCCGAGGGCCCCGCCGAGAACACGCGATCCGTAGACGACGTCCGCCCGTCCCTCGGCGATCGGGGCGACAAGGGCCGGGTAGTCGGCCGGGTCGTATTCGAGATCCGCGTCCTGCACGAGGACCACCTCCCCGCGGGTGAGCGCAAAACCGCGGCGCACGGCGGCCCCCTTTCCCAGGTTCACCGGCAGGTATTCAAAGAGAATCTCGAGCGGCGCGACCGGCTCGGAGAGCCCCAGCGCTTCCGGGCCGCGCTCGCGGAAGTCGGCCTCCAGCCGCTTCAACCGGTCCCGGGTGCCGTCGGTCGAGGCGTCATCCACGAGCACGACCTGCTTCGGAATCGGCACGCGCGCGATCCGGCGCAGCAGATCCTCGAGCGTGTTTTTCTCGTTGTATACGGGGATGACGACGGAGATTTTCACAGGGTGTCCGGGGACGGGCGCCGCAGCGCGGAATCGGCCGGTTGACTCCCCCGCCCCAACCGCGCCCTGCCGCGCTGCCGGGCGAATTCTACGGGGATCCGGCCGCCCCGGCAAACCGCGGCGCGGTTTGACCCTCTTCGCGCCGGTCGGCTAGACTCACGCCGCCATGCGAATTCTGGTGACGGGCGGTGCCGGGTTCATCGGCTCCCACCTCTGCGAGCGGCTTCTTTCCGAACGGGATGAGGTGATCTGCCTCGACAATTTCTTCACCGGCACGAAGGAGAACGTCCGATCCCTGCTCGGCCACTACAACTTCGAGATCCTCCGGCACGACATCATCGCCCCGAACGACCTCGAAGTGGATCGCATCTACAACCTCGCCTGCCCCGCCTCCCCCGTCCACTACCAGTTCGACCCTGTCCGCACGATCCAGGCCAACGTGCTCGGCGTGACGAACATGCTCGAGCTCGCCCGCCGGACTCGCGCCCGCATCCTCCAGGCCTCCACCTCCGAGGTTTATGGCGACCCGAAGGTCCACCCCCAGCCCGAGAGCTACTGGGGCAACGTGAATCCCGTGGGAATTCGATCCTGTTACGACGAGGGAAAGCGGGTCGCGGAAACATTGATGTTTGACTACCACCGCCAGCACAATGTGCAGATCAAGGTGGCCCGCATCTTCAATACCTATGGGCCCCGGATGGCGCTGAACGACGGGCGGGTGGTCAGCAACTTCATCGTCCAGGCGCTGACGGGGCAGGAGATCACGGTCTACGGGGACGGCACGCAGACGCGGTCGTTCTGCTTCGTGGACGACATGGTCGAAGGGCTCGTCCGGCTGATGGACTCGGACGGCTTCACGGGTCCCGTGAACCTCGGCAATCCGGGCGAGTTCACGATCCTGGAACTGGCCGAGACGTTGATCCGCATGACCGGAACGAAGTCGAAGATCCTCTTCAAACCTCTCCCCTCCGACGACCCCCGCCAGCGGAAGCCGGACATCGCCCTCGCCCGCGAGAAACTGGCCTGGGAGCCGCGGGTTCCGCTCGACCAGGGCCTCGCGAAAACGATCGCGTATTTCGAAAAGCGGCTCGCGCACCGCAAGTAACTCGTCCGCGTCGTTCCTGCGAAAGCAGGAACCCAGCCGTCAGCGACCCCGGCCGGTCCGTGAGGTAGTGAGGGCCAGAGCGGCAAGACAGGCGCGGAGGCGGCCTTCGGCGTCTTCGAGATGCCTGTTGTGCCTGTAGAGGCGGACGGTCGCGCCCGCGAGCTGATTCAGGGACTCCGCGAAGGTCGAATTCAGCCGGGCCAGCCTTCGGGAACCCTTCCGAAGCCGTTCGATGTCACCCGGGGCATCTCCAACCGAGTGGAGCAGCGGGCGCTTGCGCGCGAGTGGGCCGGGCGAGCGGGACATGGCAGGATAGTACGGCGAAATGGAGAACATTGCCCACACCCTGGCCGGCTTCGCTCTCGCGCGGACCGGTCTCGCGCGCCGGCGATGCGACACGCTCGTCCTGGTTCTGGGCTCGAACCTGCCCGACGCCGACCTTCTGTGGTCCATGCGGAGCCGCTCCGCCTACCTCGACGAGCACCGCGGCATCACGCACTCGATCGCGGGTGGGACCCTCCTTGGGCTGGCCTTTGCGGGGGCCGTCTGGGGCATCACGGGCCCCGGACGACGGGCTCTGGCGCGCCTGCAGCGGCGCGACCCGGGGATGGCGACAATGGCCCGGGTTCCGGGAAGCAGTCCGAATGATCTTGTTCGGCCGCCCGCCGAGGCGGATCCGCCGTTCCTCCGGCTCGCCGTGCTGGCCGTTGTCGCCGTGCTGCTCCACTTCGGCTTCGACGGACTCAACGACTACGGCGTGCGGCCGTTCCTGCCCTTCGGCGACCGATGGGTTTACACGGATCTCGCGTTCATCGTGGACCCGTGGTTCTGGCTCCTGCTGGGCGGAGGCCTGCACCTGGCGATGCCGCGCCGCGCCGAGGTCGGCAGCCCGCAGGAGGGCCGCCGGATCGCGCTGCGCGAGGCAGTGGCCTGGGCGGGATGGGCGATCCTGTCGCTGCCCGTCCTGTTGGCCGCGCCCGTTCCGGCCGTCTCCCGTTGCCTCTGGCTCGCGGGACTGGCGGCGATCGCGCTTCTCCGTTTCCGGCCTCCGCGGTTCGGCTCGCGGGCGCTTCGACACCGCACAATCCCGGGATTCGGTCGGCGGGCGCTTCGACCCTTCGAAGCGAGCCCGATCGATCTGCGACTCGCATCGGGCGCTCTGCGAAACCCGCTCCCTCCGCGGGTCTCGCTCGCGCTGCTCGCGGCCTACGTCGCCGGGCTCGCGGCGCTTCATGCTGTGGCACTGGAGCGAGCCCGCACGGCCTTCGCCTCCTTTCCCGAGGCGCGGGGCACGGAAATCGCCGTTCTGCCAACACCCGCGAATCCCCTGGGATGGCGCGCCTACCGTGTTGCGGAGGACGGGATTCTCGCGGGGACGATCCGGTTGCTGGATGACCATCCGCGCCTGCTGGACACGATCCACGCGCCGCGGCAGCTGGACCTCCCCGAGGTCCTGGCCGCCCTCGCGACGCCCGAAGGGCGCACCGCGGCGCGATTCAGCCGGTTCCTTTTCGCAGAAGTCGCCCGCGAGGGAGGCGAGCCCGCCGTGCGCCTGCGCGACGCCCGCTACGCGTGGCGCGGGGGCCGCGACTCCTGGGCCACGGTCGTCGTGGCCCTGCCCCGGCCGTGACGGGCCGGATCGCTCGCGGACAATCGCCCCCCCGTCCGGCGGGAGTAGACTTCACCCCGTGTCCGAAGTTCAGGTCCGCACGGCCGCCCGGCTCGACCTGGTCAACATCAGCGACCGGCTGGCGACGGCCGTGGCCGAAAGCGGCGTGCGAGACGGACTCGTCTGTGTCTCGATCCCTCACTCAACCGCGGCACTCATCGTCAACGAGGACGAAGACGGCCTCCGCCAGGACATCCTGCGTCTCGCGGAAAAGACGATCGAGCCGCTCCGCCGCCTGGCGCCCTTCGCTCACGACCGCATTGACGACAACGCCGCGGCGCACCTGACCTCGATCTTCTTTCAGCCTGCCATCACCCTGCCCATCGCGGCAGGCCGTCCCGTCCTCGGCACCTGGCAGTCGCTGTTCCTGCTCGAGCTCGACGGGCCGCGCACGCGCACGGTGCGGTTCACCGTCGTGGGACAATAGCTGGCACCCTCTCAGAGCGAGCCGAACAGGGCACTCTTCGCCAGAACATTGTTGAATGTCAGCTTCGCTTCGCAGCCGGAACGATCCTTACTCTCAGTTTGGATCCGTCGATCCCGGTCTGAAGCCAACTGGTGACGTATTGCATCCCGCCCCCCCGCGCCGGCCTCAGAACCGCACCGACAGCGCGGGATGATCGCGCAGGCCAAAGCGCCAGGCTTTTCGATTCCAGGGGGCTCCGGCGGATTCGACGCCGATCCGGGGTCCACGAACGAGATCCCGAGGCCGGACCGGCTCGCCCGGAGCGATCCAGAGCGGACCCTTCGCGCACAGGTCAATCCGGTTGAGGGACAGATCCACGTGAAAGGCGCGGGAGAGCCGTCCGGGTCCGCTCGCGATGCGTTCCGGGCGGGAGGCTGTCACCGAGACGGAACGACCGGGTCTCATCGCTTCCCGCCCATCGAGGGGCTCGATCGCGCGGATGAGCGCCGCCGCCGGGTATCCGGCCTTCGCGCTGACCGCGTTCAGAAGAAAGTGCATTCCATAGCAAAGATAGACGTAGGCGCGCCCCGGCTCGCCGTACAGCGTCTCGTTTCGCGGTGTGCGTCCCCGCGACGCATGGCAGGCGAGGTCGCGCTCGCCGTCGTACGCCTCGACTTCGACGATACGCCCCGTCAGACGCCCGCCGCCGGGAAGCTCGCGCACGAGGATCGCTCCGACGAGCTCGGGAGCGACTTCGAGAACGGAGCGCGCGAAGAACTCGCGCGGGAGAGGGAGAAACGCCCGCCGGGGGGTCAACGGGCGTAGCTGAGGATGATGCCGAACGCCTGCACGCATCCGGTCACCACAAAGGCGCCGGTCACCGCGATCATTCCCCACAGCATGGCCTGCAGCAGGTAGTGGCCGAAATCGGGGGAGGCGACGAGCGGGGGCTCCTCGGAGAACACGGCCTCGCCGGACGGGAAGGCGGGAACAGGCGGCCGGCCTGGGGCGGGGCCCGCGTCGGTCGCTGGAGCAGCCGCCCTGGCCGGCTTCGCAGGTTCCGCCGCCGGAGCCGGTCTCGCAGCTTCCACCGCCGGGACAGGTTTCGCGGCTTCCGCCGCCGGGGCAGGCTTCGCGGCTTCCGGGACAGGCTTCGCGGCCTCCGCCGCCGGGGCAGGCTTCGCGGCTTCCGGGGCCTGCTTCGCGGCTTCCGCCGCCGGAGTCTGCTTTGCGTCTTCCGGCGACGGGGGCGGGGCGGTTGTTTCTTCTGACATCAACGGATCTCCCTGCCTTGATGAAACTCCGACCGCCTCAGGCGCCTGGCTGCTGCGCCGGCGGTTGCGAATCCCCTCCCGTTCGGGGCCGCCCCCGGCGGGCCGGCGCGCCTGTTTTCCGCCGCCGCCGCGCCGACTGGCTCCACCGCACGAAAAGAAAGCAGGCGCAGGCGCCGAGAACAAAAAAGAGGACGACGAACTCGAAACCTACCGGCATGCCCTCGCCTCAACCGCGCCGATAGACATGGTACAGCAGCGCGTAGATTACAACGCCCGTCAACGAGACGTAAAGCCAGAGGGGCAGCGTCCAGCGCGCGATCCGGCGGTGGGAGTCGAACTGCGCTCGCAGCCCTTGGGTGAGAGTCACGACCGCCATCGGCGGCACGATCGCGGCGAGGACCGTGTGGGTCAGGAGGATCCCGAAATAGACCGGGCGGATCCATCCCCGGCCGGCGAACGGGACCGACCCCACCTGCGCGTGATACACGACATAGGACACGAGGAACGCGATGGAGACGACGAAGGCGGCGCCCATGCAGACCGCGTGAGCCCGGCGGGCGCCGGCGCGGATCATCGTGAAGCCGCTGACAAGAAGCGCCGCCGACGTCGCATTCAGGGCGGCATTGAGGGCGGGCAGCGACTCGAGGGAGATCAGGCGGCCTCCCGTGCAAGCGCCGCGGCATCCTCAATGAGCTTCCGCATCTCCCCCGCGTCGCCCGAGTCGTAGTACCCGCGCACGACTCCGCGCGCGTCCACGAGCGTGAACTTCTCGCTATGCGTCAGCGCCGAGCCGCCGAGCCGGGCGGCGGCGGCCTCGTCCCGGCCCGCGGCGAGCAGGAATCCCTTCTGAGAGAGATCGAAGATGTCCTGTTCCCTGCCTGTCAGAAAAAGCCAGCGCAATGGGTCCGCCCCGGCCTCCCGGGCGTAGGCGGACAGTACCGCGGGGGTGTCGTAGTCCGGATCCACCGTGATCGAAACAAGCCGCAGCCGGTCTTTGGGGAACTCCCCGGAGGCGGCCCGTTCGGCCAGGGATTTCTGCAATCCAGTCATCTTCGAAGTCATCATCGGGCAGACGCCCGAGCAGCGGGTGAAGATGAAATCCGCGATCCACACCCGGCCTTCGAGATCGGCGCGGCTCACCGTGCGGCCGTCGCGCTCGGTCAACGCGAACGGCGGGATGACTCCGATCGCAGGCAGGTCGACCCGCCGGGGCGAGCAGCCCGCCGCGAGGGCGGCGGCGACCGGGATCAGCAGGAGCCGCCTCAGGAACATGGCGCGTGCCTCAGGCCGGAGGAATGCGGTCGAGGAGCATCAGCCCCAGCAGAACGGGCAGGTAGATCACCGAGGCGAGCAGCACGGTTCTCGCTTGCCCCACCGTTCGCCTTCGGGCGAGGCCGGCCGCGACGAAGAAAAACCCCGCTCCAAACAGAAGGGCGCCGCCGCCGTAAATCCAGCCAGCGGCGCCGAGGGCCGTCGGCGTGAGGCTCGCGGCCACGAGCGCCGCAGACCAGAGAATTTCCCCGCGCGCGGTCTTCGCCCCGTCCGGGTCTCCCACGGAGATGATCGTCAGCCCCGCGCGGGCGTAATCCTCGCGGTACATCCACGCGATCGCCAGAAAGTGCGGGATCTGCCAGGCAAAGAGGATCGCAAACAGCGCGAGGGCCGTGGGCTCGAGGCCTCCCCTCGCCGCGGTCCACCCCATCACGGGCGGTATCGCTCCCGGCACTGCTCCGACCAGCGTGCAGGCCGTCGTAATCCGCTTCAGCGGCGTATAGGCGAACAGGTACGAGCCGAGCGCGACGCAGGAGAGCAGCGCGGTGAGCGCGTTCGTCCCGACGGCAAGAATCGCGACGCCCGAGACCGAAAGCAGCGTACCGTAAATGAAGGCCTCGGTCGGTTGCACGCGCCCCGCGGGAATCGGACGGTCCCTGGTGCGCAGCATCAGGGCATCCGTGCGCCGTTCCATCAACTGATTGATCGTCTGGGCTCCCGCCGTGACGAGGCCGGTGCCGGCCAGGGCGCAGACCAGCAGGGTCAGGCTGCCGGACCCGCTCGCGGCCATCAGGTACCCCACGCACGTCGTGACCAGAACCATGCCCGTGATGCGCGGCTTGGTCAGCTCGATCAGATCCCCCGCGCGGGAGCCGGCAATCTCTGCCGCCTGCGCCGCGCGGGCCGTGGGCACAGGTCTCATCGCGCGGTCGCCTCCGTCAGGACGGCGACGCCGCCGCCGGCCGGCGACAAACGCCGGTGTGCGAGCAGAGCCGCGACCAGCGAGGTCGCGAGGATCAGGGCGCCGTTGGCTACATGGGCCGTCGTGGGCGCGATGGCCTTTCCGGTCCACACCGTCAACGCGCCCAGCGTCAGTTGCACACCCACGAGGGCAACGAGCAGGCCGGCCTGAAAGCCGATCGCCTTGCGCCGCGCTGGGTTCCGGAAGACCGCCCATGCGATGCAGATGGTGACGAACGCCACGGCGAGGGCTCCGATTCGGTGGGCGAAGTTGATGGCAACTCCCGGCTGGTCGAAGGGCGGAATGACCTGGCCGAAGGCCAGCGGGAAATCCGGGATCGCCAACCCGGCCCCCGTGTGGCGCATCAGGGCTCCGATAAGAAGCTGCGCGAACACGACGGCCACCGCGACGGCCGCGAGTCCGCCCGGAGCCGGACCAACTCCCCGGTCCTCCTCGGGACTCGAATCAGCCCAGGCTCGGGAGGTCGCGACCGCGATCGTAACGACAAGGCAGAAGAATGTCTGCGCGAGACAGGCATGCGCCACCGAGACGGCCGGCGGAAGAAGCAACAGAACCGTGATCCCGCCGAGCACCGCCTGCGTGACGACCGCCGCGAGTGCGACCCAACCCAGCCGGCGGACCCACGCCCGCCGCTCGGACAGCCGCAGCCAGACCACGAGCCCGATCGTCAGGATCCCGACCGTTCCCGCGATCATCCGGTGCCCGTGCTCGTAGAGGATCCCACCGACCATCGGCGGAAACAGCATTCCGTAGGAGAGCGGCCAGTCCGGCACCGCGAGCCCCGAGCCCGTGCTCGTCACGAGGCCGCCGGCGATGACGAGGAAGAAGGTCGCCCCCGCGGTGAGACACGCGTAGGCATGAAGCAGGCGGGAACGAGGAGGCGCGGGGGCTTGCGGAAAGACGGAATCGGCCGAGGGGCGAGAAGACATCCCGGAATTCATGAGAGGACGCCCCCCGGCCCGATTCCCTGCCTGCCGGATCAGCTCGCCTTGAAGGCGAAGTCCTGGGTCTTCGTCTCAGCCCCGGTGACCGTCACCTTCTGCGTTTGCAGACCGTATTTCTCATGCCACGCGACTATCTCGTAGGTGCCGGGCGGCAGCCCCTTCAGCGAAAAGCTTCCGTCGTCCCCGGTGACCGCGAAGTAGGGGTGCGACACGACACCGACCCAAGCGTTCATCCAGTTGTGGACCTCGCATTGTAACTTGACCATCTGCTCGGGCTTCTCGAAGCCCTTGGGCATGACCTTCTCTTTCATGAACTTGGGCATCGCGATGTTGAACGACTGGTTCACCTTCGTGATCGCGTGCACGTTGTGCAGGGTGCCGTCGGTGTTGAGGACCTTGAGCGGCTGGCCGGCCTGGATACCCATGACATGGGGCAGGTACTGGCAGCCCTTCTGATCCATCACGACGGGCTCCGCCGGGGCCTTCGGCGCATTGGGAACGTCGCCCTTCACGTAGACGAACACGTTCTTCAGGGTGCCGTTGCCGTTGACGACGACGGTCTCGGTGGATG
>Ga0315273_10011769_pt1 | contig 11200 bp, 8 predicted proteins | sample YL17G02_0_MG_FD_205753 | JGI IMG/M metagenome (GOLD analysis project Ga0315273, IMG submission 205753) | Sediment microbial communities from Yellowstone Lake, YNP, Wyoming, USA - YL17G02_0 | ecosystem: Environmental > Aquatic > Freshwater > Lake > Sediment | place: USA: Wyoming | collected...
CTGTCGCGTTCACGTCGCAGAAGCTGACGTAGCCCGGCTGTCGCAGCAGTTGGACGTGAACATACACGGACGCGATAGACGAGGACAGCCCGACCAGGGTCAACACAAGGAGGACGCGGCGGACGGTAGTCGTCATGGGTATTTGAGAAACACAGGCTCTGGCAGTTGTATCGGCTTTGAGGCTTGTCGTCAAGCCCGGGCAACAAAAAGGGGGACGCCCGATGCGGGCATCCCCCGAGAACCTCACGCTGGACGTGGCTACTGAATAATGCTGATGGTGCCGGCCACCGCGAAAGCCGCCTCGGCTGGCGCCCCGCCTGCCGTGTCCTGCCAAATCGTGCCGGCCGCGTTCGTCGCAAACCCACGCGAGCCAGTGCTTCCGGCCGTCACGGCGACCGCGGTGCCGTAGTACTCGGTGCTGGTTGCCGTCCCGTTGCAGTCTGTCGCCACAAGAGCCGCCCCGTTCGCCCCGTTGGCCAGCGTCACGGTGTAGCCGCTCTTCACGGACGGATCAAGAGACAGGTCGAGCGAAATGAATCCCTGGCCCACGGCGTTGCACGGCAACGCGAGCACAGCGAGTAAGTTCGCGTAGCCGCCGGCCGCCGCCGATGCGGCGTAGGTGGCCTGCGCGCTGTTGATGGCGCGCAGCGAACCGATCGCCGACGCCTCGTTGCCGGCCATGCGGGCGCGCATCAGGCCGGGGATCGCGATGGCGGCGATGATGCCGATAATCGCGACGACAATCAACAGTTCGATCAGCGTGAACCCTTTGTTGCTCTTCATTCTCATGTCGCTGCTCCTTTTTCTCTGTTAACGAATGCGTGTGAATCCTGTGTAGCCGCAGCCACCTGCGCGGCCTTCGCGCCCGGTGACTGCCGGGCACCAAGATAGCTAGCAAGCCTGGTGCCACACGGTCACCGCAGGATTGAAACGCACGTAAGTTATTGTATCTAAACACGATTTTGGAAATCACATCAGACAGATGCCGGGACGGAATGCCAGTCCGATGACAACCTGCGGCATCAGGAGTGACAAAACATGTCACTGGCGTAGCGCGAACGCCTATCGGAGTTGGTGCTTGTCGAGGAGGTACCGGAACTGGCGTGGGCTGATGGCCAGCAGCCTGGCAGCGCGGTCATGGCGGCCACCAGCCTGGCTGAGCGCCTGTGCCACGTACTCCCGCTCCTGCGCCTCCAGGCGGCGGGGCAGGTCCAGTCCCGCCTCTGGCAGCTCGACCCCCTGGTCGCCGGGAACCGCGGGGTGCGACCCGTCAGCTGGCTGGCAGATGTCGGCGGGCAGAGACCCGTCCTGGATCAAGGTGCCGCGCTCGAGGGCCACGGCGCGTTCGATCACGTTTTCGAGCTGGCGGACGTTGCCTGGCCACCCGTACACTTCCAGACGCCGCAGGGCCTCTGCCGAGAGGCCCTCGATGGGCTTGCCCATCTGCTGACGGAACCGGCCCAGGAAGTGCTCGGCGAGCAGAGGGATGTCCTCGTGGCGGTCCCGCAGCGGCGGCAGTTGCAGCGGAATCACGTTGATCCGGTAGAACAGGTCCTCCCGGAAACGCCCCTCGGCAATCAGCTTCGTGAGGTCACGGTTGGTCGCGACTATAACCCGGATGTCGGCCTCGATCTCTTCGGTGCCGCCGACCCGCCGGAACTTCCGCTCCTGGAGCACGCGCAGCAGCTTCACCTGCATCAGCGGGCTCATCTCCGAAATCTCGTCCAGAAACACCGTGCCGCGTTCGGCGACCTCGATCAGGCCCTTTTTCGTGGTCGCGGCGCCCGTGAACGCGCCGCGCATGTGCCCGAACAACTCGGACTCGAGCAGGGTCTCAGGCAACGCGCCGCAATTGAGGGCCACGAACGGGTGATCGTGGCGGAGCGAGTTGACGTGAATGGCCCGCGCCACCAGTTCCTTCCCGGTCCCCGACTCGCCCACGATCAAGATCGTGCTATTGGTGGGCGCGACGGTCTCGATCACGTCGAACAGCACCTGCATGACGCGGCTGCGGCCGACGATGTTCGAGAACGACGAGCTGGTGCGCAACGCCCGTTTCAGCAGTACGTTTTCCTCGCGCAAGGTGCGGCGCTCGATGGCGTTGCGGACCTTGGCCTTGAGTTCCTCCACATCGAACGGTTTCGTGAGGTAGTCGTACGCGCCGAGCCGCAGCGCCTCGACGGCCGTCTCGGTCGACGCGAAGGCCGTCACCATGATGCCGACGAGATCCGCGTCAATCTGTTTGGCGGCCCGCAGCACCTCCACGCCGCTCATGTCCGGCATCTTGATGTCGGAAATCAGCAAGTCGATGCGCTCCCGCTCCAGCGTGGCGAGGGCGGTCTGGCCGTTCTCGGCCAGGAACACGGTGTAGCCCTCCCTCCGCAGAACGATGTGCAGCAACTCCCGCATGGATCGTTCGTCGTCGACGACCAGGATGCGGCCGCGTGAGCCCGCCGGGGGTGGTGTTTCGGTCGTCATCGGTGGCTATGCTACCGGGAGCGGCGCCTGGACCGGGAGCCTGACCTGGACGGTGGTCCCCGCCCCCGGTTTCGACGTCACCCGGATCTGACCGCCGTGGTCGTTGACAATGCGATGGACAATCGCCATCCCAAGCCCGGTCCCCTGCGCGAATCCGCTGTGGAAGGGCTGGAAGATCGTTTCGAGTTCGTCTTCGGGAATGCCGATCCCGTCATCCTGCACTTCGAGGATCGCCTCGATTTCATCGGAGCCAAGCCGCGCGGCGAGGCGGAGCCGGCCGCCGTCCGGCATCGCCCGAATCCCGTTGGTTGCCAGGTTCCAGAGGATCTGTTTCACTTGCCCTTCATCCGCGTCGCACCAGACGGGATCGGACGGCACCTCGACGTCGATCGTGTGACGGTCGTCAACCTCGGCGCCGTTCCGAAGCAGGAGGGCGGTGTCGCGGACCGCCCGCCGGACGTCGAGGCGTGCGATGGTGAAGCGCTGGGGCTTGGCGTAGGCCAGGAACTGGCCGATCGTCCGATTGAGGCGTTCCGACTCGCGCAGCACGATGTCCATCAACTGCGCCTGCTCCTCGGTCAGCCGCAGTTCCTGGTGGAGCAACTGGATCGACCCGGACACGGCCGCGAGGGGATTGCGGATCTCGTGGGCGATACCGGCCGCCATTTCGCCCACCGCCGCCAGCCGCTGCTGCATCCGGGCGTCACGTTCGAGCTTCAGAAACACCGTGACGTCCTGGAACGTGAACAGGATCCCGGCGCGCACATTGGCGGTGAGAAAAGGCGCTGCGCTCAGGCCCAGGTCAATTGTCGTGCCGTCCGCGCGCAGGTAACGATAGTCCGCCCGGCGGTTGCCCGGCAGGTCGGGATACTCGTCGAGGAGGGCGGCGAACCGGGGCGGCAACTGCAGCACATGCGCCGCGAGGGTCCCCAGGGCTTCTTCCGCGCGCCGACCGAGAATGGCTTCGGCCGAACGGTTGAAGGTCAGGATGCGGCCACTTGTCTCAGTGGTGACGAGCCCCATCGTCAGACTGTCGATGATGTGGTGGCTGAACGCCTGGAGACTGGCGATCTCGGTTGACGCCTCAGCCAGTTCCTGGTCGCGGCGTTTCAGGCGGGCGGCCAGTGAGCCGCTGAGCGCCCCGACGGCCAGGAACCCCACGGCGTTGATGGCCACGGTGTACAGGCCGACCTGCCAGACCGGGAGCGGCGGGGACACCCCACCCCAGCCAGTCCACGCGGCGGCGCCGGGCACCGCGTACTGCACGCTGACCAGTGCGGCGTACAGCAGCGCCCCCAGTACGACGACGAGCAGCGTGCCGCGCCGGTGCTGGAAGATGCTCGCCGCGATGATCGGCAGGACGAACAGGGACGAGAAGTAGCTCGTGATCCCGCCCGTCACCCAGACAAACGCCGCCACCGTGAGCGTGTCGAGGGCCAACTGGAGATCGAGCGGCCACCGGCGGCGATCCGACGGTCTCAGAACGGTGGCGTACAGGATCGAGAGAGCGAACGTGAGCCCAATCAGGGCGTAGAGGGGCCAGACCAGGCTGCCTGGCGCCGCGCGCGCCTGGAGAAACGCGGCGGACCCCAGCAGCCCCGTACTGACAATGAGGCGGAAGGCCATCAGCGCGATCAGCGTCCGCCGCAACAGACCCTCGGCCATGCCCCGCTCCCGGCTCAGGTGAGCTTGCTGATCAGGTCGAAGATCGGCATGTACATCGCGATGACGATCCCGCCCACCGCGCCGCCGAGGAACGCGATGAGAATGGGTTCCATCAACGTGAGCAGGCCGGCGACGGCCGTGTCGACTTCCTCTTCGTAGAAGTCGGCGATCTTGGCGAGCATGGTGTCGAGCGCGCCGGTCGCCTCGCCGACGCCGATCATCTGGCTGACCATGGCCGGAAAGACGCCGGTGTCCTTGAGCGGCTGCGAGATGGTCTCGCCGCGCTCGATGCTGGCGCGCGTCGCCAGGATGGCGTCTTCGATGATGGCGTTGCCCGAGGTCTTGGCCGTGATGTCGAGGCCATCGAGAATCGGCACGCCCGAACTGATCAGCGTCGACAGCGTCCGGCAGAACCTGGCGACGGCGATCTTGCGCAGGATCGCGCCGATGACAGGAGCGCGCAGTCCCAGCCTGTCGAGGGCATGGCGCCCGGCATTGGTGGCGTAGTACCGCTTCAGCGCGTAGCTCGTGCCCACCACCCCCAGGATAATGATGGGCATGAACCTGACGACCGCGTTGCTCATCCAGATGACAACGCGGGTTGGCAGCGGCAGTTCCGCGCCGAGGCCGGCGAACAGCGCGGCGAAGGTCGGAATGACCTTCCACAGGATGACCGCGATCACCACGACCGCGATCGAAATCACCGCGACCGGGTAGATCATGGCCGCCTTGACCTGACCCTTCAGCTTGACGTTCTTCTCGATGTAGACCGCCAGCCGTTTAAGGATCGCGTCGAGAATGCCGCCCGCCTCGCCAGCGGACACCATGTTGGTGAACAGGCTGTCGAACGAGCCGGGGTGTTTCCGCATCGCATCGGCCAGCGACGCGCCCGACTCGACATCGCCCCGGGTCTGCAGAATCGTCTTGGAGAAGGGCTTGTTCTCTTCCTGGTTGCCCAGAATCTCGAGACACTGGACCAGCGGCAGACCCGCGTCGATCATGACGGAGAACTGGCGGGTGAAGATCGCCAGGTTCTTGGCCGGGACCTTCCGGCCCCGCGTGCCGGCTTTCGCGGCCGGCTGGGTCTTGACTTCGACCGGCTTGATCCTGGCCACCAGGATCTGCTCTTTGCGCAGTGCGGCGACAGCGTTCTCCATCGTGTCGGAGAGCCGCTCGCCGCTGACAACCTCGCCGCTACGCTTCCGTCCGGTATACGCGAATGTCGCCATGATGTCTTATCCCTTTTCGCGGACTGCGCCGCGCCCGCCCGGCCCGCCGTGCCGTCCTGTCCCGGCCCCCGGCACGGTGCCGACCCCCCGGTGGATCATGTCGGTTAACTCGTCCTTCATCGACGACGCCCCGCGCGCGCCCTCGAGCGAGATCGCGCCCGCAAAGTACAGGCTCGCGAGCGCCTGGTTGAACGTCTGCGACCCCGCCTTTTCCTGCCCGGCCTGCATCGACGAATAGATCTGGTGGACCTTGTCCTCGCGAATCAGGTTCCGAACCGCGGGCGTCGGGATCAGCACCTCGACGGCAACGACCCTTCCCTTGCCATCCGCCCGTGGAATGAGCGTCTGGCAGACGATCCCCTCGAGCACCATGGATAACTGTGTCCGGATCTGCGTCTGCTGGTGCGCCGGGAACACGTCGATGATCCGGTTGACGGTCTGGGCGGCCGAATTGGTGTGCAGCGTGGCGAAGGTCAGGTGACCGGTTTCCGCGATGCGCAGCGCGGATTCGACCGTTTCGAGATCGCGCATCTCGCCGATGTAGACCACATCGGGGTCTTCGCGCAGCGCGGAGCGCAGGGCGGCACCGAATGTCAGGGTGTCACCGAGCAGCTCGCGCTGGTTGACCAGACAGTTCTTGTGCAAGTGGACGTATTCGATCGGATCCTCGATCGTCAGGATGTGATGGTGGCGTTCGACGTTGATCTTGTCGATCATCGCGGCGAGCGTCGTGCTCTTTCCGCTGCCGGTCGGTCCGGTGACCAGAACCAGGCCGCGGGGACGATCGGCGAGCATCGAGACGACCTCGGGAAGCCCCAGTTCCCGGAAATTCAGGATCTGAGCGGGAATGACGCGGTACACCGCCCCGACGGCGCCCCGCTGGCTGAACACATTGCCGCGGAAGCGCGCCAGGTTGCGCATGCCGAACGAGAAGTCGAGCTCGAGCGTCTCCTCGAAGTTCTTCTTCTGGGCGTCGGTCAGCACGCTGTAGGCAATCTGCTTGGTCTCGACCGGCGTCAGGTCCGGCATCTCGAGGCGAACCAGACTGCCGCGGACGCGGACCTGTGGAGGCGTGCCGGCCGTGATATGCAGGTCGGACGCGCCCATATCAATCGCCTTCTTCAGCAGATCCGGAAGCGTCGCCATGTCTGGTGTTCTCCCCAATCCGGCGGCCCTCACGGGCCGCCGCCTAGTTGACCGTCTCCCTCAGGACCTCTTCGATGGTGGTCACGCCAGCCTTGATCTTCTGGATGCCGCTCTGCCGCAGCGTGACCATCCCTTCCTCGACCGCCTTGCGCCTGAGCTCGTGGCTCGACGCGCCGACCAGCACGAGTTCCTTCAGCGATTCCGAGATGTCCATGACTTCGTACAGGCCCACGCGGCCCCTGTAGCCGGTGTCATTGCACTTCTCGCAGCCGGCGCCGTGCTGCGGCACGGCCGTCCGCGCGTCCTCGGCGCTGAACCCGGCCTTGATGAGCGCCTGCGGGGGCACCGGATTCGGCTGCGCGCAGGCGGCGCACACACGCCGCACGAGCCGCTGGGCGCAGATCAGGTTGACCGAGCTCGACACCAGGAAGGGCTCGATGCCCATGTTCATCAGCCGGCTGATGGTGCTCGGCGCGTCGTTGGTGTGCAGCGTCGAGAGCACCAGGTGCCCGGTCAGCGCCGCCTTGACGGCAATCTCGGCCGTCTCGAAGTCGCGGATCTCGCCCACCAGGATGATGTTCGGGTCCTGCCGCAGGAACGCGCGCAACGCGGCCGCGAAATTCAGGCCGATGTTCTCGCGAATCTGGACCTGGTTGATGCCGGCCAGGTTGAACTCGACCGGATCCTCGGCCGTCATGATGTTGGTTTCGGTGGTATTCAGGCGGGAGATCGACGAGTAGAGCGTGTTGGTCTTGCCGCTGCCGGTCGGTCCGGTCACCAGCACCATGCCCCACGGCCGCTGGATCGCGGCCTCGAAGCGCGCCAGTGGTTCGGGGTCGAACCCGAGCCGCGTCATGTCGAGCATCAGCGTGTTGCGATCGAGCAGCCGCATGACGATCTTCTCGCCGAAGAGAGTCGGGAGCACGGACACGCGGAAGTCGATGTCCTTGGACCTGCCGTGCTCGTTGTAGCGGATCTTGATCCGGCCATCCTGCGGCAGCCGCTTCTCGGCGATGTCGAGCTTCGCCATGATCTTCAGGCGCGACGCGATCGCGTCCCTGGACTTCATCGACGGGTTCATGATGGTGTAGAGCACGCCGTCGATGCGGTACCGGACCCGGTACTCCTTCTCGTACGGTTCGATGTGGATGTCGCTGGCGCCCTTCTGCATCGCCGACATCAGCAGCACGTTGACCAGCCTGATGATCGGCGCTTCCTCACCCTGCTTCATCAGCGCGTCGACGCTGATTTCTTCGAGATCCCCGAGCACCTCGACGTCGGCATCGCTCATCACGGGCATTTCGTCGAGCACGCGTGAGGCCATCTCCAGCGCGGTTTCGCCCTCGGACCTGGACGCGCTCGTGTAGTACTTCTGGATGGCTTCGAGGACCGCCGACTCCGACGCGACCACCGGGTCGACGTTGTACCCCGTCATGAACTTGATGTCGTCCATGGCGAACACATTGGTGGGGTCGGTCATCGCGATCGTGAGCGTCGCGCCTGTGCGGCTCACGGGGATCACCTGGTACTTCTGGGCGGTCTCGAGCGGGATCAGCTTGATGACGGCGAGGTCGATCTCGAACTCCGCGAGGCTGATGGAGGGCACGCCGTACTGCCGGCTCAACAGGGCCGTAATGTCTTCGCCTTTCAGGAAGCCGAGTTTCACCAGGGCAGACCCCAGCTTGACTCCGTGAGCCTCGTGGTAAGCCAGCCCTGCCTGGAGTTGTTCCGGTGTGATGCGCCGCTCCTTGAGGAGCAGCTCGCCGATGCGTACAGCCATGGGTAGTGCCGAACTATGGCGCTGTGACGATTCTTGTCAACAACTCACAAAATCCGCGATCTCGGAACGCTCTTTGGCGGCGTCGTGTCACTCTGGCCGACAAGTCAGGCATGTTGCACCCACCATTCTAGGGCATACAGCAGAATACACCCCGGCCCATACACAAGCCAGCCAGCCGGCGACACGCGCTCCGTTGTCCTTCTTGTCGGCGCTTCTCTCCCCGGTCATGAGCCTGACACCCAAAAACCCCGCCACGACGACTTCCAATCCCACCCTCCTGCCAATTGCGGGCCAAGCCGGCCGCTCCGTTCCCCCGGAACCAGAAAGCGTTGGAAATCGTCTACAATAAACAGGTTGCGCGCCCTCCAGGTACGTGCCCTGGAAGTGCCCTGCCTCCTGAGATTGCAATTTCTTCAAGAAAGGCCAGTAGTCATGAGTGAAGTGCCTGCCGCCCCGCCAGCCACCGTCCAGCCGCTCCCGCCAGGCCAGAGCTTCGTCGGCCGTTTTGTGGGGGTGCTGACGTCCCCGAAAGCAACGTTTGCCGACGTGGCCGCCAGGCCCCGGTGGTTCGGCATGATCGCGGCGCTGATCATCGTGGGAATCGTGGGGGGCACCGCCCTGATGGCGACCGACGTTGGCCGGCTGGCCGCGCTCGATGCGGCACGCAACGGGCTCAACCAGGTCAAGTCGTTGGGCATCAGCATGCCGCCCGAAGCGGAAGCGAGGATGGAACGCGAGATCATGGAGATGCCGCTGTGGCGCATGGGACTCAATGCGTCGCTCGGACAAATCGTGGGGGGCGTCCTGCTGCCGCTCTGCATGGCCGGGGTGTTCCTTCTGATCTTCAACGTCATGCTGGGAGGCGAGGCGACCTTCAAGCAGATGTTCGCGACGGTGGTGCACGCCAACCCCGTCATGCTGGTCGGCGTGCTCTTCACGATGCCGCTCATGTACTTCCGCGGGTCGATGACGGGGGTCACCAACCTCGGGGTGTTCGTGCCGATGCTCGACGAAAGTTCGTTTGTGGCGAAGTTGCTCGGATCGGTCGATCTGATCCGCGTCTGGTGGGTCATCGTCCTGGCCACGGGTCTGAGCGTGCTCTACAAGCGCAAGACCGGGCCCATTGCCACGGCTCTGCTCGTGGTCTACGGCATTTATGCCGTCATCATCGCGGCGGTCACGGCTGGCCGCGCGGGGGCATAAGCGTGAATCGCAAGAAGATTATCATCGGCGTCCTCATCCTCCTGCTGGCGTCCGCGCTGGTCGGGGCCAACCTGTACTTCAAGCGCGACACCGGGCTCAGCGTGCAGGTGGAGAAGATTCAGAAGCGGAACCTCGAGTCGATTGTCTCGGCCTCTGGCAAGATAAAGGCCAAGACGACGGTCAACATCAGCGCCAACACGATGGGTCGGGTCACCAAGCTGGCCGTCGAGGAAGGCGCCCGCGTCAAGGCCGGTCAGTTCCTGATGGAGATCGACCCGCGGCAGCTCCGCACGAGCGTCGAGCGCGGAGACGCCGGCCTGTCGGCGCAGCGCACGGCGGTCGAGCAGGCGAAGAACTCCCTGGAATCTGCGAAGCTCCAGCTGAGCCTCGCGAAGGACACGGCGAAGCGCCAGCAGGATCTCTGGAAGGAACAGCTCACGACCAAGCAGGACCTCGACCGCGCCGTCAACGACGTGGCGCTGCGCGAGCGCGATGTTGAGGCGCGTCAATCGACGATTACGTCCGAAACAACGCGCATCCGGCAGACGCAGGCGGATCTCGAAAACGCCAGGTATCAACTGAGCCAGGTGACGATCGATTCGCCGATCGACGGTATCATCACCCGCCGCAACATCGAGCTGGGCGAAAACGTCATGGTCGGCACGATGAACAACGCGGGCACGGTGTTGCTTATCGTATCGGACATGTCGGTGATCGAGGCCGAGTTGGAGGTCGACGAGACGGACATCCCCAACGTGAAGATCGGACAAGTCGTCAAGGTCACCATTGACGCCATCCCCGACAAGAACTTTGCGGCGAAGGTGACCGAGGTCGGCAACAGCCCGATACAGACGGCGGGGTCGGCCAGTTCGCAGGCCATCAACTTCAAAGTCGTGGTGACCATCGACGGGCAAATCGCGGAAGTGCGGCCGGGCTTCACGTGCACGGCCGACATCACGACGGCGACCCGGAAGGACGCGGTCTCGCTGCCGATCCAGGCGACAACGGTGCGGGAACTCGTCTACGACGAGAAGGGCAACATCGTCAAGCCGCCTGCGCCGGACCCAAAGACCGGCCGACCGGCGACGGCGGCGGTACTGGCGGCAGCCGCCGAGTTGAAGCCGGGCCAGACCAGGAAGGAAACCGAGGGCGTGTTTATCGCCAAAGACTTGAAGGTGCAGTTCATCCCGATCAAGACAGGCATCGCCGGCGAGAAGTACTTCGAGGTGCTCTCCGGTCTCAAGGAAGGCGACGAGGTCATCACGGGGCCGTTCAGCGCCGTGCGCGAGCTCAAGGACGGCGTCGCCGTCAAGATTGACACCACGGCGAAGAAGTAGCGTCATGGGCCGCATCCTCGAAGGCGTCGCGATCGCGCTCCGGGCCATCTGGGGGAGCAAGCTCCGCTCCTTCATGAGCGTGCTGGGGAACATCGTTGCCGTGACGTCGATCATCGCTGTCGTGTCCCTCATCCAGGGGCTCAATGCGACGGTCACCGACGCGATCGTCTCTGATGTGGGCGCCGACTCGTTCGTGGTCGATCGTGTTGGTATTACGCGCAGCGAAGAAGACCAGGAGCGGGCGCGGAGCAACCCGCGGGTCACGATGCGGGATGCCGAGGCGATCCGGCGCTACAGTCCGCTCGTGCGGGCGGTGATGGCCGAGAGCGGAAGTGCGGGCCAGGTGTCCTACAAGGAGAAGA
>Ga0315273_10011770_pt1 | contig 11200 bp, 13 predicted proteins | sample YL17G02_0_MG_FD_205753 | JGI IMG/M metagenome (GOLD analysis project Ga0315273, IMG submission 205753) | Sediment microbial communities from Yellowstone Lake, YNP, Wyoming, USA - YL17G02_0 | ecosystem: Environmental > Aquatic > Freshwater > Lake > Sediment | place: USA: Wyoming | collected...
GGCTTCGCACTCGTATGGGTGGCGTTGGCCGTGTTCACCGTCGACGGGCTGCGCGCGGCCCGCAGCGGCACACCACTGCCCAGCCCCGAGCTCGAGCCGGTGCCGCTCGACGGTTGAGCCGCCCACCGGGCATGGGCGACCCGTTAGGGTGCCGCGGCCCGCCCGTCATCGAGGAGCGACACGATGAGCATTGACGTCGACGCCGCCGCGCACGCGAAGCTCGTCGAGGACGTCTAGGTCGTCTAGGTCACACGGGCGCCATGGCGACTTCGGGCCAGCCCGCCCCTCGTGAGGTGAGGCGCGCTTCCGTCGCACTCGGGGTCGCGGTCGGCGTGTTCGGGATCTCCTTCGGCGTCGTCGCCACCGGGACGGGACTCTCGGTGCCGATGGCGTGCGCGATGTCGCTGCTCGTGTTCACGGGCGCGACGCAGTTCGCCGTGATCGGAGTCCTCGCCGCGGGCGGATCCGCGCTCGCGGCGATCGGGAGCGGCCTGCTGCTGGGTGCGCGGCACATCGCCTACGGCCTCTCACTCAACCGCCGCATGCCCCCGAGTATCTGTAAGCGCTTGCTGGCCGCGCAGTTTCTCATCGACGAGTCGACGGCCATGGCGACCGCGCAGGACGATCCCGCCCACGCCGAGAGCGCGTTCTGGTGGGCCGGCCTGTCGGTCTTCGTGTGCTGGAACCTCGGGACCCTCGTGGGCGCGCTCTTCGGCGACGCCCTCGGCGACCCGGGCGCGCTCGGGCTCGACGCCGTGTTCCCTGCGGCGTTCCTCGCGCTGCTCGCACCGCTGCTGCGCCGCCCCGACGGACGCGCCGCGGCCATCGCCGGCGCGGTGATCGGGCTGGCGCTCGTGCCATTCGCTCCCGCCGGGGTGCCGATCGTGGCTGCGGCCGCGGGTGTCGTTGCCGGGCTGTTCTTCGCCGGGCCCGACACGCCGCCGCCGCCGCCCGAGGAGCTCGTATGACCTGGGGTTGGCCCGCGCTCGCCGCGCTCTTCGTCGGCTCCTACGCGCTGAAGGCCACCGGGCTCGTCGCACTCGCCAACCGACACCTGCCCACCCGTGTCGAGGAGCTACTCGGATTGCTCCCCGCGGCGCTGTTCGGAGCACTCATCGTGGTGTCGACGTTCGGCGACGGACAGTCCCTCGTCCTCGACGCCCGCGCCGCCGGGCTCGCGGCCGCGGCCTTCGCCGTCTGGCGACGCGCCGGGTTCGTGGTCGTGGTCCTCGCCGCGGCCGTCGCGACCGCCACGGTTCGCGCGATCGGCTGATCAGGAGACGACGACCTCGACCCCGGCGCCCGCGGTCGCAACGAGATCGACCGACGCGTTGTCCTCGGTGTAGCGACGACCCTGCACGTTGAGAAGCCGGACCGGTTCGTCGCCGAGGGGGAACGGGCCCCAGTGCCACGTCCCCTGGTGCAGCACCAGCGTGTCGAGGGGGTGCAACACGAACGCACGGATCGTCGCCACGCCACCCGGCCTCGAGAAATCGACCGCAGCAGGCGCGACCGCGACGACCGCATCGCAGTTCAGCGACGTGAGCGCCTGCGTGTGCGTGTCGTGGCGGTACATCCGCGCGCAAACCAGACCGTGCTCGGTGTGTGCCACCTCGTCGGCGGCATGCGCGATGACATTGAGGTGCGGGTCGGCCCACTCGAACTGCAGCGTGTGCGCGCCGTCGGTCGGATCGGTGTCGTCGACCGGGAGCCACCCGAACGGTTCCCATGCGGATGCGGTGAGCGGCTCCGCCACGAGCGAGGCCATCGATGCATCGTTCATCGGTGCAACTTCATCAGGGCAAGGATGGCAGATCGACCTCAATCTGTAGAGCCGAGGTCTAGATTGCCTCCCACCGAGAGGGGGTCTCCATGGACGTGCGATCGATCGAAGACGTCGAGCCCGTCGTCGAGCACAACGGCACGGTGCCGGTGTGGTGGCTCGTGAAGCCGCGCGAGATGCAGGCGATCACCGAGGGCGGCCACCTCGAGCTCGTGAGTGAGTTCGAGGTCGCGGGCGGGGGGCTGGTCGACCCCCACTCGCACCCGACGCACGAGTTCTATTACGTCACCTCGGGTCGCGGCATCATGATGATCGACGACGAGGAGCGGGAGATCGGCCAGGGCGACCTGGTGCACATCCCTCCCGACATGGTGCACAGCCTTCGGCCGGTCTCCGAGCATGCCCCGATCCACGCGCTCGCGTTCGCCGTCGCCGTGAAGGACGCGCCGCCGATCGACTACACCACCCACTGACCGGCGTCGACGTGGCCCGTGTCCTCGTCACCCGTCGACTCCCCGACGGCGGCATCGACCCACTTGTTGCCGCCGGGCACGATGTCGTCGCGCGCGACGACGACAGGCCTCTCTCGCCGGACGAGCTGCGCGACGCGGTCCGCGCCGTCGACGCGGTGGTGTGCCTCCTCACCGACCGCATCGACGCCGCCGTCATCCGGGCCGGGAGTCCCCGGCTCAGGGTCGTCGCCAACGTCGCCGTCGGCTTCGACAACGTCGACGTTGCCGCGGCCCACGGCGCCGGTGTCGCCGTCTGCAACACACCGGGCGTGCTCGACGAGACGACGGCCGATCTCGCGTTCCTCCTGATCCTGGCCGCGTCGCGTCTCGCGTCGGAGGCTGAGGCCGACCTGCGCGACGGCCGCTGGCTCGGCTGGGGCATCAACCAGTACCTCGGCCGTGACGTGCACGGTGCGACGCTCGGCCTCGTGGGCTACGGCCGCATCGGCAGCGCGGTCGCTCGTCGCGCCGCCGGGTTCGACATGCGCGTGCTGCACCACACCCGCACCGATACTGGACTCCCCGGGTGGCGAGCCGACCTCGATCAGATGCTCGGGGAGTCCGACGTCGTGTCGCTCCACGTGCCGCTGTCCGACGCGACGCGGCACCTGATCGACGCGCGCCGCCTCGCTCTGCTGCGGCCGACCGCGGTGCTCGTGAACACCTCACGCGGCCCGATCGTCGACGAGGAAGCGCTCGCCGCCGCGCTCGAGGACGGGCGGCTCTTCGCGGCGGGGCTCGACGTCTTCGAGCGCGAGCCCGAGGTGCATCCGCGCCTGCTCGCCGCGCCGCGCACGGTGCTGCTCCCCCACATCGGGTCGGCGTCGGTCGCGACCCGAACCAGGATGGCCCGCCTCGCGTGCGAGGGCGCCGTCGCCGTGCTGGCGGGCGAGCAACCGGCGAACCTCGTGAGGCGTTAGCCCTCGCCCGAGCGGGCGAGCACGTTCGTTGCGATGCCGGCGAGCGCCTCTGTCGACGGAAGGGTGTCGCCCGTGCAGGCCGCCACGACGACCGTGCGCTCGCCTTGCTTGACGATCAGGGTGCGGCCGCAGGTCTTGACGCTCGAGAAGGAGCTGAACCCGTCGACCGCCACGGCTGCGTCGCCCACACCCGGCACGCTCTGACTCTGAGCCGACCCGGCGATCCGGTCGAACGCGAGTGAGCTCTCGTAGACGTCGACGGCAAGCTCGGCCGCGTCGCGGCTCTTGTCAGGCGGACCGGTATAGGTGCACGTGCCGTCTTCGTTCTTGGCCGTTGCCGGAACGCCCAGGAGGGCGGCCGCCTCGTCGGTCGTGACGACCTGCGAGCAGGTGACGTCTGCGGGGAACACGCCGCACGCGGTGCCGGCCGCAGCGAATGCTCGCCTCTCCCTTGACGTCGCCTGGTTGAGGTCGATGCTCGTGGCCGACGAGGCGAACTTCTTCACCGCGCGCTTGAGCTCCGCCTTGTCGAGGTTGACGTCGCCGACGACCTGCTGAAGGTCGGTCTCGGGCTTCAGGTCGAGCTCGGACAGAATCTGGATCTGTTGCTTCGTGAGGCCGACCCCCTCGAGCAGGGCCACGCCCCGGGCGAAGCCCTTGGCCTGGCGCACGAACAGCTTGCTCAAAGCGGGATCGCTTCCGTCGGCGAGGGTCCGGGTGACCTGCTCCAGCTTGGGCGACAAGAGCAGGTGGAAGGTGTCGCGGATCTCCGCTCTGGTGGCCTCGGCCTTCTGCTTGTCACCGATGCCGGCGAAGGTCGACGCGAAAGCGACGAGGTACTCGACCTGGAAGTAGTCGGCGAACGCCTCGCAGGCCGCGCGCGTCGGAGCCAGGACGGCGCGCTCGCGCGGCGCCGCCGACGCGGGAGACGACGCGCCCACCACGAGCAGCGCACCGACGACCGCTGGGAGAACTCGGCGCTTCCACGAACGCATCACAGGCTCCTCGTCAGCGAAGGGACGACAAAGCCTACGCGTCGTCGATCGGCGAGGCGTCGAGGGACAGCAGGTCCAGCGTGGTCGAACCGTCGCGGAGCCGAGCGAACATTCCGTGTTCCTTCTCGGCGCGCGCCGCGCCGGCCGCGAGCACCTGCTCGAGCGCGTCGCCGGACACGACCGTCACCCCGTCGACGTCGCCCACGACCCAGTCACCGAGTCGCACTTCGACACCGCCCACGATGGTCGATCTGCCCACCGACCCGGGGAGCTCCTTCGTCGCGCCGGGCAGTGCGAGCCCGGTCGAGAACACCGGGAAGCCGTGCGCCTCCAACGCCGCCGCGTCGCGCACGCACCCGTCGATGACCAGGCCGGTGAGTCCCCGCACCTCGGCACCGGTCGTGAGGACCTCACCCCAGTAGCCCAGCTCGCGCTCGGTGCCCACATCGACCACGAGCGCGTGCCCGACCGGCGCCCGCGCCACCGCGACATGGATCGCCAGGTTGTCGCCGGGCGTGCACCGCACGGGGAACGCGGGAGCCGCGAGCGTTGCGCCGCGCCACGCGGGCTTGATGCTCGCCCGCATCGGGCGGCCGCCCGACTCACCGAGCGTCGCCGCACCCAGCTCCAACAACGTTCGCGAGGTTGCGGCGGTCATCGCACCAGCTTCGGGCAGCGGTCTTCGGGCACCGGCTTGTCCACCGATCAGAGTTGGCGGAGGGAGAGGGATTTGAACCCTCGAGGAGGTTTGCACCCCCTACTCGCTTAGCAGGCGAGCACCTTCGGCCTCTCGGTCATCCCTCCAAGAGGAGCGAAGTCTACGCCGGGCCACCCTCGACCAAGTAGGCCAGGCGCTCGAGGGTGGCTTCCATCCCCTTGCGGTTCCTCTCGGGGTAGCCCATCAGCTCGATGCCCTTCTTCCCGCGGCCGTTCGTCCAGTCGAACGACTCCCGCACGCGCGTTCCTCCGTCGACCGGCTCGAGCTCGTAGCGCCACACGTTGTGCGCGGAGTGTTGCCACGCGATGCGGCGACCGTCCTCGAACTCGACGACCGTGTTCTTCATCCGGTAGGGCACGCCCATCCGCATGTCCATCGAGAACTGCGCTCCGAGCGACAGCCGCGCCGGGTCGCCTCGCGCGGCCTTGACCGTGTCGGAGCCGTCGAATCGTGGATGCTGGGTCGGATCGGCGAGCAGGTCGAAGATCTTCTCCGGCGTCGCCCGGATCACGCGCTCGACGGACACGACTCTCGCGGTCTCGGTCATGGACAGACGGTACCGTGAGATCGTGGCGCCCGGGCGGCGCAGGCGTCACCCGCTCGGCCGGTGGGACACGAGGACGACCCCTTCCCGGGGCCCGAGGACGAGCGTCTCGCCCACCCGCTCCCCGTCGCGACCACGGTTGGTGCAGATCCGCACGGTGCCGGCCACGCCGTCGAGCGTCGTCGGCGCGTCGCCGAAGTTCAGTGCCACGACGACCGACTCGCCGCGCCGCCAGGCCCAGAGGGCCCGCGACACCGCCAGCTCCTCGTACGCGCCGTCACGAAGATCGGCCACCTCGCGGCGCAGCGCGATCAGGTCACGGGTGAGGTGCAGCGTCGAGTCGGGGTCGCCTCGTTGGTCGGCGACGTTGCAGGCCCCGACGTCTCCGAAGGGGAGCCACGGCTCGACGCCCGGTTCGGTGAAGCCCGCGCCCGGGCCCGGCGACCACGGCATCGGCGTGCGTGCCGCGTCGCGGTTCAAGATCGAGTGCATGGCGATGCTCACCGGATCGAGGAGCCGGTCGAGAGAAACGTCGGTGTCGGGCAGCCCGAGCTCGTCGCCGTAGTAGAGGAACGCCGCGCCGCGGAGCGTCAGCAACATCACCAGTGCCACCCGGGTCGCGTCCGGGCTGCCTTCGGCCCATCGCGTTGCCAACCGTGACACATCGTGATTGCTGCCCGTCCACACCGGCGAACAACCGGCCGGCAGCAACGACTCGGTCTCGGCGACGACGGCACTCAGCTCGTCGGCCGCGAAGCGCGTCTGGACGAACGGGATGTTGAACGCGAGCCCCAGCTCGTCGCCGCGACCGTAGAACGGGATCACCGCCTCGACGTCGCCGACGAACGTCTCGCCCACGAGAAGCCGCGCGGGGTCGTAGGTGTCTGCGATAGCGCGCCAACGCCGGTGCACATCGTGCACCTCGGGACGGTTCGAGTTGTACACGGGGACCTGCCCGCGGAGACGGTCGAGCAGGAAGTCGTCCTCGGTGGCCGGCGGGTTGTCACGCAGGTCGCGGTCCTTGACGATCATGTGCGCGACGTCGATGCGGAAGCCGGCAACACCCCGGTCGAACCAGTACCGCAGGATCTCGTCGAACGCGCCGCGCACGTCTTCGTTCCACCAGTTGAGGTCCGGTTGGGACGGGAGGAAGTTGTGCAGGAACATCTGGGCCGGCTCTCCGGTCGCGGGCGTCGGATCGAGCGTCCAGGCCGGACCGGTGAAGCTGCTCGTCCAGTTGTTGGGTGGGCCGCCGTCGGGTGCCGGATCGGCCCACACGTACCAGTCGCGGTGCTCGGCCTCGCGCGACGATCGTGCGTCGACGAACCACGGGTGCTCGATGCTCGTGTGGTTCGGGACGAGATCGAGCAGCACCAAGATGTCGCGCCTTGTCGCCTCGGCGACGAGCGCGTCCAGGTCGTCGGCGGTGCCGAGGTCGGGGTGAACGCCCAGGTAGTCGGCGACGTCGTATCCCCAGTCGGCGTTCGGCGACGGGAAGGTCGGCGAGATCCACACGGCGTCGATGCCGAGCCACGCGAGATGACCGAGGTGCGCCGTGATCCCCGGGAGGTCGCCGGTGCCGTCGCCGTCGGTGTCGGCGAAGGACCTCGGATAGATCTGGTAGCAGACGGCGTCGTGCCACCAGTCCGTCATGGTCGGATCGTACGGGCGGATGGTCAGTCTTCGGCGAGCCTGCGCGCCACCAGCGCGCCGATGACACCGAGGCCGATCAGCACGACGATCAGGATCAACAGCTTCTTCATCGGTCCGGTCCTCTCATTCAGGTCAGTCCATTGTCGCGTACACGCGGAGGGGGTGGGATTCGAACCCACGGAGGCTTGCACCTCAGCGGTTTTCAAGACCGCGCCATTCGGCCGCTCTGGCACCCCTCCGAATCCCGAACGTCCGGATCCCCACGAGCGTATGCGTCAGCGCGGTTCCACTCGGTCGAAACCGGTGATCGACCGCAGCACGTCGGGAACCACGAAGGCGCCATCCTCCTGGTACTGCTCCCAGAGGAACACCAGGGTCCGCCCGACCGCGCACGCCGTGCCGTTGAGCGTGTGGACGAAGCGGCTCCCGCCGGCACCCTTCACCCGCGTGCCGAGGCGTCGCGCTGAGAACTCGCGGTAGTTCGAGCACGACGTGAGCTCGCGATGGCAACCTTCCGACGGGAGCCACACCTCGAGGTCGTACTTCTTCGCAGCCGCCGCACCGAGGTCGCCTGCTGCGACGTTCACGACGCGGTACGAGAGTCCGAGCGCGGCGACGATCGACTCCTGGATCGCGAGAATTCGCTCGTGCTCGGCATCGGATTCCTCGGGCACCACGTACGAGAACATCTCGACCTTGTCGAACTGGTGCACACGAAAGATGCCGGTCGTGTCCTTGCCGTGCGTGCCGGCCTCGCGCCGGAAGCACGTGGAGATCCCGGCGTAGCGGGCCGGCAGAGCCTCCTCGGTGAGCCGCTCCCTCCGATGCAGCGTCGAGAGCGGCACCTCGCTCGTTCCGACGAGGAACAGCTCACCCTCGTCGACGTCGTACACCTGGTTGCGATCCGTCGGAAAGAAGCCGGCCTCGACCATCGCCTCCTCGCGCACGAGCACGGGGGGGACGACGGGCGTGAATCCGTCGGCCACCAGCCGGGCGATCACCCATTGCACCAGCGCGAGCTCCAACAGGACGGCCTCGCGCATGAGCGACGCGAAGCGGGATCCGCTCGTCTCCACCGCGTGGCGGGTCTCGACGAAGCCCAACGCTTCCGCGAACGCCGCGTGATCGAGCAGCGGCGGTGACGGAGTTCCGCCGATGACCCGCAGCACCTCGCCGTCGTCCTCGCCCCCGTCAGGCACCGAGGGGTCGGCGGGGTTCGGCACCTGGAGCACGAGGTCGCGCAGCGTCACGTCGAGCAGTCCGAGCTCGCGCTCCGCCGCCTGCAGCTCCGCCTTGAGTGCACCGGCTTCGGCGAGCTTGGCCGGGCGCTCGCCGGCCGAAGCCTTGCCGACTTCCTTCGAGATGGTCTTCTGTCGCGAGCGCAGGGCGTCGACCGCTGACTGGTGCGAGCGTTGCGCGGCGTCCGCGGCGAGCACGTCGTCGAGAAGCCCCGCCCGCACGCGCTTCCGCTCGATCGCCGTGCGCATGGTCGGGTCGTCGCGCAGGCGACGGAGTTCGATCACGATTCGGGCTGACGGATCTGCGCGCGCAGACCTTCGACCCATTCGCTCGCGCCCTTCCACGCTGCCGTCGCGACGCGCCGCCGCTCGGGCGCGGCTGCGCCCGCGACGGGATACGAGCCCAGGAACTTCACTTCGGCCTGGTTGGCCAGCAGGTGCCGCAAGCAATCCGCGACGATCTCGTCACTGATGTGTCCCTCGATGTCGATGAAGAAGCAGTACTGGCCGAGCCCGCGCTTGGTCGGGCGCGACTCGAGCTTGGTCAGGTTGATCGCGCGGGCCGCGAACTCTTGGAGGATCGCGAGCAGCGAACCCGGGCGGTCCTCGCGCTGGAAGCACACGATCGACGTCTTGTCGTGCCCGGTCGGAGCCGGCACGCCGCGCCCGACGACGACGAAGCGCGTCTCGTTCTCCGGGTGATCCTCGATCTCGGACGCCAGGACGACGAGCCCGAACAGCTCCGCGCCGCGCGCAGTCCCGATCGACGCGCGGTCGTTGGCGGGTGCGTCCGCCACCTGCTGTGCGGCGTCGGCAGTCGAGTTCGCGGCCACGAGCTTGACATCGGGAAGCTTCGCCGAGAGCCAGCCCCGCGACTGGCCGAGTGGGTTGGGGTGCGAGATCACCGTGCGGACGTGGCTCAGCTCGGTGTCGGGCTTCGCACACAGGTGCAGCGAGACCGGGAGGTCGACCTCTCGTTGGATCAGCAGGTCGGTGTCGAACGCGAGCGTGTCGATCGTGACGGTGATCGTTCCCTCGATCGAGTTCTCGATCGGCACGAGTCCGAGATCCACGTCGCCGCGCTCGACTGCGGTGATCACCTCGGGGACGGTTCGCATGGCAACGGGCTCGCCCGCGGCAAGATCGGGCTGGGTGTGGAGCGCCTCGTCCGCGAACGTGCCGCGGGGCCCGAGGAAGCCGACGCGGGTCACGGGAGGCGATGGTAGTGGGCGCACCATGGCCCTCCACGGGTGGTTTCTTCGGTGAGCGTAGGGTCGTGCCGTGCGTCATTGGATCCTCGAACAGGCGAAGGCCGCGCTTCCGGAGGTCAGCGCCGTCGTGCGGCGTGTACGAGCGCTCGTGCGCGAATCGCGCGAGCACGCTCGGAAACACGAGGGCGGACGCGGTTCAGGAAGAAGCGATCGCGGCGCCGACGATCCCTGCTTCGTTCAGCAGCTTCGCAGGCACGATCTCTGCCGTCGTCTTCAGAAGGGGGAGGAACTTCTCCGACTTCTTGCTGATCCCGCCGCCGATGACGATCAGGTCCGGCCACAGGAGCGCCTCGAGGTGCACGAGGTACTCGTTGAGCCGCTTCGCCCACTGCTTCCACGTCAGCTTGTCGCGCTCGCGCGCGATCTCCGACGCCCGGCGCTCCGCATCCTTCCCTCGGATCTTGAGGTGGCCGAGCTCGGTGTTCGGGACGAGCTCGGCGTTGTGAAAGACGGCCGACCCGATTCCCGTGCCGAGTGTGAGCATCACGACCGTGTCCATGCGCCCCTTGGCTGCACCGAACTTCACCTCGGCCAGTCCCGCGGCGTCCGCGTCGTTCACGACGGTGACCGGTACGCCGGCCACGCGCGAGAACACCTCGCCCGCGTTCGTCTCCACCCAGGACGCATCGACGTTCGCTGCCGTGTGGACCAAGCCGCTCTTGACCACTGCGGGGAAGGCCGCGCCGATCGAGTCGGTCCAGTCGAAGTGCTTCGCGAGCGCTGCGACGACGCCGGCGACGGCGTCGGGAGTCGCGGGCTTCGGCGTGAGGATCCGCTCGCGGGGCGTGAGGAGCGTCCCGGTCTCGAGATCGACCGGCGCCCCCTTGATGCCGGTCCCCCCGATGTCGATGCCCAGGCGGGTCGTCATGGTGCAGCACTCCCTTGCTCCGCCAGCGGCGCCGTGGCCGTGGCCAAGCTCGACGTCGTCGAGCGCGGGACCCTACTGGCACACATCATCCGGATGCACTGCTGCGCCGGAGACTCGGACGCGATCGCTCTTGGGCGACGCGTACCTTGCAGTGGGGGCGTCGCGCGCCCCACCATGGGCCACCACGAGCGGTGCCAGGAACAAGGGGTCTGAATGCAGCTCGGGATGATCGGACTCGGTCGGATGGGTGCGAACCTCGTCCGGCGTCTGATGCGCGACGGGCACGAGTGCGTTGCGTACGACGTGAGCGCGGACGCGGTGAAGGCCCTCGAAGCCGAAGGCGCCGGCGGCGCCACCAAGATCGAGGACTTCGTCGCCAAGCTCGAGCAGCCGCGTGCGATCTGGATCATGGTCCCGGCCGCGGTCGTCGACTCGACCCTCGCGCAGCTCGTGCCGTTGCTCGACGAAGGCGACATCGTCATCGACGGGGGCAACTCCTACTACCACGACGACATCCGCCGAGCGGGTGAGCTGGCGAAGAGCGGGATCCACTACGTCGACGTCGGGACCAGCGGTGGGGTGTTCGGCCTCGACCGAGGCTTCTGTCTCATGATCGGTGGCGAACCCGACGTGGTCAGCCACCTCGACCCGATCTTCGCAACCATCGCTCCCGGCGTCGACAGCGCGCCCCGCACCCC
>Ga0315273_10011771_pt1 | contig 11200 bp, 10 predicted proteins | sample YL17G02_0_MG_FD_205753 | JGI IMG/M metagenome (GOLD analysis project Ga0315273, IMG submission 205753) | Sediment microbial communities from Yellowstone Lake, YNP, Wyoming, USA - YL17G02_0 | ecosystem: Environmental > Aquatic > Freshwater > Lake > Sediment | place: USA: Wyoming | collected...
CGCTTGCACCCGACGGCGCTTGGTGCGATCGTGAAGCGCCGCGGGTGAAGCGCGATCCTAGCCACACTGGAATCGATTGAACCCGATGAGAGGCGTGTACTCGAACTGACCGATTCGAGCGAGGTGAACCATGGACGGGCAGATTCCCGGTGTGCATTCGGATCCCGAAACCCTGGGCGGGACGCCTGTGTTCGTGGGCACGAGAGTGCCGGTGCGAGCCATGCTCGACTATCTCGAACACGACCGGCCCCTGGGGGAGTTCATCGACGATTTTCCGTCGGTCGATCGGGCCTTGGCTCTGGGAGTGCTTGAGCACATGAAGCAGGTCGTGGCGCATGCGCCTGCTGCTCGATGAGTGTGTCCCGAAGCGGCTGAAACGCGAACTGCGTGGCCACGACGTCCGGACGGTTCACGATGCCGGATGGGCTGGAGACAAGAACGGCGCGCTACTTCGGCCGACGGGTCGTTCGACGTCTTCCTGACGGTCGACCAGGGGGTTCAGCATCAGGAGAACCTGACCGGGCTTCGGATCGCGATCGTGATCATGGTGGCGTCGAGTAACGATATCGACGACCTGCGGCCGTTACTGCCGTTGGTAGAACAGGCCCTGGTCCAGGTCCAACCCGGACAGGTCATACAGGTGGGTGGCTAACACGCGCTGCACCCGACGGCCGCGGGTGAGCGCTGATGTTATGCGGACTGAACCACCATCAGGCCAACAGCGGGACGGGTCGGGCTGCGTTTCGGGCTCCTCGGTGCCCAAGGGGAGCGAGGCTGAGGCGCAAGCGGAACGGGCGGAGGAATCGGTTCAGGGTTTCCCGGGTCGGGTTGTGTCGGGGATTGATAGCCCGCAACACGTGTGGGCTGGCCGTGCGCACCTTCACGGCAAACTCCTTGACGCCCATCGCGCGGACGACCTTTCCCAGCGCCCGTTGGACCGAAACGCCGTCATCGATGACAGCGAGCAGGAATTCGCGAGCGAACTCCGAATCTCGAAGGTCTTCGGCAAGGCCCCGGTTCCAATCTCTACTTCGACGTGCCACGGTCAATCGCCTCCAGGTCGTCGAGCCGGTGTTTCTGGGCATTGCCAATGTCCGCCTGTTGCGACGCCTTATCGCCACCGAGCAACAGCCAGCCCGTATAAGTGGCCTCTCGGCGCGGCCCACCCACTTGTGGTGCAGTTCGGCACGACCCCGCCTGCCCGCGGGGTCGGTGCCGGCCCCTGGCTCCGGTCAACCGATCACCCGTGAGCCGGGCGTGGCCACGTCGGTCGGACCGGCGCGCTGCGGCGGGGCGACAGGTGCCTCTGCGGTCCGGCGCACCAAGCGCCCAGCGAGCCCGGCAGGCCGCCTGGCGTCCGGCTGCCGGCCGGCGACCCGCTGGCCCCTGCGGCCGCGCTGCCGGGGCACGCATCCTCCGACTGGGGCGGGCCGTCGTGCGGCAAAACCAGTCCCGGGGCAAAACCAGTCCCGGACTGGGTCGCCGGCTTCCCTCTGTTCGCGCGCCACTTGCGGCCGCTGACGCCTACGACAAAAACCAGTCCCGGACTGGGTCGCCGGCAAAGGCCGCAGTGTCGCGCATTCAACGTGGCCTGCCAGGCTCAACCCCGAGTGAGGCCCAACGCGTCGTCCAGCGCCCGATTCACTGGCTGCATCGTCTCAACCGAAAACCTCCCAAGTCGAGCCTGGATCTCTTCCCGGGCGACCGTCACCAACGTGCGCGGGCACGAGGTCGGACCGTGACGCCTGCAGCGCCGGGGCCGGGCCGAAGACGATACCGGTGGCGACGTGACGGCCAGCGCGAAGAGGAAGAGGCGCGGGCGCAGGCCGGCCTCCACGAAGAACGGAAACGGCGTCGCCGGGAGGAAGCCGGCGAGCAGCCCGGACGTCCACCGCACCATCACGAGCCCCGCGGCACCGCCCATGAGCGCCAGCAGCAGGCTCTCGGTCAGGAACTGCCGCACCATCTGCCCGCGACTCGCGCCGATGGCCCGCGGCACCGCCACCTCGCGCTGCCGGGGGGCGGCGCGCACGAGGAGCAAGCTCGCCACGTTGGCGCACGCGACGAGCAGCACCACGCCCACCATCGCCAGCAGGACCGCCAACACCGGCCCCATGACGCTGCTCGCTTCCTGCGGCGACCGCCACAGCGGGAGCACGGCGATGCCTCGGTTCCCATTCGTCTCGGGATACAGCCTGGCCAGCCTGCGGGCCAGGACGTCGACGCCGGCCTGCACCCGGGCCAGGGAAGCGCCCGGCGCCAGGCCGGCCTGGACCTTGAACTCGTGGTTGCCGCGCGATTGGAGGAGATCCCCCGGCGTCACGGCCGGCTGCATCATCATCGGCACGAACACGTCCGATTCCAGGGCCACGTCGCTCCCGTAGAATCCCTCAGCCGCCATACCGATCACCGTGAATGCCCGTTCGTTCAGCAGCACGCTGCGGCCGACGATCCCGGGGTCGCCCTGGAATCGCCGCTGCCAGAACCGGTGGCTCAAGACCGCCACCGGATGGGTGTTCGGCGTCTGGTCCTCCTCGGGGCGAAACGTCCGCCCTTGCGACGCTCGAACGCCGAGCAGGTCGAAGTAGTTGCCCGACGCGAGGCGCCCCCACACGCGGTCGGCCTGGTTGCCCACGCGGAGCGTCATCGGCCAGAAGGTCCCACACGTGATGCCGGCCAGGCCAGGCAGGGGCTGGTCGCGCAGGTCCACGTAGTCCGGGTACGACATGGCCAGACCGGTCCGCAAGCCGTCCGTCCCGCCCACCTCCACCAGGCGATCCGTCTCCATCACACCTGGCAAGGGGCGCAACACCAACGCGTCGATCCAGCTCGCGATCGTCGCGGTCGCCCCGATGCCCGGGCCCAGCGTGAGCACGGCCGTCGCCGTGAACGCCGGACGACCGACGAGCAGCCGCAACCCGAAGCGCACATCCTGCAGCAGCACCTCGAGTCTCCATTCGCTGGTACGCAGCCAGATCGCGTGCCGGAACACGCCGAGCGCCCGGCCCACCAGATCGACCTGCGGACTGACGCCGAAGGCCTGCCGGCGCTCGAGATAGCGCCGCCGCTCGCACAGATCCGCCTGCCACTGACACCGCCGGGCCGCGCGATGCCAGTCGGGCACGAGCCACGCCGCCAGGCCGACAATGGTGAGCGCGAACCGAAACAACGGGCGTGCGGGATCGCTCGTGGCCGGCTCAGGCCTTTCCGGGCGTCGCGACGACGGCACTCACGGGCCTGAAACTCCTGTAGCGCTCCAGCGCGTCCGCCAGCGCCACCTCGCCCTGGGCCGTCAGGTCGAAGTACCGGCGCGGCGGGCGCTTGTCCCGCCGGGCGATCCGCGGATCTTCCCATGTCGACTCGACGAGCCCCAGGCTCTCCAGGCGGTCCAGCGAGGGGTAGACGGTGCCACTGGTGAGCCCGGTGGCGTCCATGATGTCGAAGCCGAAGCGGTTGCCGGAGGCGATGGCCCGGAGAATGGCCACGGTGCCAAGGCTCAGGGTTGTTCGGGGCATGGGCACCCTATGTTGCAGGGCGACATATGCCGGCTTGGACGAAAGGCAGCCCGAGAAGGTTGCGACGGTGTCTTCGGTCCTGACGGGTCAGCGGATCTTCTCGAGCGCCTCGTCCCGGTACCTGACGTGGTGGATCATGCGCACGACCGTGCCAGACCCGTCGCGCACGAACGTCAGGCCCGACTTGTAACCCTTGGTGAAGAACGCCGGGGCCGATTCGGGGAAGAACTCGATCCTCGGCCCGCCGGCCGGCAGCAGGAAGATCCTCGCGCCGTCGACGAGGATCCCCATGACCTCGCCAGTCTCGGACCGGTACTGGCCGGCGTAGGGGGCGAGCACCCGCGGGTCGAGCGCGATTGCCGTCCGGTCGTTCGCGACGTTCTCCCGGAGGACGTTGACGACGAGCCAGCGCTCGCGCATGCGGACCAGGCTGAGGTACTCGACGTAGTAGGCCGAATCGACGCGGACCGACGCCAGCGTCCTCGCCGCGTCGAGGACCGACAACCGGATCGCCCGCACGTCGGGCGGAACCGCCCGGTCGCCGCCGGCGCGAACGCCTGCCAGGAACTTCTCGCGATCGTCGTGCAGAAAGAAATCGTCGCCGGCCACCGTGACGGCGGCGATGCGGCGGACGAACTGCGGGTGCAGGACGCGCGCGACCCGATCCGCATTCCCCTCGTACCACCCTTCGATGTAGTCCAGCGCGGCCTGCCGGATCGCTGCGGTCGATGCCACCGTACCGGATCGCGTCTGCCGCCCGGAGAACTCCTTCGCGGCCGCCGGCTGGTCCCCGCTGCTGGCGGCCGGGCGGGCGTCCTGGAACGCGGCGGGCAGGGCCGCCAGCGCCCCGAGCAGTACCAGCATGGTGGCGTTCGACCTTCGCATGAGCGTCTCGCGACTCCGGTTCGAGGGCATACTGGATTTGCCACGGGGCCGCGATCGGTGACGGGTGGCGTAGCCTGCTTGCTCTCGGCCCCCTTTGCGGGCGGCTTGATCGACGTGTCCCGACCCCGATGGCTTTGACGCCAGGCCGCCGCGGACCTCCTGCAGCCCGGTTCGAACGCGCCTCGAAGCCTCCTCGGGCCGTCCCGCCTGCAACCGGCGAGGCCACTGATGTCGTCCATTCGGTGCGCGGGAGCCATGGTGAGCGCCTGCCGGAGGGCGAGGCCATGTGCACGAGGTGTTCGCGCTGGTGCTGCTCATCCCGGGCCTGTCGGCGCTTGGCGTCCTCCGGCGATTTCTTCGCAATCGCCAGCGGCTTCGCCTGCACGAGATGGCCCACCAGGAACGGATGCTGGCGCTCGAGAAGGGCCTGCCGGCGTCCGACGTCCCCGCCGGCGGTGATTTCGACGCCTGGCTGGACGAAGCCTGGACCGATCGGGCACTCGAGGCGGGCTGGGACCGCAGGGTCGCGCTGGCTTTCGGGCTGGTGATGCTGTTCGCCAGCGCCCTGCTCTTCGCCTGGTTGATGCCCGCCCACACCGGCGACGCGGTGGATCTCAAGATCGCCGCGGCGCTGGCCGTCATCCCGCTGATGGCCTCGCTCGGGCTCTTGCTCTACTACCGGCTGACGGCGCCACAGGGCCAGTAAGGTCACGGTGCTCGATCCAGACGCGCGGCGCGTGTCAACGACTTTGAGCCAGCCGGCGCTCTCGGTGCTCGGCCCCGGCAACGAAGGGGACGCCCGGGACGTCGCGCAGGACGTGTTCGAGGATGGATGGCCTCCAGAACGTTGGCCCTCTCTGAGAGGGCTGTGGTCATACAGATCTTCGCCCGACGTGATGAGATGATCCCCCTGGCTTGCTCCAGATCCCGGATCTCCTTGAGGGCCTGCTGGCCGTCCATTTCAGGCATCATGATGTCCAGGCAGATCAGGTCGTAGGGTTCGCCGGACTCCAAGGCCAGGCGCACGGCTTCGACGGCCTCCTTGCCGTTGACGGCGACGTGGGACGGGCCGCAGCCCTTCAGGAGTTCCTGCAGGAGCAGGCGGCTGGTGAGGTCGTCTTCAGCAATCAGTGTCTTCGTGGTGTGCCCCGTGGTTGGTCACAGTGCTCGTGTCATGGCTTCCTTCAGCGCATCGAACTGCGCCTCGAGATCGGCCGTGCAGGCCTTGACGCCGTCCAGGTCGCCGGCCTTTGCCGCCCATTCCATCTCGAATGCCACCGCGCGCAGGGCCTCACCGCCCAGGTTTGCCGACGCGCCCTTGATGGTGTGGGCCTGGCGCTCGGCGCCCGGGGCGTCCCCGGCCTCCAGATAGCCGCGCAGCGCCTCGATCTGCTTTGGGACATCGTCCAGAAAAGCCTCGATCACCGTGCGCGCCAGGTCCTCGTCGTCCATCATGCGGGCCAGCATGCCCGCCCTGTCGAACACCGGGGTATCCGGATCACCTGCTGTCGCGGGATCACCGGCGTCAGCTTCGCCGGGTACACAGCCTTCAGCCTTACCCCGCGCTTGATGGGCTGTTGTCGCTGCCTCCTTCGGCAGCCACTTCTCCAGCGCCTCCGCCAACGCCCGGGGATCAACCGGCTTGGTGACGTAGTCATTCATGCCCGCCTCCAGGCAGCGCTCCCGGTCGCCCTGCATGGCGTGGGCGGTCATGGCGATGATGGGAATGTGGGCAAAGGCTGAAGGATGTTTGCCTTCCGCCTTTCTTATCTGCCGGGTGGCCTCCAGTCCGTCCATCTCGGGCATCTGCACATCCATCAGCACGAGGTCGTAGGGGAGGGTTTCGAGGGCCTTGACGGCCTCGGCGCCGTTGGCCACGGCGTCGGCGCGCAGCCCCATCTTCTTCAGGATGCCCAGGGCCACCTGCTGGTTGGTGATGTTGTCTTCGGCCAACAGGATACGAACCGCGCCCCGGCGCATCTCGCGGATCGCGTGGCGCGTGACGATGGGGCCGGGGAAGGCGCGCCGTCGTGGCGCCCCCGGCCCACTTCCCACGTCCTGCGGGTCGGGCTCATCAGGTTGGGCCGGGGCCGGATCGGCCAGCACGACGGACAGGCAGCCGAACAGCTCCGACTGCCGCGCCGGCTTGGTCAGGTAGGCGGCAAACCCGATCCCCTCCATTTTTCTGGCGTCGCCCCGCTGACCCAGAGAGGTCATCAGCACCAGGCGGGTGTTTTTCAGCGTGTCGTCAGCCTTGATGATCCGTGCCAGCGCCGCGCCGTCCATGCCCGGCATCTGCATGTCGAGAATGGCTATCTGGAAGGGATCGCCCGCGTCGCGGGCACGATAGAGCGCCTGCAGGGCCGTGGAGCCGTCCGGGGTCTCTTCCGCCCGCACACCCCATGCCCTGAACTGGATGATCAGAACCTCGCGACTGGTGGCGTTGTCGTCCACGATCAGGATGTGCACCCCACGAATGTCGGCGGGCGGCGCGACGTGGTATTCCCGCTCCGCCTGTTTGCCCAGGCGCACGGTGAACCAGAACTCCGATCCTGGCCCGCCCGCGCCTGCGTTGCCTGCCATGAGCGAAGTCGAAGGGAGCGAAGCCGAAGGGCTGATGACTCCGATCTCACCGCCCATCTGCTCCGCGAGTTGCTTCGAGATGGCCAGCCCCAGGCCGGTGCCGCCGTACTGGCGCGTGGTTGAGGCGTCCGCCTGGCCGAACTTCTGGAACAGGATGTCCTGCTTATCCGCCGGAATGCCGATGCCCGTGTCCTTGATGGAGAAGCGGAGCACCGCATCGGCGTCGGTTTCCGACACCAGGCTGGCCTGCACGGCGATCTCGCCCTGGTGGGTGAACTTCACGGCGTTGCCCGTCAGGTTGGTGAGAATCTGGCGCAGGCGGCCGGGGTCGCCGCAAAGTTGAGCCGGGATGTCCGGCGCGACGGCGCAGATAAACTCGACTCCCTTGTTGTGGGCGCGCAAGGCCAGCGTGGCGGCGAAGTCGTCCAGCAGGGCGCGCAGGTCGAAGTCCAGCGTCTCCATCTCGAGCTTGCCCGCCTCGATCTTCGAGAAGTCCAGAATGTCGTTCAAGAGTGCCAGCAGGGATTCGCCGCTGGCCCGCACGATCTCGGCGTAGCGCCGCTGCTCGTCGTCAAGTTCGGTATCCAGCAGCAGGCCGGTCATGCCGATCACCCCATTCATGGGCGTGCGGATCTCGTGGCTCATGTTAGCCAGAAACTCGCCCTTGGCGCGCGTGGCGGCCTCGGCGCGATCCTTCTCCACTCCCAGTTCTGCGACCATGCCCGCCAGTTCGGCTGAGTTCTTCTCCTGAGCGTCGCGGGCCGCCTCCAATTCGATCATGTTGCGTTCGATGAGCTCCGTTGACCGGGCCACCTCGGTCACGTCGAAAACCGCGGTACGGATGCCCTGGATCTCCCCGGTTTCGCTTCGAATCAGGCGGTCGTGGGTCTCCATCAGCAACTCGGTGCCGTCGCGCCGGATGTAGCGGCACCGGAAGGGCGCCAGGGATTGCGCGCCGGACAGCTTCCGGCCCACCGCGCCGCGGCTAGCCGCCCGGTCCGCCTCGGCGGCAAAGTCCCACGCCGGCCGGCCCAGCATCTCATCGGCCCGGTATCCGAGCAGAGCGCACTCGGCGGCGTTCACCCGGCACAGGACGCCGTCCCGGTCGAGTTCGTGATACGACACCGGCGCTTGCTCGAACAGGTCGACGAGTACCGCTTCCCTCTTCCGGCGCTCTTTCCGCAGCTCCTCCTCGATCCGCTTGCGGGCGGTGATGTCGCGGTCCGAGCCGCGATAGCCTTTGAAGTCCCCCTTGCTATCATAGAAAGGAAGACCGCTGGTTTCCATGACCAGCGGATGTCCATCTTTATGGAGGGTGATGTTTTCCAAATTGATGATAGGTTTCTGTTCCGCCATCAACTGCCCAAAGATTTTCGAGACCCGTTGCATTTCCTCGGTTGGCATCATCTCAAACGGCGTTGTGCCAAGAAGTTCTTCAGGTTCGTAGCCGAGGAAGTCTTTGGCCCGCGGACTGACGTAGGTGTAATGTCCCTGGGGATCAACCTCCCAGATCCAGTCACTCAACGTCTCAACGAGTCCCTGGAATCGTTGCCGGCTCTCCCGCAGCGCATCCTCGGCCCGCCTGCGCGCGGTGATGTCTGAGATTGAGCCCGCCATGAGCACGGCCTGTCCCTGCTTGTCCCACTCGGCCTGGCCGCGCGCGACGAACCAGCGGTAGTCGTCGCTCTTGGTCCTCAGCCGAAGCTCGATGTCGTAGGGGACGCGCTGCTCCAGATGGGCCTGGATGGCGGCTTGGACGCGCGACGTGTCGTCGGGGTGCACCCTGGAGAAGAACGTGTCGAAGTGATTGGTCAACTCGTCTTCCGCGAAGCCGAGCAGTGCTTTCCAGCGCGGTGAGAGATGGTCCTGATTGGTCAGGACATTCCAGTCCCACAGGCCGTCGCTGGTGCCGCGCACGGCCCGGGCGTAACGCGCTTCGCTCTCCCGCAGCGTCTCCTTGGCCTGTGTGCGTTCGGCGTCCGAGTGCTCCAGTTCCTTGATTCTCTGCTTCAAGACGGAATTCTCGTCGAGCAGTTCTTGATTTGTCCTGGATGGATCTGTCATCTGGCCCTCTCTGCTTTGACAAACGCTGGTCGCCGGTCAACCCGTCAATCCCCGGCGAAGGCTTGCCGCTCAGGGTCTTGCCGTAGAGCTCGAAGCGCGCATCGACAAATGGCTTGGGGAGAGACGGGGCGTCGCCGCGGACAAGCGAGGATTCAAGCGAGGATTCGAGATACGGCTTCCAACGATCGACGGGCCGCTCGTTGACGGCGGCCGCCGTGATTGTCGGATCCTTGAAGTCGCCCTCGGTAAACGCGGCGAACGGCGCATCCCGGCCAACACGCACCACGCGATCATCCGCTTCATTTGAAATCTCCTCCCAAGCAATTCAGGGCTCTGCATTCTTCTTTCGACGCTCGACCCCGGCACCCTGTTCCGTGGCCGATTCACCGGGTCTGAAGACCCGGCCTACATGCTTGCTCCGTGCTGCTTGCTTCCAGCCGGGCACGGCATGCGGTGCCCCTACGCGGTACCCTGATCGGGCACGGCATGCCGTGCCCCTACGCGACCGGATCGATTGCCGTCACATCCGTGCGGTCGAGCACGCGGCCGAGCAGTTCGGTCGCCACCCGGCATTCGACGATGACGACAAACGCCACCAGCAGCGCTGGGAGCACGATCAACAGGGTGCCGGTGAGCCAGTAGACGGCGGCCATGAGCAGCCCGGCGACCACCGCGCCGGGCAGCAGCGAGAGCGCGAGAGTCGGCAGGATGCCGGCCATCATCAGGAGGCGCTGCCCCATCGCGTCGATGCCGCGGGCCCGCGACGTGCCCAGCGACGACCACGCCGGAAACATCACGGCGATCCCGTTGCGCACCACGGTCTGCGACAAAATGATGGGTAGCGCGAGAATCGCCGCCGCAAGTGCGTACGACAGGCGATCCGGGATCGCCAGTGGCGCGTTGCCTATGTGCGCGAAGAGTTCCGCGCCAACGAGCGCGCTCAACATGATGAGCAGCCAGCTGATGCCCGACATCACGATGGCGGGCGCCAGCACCTCGCCGCGGACGATGGCGGCGCCAGAAACCGGCCACGTCTTGAGCATGGCGAGCTGCGCGAAGTCCTGCCGCAAATCGTTGCGCATCATCTGCGGCCCCATCAGGATGAGCATCGCGGCCAGCCAGATGGATATCACGGCGACGACAGTGCCCAGCCCGGCGACGCGTCCGGAGGCCTGCGAGGCAATCGCGACCGCGATGACGAGGGGCAGCAGGCGCAACAACGTCCTGAGGATAGCCCGTATTATCCGCCATGCATAGCACGGCGGATAATACACTCTTCACAAAGGGCCTCTGGGCGGGGCCCACCCACTTGTGGTGCAGTTCGGCACGACCCCGCCTGCCCGCGGGGTCGGTGCCGGCCCCCGGCTCCGGTCAACCGATCACCGGTGAGCCGGACGTGGCCACGTCGGTTGCACCGGCGCGCTGCGGCGGCGGCGGGACCGGTGCCTCTGCGGTCCGGCGCACCAAGCGCCCAGCGAGCGCGGCAGGCCGCCTGGCGTCCGGCTGCCGGCCGGCGACCCGCTGGCCCCTGCGGCCGCGCTGCCGGGGCACGCATCCTCCGACTGGGGCGGGCCGTCGGCACGCCGGTGAGGAGGAATGGGATCCGTCCTGACCGGGTACGTCCCGCGAGTGACGACGCCCACACCGGCATCTTGGCCGAGTGATAGCACAAGCGTCGCCGTCATCGTCCGCAGGCCGACGGCGAGGGGGGAAACAGGGTTGAATCTTGAACGAAGCTTGAAGGTCATCGGGCGTGGACGGGCAGGGGCGATCGCGGCGGGCGGGGCGCAGGGCGCCGTCCGGGTGCCCCTGGCCTTCTTCGAGCCGCTGCGAGAGGCGCCTATCCCCGCCCCGCCTCCTTGATGCGCGCCCATGTGTCGCGCAGTGGGACCGTCCGGTTGAAGACCAGCCGAGCCTTCGTCGTATCCGGGTCAACGCAGAAGGAGCCCAGGCGCTCGAGCTGGAAGTGGCTGAACGGCGCCACGCCCTTGAGATTCGGCTCCGCGCGGCACGACATCAGCACCTCGAGCGGGTTCGGGTTGAAGCACGCCTTGTAGTCCCGCCGATCGTCATCGTCTCACACATCTGCGCCGCCGACGACATCGGCGTCCCAGCGTCCTACGTAGAGGCATTCGATCTGCTCGAACGGGCGG
>Ga0315273_10011772_pt1 | contig 11200 bp, 12 predicted proteins | sample YL17G02_0_MG_FD_205753 | JGI IMG/M metagenome (GOLD analysis project Ga0315273, IMG submission 205753) | Sediment microbial communities from Yellowstone Lake, YNP, Wyoming, USA - YL17G02_0 | ecosystem: Environmental > Aquatic > Freshwater > Lake > Sediment | place: USA: Wyoming | collected...
GACCCCGGTTGAAATTCCAGGGATGGCTCCCAAGAGGAATTTTGCCAGAAAGCGCGTCATCGAAGATCTTGGATTGGCAAGTGCACTGGTCGGATCGGAATCGGCCGCACGGAACAACCTCAAAGAGGGCGATTCGCTGGTCCTGGATAACGGGGCGACCTTTTCCGTCGAAGCGATATTGCCTGCCACGGGCACGGTTGACGACGAACGGATATTCGCCCATTTGCGCACCGTACAAACTCTGGCGAAAAAGGACTCCGCGCTCAATGTCATCGAAATCGTCGGCTGCTGCAATGCAATTGCCGGTGGGTTGATACAGAAGATCAACAAGCTGCTTCCCGACGCCAAAGTCGTCACGATTTCGCAGATTGTCCAGACGCAGCTTCATACCAATAATCTGATGAAGAATCTTTCGCTGATCCTTCTGATTATTATCCTTGTGGCCGGCGGAGCGAGTATAGCCAATTACCTTTTTGCCGATGCATCGGAGCGTCGCAGGGAGATCGGTATCCTTGCCGCACTCGGCGCGGATTCCGTCTGGATAACCAGGATGTTTCTCCTCAAAGGCGCCACGATCGGCACGCTGGGCGGCATGATCGGCTTTCTGCTTGGAAGTGTTCTGGCAATGGCGCTCGGCCCGGCTATAGCGGGTGTTCGCGCAATGCCCATGCCGCTGCTTGCCGTGGCCGCTATCGTCATGTCGGCCGCCGTCTCAACCGTTTCGGCCTTGATTCCAGCCGTGAGCGCTGCAAAGGTCGATCCATTTTCAATCATCAGGGAAGAGTGAGGCGCACTGTGCTGAAAGCCGATCATCTGTCAAGGTTCTTCGATGTTCGTGGAAACCGGATTGGCGCCTTGATCGATATCAATCTGACGATCCTGCCTGGAGAATTCGTCGCCGTTACCGGTCCGAGCGGCAGCGGAAAAAGCACGCTGCTCCTGGCTTTGGGCGGCATGGATTCGCCGACCCGTGGAGAAGTGTTGTGGGAGGATGACAGGATTTACGGATGGGACAATCGAACGCGGGCGCGGTGGCGCTCCCGAACGGTCGGGTTCGTTTTCCAATCCTTCAATCTCGTTTCTTATTTGACGGTGCTCGAAAACGTTCTCATCCCGTTTTCCATTGCCGGTGAAAAGAACCACTCTTCCGATACTCTGGAGCGGGCACGCGGCCTGTTGCGGGATTTGGGACTCTCCGACAGATTCGATCATTTTCCCGGTGAGCTGAGCGTCGGGCAGCAGCAGCGCACGGCGATCGCGCGTGCGCTGGCGAAGAATCCCGGAATGATCCTGGCCGATGAACCTACCGGGAACCTCGACCCGGACTCCGCCGGTGAAGTCATGAAGATTTTCGAGAAGCTGCACCAGGAAGGGAAGACCATTATTTATATAACGCATGATCCCAATCTGGCCTCACACGCCGGGCGAAAGATAAGGATCGTGGATGGGAAAATCGCGGAAGACGTCTGCGTATCGAGATAAAGCGCGCAGCGGAAAACAACACCGAAAGGAGACCGGAGCATGGACAAGCCAAACCAGGCGAAACCCAAGAAGAAAGGCTTTCTCTCCCTCTTGAAGGAGTCGATGACGAAGACAAGCGAGGGCTGCGGCCCGGGCTGCGGCTGCCACAGCGACAGCCAGAAGGAGAAGGCCAAGGGCAGCGACCCCAGAGTGGGAAGGAAGATCGACTGAATCCTCCCTCGCCTGGGAGGCGAGGGGTTGCAACATTCCCGATGGAGACACGAAATCCCCCCTTGTCTGGAAAGCCAGGGGCCCCGGATTCCGGTCGACTGCCGGCCGACCTTAAACTCCTTGGCCGTGTTTACCTTCTACCGAGAAGCACAGAAAGGAAACCGCTCAGGATCGCCATGTCTTGCTGACCGCAAGTTGAGCGCCTCCCTTTCCTGGCATCGCTTTCGCGAAGCTGTGCTTCGCTTGCAAGGCGGGGGTTTTCACCATTCCGGAGGAAGACTCCATCGAAACGGGCGTTGTCGGCGGGGAGTTTTCGGCGTCCGAACGCTCTTCCCGCAGACGCCAGATGCTACAGGAGGGTTCTTCATGCCCGACGTAAGTGTCCGCAGCGAGCGGCAAAGGGAGATACTGGTACTCTCCCTGATCCCTACGCTGGTTCTGGCCCTCATCCTGGCGAGCTGGGCACTCGCGAGCCGGCAGATCGGCCCTGTCTTCTTGAACGCTGCCCTCGCGCTCATGGCCGTTTTCCTCGGCGGACTGCCGCGGTTCATTTCGGGTGTCAAGGATGCCCTCCGCGCCAAGGTCACGGTCAATGTCTTCGTGACCGTTGCGCTCGCCGTAACGATCGCCGTGGGAGAGTTCCGTGCCGCGGCCGTCATCATCTTCATCATGGCCGTGGTAGGGGCGCTGGAGTCGTACACCCTCGACAAGACCCGCCGCGCCATCCGCGACCTTCTTCGTCTCGCTCCGCCCACCGCCATGGTTCGTCGGGGCGATCTTGAGCTCACGGTGCCGGTAGCCGAGTTGGAGTTGCACGACATCGTCGTCGTGCGCCCCGGCGAACGGATCCCGGTCGACGGCGTGGTCGTGGCCGGTGCGGGCGCGGTCAATCAGGCGCCCATTACCGGCGAGTCCATGCCGGTCGATAAAGTCAAGGGCAGCGAAGTGTTCAGCGGCACCCTCAACGAGACCGGGCGGCTCGACGTGCGCACGCTCAAGATCGGGGACGACACCACGCTCGCGCGGATCGCGCACCTCGTCGAGGAGGCCCAGGAGACCAAGGCGCCCATTCAGACGATCGCCGACCGCTTCACCTTGTGGTTCTTTCCCACGGTCCTCGTTCTCGCCATCATCGCCTTCTTCACCTCAGGAGATATCAAGGTGGCCGTTTCCGTCCTGCTGGTTGCCTGCCCGTGCGCTTTCGCCATTGCGACCCCGAGTGCGGTGAGCGCCGGCATCGCGAACATGGCACGCCGTGCGGTACTCATCAAGGGCGGGATCTACTTCGAACGGGCGGGCAAGATCGACACGCTCCTGGTCGACAAGACCGGCACCCTCACTTTCGGGCGCCCGAAGGTGGTCCAGGTGGTTGGGGAAGACGGTGTCACGGAGGAATCTGTCCTCAGGCTTGCCGCCATCGCAGAGAAGTACTCGGAGCACCCATTGGCAAAGTCCGTGCTGGCACTCGCCAGGGAGCGAGCGATTGAGGTGCCGGATCCCGACGACTTCAAAGTCGAGGTCGGCATGGGTGTCACGGCCAGCCACGAGGGCAGCAACATCGTTGTCGGCAAGGAGGGCTTCCTGCGGGAGCGCGGCATCGCGGTGTCGCCGCGCCTCTCGGCGGAGGTCGCCGCGCAGGCCGAGGGCGGTCGCACTGCGGTCCTGGTGGCGAGCGGGCGAGTGGCGGTCGGGCTGGTGGCCATCGCCGACGAGGTGCGAGTCGAAACGGCACAGGCGGTGGCGGCCCTCAAGGCGTTGGGCGTGCGCCACGTAAGCATGCTCACGGGCGATAACCCGAGGGTCGCGCAGGCGGTGGCCAGGCAGATCGGCGTAGACAGCTTCCGCGCCGGGCTGCTGCCAGAGGACAAGCAGCGGGTGGTCAAGGAGCTGCAGGACCAAGGCCGGACCGTCGCGATGATCGGCGACGGCATCAACGACGCCCCGGCACTTGCCCTTGCGGATGTCGGGATCGTGATGGGCGCGGCGGGGACGGACGTGGCCATCGAGGCGGCGGACGTGACCTTGATGAACGACGACCTTTCTCGAGTGGTCGAGTTCGTGCAGATGTCCCGCAAGGTGCTGCGGCGCATCAAGCTGAACATCTTCTTCTCCATCATCTACAACGCGATCGGCCTTGCGTTGGGGACGGTGGGCCTGCTGACGCCGGTCGTGGCGGTGATTTTTCAGGAGGCGGGGTGCGTTACCGTCGTTTTGAGTTCCACGCTTTTGCTGTGGGCAAAATGTCGCCAACCAGATCATTGTGTGCGGCAAGGCTCGGAACAGCATTGGAAAGCAGAATCGATAAGGGAGGAGATGTCTTGATGGGTACGGAGGCAAACTCAAGGCATGTTTGTTCTGATGAAAGCTGCTGCCAGAGGGGCCACTCTTTCTCAGGCGATTCCGACCTGTCCCCAACGATCCCGGCCACGGAGTGGAAAACCATGTCTTGGGTTTGGCACCTTAAACGTTTTGCCCTCTGGGGGCTGGCTTTCTTCGGGATCTACGCTTCGTCTTCCACTTGCCTGTGCCCGTTCTGAGGCACTCCCGGCTGCCCGGTGGGTGGTGCCGCTTCGGTCATGGTGGGTGGGGCCCTCGGTTTCCTTGCGACCTTTGGTAAGACCCTATGGCTACGTTTGAAAAGTTTCTTGAACAATACCAGGAGGCTCCTTTAGCATGGGGAAAAGCCGCTGCAGGTGATACGGCGCCCGCGAGCCTAGCAGAACCTAATGGCGCCGAGGCGCCGGTCCCGAGAAGGATGGGGAAAATGTATATCACCGGCATGACCCATAGGGACGAGCTCTTCGACCTGACCCTTCGCTGGCTCAACGACGATTTTGACGGTGAAGACGGAAGAGTCGTCACCCGGATATTTCTTTACGAAAGCGTTATCTCGGCGGCGCTGGTCGAGCGAATGCTGCGGTTTTTTAGGAAGCTTTTCGGCCGGACGCTTCAGATGGAGAGGGTCCGGCAAAAGCACCTTTTGCGCGAGCGCATCATCGAATACCTGCCGCACCAGAGCCTGCGGACCCGGCAGTTGGCGAACAGCTTTCGGGAAAACCCTGAGTATTTCTTTCCACGTCTTCCCATCGACGCGGTGCTGATCACCGTCTTCGCTTCGCGTCTGGCAGCCATCGGCCGGATCAAGCGGCTCTCCAGGGTCGCGGAAAAGGTTTCATTTCGCATGGTGGATGCCCTTTTCCGGGAAGTCAACACCGAGGCGACCGATGATATCTGAAACGATATGCCAGATGCTCGAACATGCCGGTATCGTGATCCACAGACCGAACGCCTGGGATATGGCGTTATCCGCAGACTCCGGTGCACCCATGGGATGGAGAAGATGTCAATCGTACCGACGGAAATCAACTCCCGGGGGCGCCTTCCCTGGATCCGGAGAGGAACGTTGATCCTCTTCGTCTCGGGTTGCCTTGGCTTGCTGGTTAATGCCTTTTCACCGCGGGGGATTCCCCTGATGGGTGCGGTGCCTCTCCGGGGACCCATGGGATTGCCGCAGATCGGCCTGCCGGAAGCCTGGGAGCTTTACCAGGGAAGGCAGGGGATCTTTGTGGATGTAGGGAGATCATGAGAACCCGCCTGCTGGAGAGACTGGAAGCAAAACTGATCGTGGTTGCCCGGATCGTGCTGGGGCTCGTTTTTCTCTCGGCCAGCTTGCACAAGATCGTCGATCCCGGCTCCTTTGCCCGGGCGATGGCCAACTACCGGCTGCTCCCCGCCGAGCTGGTGAATTTCTTCGCCGTGGTGATTCCCTGGGTGGAGCTTCTCTGCGGCGTGCTCCTCCTTCTCGGGCAATGGGTCCGCACGTGCTCGCTGCTGGTGAGTTGCATGCTCGTGCTATTCGTCGTGGCCGTCGGTGCGAGCATCATACGCGGGCTGGACATTCACTGCGGGTGCTTTAGCGGGGATTCCGGCAGACAGGTCGGCCTCAGGCTCCTCGCTGAGGATGCTCTTTACCTGGTGCTATCCATCTTTCTGGCTATCCGGGGAAGAGAGGAAACCCGTCGACGGTTGTGGGCTTGGTCTTTCCCCGGGCTCAAACGCAAGGCGGAGCGTGCTGCTCCGGCGGCAACTCCGAATGTTGTGGTTAATCGAAAAGGAGACGAGCGATGAAGTATTCCAGGCTGCAAGTGTTCGATCCGCCGATGTGCTGCTCAAGCGGGGTGTGCGGGCCGAATGTCGAACCCAAGCTGGTGAGGTTTTCCCGTGACCTGGATTGGCTGCACCAGCAGGGAGTCGAGGTTGAGCGATACAACCTTTCCTCCGATCCGGCCGCGTTCGCCGGGCAGGGAGCCGTGAGGGAAGCTTTGACGAAGGAGGGCAACGGTTGTCTTCCCCTGATTCTGGGGGACGGATCCATCGTCAGCAGCAGCGTCTATCCTTCAAGGAGCGAACTGATGGAGTTGGCCGGGATCGGCGGGGCGGTGGCAAAGGAAGAACAACCGGAAGACGCGGCTACGGCCGCATCGAAGAATGACCCAAAGAGTCCGACGACGCTCTGCGGACCGGGATGCGACTGTCGAGCCGCCTCGGGAGGCGGCAAGGCAATCAAGACAGCGATCAGCCTGCTCGTGTTGCTGGCGGTCGTCGGCATCTTGCTGTACACGGGTTCGATCGCAAAACAGACCGCCTCGAACGATATCGCCGCCGGAAACGGTTCGTCTTTTTCCGTCGTGCGAGTTGGGCAGGGACCCACGCCTGAAGCCGCGGGGCAATCTCCAGATGGTATGGGACAAGTCGGGGTTATTGCAGAGGGCCTGGACCGGCCGCAGCCTCCGGCTGGAAGGTCCCGTAGACCGGGATTTCCAGGATTTCCTCCCCATGCGCATTCACGTAGATCGTGAGTCTCTCCAAGATTCTCCCCTCGGCCCTCTTCTTGGGGTCATACGTGACTAGGACCCGGTAGCGTTCCCCTTGTTTCTCCAGAACGACCGAAGCGGAGAGATCGGGGCTCGTTGGCAGGATCTTCTCGACCGTGAAAGGCGTGGACCCCGTTTTCATCAAAATCAGCTCCCGGGTGGTCTGCTCTCCTGTCCGCAGGGCGCCTAAAGAAAGCGCCCGCGGCGAAGCCGCGACCTCGCCTTGGACCACCACGGAAGCAAGGATCCGGACTTCCGGCATGGACTTGCTGGTCGTCTGGATCACGATTCTTCCCTTCAGCCTACCCACGGGCAGTTTGCCCGCGAGGGTGATCGAATACAAAGATTCTCTCTTCTCCGGGTCCTCGCTTTGTTTGGTCAGGACGAAAACGTCGCTCTCGGACTTCACTTGTGTGATCCGCAAGTCCTCGATTGGAGCAAGGGCGATCCGCAGCGCGATCGGCTGGCGCGGAGTCTCCCTTCCGACGATCCCGAAGTTGAGAATCCGGGGCTCGACCCTGACATCAGGGACCACCTTTCCGGTTAAGCTCAAGCGGACCTGCTTGTTCTCCGGGTCATTCGTTTCCACCGTGATGGTCTTTGCCACGGCGCCCCGATAGCCTTTCGTCTTGAATGTCGCCTTGATTTCTCCTGCCCCGCCCGGGGGTACGTCTTTGGCCGAGACCAAAGCACCCGTGCAGCCTCAGGAACTTTCGACCTTCTCGATGACCAACGTTGCATTCCCCACGTTCTTGAACGGATAGACGTGTTCGATGTTGTTGCCAGGTTCCGACTCCCCGAAGTCGAACGTCGTCTGCTCGAACCGAATGCTCGCGTGCTCGCCCGAGCTTTCCGTGGCAGTCCCGGGGCCGGCCGCTTCGGGGAGCACCGAATGCGCGGACTGATCCGCGTCTGCCCTGGGGAGCGCCTCGGACGTTTTCCGGTCCTGCCCGCAGCACCAGAGGGTGAGGAGCACGAGGAATACGAGAGCCGGGAATCCCGTCTTACGCATGGATCCGCTCCTGTTCGTGATTGAAGTCGATGTGCAGCTAGAGAGTGCTCCTTCTATTCATGCTCAAGAGCAACTTGCGCTAACGCACACACCGGACATATTCCGTGAAGCTCTTATCATGAAGATGCAAATGGCGATCACAATGAGGGGGAAAAGACCACATCTCAATGTGCAAAATGATCTCTCTGACGAGGTCCATAACTGGCCTCAAAGACCGGAACTCAGTGCCGCTGCAGGCGCTTCTTGACCTCCTTCGCCAGACGTTCCTTGATGAAGGAGAGCGCCCGCTGGGCGTCATTATCCATGTCGACAGCCAGGATCTCCTGGACCTCGGATACATCCAGTTCGATGGTGACTCTCTTGAGATTCATCGTTCCTCCATGCCGTGTCTCTTCATGGGGTTGGTTGAGTTCCCTGGTTTCGCGCATCGCCAGGAATCGGCATTGAGGCGAAATCGTCATCAGCGCCTTCGGCCATCCAGCCGCCGCCCAGGGACTTGACCAGCGCGACGGCTGCCACGAACTGTTGGCCGCGCAGGCGGGCGACGGCGCGCTCGCGTTCCAGCGCCACATTCTGCGCCGTCGCCACTTCCAGATACGTGACCAAGCCGCCCCGATACCGGTTGGTGGCGATTTCCAGTTGTTTGCGGGCGGACTGCAACGCGCCCATGTCCTGTTCGTGTTCGCTGGCCAAAAGGCGCTGGGCCGCCAGGTTATCTTCGACCTCGGCAAAAGCCGTCAGCACGGTCTCGCGATAACGGGCGACGGTTTCCTCATACCCCGCCTCCGCCGCGCGGAGCTCGGCCCGCGGTTGCCCGCCTTCGAATACCGGAAATGAAAGCGATGGGCCGACGGCCCACAACCGACTTGACCAGTTCAACAAGGTTCCGGCGTCCAAGCTTTGAAAACCGGCCAGACCCTGGAAGCGAACGGTTGGGAAAAACGCCGCTTGTGTCACGCCGATGCCGGCGTTGGCGGCAGCCATGCGCCGTTCTGCGGCAGCGATGTCGGGACGGCGTTCGAGCAAGGCGGAAGGCAACTCGGGCGGGATGACCGGCGCTTCGCGGTCGAGCGGACGTTCGGCGACGGTGAACAGGGGCGCGGGTTGGCCGGTCAGCACGGCCAGGGCGTGCTCGAATCTCGTCCGTGTCAGGGTGATGGCCGGCATCTGCGCTTCGGCGGTTTTCGACACGGTTTCGGCTTGGGCCACATCCAGGTCGGAGACGAGGCCGCCGGCGCGGCGGTTGCGGGTCAGTTCCAGCGCCTTTCTGTCGGCTTCGATGCTCGCGGCCAGGGCGGTCTTTTCCGCGTCGAGCGCGCGGAGCGTGAAATAATCGGCGGCGACTTCGGCGGCGATGGCGAGCCGGACGGCTTCGAGATCGGCGGCATTGGCCTGCTCTTCGGTGCGGGCGGATTCCACCTGACGCCGCACGCGCCCCCAAAGGTCCAACTCGTAGCTGAGGTCAAAGGGCACGGTGAAATTATCGTAGGTGCTAGGCTTGCCAGCGGGCTGGCCGGTGGCGCTGAGCGGCCGGTTGGCCGACTCGCTCCGGCGTGTGGCTTCAAACGCAGCGCCGATGCGCGGGAAAAGACCGGAGCGCGCGACATCGGCGGCGGCGCGGGCCTGGGTGAAACGGGCGACGGCGGCCTTGAGGGTCTCATTCGCTTCGCCGGCCTGGGCTTCGAGCCGGTTCAATTCCGGGTCGCCGAAGACTTCCCACCACGGGCCTTTGGGTACATGCGCTTGGGGCGTGGCGATTTTCCACTCGTCCGTCGCGCCGGCATAAGCGCTCGGCATCGTCGCAACAGCGGAGGGCCGCTGGTAGTTTGGCCCGACGGCGCAACCGGCCAGCATGGCCAGGACCAGCGAGGCGGCTAACCGCAAAGGTTCTGGGCGCGTCAGCTTCATTTGGCTGTTTCCGTCTTGGCCGTTTCGGCAATGCGCACAGCGATGCCGTCCATCAGGGAATCGGGTGGATTGAGAATGACTTGATCTTCGGGTTGAACGCCGTCGAGAATCTCCACGGTCTGCCCGAAATCGCGGCCCAGCTTCACGTTGCGTAACTCGACCCTGCCGTCCGGTTGCACTATACCCACCTGCGGGCCTTCGGTGCGGAATAGCAAGGTGTTGCCCGGTAACGAAAGGCGCTTCGTCGCCTCGCTGACCGGGAAGCGCACTTGGACGAAACTGCCGGCCAGGATTTCGCCTTGGGGATTATCTACTTCCAGTTGGGTCAACAGCGTGCGCGAATCGGCGGAGATCGCGCCCGCCGTGCTCACCACTCGGGCGCGGAAGACCCGGTCCGGCCGTTCGGGCACGAGCAACTCCGCCGTCTGGCCGGCAGCGATGGCCAGGGCCTGCGTCTGCGGCACGCGGACATAGACGCGAAGCTTCTCCGTTTGGGCCAGCCGAAAAAGCTCCTTGCCACCGGCGGCGGTAATCAGGTCGCCCACGTCGGTGTTGCGCAGCGTGATGACGCCGGCAAAGGGCGCGGTGACGCGGGCGAACGATTGCAGGTTTTCCAGGCGGCGGACATTGGCGCGGGCGGCGGCCACCCTGGCCGTCGTCAACGCGAAGTCGGCTTGTTTCTCGGCGGTTTCCTGCTCGCTCACACTGGCGGTCTTGAGCAACTCGGCGTAACGGTCGGAGGTGATCTTAGCCAGGCCCAGCGCGGCTTCCGTCTCGGCGAGTTCGTGGCTGGCGCGGTCGAGTTCCTGATCAAGTTCGGGCGTTTCAATCTCCGCCAGCAACCGGCCGGGTTCCACCGTCGCACCCAGATCCACCAGCCAGCGCCTCAAGTAACCGCTGGCCCGGGCGTAAATGGGGGCTTCGACCCAGGGTTTGACCTCGGCCGGCAGCAACAGTCCGGCTGCCGGCTTGCCGGGTGCCGGCGCCACAACGGTGACGGTGGCAATGGAAAGCTCCACCGTCTGGGTCCCCAGTTCGGCGTCATGGCGCCAGCGCGCAAGGAGGCCGGCAACCACGCCGGTGATGATCAGCACCAGCACGGCAGCCGCCGCAAACGAGAACCTGACCGGTGAGCGCGGGAGTTCCGTTGCGGGTTCCGGAGTTCCCGCTAATTCCATGGGGTGATCTTGCTCTGAATTCACGGCGACACCTTATCACTCGTTGGTTTCGGTTACACGGAGCTCCTCAGGCTGCGGAACGACCCGGACGCGCCGGTGCAAAGCACTGAATACCACCGGGACAAAAAACAGCGTAGCGAAGGTGGCGATCACCAGGCCGCCAATCACCGCGCGGCCCAGCGGCGCATTCTGCTCGCCACCTTCGCCCACCCCGAGCGCCAGCGGGAACATACCGATGATCATCGCCAGCGCCGTCATCAGCACCGGGCGCACCCGGCCCGTGCCGGCCTCCCAGACGGCGGTTAACGGGTCCAGGCCTTGCCGCAGGTTGTTGCGCGCGAAGGTCACCACGAGCACGGAATTGGCCGTGGCGACGCCCAGGCTCATGATCGCGCCCATTAGCGCGGGAACGCTGAGTGTCGTGTAGGTGAGAAAGAGGCCCCACACGACGCCGGCCAGTGCGCCCGGCAGTGCGGTGATGATGATAAAGGGATCGAGCCAGCTTTGGAAGTTCACCACCAGCAGCAGGTAGATCA
>Ga0315273_10011773_pt1 | contig 11199 bp, 10 predicted proteins | sample YL17G02_0_MG_FD_205753 | JGI IMG/M metagenome (GOLD analysis project Ga0315273, IMG submission 205753) | Sediment microbial communities from Yellowstone Lake, YNP, Wyoming, USA - YL17G02_0 | ecosystem: Environmental > Aquatic > Freshwater > Lake > Sediment | place: USA: Wyoming | collected...
CCCTCGGGCAGGGTCGTCCTGTTCGGTCTCGCGGATATAATGAAAGAAGGAAAGGCGTCGAGAATCGGGGGTTTGACCGCCTTCGTCAAATCGCTGCGTTTCTCCCCCATGCTGCTGATGAACCGGAATAACGGGGTTTTCGGGCTAAATGTCATTAAATATTTCGGCACAAGCGCCGAAGAAAGATTGAGAGCGCATTTTCGCGAAGGGATCGCCCTCGCGGCGAAGAAAAAGATAATCCCGCTGATTGGCGGAACATATAAGATGGAAGATGCGCAATGCGCGCTCATTGAGCTCGCTTCGAGGAAAACCGTCGGGAAACTTATTTTAAAATGCCGTTAACATCCCCAATATGAAAAACCAAATTAAAACGAATAGATTCCACTTGTTACTTGTAATTTTATTGCTGTCTGCAATCGCTGTCATATTCGGCTGCTGCGGGAAAAAAGACAGGAAGGGCGTAATAATCATTTTGTTGGACGCGCTTCGCCGTGATCACTTGTCCTTCTACGGTTACGATAGACCGACATCGCCGTTCCTGGACAGCTTGATCAAGCGGGGCGTCTTCTTCAGAAATGCGGTGTCGGCAGCGCCCCAGACCGTCCCTTCGGTCTCATCGCTGCTCACCGGAATATATCCCTACAGACATGGCTCTCATTTTTTCTCCGTCCCGCAATCCTATCACCCGACGAGACCGGTCGCCCTTGGTGGTCTGCCTCTTATGAAACCCGAGAACCTCCTCCTCGCGGAAGTCTTCGCTCAGGCCGGATACCGGACAGCCGCCGTTTCAAGCAATCCCGGGATAAGAAATATCTATGGGCTCGCGCAGGGAATCGAATATTTCAGATACATTGACTGTTGGGCTGAAACAGGGGCTGGGGTTTGCGACGGATCGAAGATTAACAGGGTTTTTGAAAATGATGTTCTGCCGAGAATAAAGGAAGAAGACTTTTTCGTCTATCTCCATTATATGGATGTCCATAATCCTTATCATAAACCGAACTCATTCAAGGGCAGATTCATGAAATACAGCGGAGAACCGGTTTACGTGAACGGTAAACCGGATTCGATATCGCCCGAACAACTCGAATACTCTCAGGCCTGCTACGACGAGGGGATCATCTATCTCGATAGCCTCGTCAAGGAATTATTTAAAATTATCGAGAATGCCGGTCTTGCCAAGGATACGCTGATAATCATTGTCCCGGACCACGGCGACGAGTTCATGGAGCATGGAGGGCTTGGGCACGGCACCACCTGCTACAATGAGCTTATTAACAGTTTCATTTTAATGATTAATCCCGCTCTGAAACCCGGAATCTTCGAAACGCCGGCCAGCCTTGTGGATGTATTCCCCACCGTCCTCGATTGGGCAGGAATTGATCCTCCGGCGAATCTGGACGGCTTATCGCTCTTACCCGGTCTGAAAGATGGTAAATCTGTTGTGCTGGAGGAAAAAAGAGTGTTCGTAGCCGAGCTTGGAGACCGCAAGGCGATTATTGACGGTGACATGAAGTTCATTTACAACCTCGACACAAAAAAGGCCGAATTGTACGATACGGCAAAAGACCCCGGCGAGACGCGTAACCTCGCGCCAGCCCGAAAAGATTTGACAGAGAGATATCTTGCCAGGATGAAACAAATCGTGAAGAAAATGACGGTCAGCTACAGCGTAAAGACACTCAGCAGGTCCGAATTGAAGACCCTCGAATCATTAGGCTACATACACTGATTGAACACACGGTGGCTTTGTCATTTCCCGGAATTCGTTCTATCGGACATCCTGTCGCTGAATTTCCGGCGATGCTTCATTATGTGTTTTCCTTTTCTGATAAAAAATTGAGAGGGGCGTTAATTATGGTATGCCGCTTGCATATAAAATAAACGCGTATATATTTTTGCGTTATGATAATAGAAAAGAAAAGAATTTTCAGATTCAGGCTCGGATTCAGGCAGGCAATCCTGATCGCCATACTCCTTCACCTCCTTCTTTTCATGGTTCCCGATGTTTATAAAGCTATTATCCCGGTTATCCCTGCCAAACCGGCATACCTGCCTCCGGCGCAAAAACCGAAAGAACTGAAATTCCGGTTCGTGGAAGTGCCGAACGATAAAGAAACGCCGAATCCTGACGCGGAGTATCTTTCCGACAAGGACCGCCGTGCGGCAACCCCCTCTCCGAATCCGGAGTCCGGTGCTCCCTCCGAACCGCTGTCAAAAGGCCAAACCCCGGAAGCGATGCTTAGCTTTCCTGGCAAAAATGCTGCCCAGCCTCAAACCAGACCTGATGAAGGGAAAGAAGGTTCATTGAAAGAATCTGAGACAACAGACGGCAAATCGCTGGAAAAACCGGGGGAAAAGGATTGGATACGGATCGAGACTATTGACGAACTGAAAGAAAAAATGCTTGCCGACCGGGCTTCGAAAGCAAAGAAAACGCTTTCCGAGGAAGATCTGAGAAAATATTTCGAATTCCAGGACTTCGGAAACCAGAGCTCGTCTCTTATCCAAAAAGGAGGAATCGAGTTCGATACGAAAGGCTTCGATTTCGGCAAATGGCTCAGAGATTTCTATTACAAGGTCTATTCGAATTGGATCATCCCGCTCGCTTTCGAGTCTTTCCGCCGTTCCGGGATGTTGACCTTGCATTTTTATGTATCGAGAGACGGCTCGGTATCCGGGCTCGAGCTGCTTGACAGCTCCGGAGTGGTATCCTACGACGACGCCGCGATGAGCGCAATCTCACGCTCGAACCCTTTCCTGCGCTTGCCGGATAGATACCCGGACGACCGAATGGAAGTGAAGTGCAGGTTTATTTACGAATGGAAACCGATTTCAAAACGCTATGACAGATGGAAATGGAGGTAAGAATGATCGAATTTTTGAAAAGCGGCGGGCTGACAATGATCCCGCTCGGTCTTTGTTCCATACTTGCTGTTGCAGTCATTATCGAGAAGTTTTTCGCGCTCAGACGCAAAAAGATTATTCCCGAAAAAAATCTTTCGACGATTGACGCGTTCATCGAAGAGGGTATGTGGAAAAAAGCCGATGAATTCTGCAGCAGCGGCAAGGGAGTCTTTTACGGCATTATTTCAACAGCCATCGAAAACCGCAATGGATCCGAGGCCGAACTTAAAAACGCCCTCGAAGAAACCGGCAAGGATGCAGTTATCGTTCTGGAAAAGCGTCTCGGTCTGCTTGGAACCATTACGGCCGTCGCTCCGCTGCTCGGCTTCTTCGGAACCGTCACCGGTATGATCAAGATATTCAACGTCCTTTCAGTCGAAGGAGCCGGAACCCAATCCCTCGCAGGCGGAATCGCCGAAGCCCTCATCACGACCGTCACAGGTCTTGCGATTGCAATTCCCTGCCTCGTTGCTCATAATTATTTCAATCACAAGGTGGATGAGAGTGTAAGATATATGGAAAATTATTCCTTGAAACTTATCAAGAAAATAAAGTCGAACAAGGTGGGCAATGCAGTTTCGAAAGACAGAAAATAAATCGGTTCGTCTGGACCTGACTTCATTAATGGATATCGTATTTCTTCTGCTGATATTCATGGTCATTTCAACCACTTTCCTCGACCGCCCCGGGCTTCAGCTCTCTCTCCCCCGGTCCAAATCATCCGCAGCCCTGAAAATCGAAAAGATGGTGATCACTGTAACGAAAGACGACAGGATCTTCGTCGGCATCGAGGAGGTTGATCTCGATATGCTCGGCGAGAAGGTTCAGGAATTCGTTAAAACCAATACTGATAAGACCATCCGCATAAGAGGGGACAAGGAAGTCAACCTCGGAACGATTATAAAAGTTATGGACGCTTGCAGGACTTTCGGAGCAGAAGGAGTTACAATAGAAACGGAAAAAGATAAATGATTTTTGCCGCCGGGAAAAAAATTTGTACATTCCTGATATTCTCGTCAGCTTCCGTCTTTCTATTTGTTTCCTGTCTCACAAAACCAATCCCGGTCGAACCTGTTAAGAAAACTGAACCAATCCGGCAGACACAGGTTGTAACCCAACCGCAGCCTCAGCTCCCCCGGATTCCGGCTGTTGGAAAAGAGACGGAGGTTCCCCCGGTCAGGCAGCCGGAGATAACTATCGGCCTGGCTTCCGGGAATGAACCCCACAAGATATCATCGTTCAATGGTTTTCTTGTGGTCCGAAAAGACCTGAAACTCCTTCTTTATCATGCGGAAGGAAATGATGAAATCAGCATAACGGCAAAAAGCCCTTCGGCTTCTCCCCTCACGCAGCTTTTCAACATCGAGGTCGGGAGCTACGCAACCGAGGAAGAGGCTCGCCAGGCCGCATCCAACGTCGAACAGGTTTTGAAAACGCAAACTACCGTCGCAGAAAATAAATACGACCATTTTTTCCGCATCCGGTTCGATCCCCTGCCGAAAGACCTCGCCGACGCATTGGGCGAAAAATTAACCACATTGGGAATGCAAAACATCAGGATCATCGCGTTGCAGGAGACGGAAATCCAAACCGCGGCCTTCATCCGCATCTTCGATTCGGAAGGCTCAAGGATTGCCGATACGGCCGAGAGGCTTGTATGCTTCCCCGAAAATCCTGCGGATTTCATCAACCTCGACGGGAATCCTTATCGTGGCGCTTTCGAGATATTCATCAACACATCCGGCAAAATGACGGTCATCAACAGGTTGAACATCGAGGATTACCTGAAAGGGGTGGTTCCCGGCGAGATGAGCGGCAAGGTCTATCCGATGATAGAAGCTTTGAAAGCCCAGGCGGTTGCCGCCAGAACCTACGCCGTGAAAAATCTCGGGCAATTTGCCCAGTCCGGCTACGACCTCTGCGCTACGCCGCTCTGCCAGGTGTATAAAGGCGTATCCGTGGAATCCGATATCACAAACCGAGCCGTGGATGAAACGGAAGGCATCGTCGCAACTTATAACGGAGAACTTATAAACGCATTGTACACATCCACCTGCGGCGGACATACCGAAAACGTCGAAAACATTTTCCCGGACATCAAAGCCGCTTATATGCGGGGCGTAACCTGCTACCCGGAGACTACTAATCATGGAATAATCCTTCTGTCGAAGGAAATATCGCTATACATCGCGGATGGCGGAAGGAGCGTAAACAGGGAGATCGCTTTGCTCGATGGGGCGGGTTTCCTCGACGCTTCGCTTCCGCTCGAAAATCAGCCCGTGAGCGCTGCCGGTTTCAACCTATGGACGAAGGCGTTCTACGATTTCCTCAACCTGAAAACGAAGCCCGCATTGAATATGGCGGCTAACATGCCGACCATATGGGATTCCGCTTCCAGCCTGATGAACCTTCTCGACTGGAATAAAAGGGTAAATCTCTTTCTTGATGAAAAGGATACGGTGGACCTGAACCAGTTCAAGGATTTCAAGGATTTTCCAAAGGGCAGCCTGAAGGAGATCGGGTACCTTCTGCGCGAGGAGATTCTATCCCCCTTTCCCGACAATACGCTGAGGCTCGGGAGTCAATTGAATTACCCCTCCCTGGCAAAGATGGTGTTCAAGTTCATCTCGAGCTACAATCTGATCACCTTAAAGACCGGCACTTTCCTGAACTATGACGCCGGACGCATTCAGGTTATGATCAACGGAGAACCTTCGGAATATACGGTCGTCCCGCAGCCTCTGCTGTTCTACGGCGTCTCCGCAGAATATGTTGCCGCCGACCGGCTGCTGATAAGGCCAGGAGACAAAATCGAATTTCTTGCCGATGCCTCCGGCAATATAAAATTCATCAGCCTCAACTCCCACCGCAAAGGTATATCAGAAGACCGCTTTTCGAACCTCTACTTCTGGGAACAGTCATTCAACACGGCCGAAATGGCCCGGCAGGTCAATTCATTCATCAAGGTCGGTAAAATTACGGATATTATCCCTCTCGAATTCGGTGTTTCGGGAAGGGTGACGAAGCTCAAGATCACCGGAAGCCGGGGATCGGCGGAACTCAAGGGGTTGGAAATCCGGCGTGTGCTCGGCATAAAAGAAAACCTCTTCATTATGGAAAAAATCCATAACTCGGCGGGAGACGTTGCGTATTACTTCTTCTCCGGCAAAGGCTGGGGACACGGGGTCGGGATGTGCCAGGTCGGCGCATATGGAATGGCGCTGCGCGGCGTGAAATTCGACGAAATACTGAAGCATTACTACACCGGCATCGAACTCCGAAAAATCGTACCGAAATAAAAATTAGAAATGACAGGACCCACCCGCAGACAACAGGCGCTCCTTATAATCCTCACCGCCTTCATTCTCATCGCCTTCATCCTCCGCAGAGTATTCAAACTCTGGTAGGATGAATATGAGTGTCATGCCCGGAAATACCCAATAGGGCTACCGTCGAGTATCTTCAGACAATATGATTGTCATCCTCCGGGATACTTCGAAGGGCTTCTACGGGGGATCTTCATTATAGTGCTTTCCAGCTGCTCTCCTGTTCCAGCTTCAATCATTAGTTTTTCTTCAATTCTTTACGAACGTGAACGGTATTCTCCGTGTCGGAGATTTCGGAAAGCAGCTGCCGGATCGTTTTGCCGGTCTTCGGGCAACTGAAATCCGGGTCAAGATCGGCAAGCGGAACGAGGACAAACATGCGCTTATATAACCTCGGATGCGGGATGGTCAGACGACAGCTGTTAATTATCAGATTACCGAAGAATATTATGTCTATATCCAAAGGTCTCGCAGCGTAGTCCCCCTTGGATTTTCGCCCTTCCCGGCGTTCGATTTCTTCAAGCCTTTCAAGCAAATCAATCGGTTCGCCGTCATAGCTGCACTCCACAGCGCAGTTCAGGAAGGCTCCGCCCGCCGCCCCTTCCCCTGGCGCCGTTTCATAGACCGGCGACAACGCATGAAACGCCAAGCCGGGTATCTTTTTCAATTCTTCGATCCCCGATGCGAGATGCGCAGCCCTGTCGCTCAGGTTCGAGCCGAGTGAAAGAAATACCTTGTCCAAGACGAACGGTTCCTCCGTGTCAGATTGAATCAGGCACCCTATTCCCCCATCGTCTGAAATATAACTTTTCTGCGGCGCGACCGGTTGTCGAAATCCACGAGGACGATCTGCTGCCAGGAACCGAGCATCAGCTTGCCGTTCGTAAACGGAACCGTGAGCGACGGGCCGAGCAAAGCCGCTCGCACGTGGGAGAAGCCGTTGCCGTCATTCCACCGTTCGTTATGACGGTAGGATCCGTCCTTCGGGACGAGCCTCTCTACGGCCTCATCCAGGTCCTTCACAGCGCCGGACTCGAACTCGATCGTCGTCACCGCCGCCGTGGAGCCGGGGACGAAGACTGTCATAGTCCCCTCCCCGAGGCGGGATTCGCCCAGGAACTGTTCCGCTATGGGGGTGAGATCGTGCGCGTCGTTAAAACCGTCGGAATCCAAAGTATGCGAGTAAGTTTTCACTACCATTTGATGACCTTCTTGTCTATTATACCTTATAATGCGTTTGTTGGCACATTATCTTTGACGTTCATTAAGTCAGCAACAAAAAGGTAATTAGATATGATTAGAATGATAACCGCGGGCGAATCGCACGGGCAGTACATGAGCGGCATAATCGAGGGACTGCCGGCCGGGGTGCCGGTCGGCATCAAATTCATAGAAGAAGAACTGAAACGCCGGCGCATCGGCTACGGCAGGAGCAGCCGGATGGCGACCGAGCAGGACCGGCTTACAATCCTCGCCGGTGTTTCGAGAGGAAAAACCACCGGCGCGCCGGTTGCGATCCTGATTGAGAACAGCGACTGGAAGATACAGCGGGAGATCGAGAAAAACGAAGGAAAACCCGCTCCCCTGCCGCCGGTCGTCATACCCCGCCCCGGGCACGCCGACCTCGCGGGGTCGGTGAAATACGGCCTTGAGGACCTCCGGGACGTCTCGGAGCGTGCGAGTGCGCGCGAGACCGTTGTGCGCACCGCCCTCGGATGCTTCGCGAGGCTTTTTCTCAAAGAAATCGGGATCGAAACCGCAAGCCACACCATAACAATAGGAAGCATACGGATCAGCCGGCCCTACTCTGTTCCATTTGAAACGGTTGCTGCCATCACAGAGTACGATCCTTTCCGTTGCGTTGAACCTGAAACGGCGGAAAAGATGAAGGCGGAGATAGATTCCGCTAAAGCCGCCGGAGACACACTCGGTGGAGCCGTCGAGCTGCTGATAAAAGGCGTGCCGCCGGGAATCGGGGATTGCATGATCCCGGAACGCCGCTTGTCAACCCGGCTCGCCGCGGCGATATTCAGCATCCCCTCCGTCAAAGGCTTCGAGATCGGCGGAGGAGCGGCGCTCGCGTCGTCCAAAGGTTCAAAAGTGACCGATGCATATTACGAAAAGAAAGACGCCAGATTCCGGGGGGATGTACAGCGGAAAACGAATTTCGCCGGCGGAATCGAGGGGGGCATCAGCACAGGTGAAATCATCCGCTGCACCGCGCATTTCAAACCGATCCCGACGCTCGCCAATCCGCTGAACTCGGTCAACCTCGAAACCGGAGAAGACGCGAAAGCCCCGGCTCCGAGGGCGGATGCCTGCATCGTCCCCGCAGCAGGGGTAATAATGGAATCCATCGCCGCCGTCATTATCGCCGACGCCCTGATGGAACGCTTCGGCGCAGACCGGCTGGATTCGATAAAGAAAAATATAAAAACCAATCTTTACGAATCATCGCAAAAATAAAAATGTCATATTCGGGGATATTCCGAAGGGCTGCGACGGGAAAATGCGAAGCATTTCTGTAAATCTTCATTATAGTATATTCTCTAGCGGATTCAGTGTCTCCGTATCTGAACCCGCGGAGATGATTCTTCCTTAAAATTGAATAAAAAGTAACAATTATCGGATTCAGGCTGGAAAATTGCCATTGAGTTATAAATATTGCTGTCTTTTTCACTTATTATTGTTATAATAAGAATACTCTTGATCAAGGGAGACGATTGAAAGTTCTGCTTATATATCCGAAATATCCGGACACGTTCTGGAGTTTCAAGCATATCCTCAAATTCATTTCCAGGAAAGCGGCATTTCCGCCGCTGGGATTGCTGACTGTCGCGGCAATGCTCCCAGCCCACTGGGAAAAAAGACTCATAGATATGAATTTCAAACCGCTCCGGGAGCAAGACATCGAGTGGGCGGATATGGTTTTTATAAGCGCGATGATTGTCCAGGAAGAAAGCGCTAAGGAAGCAATCTCAATCTGCAAGGTCAAGGGCAGGAAAGTGGTCGCAGGCGGACCGCTCTTCAACACGCAGTGGAAATCTTTCCCGAATGTGGACCACTTCGTGCTCAACGAAGCGGAAACCACCCTTCCACGTTTTTTAGCCGACCTCAAAAAAGGAAATCCCAGGACTGTTTATTCATCTTTAAAAAGACCGGCTATATCCAAAACCCCGATCCCGATGTGGTCTCTGATAAACTTCAAGGATTACGCAACTATGGCGGTGCAGTATTCCCGCGGCTGCCCGTTCAACTGCGAATTCTGCGATATCGTTATTATGAACGGGCGGATACCGAGGACGAAAACCCCGGAACAGATGATAAAGGAAATACAATCTCTTTATGACGCCGGGTGGAAGGGATCGCTGTTTATAGTTGACGATAACTTTATCGGCAACAAAAACGAAGTGAAAAGGATGCTGCCGTTCATTATTCGATGGCAGCGCGCCTATAAATATCCGTTCAAGCTTCTCACCGAAGCAAGTATGAACCTCGCGGACGATGAAGAACTCCTGAAATTGATGAGCGAGGCGAATTTCAGCAAGGTCTTCCTCGGCATCGAAACGCCGAGGGTGGAAAGCCTCTTGGAATGCAATAAAATGCAAAACGCCAGGCGCGACCTCTCCGAATCCGTCCGGATCATTCAAAGAAACGGTATGCAGGTGATGGGCGGCTTCATCGTGGGATTCGATAACGACCGCGAGAGCACCTTCGATCTGCAGATCAGGTTCATTCAAAAGGTTGGGATCGTCACCGCGATGGTGGGCTTACTTTCGGCTATGCCTAAAACGCGTCTTTGGAACAGGTTGAAAACCGAGGGCAGGTTGCTGCGAAAACCGACGGGTGAAAACACTGACGGCAGCCTGAACTTCATACCGAAAATGGACTCAAAACAACTGCTCCTTGGATATAAGAAGATACTCGATACGATATACTCACCGAAACAGTACTATAAAAGAATCAACACCTTCATAAAAAATTATAAACCGAAATCGAAAAGCAGGTTCTCGAAAATCTACCTGCACGCTTTTTTCAGAAGCGCATGGCGCATCGGCATATTTTCCCGCTCAAGATTCCGCTACTGGCGGCTTATCATCAGAACAATGTTCACGAAAATAAAAGCGCTGCCCGAAGCCATCGAACTTGCCATCTACGGTTTGCACTTCCAAAAAATCACCAGGAAGATTTCAAAACCGTAGTTTTTAAAAATTCACGCCTTTGGATATTAATATTCTTCTCTGTCGGTTAAAATAATGCGAAAGGAAATGTGATATGGACGCCCTCACAATAGTTTTTATGATCAATGCGACGCTGCTCATTCTGCATGAGGTCGAATCGGCCTATTGGAAAGAATGGGAAGTCCTGAAGCTGCCCGGTCATATCACCGGGTTCATCATAATTCATATTCCAATTTTATTATTGATGCTGTATGGCTTGATTGAAGTCGAGAAACAAAGCCCTTCAGGCAATATATTCTGCCTGATATTCGGAATCGGCGGCCTTGTGCCGTTTTTGGTCCATTCACTGCTCGCAAAAAAAGAAGACCGGTTCAACCTGATTATTTCAAAGATTTTGATCTATTCGAACGCCGTCTCTGGCATATTATTGTTGGCACTAATCGTTCCGCGCTTCATTTAAAGATAGAATTTACTGCCAAATGCATTGTCATAATGAATAATGTCATTTAATATATTTTTGGTTCATAAATGGTCAATTACTTATAACAGCATATTGTTCCAAAGAAATAACTAGCTATAAAAAGGATACTAATAAATCGTAATTAATAATAAAATAAGAACCACTTAAATTACTTTTTAAAACCCTCTTTCCAAAACACCCAGATTCTTACGTAAGGGAAAGATAGGTCCTTGTGTTGGAGATTTTTGTATGTGAAAGGTGATTTGGTTGATTTTTTTATGGTTTACGGTGGGGAATCTGATCAAGTTGAAGGGTTATCTAAGGG
>Ga0315273_10011774_pt1 | contig 11198 bp, 7 predicted proteins | sample YL17G02_0_MG_FD_205753 | JGI IMG/M metagenome (GOLD analysis project Ga0315273, IMG submission 205753) | Sediment microbial communities from Yellowstone Lake, YNP, Wyoming, USA - YL17G02_0 | ecosystem: Environmental > Aquatic > Freshwater > Lake > Sediment | place: USA: Wyoming | collected...
CGCCCGCGCGGGAGAAGCCAAGGAAAGGGAGGCAATGTTTCCAAGCATGTCCATTCGCCAGATTCTGGCCTTCGCGGTTATCGCTCTGGTTGGGTCCGCGCCCTGGCGCGCCGCCGATGGTGAAGAGGCCGCCCGCCCCCTCCCCCAAGAAGTTCAGCCCGAGAGCGCGCCGGTCCCCATCGAACGTCTCTTTCAAGACTACATCGAGGCACGTGAGGACGCGCGGCGTCTCGGCGAGGAGCATGCCGCCGACCAGAGTCACCTGTCGGACCTCGAGCAGCAGATCCGCCAGTTTCAGATGCAATACACGGCCGAGGTCCGCCCGGTGCGCTCCGAACTCAGCCGTGCCCGCGAGAAACTCGCCGCCTGCAACCGCGCCCTCGCGGAACGTGAACCCCCCAGGCCCGTTGCGGGGATCGACGTCAACGCGGGCAACAAAGTCGTACAGCATCGCTACAATCGCGAACTCGAAGCCTTCCGCCAGCGCCAGGACAAGGCCCGGAATGAAAAGCCCGGCCTCGAACAGCAGATCAACCAACTCGAGACCCAACTGGCCACCCTCGACGCCCGGCTGCCGTCCGAGCAGACCCCGCTCCTTACGGAACTGCGGGCGCTCCGCGAGAAGCAAAACGGCCTGGCCCAGCAATCTGGCGCCGCCATGAGCCGCGCCGGGTCCCTCGCCGACGCTCTCCGCCGGGCGCCCGAGGACCAGCGCCTCCGACGCAGCATCTGCGAATGGGAAGACACGTTTTACTCAGTGGACGAACTCCGCCGAATCCTCGACGACCTGAAGGTCGCGTGCGACCGCGACCGTGCCGAGTTGAAGGCCAAGGCCGAGGCCGACGGCCACACGCTCCCCGAAGACTGGCGGCACCCGAAACAGGACGCCCTCGACGCGCTCAAGGCCCTGATCGAGCGCGCGGAAAAGGAAGCGGCCGCAGCGCGATAAACCGCCGGCGCCCGCCGCAGAACCTGACGCCCTGTCGCGACCGGTCGCCCGCGCGGGCGAAGCCAAAAAAAGGGGATGCGATGTTCCCAACCCAGTCCGTGCGTTCGGCGCTCCTCATCGCGGTCGTTGGTCTGGCTTGTCCCATGTCCCTGCGCACCGCCGACGCCGAAGAGGCCGCCCGCCAGGTCCCCGAAGAAGTTCTCTCCGAGAACCAGGCGGTCCCCGTCGAGCGCCTCTTTCGGGACTACACCGGTGCACGCGAGGACGCGCGGCGTCTCGGCGAGGAGCGCGCCGCCAACCTGCAACGCCTGACGGACCTGACGCAGCAAGTCAACCAGATCCGGGGGCAATACACGACCGAGGTCCGCCCCGTGCGGTACGAACTCGGCCAGGCCCGCGTGAAACTCACCCTCTGCAACCGCGTCCTCGCAACCCGCGAACCCCCCAGGCCCGTGTTGATCAAGGTCCCGAGCCCACCGACCGATACGAACGCCCAGCAGGGATGGCAGAATCGGCGCGACCGAATCGAGGCCGATAACCGCGCCATCGAGGAACGCTACAAACGCGACCTCGAAGCCTTCCAGCGGTACCAGGACCAGGCCCGGGGTGAAAAGCCCGTCCTCGAACAGCGGATCAAGGAACTCGAGGCCAAACTGGCCTCCAGCGAAGCCCGCCAGACGTCCGCGCAGACCCCGCTCCTGGTGGAACTGCGGACAATCCGCGAGGCGCAAAGCGACCTGGCCCAGCAGATCGGTGCCGCCATGAGCCGCGCCAGATCCCTCGCCGACGCTCTCCGCCGGGCGCCCGAGGACCAGCGCCTCCGGCGCGGCATCTGCGAATGGGAAGGCACGTTTTACCCGGTGGACGAACTCCGCCGAATCCTCGACGACCTGAAGGCCGAGTGCGACCGCGACCGTGCCGCGTTGAAGGCCAAGGCCGAGGCCGTCGGCCATACGCTCCCCGAAGACTGGCGCCACCCGAAACAGGACGCCCTCGACGCGCTGCAGAGTCTGATCGAACAGGCCACGAGCGCCTCGAAGTAACCTGCAGCGCCCCCTCTTAGAGCCTATCCGAACAACCGTGTCTACTGCGGCCGGCTGCGAAGGCCGGTGCCTGCGTTGTCGGCCCCAAACGTCCTCAACGTGGCGTAAAGCCACGCCTCCGGGCGTTTGGGGCCTGCCGCCTTGGCCCCGGCCTTCTCGCTCGGCCTCGTCACGACCCGGTTATTCGGATAGGCTCTCAGCCGCGCAACGCCACGCCCGACCACGCCGCCATCACGTCCAGAACGGACGAGAAATCATCGTTGCCTTTGCCGAGGTTCTTCACGATGGTGAGCATCTGGCGGACCTGGGAGGCCAGCGGCAGGGGCACGTCCAACTGCCGCGCCAGGTCCGTCGCCAGGTTCAGGTCCTTCACCATGTGCTTCAGATAAAAGTTGGGCCGGCCACCCGCGTTCACGATCGTCTGCTCCGCGAAACGATAGAGCGGCGACTCGACGGGCCCCGCGTGCAGAATCTCCATCATCATCTCGAATGGCACGCCGGTCTTGCGCACCAGCACGAACGCCTCCGCGAAGGTCTGCATCATCGCCGCCACCATCACCGAGCAGGCGATCCGCATCGTGGCGCCCTTGCCCACCTCGCCGACGTAATGAATGTCCTTGCCGAACGCCTCCAGGATGGGTTTGGCCCGGTCGAAGTCGTCGCGGCTTCCGCCGACAAGCACCTGCAGTTTGCCTTCCTGAGCCGCCGACACGCTCCACATCACCGGCGCCTCCAGGTAGTGGACCTTCAGGCTCCGAAGCGCCGTCGCCGCCCGCCAACTCATCGCCGGGCTCGTCGTCGAACAATTGATCAGCAGGCTGGACCGCTTCATGCCGCGCGACAGCCCTTCCTCGTCAAACAGGACGCTGTCGAGCGCCCCGTCGTCCGCCACCATGACGACGACGAAATCGGCGCCTTTCGCGACCGCGGCCGGCGAGACGGCCTTCTTCGCGCCGGCGGCGGCGAGCGGCTCCATTTTCCCCGGCGTCCGGTTCCAGACCGTCAGCGGATACCCCGCCTTCAGCAGGCACTCGGCCATCGGCGTCCCCATCAGACCCAGACCGACGAAGCCCACCTTCGTTCGCTTCTTGGCCATCGCAAGTCTCCTTATGCCTTTGTACCCCTCTCCCCTTGTGGGAGAGGGTAGGGTGAGGGGGGATACAGATGCCTCTCTTCACCCTCACCCCTGCCCCTCTCCCATCGAGGGAGAGGGGACAAAACAATTTCACTCGACGATGATCGGCAACCGCTCGCCGCACTCCCCGCAACTCGCCCCGCGAAGGTTTCGTCGCGTCACCGCAAACCCCGCCCGCCGGATCACCGTCGCCCCGCAGGCCGGGCACACCGTGTCCTCCCAGCCCGACACGTTGCCCGCGTAAACGAACCGCAGGCCCGCCGCCCGCCCGATCGCCACCGCCTCCCGGATCGTCTCGATCGGCGTCGCCGGCGCGTCCAGCATGTCGTAGTCCGGATGAAACCGCGACACGTGCCACACCAGGTCCGGCGACACGCCCGCAAGAAAACCCGCGAGCGCTTTCAGATCCTCCGGGTCGTCGTTCCGTCCGGGCACCAGGAGCGTCGTCACCTCGACGTGAATCCCCGCCGCCCGCATCGTGCGGATCGTCTCCTTGACCGGCTCGACGCGGGCCTTGCAGATGCGGCGGTAGAAATCGTCCTGCCACGCCTTCAGGTCCACGTTGGCGGCGTCGAGCCAGCCGGCCATCGCCTCGACCGCTTCCGCCGTCGCGTACCCGTTCGTCACGAACGTGTTCCGCAGGCCGTCGGCCTTCGCCAGCCTCCCGCAGTCGCGCGCGTACTCGAAAAACATTGTCGGTTCCGTATAGGTGTATGAGACCGACCCGCAGCCACAGCCTTTCGCGTTCGCGACGACCTCCTCGGGCGTCATCGCCTCGCCCGGCATCGCGCCGGGTTCCTTCCGAGGCCACTGCGAGATCTGCCAGTTCTGGCAGAACCCGCACTGAAAGTTGCACCCGACGGTCGCGATCGAGTATGCCTTGGAGCCCGGCAGGAAGTGAAAGAGCGGCTTCTTTTCGATGGGGTCCACGTGGGCGGCGACGACCCGCCCGTAGGCCAGGCTCACGAGCCGGCCGCCGGCGTTCTCTCGGACGCGGCACACGCCGCGATTTCCCGGCGCGATGTGGCACCGATGGGCGCAGAGGAAGCAGTCGACGGCCCCCTCGGCCGCCTCCTTCCACAGCGCCGCCTCGTGCTCGTTCGCCGATGCCATGTGCCCGTCCTGCGGTCCCATGCCGCTGCGTTCCGAAATCCCTCGCCCCTCACCGCCGCGCCGCGGTTCCCTCGGCGAGGTCCGTCTTGATTTGGATCAGATTCATAATGTCGTGGCGCGTGACGATGCCCACGAGCCGCCCGCCGTGCGCCACCGGCAGATGCCCCTTGTCCGCGTCCGTCATCTTGCGGAACACACTCAGCAGGTCGTCGTCCGGGTGCACGAAGTTCTCCTCCCGCACCTGGTGCATGGCGTGCCGCACGGGTGTGGTCGGCCAGTCGGCCCGCGAAATCGCCTGAAGGTCCTTCAGCCCCACCATCCCCGCCAGACGCCCGCCCTCCAGCACCGGAAAACTCCGGAACCGGTACCGGTAAAAATACTCGTCCACCAGGCGGTCCAGCGTCAGGTCGGGGGGCACCGTGATGACCTCGGGCTGGAGGATGTCGCCGACGGTCATCCCGGCGAACGCCTCCCGAAGGGCCATCTGCTGGTACCCCGCCTGGGCGGCGTTCCGCAGGAACAGGCCGATGAAGACGAGCCAGAGCGGCCCGATCGTGAACTGCCCGCTCACAAGGAAGGTGACCCCCACCTCGAAGATGCCCCAGCCGATGAAGATCGCGCCGAGAACTTTTCCGAACGTCGCCGCAATCGCCGTCGCTCGATAAATGCTCCCGTAAACCTTCCACAGGATGGCCCGCAAGAGCCGGCCCCCGTCTAGGGGGAACCCCGGCAACAGATTGAACACCGCCAGCATGATGTTGATGAACGCGAAATAGAAGACGAGCGCCCGCGCCTGCTCCGGAATGCCGCGGCCGAGCACGAAGTACAGAATCCAGCACACCCCGCCGATCGCCAGGCTCATCAGGGGTCCGACGGCAGCGACCCGGAACTCCGCTCCGGGCGACGTCGCCTCGTCCCGCAAACGCGACACCCCGCCGAAAACGAACAGCGTAATCCCCGCCACCCCGATCCCGTGCGCCTTCGCCACCACGCTGTGCGCCAGTTCGTGCGCCAGAACGCACACGAACAGGCCCCCCGTCCCGACGGCCGCCAGCACCCAGTACTGCCACTCGGGCCAGAGACGCAGGCCGAGCACGCCGGCGATCTCTTCGCGGCTCACGTGGGGATGCCTCGCCTGGTACGCGGTGAACCGGTTCAGGTTCTCGTTGCCCTCCCACCACGGACCTCCGTCTGCCATGTCGCTCAGCGGCAATAGATACGTCGCCAGGCTGTACGCCAGCAGAAAGAAGATCAGCAACCAACTCCAATGGACGCGGATCGTGATCCCGAAAAACCGGGCGATCGGAAGGCCCGAACTTAGAGCGCCTGTCGACATGCCGTTCTTTGTGTCCCCCGGACTTGTTCCACTCCAACCCGCGATTGTATCACTCCGCGTAGGAATGTCACTGGAAAAACATCAACACGCGGAAAGGGATACCAGATATGGTATGCACAAGCGGGTGGCCACAACATCCTGTGGCCGCGGCGCGGAATCCGTACCCGCCGCACCACGGACCAAGAACGCTATTTCTTGCGTGCCAAGTTCGCCGCCCCGCTTGCGGGGCGCTGCTGTTCGCAGCGCGGGGCAAGCCCCGCGGCGAACCTACTGCGCAAATGGTCAAGTGGCATTACAGTACTACCGCCGCCCGAGCAGCCCCAGAAACGCCTCTTCGTCGAGAATCGGCGTCCCGTGCTTCTCCGCCGCACGCATCTTTGTCGAGCCGGGGCTCGCGCCGGCCACCAGGTAATCCGTGCTTTTCGAGACGCTGCCGGCCGCCTTGCCGCCTTCCCGGCGAATGGCGTCCTGGGCTTGGTCGCGGGTCATGCTCGCGAGTTCCCCCGTGACGACGACGGTCTTGCCTGCGAACCGCCCCCCGCCGCTCGTAGCCTTCTTCATCTTCGGGTCAATGCCGTGCCTCCGAAGTTTTTCCACGAGCGCGCGGTTCGCGCTGCTTGCGAACCACTCGACGAGGCTTGCGGCCACCTCGGGCCCCACGTCTTCGACCTCGAGGAGGCGTTCCGTGTCAGCCTTCGCGAGGGCCTCCAGATACCCGAACGCTGCGGCCAGTGTTTCGGCGAGCGCCCGCCCGACGTGGCGGATCCCCAGGCCGAAAATGACGCGCGGCAGCGAGGCTTCCTTGCTTCCCGCAATCGCCTCGACGAGGTTCGCCGCGCTCTTCTCAGCCATCCGATCGAGGTCCGCCAATTGTTCCACCGTAAGGTCATAGAGGTCCGCGACGTCGCGCACCAGCCCGCCGTCCACGAGTTGATCCACCACTTTGTCGCCGAGGCCGTCGATGTTGAACGCCTGCTTCGAGCCGAAGTGCTTCACGTGTTCCTTGAGTTGCGCGGGGCACGACGCGTTCGCGCATCGCGTGATGGCCTCGCCCTCGGGCTTGACGACCGCTTCGCCGCAGACGGGGCACTTCCTCGGCAAATGGTACGCCTTCGTTCCGCGCGGACGCTTCTCCGCGATTGTCTGGACGACGTGCGGGATGACGTCCCCCGCCCTTTCCACCAGGACCGTGTCGCCGACGCGGATATCCTTGCGGTCAATCTCGTCCTGGTTGTGCAGGCTGACGTGGGTGACCGTGACGCCGCCGATCTCGACCGCTTCGAGGACCGCGACGGGCGTAATCGCCCCCGTCCGGCCGACCTGGGCGTTGATTTCGACGATGCGCGTCGTCTTCTGGCGCGGAGCGAACTTGTACGCCACCGCCCACCGCGGATTCGCCGCTCGAACCCCCAGAACCTCGTGGTCCGCGAGGCGGTCCACCTTGAACACGCACCCGTCAATCTCGTAAGCCAACCCGTCGCGCCGCTCTTCCAGTTTGTGATGCCAGCGCACCGCCTCGTCGGCCGACTGGAGCCGCGCCGACTCGGGACAGGTCTTCAGGCCCAGCGCCCGCATCATCTGGAGGCACTCCCACTGCGTCTCCGGTCGGCCGCTTGACGCCGGCGTCATCTCCCAGAAGAAGATCCTGAGCGGCCTCTCGGCCGTCACCTTCGGGTCCAGTTGTCTCAGGCTCCCCGCCGCCGCGTTCCGCGGGTTGGCGAACGTTTTGCGCCCCGCCTCTTCCTGCCGCCGATTGAACTCCGCGAACTCGCGCTTCTCCATGTACACTTCGCCGCGCACCACCAGGCGCTCGGGCGGTTTCGTCTTCCCTTCGTGCAGCACCAGCGGCACTTCGCGGATTGTCCGGACGTTGGGCGTGATGTCCTCGCCCGTCGTCCCGTCGCCGCGCGTGCTCGCCCACTCGAGCCGGCCGCCCTCGTACACCAGTTCGACGCTGACGCCGTCGTACTTCGGCTCGGCGACGAGTCCCGGCGCGCCGGGACGCCCGAGTTCTTTGCGGCAGGTCTCCACGAAACGGTGCATCTCCTCCTCGCTGGTGATCGAAAGGAGGCTCCGCATGGGCGTCTCGTGGCGGACGGGCTGGAAGCCTTCGCGCGGCTCGCCGCCCACGCGCTGCGTCGGCGAATCCTCCGTCACGAGGTCCGGGTGCTCGGCCTCAATGGCCCGCAGTTCCGCCATGAGTTCGTCATACTCGGCGTCGGAAACTTGCGGATCGTCGAGGACGTAGTAGCGGTAATTGTGCCGCTCGATCCGGCGGCGGAGGTCCTCCGCACGTTTGCGGGCCTCGTGCTTGGTCATCGCGTCGCCTTCCATTCTGAACGGCCAACGGCGCGCGCTCGCCTTACGGCTCGCGGCTAAACATCAAACGCACGACTTTAAGCGCTTGCGCGACGGCTCGCGGCTAAGCATGTCGCGGCTAAACGCATTGTGGCGCGGCGGGTCTCAGCACCCGCCGCGCGATGGCTCGCGGCTAAACATCAAACGCACGACTTTAAGCGTTTGCGGAGCGCCGCGGCCGAAAGCGTGTTCAGCACGTCGCGCTTCTCCAGCCAGCCCCGCCGCGCCACCGACACGCCGAACGCCATCAGGTCCAAATCGGCCGGCTTGTGGGCGTCCGTCGAAATCACCATCACGAGGCCCGCCTCCTTCGCGCGCTTGCAATAAATGTCCGGCAAATCGAGGCGGTCCGGGTACGAATTGATTTCCAGACACACCCCGTGTTCGCGACACGCCTCGAACAGGCGGTCCACGTCGAAGCGAATGGGGTCGCGGCTCCCGATGAGCCGGCCGAACGGATGTCCAATGCAGTCCACCACGCCGGACCGCACGGCCGCCAGCAGGCGCTCCGTCATCTTCGCCTCGTCCATCTCGAAAACGCTGTGCACGCTCGCGACGACCCAGTCCAGCCCTTCGAGGACCTTCTCCGGCAAATCGAGCCGGCCGTCCTTCAGGATGTCCACCTCGATGCCCGCAAGGAGCCAGAAGTTTTTCAACCGCGCGCCGAGTTCCCGCACGCGGTCCACCTGTTGCCTGAGCCGCTCCGCCGTCAGCCCGTGCGCCACCGTCACCGCCTGCGAATGGTCCGTGATCGCCAGGTACTGGTATCCGCGTTTCCGTGCCGCCTCGACCATCTCTTCGACGGTCGCCCGGCCGTCGGTCGCGTCGGTGTGGGCGTGCATGTCGCCGCGGATGTCCTTTTCCTCGACCAGCGCGGGCAGGCGTTTCTTCTCGGCCGCCTCCACTTCGCCGCGGTCCTCGCGCAGTTCGGGCGGAATCCACGCGAGGCCAAGTTTCTTATAGACTTCCTCCTCGCTCCGGCCGGCGATCCGGCGCTTCCCCGCAAAGAGGCCGTACTCGTTCAGTTTCCATTTTCGCTTCTGGGCGCGCTTCCGCACCGCAATGTTGTGCGCCTTCGAGCCCGTGAAATACATCATTGCCGCGCCGAACTCGGCCGCGTCGAAAAACCGAAAATCCACCTCCAGGCCGCTCGCCAGGCGCACCGAGACCTTCTCCTCGCCGACGGCGAGGCGGTCCTCGATCGGCTCGTAGGCGAGGATGTCCTCGATAGCCTTCGCGCGATTGGCCGCGAGCACAAGGATGTCCAGGTCGCCGATCGTTTCGCGTCGTCGGCGGAAACTGCCCGCCGGTTCCCATCGCTTAATCGCCTTCGTGCGCGCCAGGTGCCGGCCGATCGCCGCCGCCTGGTCGGCGGCCGTCTTAATGCCGATCCGCCCGGCCTCAGCCTCAAGCGTCGCGAGGCCCTTCAGAATGTTCTGCTCCGTTTTTTCTCCCATTCCCTCGAGGTCGCGTATTCCGCCGGCCTCGGCATACTTTTTCAATTCGCCGAGCGTTGAGATGCCCAACCTTTCGTAAAGGAGTTTCGCCCGTTTCGCCCCGAGGCCTTTCACTTTCAGGAGATCCGTCAGGTGCGGCGGGATTTGATTTCGCAACTCCTCGAGCGTCGGGCACGTCCCCGTCGCGAGGATCGCGTGAATTTTCTCGGCCAGGTTCTTGCCGATGCCCGGCAGTTCGGTCAGGTCCGCCCCGCCGGCCGCCAGGTCTTCCATCCGCTCGGCGTGGTCGCGGATCGTCCCGGCCGCGTTCCGATACGAGCGGATGCGGAAGGCATTCTCGTCCTGGATTTCCAGGATGTCGGCGATCTGGTCGAAGACCGCCGCCACCTCGGCGTTTTCCATGGCCTCCTCCGTCCGTTGCCCCATTAGCATACCCCGCCGCCTGCCGTGCGCCTACGGCCTTTGCAGCGCCCGCCAAGGCGGGCGGCGAACTTCGTTCCGTTTGCCGTTTGGCCGTCCATTCTGCATTCTGAGTTCTGCGTTCTGCATTGCCTCTGTGACATACTACCGGCACAGTGAAGCGTGCGCGCCCTTGGTTGCCTGCGTCTCGCCCCGACAATCAGGCGTCCCGAAAACCGGAGGATTTCGCCTTGCGTCGAGCCCACCGACGGCGCCCCAACGGCCGCGTCCTGCGGACGATTAAGTGCTTGCGGCTTCTGGAGCGGGCGTGCTATAGTGCGGAGGACCTCGCCGGTCACTTTCGCGTGAGCAAGCGGACGATTTACCGCGACCTGCGGCTGCTGGTGGAGGCGGACGTTCCCCTGGTCCGGCGAAACGGCGACCGCCGATACCACGTGCCGTACCACTGGCCCCAGACCGCCGCAGACGCACCGGGACGAAGGGAACCGCCTTGGACGTCGGACGACTCCATCGCGTCCTGAAGATCATCACCCTCCTCGAAGGCCGACGCTTCTTCAACGCCGACGAACTCGCCGCCGAGTGCAGCGTCTCCCGACGAACCATCTACCGCGACCTCAACATGATCGAGGCCGCCGGCATCCCCTTCTACTACGATCGGAAGGACGGCGGCTACCAGATTCACCAGACGGCCCTCCTGCCGCCCATCAACCTCAACCTCGAAGAGGCCCTGGCCCTGGTGCTTCTCGCCTCCGAACTCGGGAAGACGGGGCGCCTCCCCTTCTTTCAGCCCGCCCGCGACGCCGCCGCCAAAATCGAATGCACCCTGCCCCTCGGCCTGCGGGCCACCCTCGGGTCCCTGGTGCGCCACATGGCCGTCCGGCCCGCCGCCACCGCACGCCACAACGCCCTCCAGGAAATGTATTACCTCGTGCAGCGGGCCATCGTCCGCCGACAGGCTCTCGAAGCCCTCTACATCTCCTTCCACGACGCCGGACAAATCCGCACGCGCCTCGACCCCTACTGGCTCATGTTCCACGAGCGCGCGTGGTACGTCATCGGACGCTCGGCGAAGCACAGTGACATCCGCACCTTCAAACTCGGACGCTTCAAGAAACTCAAGACCACCGGCAAAACGTTCGAGCGGCCGAAGGGCCTGACGCTCGAAAAACATCTCGGCAACGCGTGGCGCATGATGCGAGGCCCGAAGGCCTACGAGGTGGAACTCAAGTTCAGCCCGCTCGTCGGCCCGAACGTCGCCGAGGTCAACTGGCACAAAACCCAGCGCATCCGATGGGACGACGACGGGGCCGTGTACTTTACCTGCACCGTGGACGGCCTGGACGAAATCGCGTGGTGGGTGCTCGGCTACGGGCCGGAGGTCGAGGTC